>PJUF01000197.1_pt1 | contig 52345 bp, 49 predicted proteins | sample 1512191 | NCBI WGS metagenome assembly PJUF01 (sample SAMN08177673, study PRJNA422409) | Feces metagenome, whole genome shotgun sequencing project. | isolation source: Chicken feces (3) enriched on wood chips | host: Gallus gallus | place: USA: Madison | collected 2015-01-15 | reverse complement strand
TGGCTCGCCGGGCTCGGGCTGGCCGACCAGGCCTTCACCGCCGGCCAGACGACGCGCACCGTCGGCACGCTGCCGGTCAGCCTGCTGACGATGAATGCGCGGGTCGCCAACAGCCTCGGCTTCGCCGACGGGGCCTATCAGCTCAAGGTCGTGGTGACATGCAGCTAGCCCGCCCGCTCGGCCTCGGGCTGGTGCTGCTGGGGCTCGCCGCGGCGCCGGCCGAGGCCTGCACGCTGGCCCTCGGGACGGCGGGCACGCTGGCGCTGTCGGCCGACGGCAGCCGGCTGGCCAGCACCGAGGCGGGCGGCATCGCCGCGACCTTCACCGTCGTCAACCTGACGCTGGGGACGGTCAACGTCATCGTCTCGCCGCCGGGCTGGGTGGACTATCCCGCCGGCTTTGCCGTCGCCGGGGCGCAGCTGGCGGTGGCCTATGCGGGGGCCGGCGTGCTGGGCGCGGTCAGCCAGCCCTATACCGGCACGCAGACGCAGTTCGCCGTGCCGGGGCTGCTGTCGCTGGCCGTGGTCATGCGCCTCGACAACCGCATCGTGTCGCCCGCCGGCTTTGCGGCGGGCACCTACCGCACCCGGACGCTCGTCACATGCGCGGGCTGATCGCTCTCGCTTTCGCGCTGGCGCTGGCCGTGCCGGCCGCGGCGCAGTCGCTCTCGCCGATGCGCGACGCCGGCACGACGCCGAGCGACATCAAGGGCTTCCGCCTCATGGTGGGCAATCCCTATGCGACGCGGATGAGCTTCATCGTGCTGCCGATGGAGCCCGGCTTCAGCACGCCGGCGCGCGACGCCGTGGTGTCGGCGCCCGAGTTCCGCCTCGCACCGGGGGCGTCGCGGCCCGTCATCGTCAAGTTCCGCATCGATCCTGCGCTGAAGGAGAGAACAATTGGCGTCTGCGTCCTGCCCAAACAGATCGAGGGCCCGATCCTGCCGCGCGTTTGCGGTACTTATACTGGCCGCATGGCCGCTGCCGGGCGGCGCCGCTGACGGGCTCCTGCTGCCGCCGCCGCCGGTCGGGCCGGGCGGCGAGGACACGGTCACCACCTCCGAGGGGGTGCGCTGCAGCCAGTCGATCAACTCGTCCGGCGGCTATCTCGATTTCGGCGTGGCGGGCGGCGACCTCACGAGCTATGCGGCGCCGGGGGCCAGTCCGGGGGCGCAAAGCGCCATCGGCTATGCGCGGCTCATCGTGCCGCTGGGGGCGGCGCCCAAGCGGCTCGACTGCGCCCGGCTCTACGAACTCGAGATCGAACGGCTCAAATCCGAGATCGACATGCTCAAGATCGGCCTGCAATAGGCGCAGGCAGCCTGCACAAGGCGCTGTAATCGATTGCAGCGGCTTAAACCGTTCTTAACGACGCCTGCCTATTTTTTCGCGAGCGTCGGAGTTGGGGACGATTGCTGTGACGGCGAAGATGGCACAAGCCGGCCATTCCGATGGCGCTCTGCTGCTCGATGCGGCACTCGAGAACATTCCCTATGGCTTCTGCGTCTGGTCGAGCGCCTTCCGGCTCGTGATGTGGAACCGGCATTATCTCGACATCTACAATTTCCCCGCCGACAGGATCCGCAAGGGCCTGCCGCTCGCCGACATCGTGGCGCTCAGCGTCGAGCTCGGCAATCATCCCGGCCAGAGCGCGGCGCAGTTCCTGGCCGCCTACCGCAAGCAGCTGCGCGCCAATCGCGGCGGGGCGCGGGCCAAGGCGCGCGAGAAGCTGGCCGGCGGGCGCATCATCGAGACCGCCCATGTCTATTCGGCGGGGCTCGGCTGGGTCGTCACCCATGAGGACGTGACCGAGGAAGTGGCGAGCTCGGAGATCATCCAGCGGCGCCGGCGCGAGCTCGAGCGCCAGAACATCCGGCTCGACGCGGCGGTCAACAACATCTCGCAGGGCCTGTGCATGTTCGATCCGCGCGGCCGGCTGGTGATCTGCAACGCGCCCTATGCGCGCATCTACAATCTCGGCGACGAGCTGGTGAAGCCGGGCACGCCCATCGACGACATCCTCGGGCACCTGTTCGACAGCGGCATGCATGCGACGGGCATCGCGACGCGCGAGGACTACGTCAAGTGGCGCCACCAGGTGATCGTGCGCGGCCAGCACGACAAGACCATCATCGAATTCGACAACCGCACCATCATGATGCAGCACCATCCGATGAAGGATGGCGGGTTCGTGTCGACGCACGAGGACATCACCGAGCAGCGCCAGCAGGAGGCCCGCATCAACCATCTGGCGCGCCACGACGCGCTGACGGAGCTGCCCAACCGGGCGCAGTTCCTCGAGGAGATGGCGAGCACCGAGGCCTCGATCGAGCGCGGCGAGCGGGCGGCGGTGCTGTGCATCGACCTCGACCATTTCAAGTCGGTCAACGATACGCTGGGCCATGCCATCGGCGACAAGGTGCTGAAGCAGGCCTCGGCGCGGCTGTGGGGCACGACGCGCGAGACCGACGTGCTCGCCCGGCTCGGCGGCGACGAGTTCACGCTGCTGCTGCGGCCCATCGACAAGGCCGCCGACGCGGCCGGCATCGCCGAGCGCATCGTGCGGGCGATGAGCACGCCCTTTGCCATAGACGGCCACCAGATCGCCATCGGCGCGAGCGTCGGCATCGCCATGGCGCCGCAGGACGGCGAGACCACCGACGTGCTGATGAAGAACGCCGATCTGGCGCTTTATCGCGCCAAGTCGGAGGGGCGCTCGACCTATCATTTCTTCGAAAAGGAGATGGATGCGGCGATCCAGAAGCGGCGCACCATCGAGAGCGGGCTGCGCGCGGCGCTGCAACTGGGCGAGTTGCGCGTCGTCTTCCAGCCGCTGGTCGGGCTCCAGGAGAATCGCGTCACCTGTCTCGAGGCGCTGCTGCGCTGGACGCATCAGGGCGAGAACATCCCGCCGGGCGAGTTCATCCCCATCGCCGAGGAGACCGGGCTCATCGTCGCCATCGGCGAATGGGTGCTGCGCGAGGCGTGCAGCGCCGCCGCGATGTGGCCGACGGGGGCGCGCGTCGCCGTCAACCTCTCGCCGGTGCAGTTCAAGAACAAGCGCCTGTTCGAGACGATCCATGCGGTGCTCGCCGAGACCGGGCTGCCGCCGACGCGGCTCGAGCTCGAGATCACCGAATCCCTGCTGCTCACCGACAACGAGCAGACGCTGCAGACGCTGCACCGGCTGCGCGCCATCGGCATCCGCATCTCGATGGACGATTTCGGCACCGGCTATTCCTCGCTCAGCTATCTGCGCGCCTTCCCCTTCGACAAGATCAAGATCGACCGCTCCTTCATGCGCGACCTCGAAACGCGCGGCGACAACCTCGCCATCATCAAGGCGGTGATCGGGCTCGGCCATTCGCTCGGCATGTCGACCACGGCCGAGGGGGTGGAGACCGAGGAGCAGCTGCGCGCCGTGCGCGAGCAGGGCTGCAACGAGGTGCAGGGCTTCCTGTTCTCGCCGCCGCTCGAGGCGGGCGAGGTGTTCAGCCTGCTCGCCAGCGAGGCGCGGCCGGCGCGGCTGCGGGCGGTGTCCTAGGGCGGCGCGCGCCGAATCGGCGGCAAAAAGCGGCCCCGCATCCCCCATATGCAGCGAAAACGCTTGAGAATGCGGGCTGCGACGCTTATGTGAGCCCCTCGCTCCCCTCCCCCCTTCCGCAGGCGGCCCCCTATGGCGTTGCGCAACATCGCGATCATCGCCCATGTCGACCATGGCAAGACGACCCTCATCGACGTGCTGCTGCGGCAGTCCGGCGCCTTCCGCGACAACCAGCGCGTCGAAGAGCGCGCCATGGATTCGAACGATCTCGAGCGCGAGCGCGGCATCACCATCCTCGCCAAGGTGACGTCGCTGCTGTGGCGGGACACGCGCATCAACATCGTCGACACGCCGGGGCACGCCGATTTCGGCGGCGAGGTGGAACGCATCCTGTCGATGGTCGACGGCGTCGTCATCCTCGTCGATTCGGCCGAGGGGCCGATGCCGCAGACCAAGTTCGTGCTCGGCAAGGCGCTGGCGCGCGGCCTGCGGCCGATCGTTGCCATCAACAAGATCGACCGGCCCGATGCGCGCCATCTCGAGGTGCTCGAGGAGATCTTCGATCTGTTCGTGGCGCTCGACGCCAAGCCCGAGCAGCTCGATTTCCCGGTGCTCTACGGGTCGGGCAAGCAGGGCTGGATGTCGGTCGATCCCAAGGGACCGCGCGAGGACATGGCGCCGCTGCTCGACAAGGTCGTCGCGCATGTGCCGCCGCCCCAGGTCGAGGCCGGCCCGTTCCGCATGCTGGTCACGACCATCGAGCGCAACCCGTTCCTCGGGCGCCTGCTCACCGGGCGCGTCTATTCGGGCCAGGTGCGCGCCGGCGACGCCATCCATTCGCTCAGCCGCGACGGGCACGAGGTCGAAAAGGGCCGCGTCTCCAAGGTGCTGGCCTTTCGCGGGCTGGAGCGCCAGCCGGTCGAGGTCGGCGAGGCCGGCGACATCATCGGCATTGCCGGGCTCGAGGAGACGACCGTCGCCCATACCATCGCGGTGCCCGCGGTGACCGAGGCGCTGCCGGCCCGACCGATCGATCCGCCGACCCTCAGCGTCACCTTCCGCATCAATGACGGCCCGCTCACCGGGCGCGAGGGCGACAAGGTGCAGTCGCGCGTCATCCGCGACCGGCTGCTGCGCGAGGCCGAGGGCAATGTCGCGATCCATGTCACCGAGGGCGCCGATTCCGACAGCTTCGAGGTTGCCGGGCGCGGCGAACTGCAACTCGCCGTGCTGATCGAGACGATGCGGCGCGAGGGGTTCGAGCTCACCATCGGGCGGCCGCGCGTGGTGCTGCGCGAGGCGGACGGCCAGAAGCTGGAGCCGGTCGAGGAGGTCATCATCGACGTCGACGACGGCCATTCGGGCGTCGTCGTGCAGAAGCTCACCGAGCGCAAGGGCGAGCTGGTCGACATGCGACCCTCGGGCACCGGCCGGACGCGGCTCACCTTTTACGTGCCGACCCGCTCGCTCATCGGCTACCAGCCCGAACTCCTGAGCGACACGCGCGGCACGGCGATCTTCAACCGCCTGTTCCATGCCTACCAGCCCTATAAGGGGACGTTGCCGGGCCGGCGCACCGGGGTGCTGGTCTCCAACGCCAACGGCGTCGCCGTCGCCTATGCGCTGTGGAACCTCGAGGAGCGCGGGCCGATGATGATCGACCCCGGCGCCGAGGTCTATGAGGGCATGATCATCGGCGAGCACACGCGCGAGAACGATCTCGAGGTGAACCCGGTCAAGGGCAAGCAGCTCACCAATATCCGCACCCATTCCAAGGACGAGGCGGTGCGGCTGACGCCGCCCAAACGGCTCAGCCTCGAGCAGTCGCTGGGCTATATCGCCGACGACGAATATGTCGAGGTGACGCCCAAGAGCATAAGGCTGCGCAAGATCTGGCTCGACCCCAACGCGCGCAAGAAGCAGATGCGGGCGGCGCGGGCCGGCTGAGCCGGCGACAGCGCTTTCGCGACGGATGGCGACGCCCCGGACATGGTCCGGGGCGTCGGCGTTTCAGCCCAGCGCCTGGCTGCGCGTTTCGGCGCGGATCATGAAGGCCGCCCCGGCCCCGAGCACCAGCAGCGCGGCGAACAGCCCGATCGCGGCGGTCAGGTTCTGGGCGGCGAGCAGCGCCACGGCCGAAGGGGCGAGCAGCCCGCCGAGCCGCGCCATGGCGCCGGCGGCGCCCATGGCGGTGGCGCGTGTCGAGGTCGGATAGAGCTCGGGGGTGAAGGCATAGAGCGCCCCCCAGGTGCCCAGCAGGGCAAAGCTCATCAGCAGGATCGAGCCGCCGATGACGAGGCTGTCGGTGGCGACGACGAAGAGCAGGCAGCCCAGCGCGCTGAGCAGCAGAAAGCCGATCAGCGTCGGCCGGCGGCCCCATTTCTCGACCCCGTAGGCGGCCAGCGCATAGCCGGGAATCTGGGCCAGCGCCGTCACCAGCAGGAAGCCGTAGCCGCGCACATAGCCGAAGCCGTCCTCGGCCAGCCGCGCCGGCAGCCAGGTGAAGACGCCGTAATAGGAGACCGAGACGAGGAACCAGCAGGCGAGGATCATCAGCGTGCGGCGGCGCATCTCGGGCGAGAACAGGCCCGCCCCCTTGGCGGCGATCGACGAGACGATGGCCGTCGTCGCCGGGATCTCGGGCTTGCCGTTGGTGCGCAGCATCTTGTTCAGAACCTTGCGTGCCTCGGCGTCACGGCCCTCGCGCAGCAGGTAGAGCGGCGATTCGGGCACGAGGAAGCGCAGCCCGAAGCCGATCAGCGCCGGCGCCGCGGTGACCGCGAAGATCCAGCGCCAGGCATCGACGACGCCGAGGCTCGAGGCGATCCAGGCGGCCAGCGCCACGACGACGGTGCCGATGGCCCAGAAGCCTTCGAGCATCACCAGCCAGCGGCCGCGATTCTTGGGCGGCAGGAACTCCGCCATCAGGGCGTAATCCACCGGCAGGGTGCCGCCCACCGCGGCGCCGGTCAGAAAGCGCAGGATCAGCAGCATGGTGAAATCGGGCGCAAAGACCGACAGGGCGCCGAAGATCGCGTCGCAGGCGACGGTGACGATGAGGATGTTGCGCCGCCCCAGGCTGTCGGCCAGCCGGCCGAGCACGCCCGCGCCGATCAGCATGCCGAGGAAGAAGACCGTGCCGGTCTGCAGCGCCTCGGGAATCGACAGCGAAAAAGTCGCGGCGATGGAGGCGGCGGTGAAGCCGACCGCCAGCACCTGCATGGCGTCGGCCGCCCAGACGAGCCCGAAGATGCCGAGCAGGCGACGCTGAAAGGGGCCCGTGCCGACGTCCGACAGGACCTGGTCTACTGTTGTAGTCACCCGAATATTCCTCTGCATGACGCTGATGGGGGCCCTGCTAGCACATCACGCGCCCGTGACCGATGCGTTTTTTGTCGGATAGCGGTTGCGGCGGGCGCGTTTCCCAAGCCGGCGCAAATGGGTTATGCGCTCGCGCTTTGGCCCCTTGCCCCTTGGGAGAAGCGCGTATGTCGGACTGGATCGTCGGCGTCATCACGGAACTCGGCTATCCCGGCATCGTGCTGCTGATGCTGCTCGAAGCCGTGTTCCCGCCGATTCCGTCCGAGCTGATCATCCCGTTCGCCGGCTATTCGGCGGCGCAGGGGGCGCTCGACCCGGTGCTGGTGGTGCTGAGCGCCTCGCTCGGCTCGCTGCTGGGGATGGTCCCGTGGTATCTGGCGGGGCGGCTGTTCGGGCTCGAGCGCTGCCGCTGGCTGGCCGACCGCTACGGGCGCTGGCTGACGGTGACGAGCGCCGACATCGTGCGCGCCGACGGCTGGTTCGCGCGCTATGGCGGGGCGGTCGTCCTCTTCGGGCGGCTGCTGCCCATCATCCGCACGCTGATCTCGGTGCCGGCGGGGCTGGCCCGCATGCCGATCCCGCTGTTTCTCGCCGCCTCGCTGGCCGGCATCGTGCTGTGGAACACGATTCTCGTGGGTGCCGGCTATGTGCTGGCCGAGCATTATGCGCTGGTCGAGCACGTCATCGACCCGCTCGCCTATGTCGTTCTGGCGGGGATCGTCGCGACCTATCTGTGGCGCGTCGTGACCCACCGGCGCGCCGGCTGAGTCTTGCGGGGGGCTCCGCGAGCCCCTAGATAGGGCCCATTCGACCGCTGGGGACGCCAATGATCGCGCTGCTCTCGACCCTTTCGATGATCCTGACCCTAGTGTGGTGGGTCTTTCTCATCATGATCGTCATGAGCTGGCTGATCAGCTTCAACGTCATCAATACGCGCAACCAGTTCGTTGCCGCGGTGTGGCGCATCCTCAACCAGATCACCGAGCCGATCCTCAGGCCCATCCGCCGCATCATCCCGCCCATGGGCGGGCTCGATCTCAGCCCGATCGTCGTCTTCGTCATCCTGTTCTTCCTGCAAAGCTTCATCGCCAACGACCTGCCGCGGCTGCTGCGCCTCTATTGACGCCCTGGCGGCAGGTGGCGGACGGGCTGGCGCTGGTCGTCCGCGTCACGCCCAATGCCGGCGCCGACAGGATCGAGGGCGTCGCCGTGCTGGCCGACGGCCGGCCGGTGCTGCGCCTGCGGGTCGCGGCACCGCCCGACAGGGGGCGGGCCAACGCCGCCGCCATCGGGCTGCTCGCCGGGGCGCTCAAGACCCCGCGCACGGCGTTTTCGGTCACCGCCGGCGCCACGGCGCGGCTCAAGACCCTCCACATTGCCGGCGACCCGGCGGCGCTCGGCGGCCGGCTCGAGGCCCTCGGGGCGGCCAAAGGCCGGGAAATCCCCGGCGCCGACAGGAATTGAGTTGAATCGGCCCGGCCGATTTGGCAGAAGCGAGCCCAGAATCCCCTGGGGCGGGGAGGGGTGTTCCGCGCAGCTTTCGCCGGCAACCATGCCTTGGTTCGTCCCAGGGGTCGTCGAAACCTGAGGGCTGTTCCATGACCTTGATACTCTGGGCGATCGTCGTCGCGGGCCTGCTGTCCGTCGTCTACGGCATCGTCACCACGCGCGGGCTGCTGGCGGCCGATGCCGGCACCGCACGCATGCAGGAAATCTCCGCCGCCGTGCGCGAAGGCGCGTCGGCCTATCTGCGCCGCCAGTACACGACCATCGCCATCGTCGGCGTCGTCATCTGCGCGCTGGCCTGGTGGCTGCTGGGCGTCTATGCGGCGGTTGGCTTCCTGATCGGGGCGGTGCTGTCGGGAGCGGCCGGCTTCATCGGCATGAACGTGTCGGTGCGCGCCAATGTCCGCGTCGCCCAGGCGGCGACCAAGACGCTGGCGGGCGGGCTCGACCTGGCCTTCAAGTCGGGCGCCGTCACCGGCCTGCTGGTCGCCGGGCTCGGCCTGCTCGGGGTGACGCTCTATTTCATGGTCCTCACGCAGGTCTTCGGCTTCGCGCCGACCGCCAGGCCGGTCATCGACGCCCTCGTGGCGCTCGGCTTCGGCGCCTCGCTGATCTCGATCTTCGCGCGGCTGGGCGGCGGCATCTTCACCAAGGGTGCGGATGTCGGCGGCGACATGGTGGGCAAGGTCGAGGCGGGCATCCCCGAGGACGACCCGCGCAACCCGGCCACCATCGCCGACAATGTCGGCGACAATGTCGGCGACTGCGCCGGCATGGCCGCCGACCTGTTCGAGACCTATGTGGTCACCGTCGTCGCCACCATGGTGCTGGCGGCGATCGTCCTGCCCGACGCCTTCAAGCTGGCGGGCATGGTGCTGCCGCTCGCCGTGGGCGGGGCATGCGTCGTGACCTCGATCATCGGCACCTATTTCGTCCGGCTCGGCGCCTCCAACAACATCATGGGGGCGCTCTACAAGGGCATCGTCGCCACCGGCATCCTGTCGCTGCTGGCGCTGCTGCCGGTGCTGTGGTGGGTGTTCGGCGATCTCAACGTCGCGCTCGGCGCCGAGGGCGGCAAGGCCTTCACGCCGTGGTCGCTGTTCTGGTGCGGGGTGGCCGGCCTCGTCATCACCGGGCTGATCATCGTCATCACCGAATATTACACCGGCACCGGCAAGCGGCCGGTCAACTCCATCGCCGAGGCCTCGATCACCGGGCACGGCACCAACGTCATCCAGGGCCTCGCCGTGTCACTCGAGGCGACGGCGCTGCCGGCGCTGGTCATCGTCGTCGGCATCCTCGTCACCTACAATCTGGCGGGCCTGTTCGGCATCGCCTTCGCGGTGGCGACGATGCTGGCGCTGGCCGGCATGATCGTCGCACTCGACGCCTTCGGCCCGGTCACCGACAATGCCGGCGGCATCGCCGAAATGGCGGGGCTGCCCGCCGAGGTGCGCCACAACACAGACGCGCTCGATGCGGTGGGCAACACCACCAAGGCCGTCACCAAGGGCTATGCCATCGGTTCGGCCGGGCTCGGCGCGCTGGTCCTGTTCGCCGCCTATACGCAGGATCTCATCGAGTATTCCCGCGAGGCGACGAGCGGCATCTTCGCCGGGCTGGGCACGCTCAGCTTCTCGCTGGCCGACCCCTATGTCGTCGTCGGCCTGCTGTTCGGCGGCCTGCTGCCGTTCCTGTTCAGCGGCATGTCGATGACGGCGGTGGGCCGCGCGGCGCAGGCGGTGGTGATCGAGGTGCGCCGTCAGTTCCGCGAGACTCCCGGCATCATGGAAGGCACGTCCAAGCCCGATTATGCGCGGGCCGTCGACATCCTCACCAAGGCGGCGATCAAGGAAATGATCGTGCCGTCGCTGCTGCCGGTGCTCTCGCCGATCGTGGTGTTCTTCGTCATCTACTGGATCGGCGGCGCGGCCGCGGGCTTCCAGGCGCTCGGCGCCATGCTGATGGGCGTCATCGTCACCGGCTTCTTCGTCGCCGTGTCGATGACCGCCGGCGGCGGGGCGTGGGACAATGCCAAGAAGAGCTTCGAGGACGGCTTCGTCGACAGCCAGGGCGTCAAGCACCTCAAGGGATCCGAGGCGCACAAGGCCTCGGTCACCGGCGACACCGTCGGCGATCCCTACAAGGACACGGCGGGCCCCGCCGTGAACCCGATGATCAAGATCACCAACATCGTGGCGCTGCTGCTGCTCGCCGTGCTGTTCAACTGGGGCGGCGGCGTGTAGGCGCCATCTCCTCCGCCAGACATGCGAAAGGCCCGGGGCGGGCGCTCCGGGCCTTTTCTTTCCCCGCGCCGGGCGGGGGTCCGTCATGGTGGCGCCCGCGGGCGCCCGCGCTTACGCGGCGACCTTGGCGCGCTTCAGCGGATAGGCGTCGGCCTCGTAGAGGGCGCGGATGGCCTTGCCCTCGTAGCGGGCGCCGTCGACGTCGAGCGTGGTGCCGATGAGCCAGGCTTCCGGCATTTCCTCGACGACGTAGCGCACGGCTTCCGCGGCGCTGGGGAAGCGGCGGTAGCGGGCGAGGGATTTGGCGTAGCGGCGGCTGGGGAAGAGTTCCGCCGGGCTGGCATAATCGAGTGTACTTGTCATCGTCTCACCTCTTTTCATGTGGAGCCGGCCTTGCGGGCCAGCGGGTAATGCCTGTGCCGATAGAGGGCGAGCATCTCGTCGCGTCCGTACAGGCGCGGGCCGGCCCTCAGCCGCGCGCCGCGCAGGCTCACGGGCGCCGCCTCCTCGATGGCGAAGCGGAGCGCCTTGGCCACGCTGCCAAAGCCGCGGGGGCCCTGGGCGTCGGCGCTCTGCCAGTTGCTGCCCAGGTAAAGCTGTGCGGCAGCCAGATAATCGTTACGTGTCATTGTCGTTGGTCTTCGAAACTGGCCTCGACCGGCCGGCTATCGCCGTGGCGCGGGAGGCGGGGGCCCGGGCATGCGTACACGCCCGGGCAGGATAGGCTCAGACGAGCTGCAGGTTGGTCGCCGAAATCTTGCCGTCGCGGCCGCTTTCGAGGTCGTAGGTGACCTTCTGGCCTTCGCCGAGGCCGGTCAGCCCGGCGCGCTCGACGGCGGAGATGTGGACGAACGCGTCCTTGCTGCCATCATCCGGCTGGATGAAGCCGAAGCCCTTGGTGGCGTTGAAGAATTTTACTGTACCATTGGTCATGGCGTAGCCTTTCATATGCCGCGCTGGATCGTGATCCAAATGCGTCGGTTCCGCCGCCGCGACATGCGGATGGCGGTCTAGAACGTTCTGGATATCAGGGGAGCCAAGCAACCGGCGAGCCGGCGATCAGAGCCATGATGGCTGAAACGTACGCGCCTGATATAGGCAATCGGGTGCCCAAAGGCAAGGCCGGGCGGGGGCCGGCCGGCTTTCGCTCCCGCCGGCCGGAGAGAAAAAGCCGCGGTGCCGTCGATTCGACGGCGGCCGGCTCGTCGTGTCAGCATCGGCCCGATCGGGTCCTTTCGAACACGGAGAACGACGTTGCGCAAAGTCACCGCCGGCCTGTTTCATTCCATCGATGGCGTCGTCGAGGCGCCCGACCAGTGGCAGTTCGATGCCTTCGACGAGGAGCTGGGGGCGCTGCTCGGCACGACCCTCGGCGTCACCGACACGGTGCTGCTGGGGCGCAAGGGCTATGAGGAGTGGGCCGCCTACTGGCCCGGCGCGGCAGCGGACGAGGCCTTCGGGGCCTTCATCAACGCCGTGCCGAAATTCGTCGCCTCGCGCACGCTGACGGGGCCGCTGGCGTGGCAGAACGCGACGCTGATCGCGGGCGACCTGTTCGCCTTCGTGCGCCGGCTGAAGGCCGAGGCGGGCGGCGACATCGCGGTGATGGGCTCGATCTCGCTGGTGCGCGCGCTGTTCCTGGCGGGGCTGCTCGATGCGCTCACCCTCATCACCCATCCGGTGATCGCGGGGGCGGGGCGGCGGCACCTGTTCGCGCCCGACGATCCCGTCACCCGGCTGGCGCTCGTCGACAGCTCCCGGACGGCCAAGGGCAACGTCGTCGCCACCTACCGGCTGGCCGCGTGAGCGTCGCCGCGCCTCCGCTCTTGCGTTTTGGCGCCAACGTGTCAGGCTTTGCCCGTCATCGGGAGCTCAAAGGAGAAGAATGATGATGTTCGACGGCGTCGGCTGGCTTGCAGCCATCATCATCGGCGGTATTGCGGGGTGGCTCGCGAAGCAGTTCATGAACACCGGCACCGGGCTGGTCATGAACATCGTTCTCGGCATTGTGGGCGCGGTTCTGGCGAGCCTCGTGCTCGGCTTTTTCGGCATCTCCTTTGCCGGCTGGATCGGCTATCTCATCGCCGGCTTCATCGGGGCCTGCATCATCATCGCCATCGGCCGCGCCGTCTCGCGCTAGGCAAGGCGCCGATCCGGCGCGCGTCCGCAGCGGACGCGCGCAGGGTCCGGCTCAGGGCAGGCGCTCGACATGCGCCGGGTCGGCCTCGGCCCTGCCGAGGGCGCCCGGCAGGTTGATCGCCGTCCACTCATAGGGATAGCCGAGCTTGAGCGGCATGGCGTCGGTCAGCTCCTGACGCAGCTCGGCCGGCAGGTCGAAGCTGCCGGCGACGAGATTTTCCTTGAGCTGGCCGGCGCGGCGGGCGCCGACGATGGCGGCGGTGACGCGCGCGTCGCCGAACAGCCAGCTCAGCGCCACCTGGCTCGGCGTCCTGTCGATGCGGGCGGCGACGGCGGCGAGCGCATCGACCATCTTCAGCGCGTCGTCGAACCAGTAGCGCGGCAGGGTGACGGCGGCCTGGATGCCGATGCGCGACTGGGCGTCGGGCGCATCCGTGCCGCGATATTTGCCCGTCAGCAGGCCGGCGGCGAGCGGGCTCCAGCAGATCATGCCGACGCCCTCGGCGGCGCAGGCCGGCAGCACCTCGCGCTCGATGTCGCGGCGCACGAGGTTGTAGAGGTGCTGGGCCGAAACGAAGGGCTCGTGGCCCTTCAGCGCGGCGACGCCATTGGCGCGCGCGATCTGCCAGCCATAGAAATTGGAGCAGCCGAGATAGCGCACCTTGCCGGCGCGGATCAGGTCGTCGGCGGCCCGCAGCGATTCCTCGATCGGCGTATAGGGGTCGGGGCCGTGGAACTGGTAGAGGTCGATATAGTCGGTGCCGAGGCGGCTGAGGCTCGCCTCGCAGGCCTCGACGATGTGCTTGCGCGACAGGCCGCGCGCCGTCGCCGCGTCGCCCATCGGGAAAAAGCCCTTGGTGGCGACGACGAGGTCGGCGCGCCGATGCTCCTTCAGCAGGGTGCCGAGGATGCGCTCGGAGGTGCCGGCGCCATAGGCGTCGGCGGTGTCGAGGAAATTGCCGCCGGCCTCGATGAAGGTCCGGACGATGTTGCGCGCTTCCGCCTCGTCGCAGCCCCAGTCGGTATTGCCGAAGGTCATCGTGCCGAGGCAGAGGCGCGAGACGAGCAGGCCGGAGCGGCCGAGATAGCGGTATTTCATCATCTTCTCCGAAAAACTGACTGGGTGCGGGGGCTCAGGCGCCGGTGACGCGCCAGACGACGTCGCCCACGTCGTCGCAGAGCAGCACGCCGCCATCGGCGGCCAGCGCGACGCCCACGGGGCGGCCATGGGAAAGGCGCTCGTCCTCCGACAGGAAGCCGGTCAGCAGGTCCTCGGCCGCGCCGGCCGGGCGGCCGTCCTCGAAGGGCACGAAGATCATCCTGTAGCCCGACAGCTTCGAGCGGTTCCACGAGCCGTGCTGGCCGATGGCCATGCCCTCGCCGCGGCCGGGCAGGGTGCCGGCCGGCAGCCAGCACAGGCCGAGCGAGGCGGTGTGCCCGCCCAGCGCGAAATCGGGCTGGATGGCGCGTGCGACGAGCTCGGGATTCTGCGGCACCCGGTCGTCGACGGTGCCGCCCCAATAGCTGTGGGGCCAGCCGTAAAAGCCGCCATCGCGCACCGATGTGAGATAGTCGGGCGGGGTCTCGTCACCCAGCCCGTCGCGCTCGTTGACCACCGTCCACAGCGCCCCGGTCGCGGGTTCGAAGGCCATGCCCACGGGGTTGCGCAGGCCCGAGGCGAAGATGCGCTGCGTTTCGGTCGCGAGGTCGAGCTCGTAGATGCAGGCGCGCCCCTCTTCGGCCGCAAGGCCGGCATCGCCGATATTGGTGAGCGAGCCGACGGCGACATAGAGCTTCGTTGCATCGGGGCTGACGATGAGGTTGCGCGTCCAGTGCCCGTCGGCCTTGTAGGTGGTGAGCCGGCGGCCGGGCGCGGTGATGCGGGTCGTTCCCGTCTCATAGGGGTAGGCGAAGACCCCGTCGGTGTTGGCGACATAGAGCGTGGTGCCGACCAGCGCCATGCCGAAGGGCTGGTTGAGGGCGTCGAGAAAGGTCTCGCGGATTTCGGCGACGCCGTCGCCATCGGCGTCGCGCAAGAGGGTTATGCGGTTGGGGCTCGGCCCCACCGCGCCGGCGCGGCGCATGGTCGAGGTGACGGCGTAGTCGAAGGCGGTGCGCGGCGTGCCGGGCTGGGTCAGCGCCTCGGCGGCGAGCACGTCGCCATTGGGCAGCACGAGCAGCTGGCGGGGATGCTTCAGGCCGGTGGCGAAGGCGTTGACGGCAAGGCCGGGTGCGGCGTCGGGGGTGCGGCCGGCAGGCCAGCCCGCGGCGGTCGGCATCTTGAGGGTGGGGATCGCCTGCGGCGCGGCCGGCGGGATGGCGGGCGCGGGGCCGAAGGCCCGGACGCCGTCGACGGTGTTCCAGCGCCGCATGAGGATCATGGCGGCGCCCACCCAGGCCACCAACCGTGCGACAAGGCTCGAAAATCCCATGGCGTGCCCCTCCTGCTGCCGTTTCGTCCTCAATAGGCCGACGCCCCCCGCGGCGGCAAGCGGCGGGGGATGGAAACTCTTTGGCCGGCCGGCCATTCTGCCTGGCGGTGCCAGTGGAGGACTGCGTCATGAACACGGCCAATCTGCAGCTTGAAGGGCTTTATCTCGTCGTCGCCGCGCTCAATGAGGCGCTGGTCGAAAAGGGCGTGCTGGGGCGCGACGAGATCGACCAGGCGCTGCGCCTCGCCGAGGAGACGGCGATCGGCGACGACCGGGCGGTCGAGGATCTGAGCCCGTCCAATCGCGACGCCGTGGCGTTTCCGGCGCGGCTCCTGGCGCTCGCCAACAGGATGGGCTCGGAGGGCGGCATCGCCAGCTTTTCCGAGCTGGCGCGCATGGTGGGCAGCACCAAGGAACCCTATAACGACCAGCGCTGAGCCGGCTCAGCGCGCGAGGAAGCGGGCCAGCCGGTCGAGCCCGTCGGCAATGCGCTCGGGCGCTACGGCGTGGCACCAGCGCAGCCAGCCCTCGCCCTCCGGGCCGAAAGCGGTGCCGGGGGCGAGCCCGAGCCCGGCCTCGCCGACGAGGCGGGTGGCGAGCGCCAGGCTGTCGTCGAAACCGGCGACCCGGAAAAAGGCATACATGGCCCCGCCTGCCTCGGGCACCTCGACGCCGGGCAGGGCCTGCAGCCCGTCGACGAGCAGCCGGCGCGAGGCGGCGAGGCGCTGGCGCAGCCGCGCGATCTCGGCCTCGCCTGCGGCCAGCGCCGCGGCGCCGGCGCGCTGGGCCGGCTCGAAGACGCAGGAGGTGTTGTATTCGATGAGCTTGCCCAGATCGGCCATCAGCGGCTCGGGCGCCACCAGCCAGCCCAGCCGCCAGCCCGTCATCGACCAGGCTTTGGAGAAGCTGTTGGCCGAGATGATCCTGTCGCCCGGCTCGGCGCGGGCGAGGAAGGACGGCGCCGACAGGCGCTCGGTGTCGTAGAGCAGCCGCTCATAGACGTCGTCGGCGAGAATCCAGATGCCGTGCCGGCGGCAATGGGCCAGCAGCGCATCGACCTCGGCGTCGCGAATCGTCCAGCCGGTGGGGTTGCTGGGCGAATTGACGATCAGCAGGCGCGTGTCGGGGGTCAGCGCCGCGAGCAGGCGGTCGAGGTCGAGCGCCCAGCGCCCGTCGGCCACGCCCAGCGGCACGCGCGCCACCTCGGCCCCGAGAATCTTCGGGATCTCGGCGACATTGGGCCAGAGCGGCGTCACCGCGACGACGCGGTCGCCGGGGGCGAGCAGCAGCTGGCTGGCGAGCATCAGCGCGGACACGCCGGAGCCTACCGCCGCGATGCGCTCGGGGCCGACGGGGCGGGCGTGCAGCCGCGCCAGATAGGCCGAGATCGCCTCGCGCAGATAGGGGCGGCCGAGATTCTGCGAATAGAAGGTCTCGCCGTCCTGCAGCGAGGCGACGGCCGCCTCGCGGATGAAGGCGGGCGTCGGCTCGTCCGATTCGCCGAACCAGAAGGCGAGCACGTCGGCACGGCCCATGGCGGCATTGGCGACCTCGCGGATCAGCGAGCTTTGCAGGGCGCCGACGCCGGCGCGGGCGGCAAGGCCCGTGGCGGGGTTCGAAAGGCGCTGCGGCGGGGCCGCGCCGGGGCGGCTGGGGGCGAGCGTGTCGTGTGGCATGGCGCCTGTCTAGCCGGAGCCGGCAGCGCCGCCAAGCGCCATGGCGTGCAGCGCGGGCCTCTCCGCGGGGACATTCTCGGTGAGCCGCGCCGCCGCGACGACGGGCAGCCAGGCGAAGATGTCGGCCGCCGCCAGGCCCGACGCCGCCGCATAGGCCGACGCATAGAGGCCGGCGAGCGCGGGCGCGACGGCGTGGGCGAGCACATAGGTGCGGCACACATCGGCCGCGGGCGCGCCCTGCGTGGCGTCGAGCCAGTCGACGACGCGCGCCGCGGCGCCGCGGCCGAGAATGTTGAGCGGGTGGAAGTCGCCATGGCAGATGCCGTCGCCTTCGGGCAGCGCCGCCAGCCTTGCGGCAAGGGCCTCCCGCTGGTGTGGCGCGAGGCCCGGCGCGCCGGCGAGCCGCCCGGCGAGGCGCGGCTTCAGCGGCGGCAGGCCGGCGCCGGAGGCGGCGTGGAGGCGCCGGTGCAGCGCCACCATCTCGGCCACGAGGCCGGGCCAGGCGGCGGGGTCGGCCAGGGCGGCACCCAGGGTCGGCGCCGCGATGCGCTCCATGACGAGGCCCCAGCGGCCGTCGATCTCGACGATGGACCCGGGCGCGGGGGCCAGCCCGAGCGGGGCGACGGCGGCGAGGTTGGCGGCTTCGCGTTCGGCGGGTCCCCTGTCGCCGGGGCGGCGCGTCAGCTTCAGCACGCCCGTGCCGAACAAAAACAGCTCGGCCTCCTTGCCGGCGGCGATCGGGCTTCCCAATTGTTGCGCCACGGCGCGGCTCCTCACGTCGATTCGGCCCCCGCTCGCTCGTCTAGCCATAGACGGCGGCGCGCGGCGCCGCTGCTGACACGATCCGACAGCCCGCGGGTGCATGAGGTGCGCCCGAGCGGCGGACACGACACGGAGACACGATTCATGCACGCTTGCCAGAGGGAGCGGCCCGGCCGCTCCGGCGCCCCCGATCCTTCACATTTCAACCGAATCCGGCTTTCCCGTCATGGTGTTTCTGCTATGACGCGCGGCCCGATGCGGCGCCGCGGCGCCGCCAGCAGCCAAAGGCAGGTGCTTCCATGACCTCCGAAACCTTCGCTTCCGGCGTCCCCGACATGGCGGCGGCGCCGGCCGATCCCGCGATCGCGGCACGCAACCGGCTGGTGATCAACATCCTTTTGGTGTCGACCTTCGTCGTCATGCTGAACGAGACGGCGATGACCGTCGCCATCCCGCAGCTGATGGCGGCGCTCGACGTGCCGGCGAGCGGGGCGCAGTGGCTCACCACGGCGTTCCTTCTGACCATGGCGGTGGTGATCCCGATCACGGGCTATCTGCTGCAGCGGCTCAATTCGCGGCCGGTCTTCCTGCTCGCCATGTCGCTGTTCTCGACCGGCACGCTGATCGCGGCGATGGCGCCCAATCTCGAGGTGCTGATCGGCGCGCGCGTCGTACAGGCCTGCGGCACTGCGATCATGATGCCGCTGCTGATGACGACGGTGATGACGCTGGTGCCCGCCAACCAGCGCGGCAAGATGATGGGCAACATCTCCATCGTCATGTCGGTGGCGCCGGCCATCGGCCCGGTCGCGGCGGGCTTCATCCTCGCCCATCTCGAATGGCGCTGGATCTTCATCATCGCGCTGCCCATCGCGCTCGGCGCGCTCTTTCTGGGCCAGCGGCTGATGGTCAACGTCACGACGCCGCGCGACGCGCCGCTCGACATCGTCTCGGTGGTGCTGTCGGCGCTGGCCTTTGGCGGCATCGTCTACGGGCTGTCCAATTTCGGCGCCGCCGATGCGCCGGTGCCGGGGCCGTGGGCGCTGGGCGTCGGGCTCGTCACCATGGTCGGCTTCGTGTGGCGCCAGCTGCGGCTGCAAAGGACCGACGGGGCGCTGCTCGACCTGCGCACGCTCAGGCAGAAGAATTTCACCGTCTCGATGGTGATGATCTCGGTGCTGATGCTGGCCATGTTCGGCACCATCATCCTGCTGCCCATCTACCTGGCACAGGTTCAAGGCTTCGATGCGCAGGCGACGGGCCTGCTGATGCTGCCGGGGAGCCTGCTGATGGGCCTGCTCGGGCCCATCGTCGGCCGGCTCTACGACAGGATCGGGCCGACGCCGCTGGTGGTGCCGGCGATGTTCGTCGTCACCGCCGTGCTGTGGGCGATGACGCTGCTCGGGGTGGGCACGTGGTGGCCCTACATCCTCATCGGCCATCTGGTGATGAGCATCGGCTTCGCCTTCCTGTTCGGGCCGCTGTTCACCTCCAGCCTCAGCTCGGTGCCGCCGCATCTTTACTCGCATGGCTCGGCGCTGCTCGGCTCGATCCAGCAGGTGGCGGGGGCGGCCGGCGTGGCGCTGTTCGTGGCGCTGATGTCGGCGCAGTCGGCTTCGCTCAGCGCGGCCGGCGCGGCGCCGATGGAGGCGCTCTCGGGCGGCATCCGCCTCGCCTTCATCGTCGGGGCGACGATCGCCCTGTTCGCGCTGGCCGCCTCGTTCTTCGTGCGCAAGCCGCCGGCCCAGGCGGGCGAGTGGGGCGGGCACTGACCCCCGCGATGCATCGAAACGCCCCGGCCTCGGCCGGGGCGTTTTTTCATGCCATGGTCCGCGCCAGCCTCGCGAAGGCCGTTGGCTCCGGCCAGTGCTGGAGCAACGTTCCAATCTGCGCCGCCCCCTGCTCCGGCGTCACGGTGGACGTGTCGAGGACGAGATCGTAGACGCCGTGGGCGTGCGGCGCCTCCTGCCACAGCCGCACGGCGGGCGGTACCGTCGGCCCTGCCGCGTAAAAGCCGCCGCGCGGCTCGGCGTTGCGCCGCACCATTATCGTTTGGAGCGGCGCGGTGACGCCCACGAAGAGCACCGGCAGGCCGTCGAGACGGCGGACGGCGTCGGCGAGCAGGCCGAGCGGGCGCGAATGGGCGTCATGCAGGCCGAGATCGCTCGCCACGTCGAGCCCGGCCCGCGCATGGGCGGCGATCGAGTCGAACAGCGCGCCATAAAGGGTCTGGACGAGCGGCTCGAGATCGGGCCGCTCGCCGCCGGGCCGCAGCCCGATGCCCGGCGCAATGCCGGGCGGCTGGGCCGCCATGGCGCCGTCGACGCCGAGGGTGATCCAGGTGCCGGCCAGCGTCTGCTGCATGGCGCGGGCGATGGCGCTCTTGCCGGCGCGCGGGGCGCCGTTGAGGATGACGATACGGCCCGTCACCGTGCGGTCGGTCACCGTGCGGCCGGTCACTGTGCGGCCTGGGCCAGCGCGATGGCGTCGAGCACGACGCGGCGGGCCTCGGCGGCATTGCCCACATGCGAGATCTTGGCCCATTTGCCGGGCTCGAGATCCTTGTAGTGGGTGAAGAAGTGCTTCACGCGCTCGACCTGGATGGCCTGCATGTCCTCGAGGTCGTGGACCTTGTCGTACATGGCGGTGAGCCGGTGGGTGGGCACGGCGAGGATCTTTTCGTCCTGGCCGCCATCGTCCTCCATGACGAGCACGCCGACGGGGCGGGCGCGCACGACGCAGCCGGGCACCAGCGGGCGCGAGTTCATCACCAGGACGTCGAGCGGGTCGCCGTCGCCGCACAGCGTGTGCGGGATGAAGCCGTAATTGCCGGGATAGCGCATCGGCGTATAGAGGAAGCGGTCGACGAACAGGGCACCCGAAGCCTTGTCGATCTCGTATTTTATCGGCTCGCCGCCGAGCGGCACCTCGATGATGACGTTGAGGTCGTCGGGCGGATTGGTGCCGATGGGAATGGCGTCGATATTCATCATGTGTCCGTTGGAAAGGGTGGGGCGTCAGCGCCGCGCCATCCGGGCGCGCAGGATTGTCCGCTGGCGCGCGGAGACGCCGATCAGCTCGGCGATGCGCCAGACCATGTTGTCCTCGAGCTCGTGATTGTGGCCGTCGGCGAAGACGACCTGCCACATCATGCGGATGATCTCGATGCGTTCGGCCTCCGGCAGCGCGGTGATGGCGGAGGTGAAGCGGTAGAAGTCGACGGCGTCGCGGTCGCGCGCCGTCGCCTCGGCGACGAGGCTGTCCACCTCGGCCTCGTCGAGCCCGTAATAGTCCGCCAGCGCGGTTTCGATCGCGGCGCGCTCCTCGGGATGGGTGGTGCCGTCGACGGCGGCGAGATGGACCAGGAGGGCGGCTACGGCCAGCTGCGGGCCGGTGCCGAGGTCGGGCGGCTCGGGCTGGGTGAAAAGGCGCGAAATGGCCTCGAACATCGTCATGGGTCTCCGTGTCCCCCGCAGATAGTGCGGAAGGCCATGGGCCGGAAAGGCCGGACGGGCCGTCTCACGCGCTGTTGAAGCATTTGCGCCACAGGGCTGCGGCAAGAGTCGGCTTGACTCTGCAACCGAGTCTGATGTTCTCTCTTTGTTCTTTTTCTCAGGTGAACAAGGGAGCCCTCCCCATGCTGGGCAGCAGGCGACACAGGCTCGATGCCCTCAGGCACAGGATGGCGCAGTTCGACACGCGCCCGCCTCTCGCCGAAGCGGCCGTCGCGGCCGCCGGCCTGCTGGCGACGCCGCCCGGCCATGTGCACGAGATCTTTGCCGACAGCCCGACCGAGGCGGGGGCGGCGCTGGGCTTCGCGCTGGGCCAGGCGCTGCGCCAGCGGCGGCCGGGACGGCCGGGACTGCTGATCGCGCAGCTGCGGGCCGACGCGCAGGAGCTGGGCCTGCCCTACGGGGCGGGGTTCCAGGGGTTCGGGCTGGCGGCCGAGGCCATCGTGCTGATCCGCGCCGAAACCGTGACGGAGCTATTGTGGGCGCTCGAGGAAGCCGTCGCCTGCCGGGCGGTCGCCGCCGTCGTCGCCGACCTGGCGGGGCCGCACAAGGCGCTCGATTTCACCGCCTCGCGGCGCCTGGCGCTGCGGACGGCCGCCTCGGGGGCGTCGGTCCTCCTTACGCAATACGGGGCCGGGCGGCCGGCCAGCGCCGCCCGCTATCGCTGGCGGGTGGTGCCCCGGCCCAGCCGCGCCGCGCCCTGGGACGAGCGGGCACCGGGGCAGCCGCGCTGGCAGGTGACGCTCGAGAAGGGGCGGCTGGGTCAGGCCGGTCGCGCCGATGCGGATGGCGAGGTGTTTGTTGTGGACTGGACGGAAAATGGCTTCGTTCTGGCAGAGCCCCAGGCAGCAGGAGGCGCCCGCATTGCGGGCGGGGCGGCGCGCCCTCGCGCTCTTCCTGCCGCGCTGGGCCACGGATTGTCTCAAACGGGCTGAGCCGGCGCTGCAGAGTTCCGCCCGGCCCTTCGCGCTGTGGGAAAAGCAGCGCGGGGCGATGCGGCTCGTGGCGCTCGATGCGGCGGCGAGCGCCAGGGGGCTCGCCGCCGGCCAGACCGTGTCGGATGCGCGCGCGCTGGTGCCCGAACTCGACACGCGCGCGCTCGACAGCACCCTCATCGCGCGCCTGTTCGCCGATTTCGCCGACTGGCACTCGAATGCCTCGCCGCTCGTGGCGATCCCCCCCGATGGCGCGCCCTGGGGCGATCTGGTGCTCGACATCACCGGGGTCAGCCATCTGTTCGGAGGCGAAGCGGCGATGCTGGCCCACCTTGTCACGCGGCTCGAAAAGCTGGGCTTCAGCGTTGCCGGCGCCATCGCCTCGACGGTGGGCGCGGCCTGGGCGCTGGCGCATTTCGCCCCGGGCCGGATCGTTGCCGAGGGCGGCGAGGCCGAAGCCCTCGCGGCGCTGCCCGTCGAGGCGCTGCGGCTCGCGGCGGCGCCGGCCGAGGCGCTGCGCCAGTTCGGGCTGCGCCGGGTCGGCCAGCTTTACGGGCGCGACCGGCGGGCGCTCAAGGCACGGTTCGGCCTCGGCCTGCTGGTGCGGCTCGACCAGGCGCTGGGCGCTCTCGAAGAGCGGCTCACCCCCCGCCTGCCGCCGCTCGAGCATGCCGTGGAACGGCGCTTCGCCGAGCCGATCGGGCTGATCGAGGACGTGCTGATGACGGCGCACGACCTCGCCGTGTCGCTGGCCGTCGCGCTCGAAGCGGCAGGGCTCGGGGCGCAGAGCTTTCACCTGTTCGTCTACCGCGTCGACCACAAGGTCCTGACGCTGTCGGTCAATGCGGCGCGGGCCACGCGCGATGCCGCCCATATCGGCCGGCTCTTCGCCTATCGCGCCGAACGGCTGGGGGGCGAATACGATGCCGGCTTCGGCATCGACATGATCCGGCTCGCGGCCAGTACGCTGAGCCCGCTGGGGCCGGTGCAGGCCGGCGCCTTCGGCAGCGATGACGGGGCGACGAGCCTCGAGGGGCTGTATGAGCGCATGAGCAGCCGGCTGGGGCCGCTGGCGGTGCTGCGCTCGCGGCTCGTCAACACCTATGTGCCCGAGCGCATGGTGGCGCTCGAGCCGGCCATCGTGCCGCCGCCCGCCCCGGCGGCACCGGCGCCGCCGCCGGTGGGCGCGCCGCGGCCGCTGCGCCTGCTGCCGCAGCCCGAGCCCATCACCGTCATCGCCGAAGTGCCCGATGCGCCGCCCTCGCGCATGATCTGGCGGCGCGTGGGCTACAGCTTCGTCAGCGCCTCGGGGCCGGAGCGGCTGGGCGCGGACTGGCAGCATGCCGGCGTGCGCCTCACGCTCACCGCCGAAAGCGCCGCAGCCCCGGAGCCGGAAGCCGGCCCGCGCCGCTACGTGGAAGGCGAGGAGACGCGCGACTATTACGTCGCCGAGGACGAGGGCGGGCGGCGCTTCTGGCTGTTCCGGCTCGGAGTGCTCGGCATCGCCGCGGCGCCCCGCTGGTTCCTGCACGGGGTCTTCGCATGAGCCCGCTGCCGCCCGGCAACGACAATGCGCCGCCGCGGGCCGCGCCGCCGCCGGGCTATATCGAGCTGGTCTCGACCTCGAACTTCTCGTTCCTCAGGGGCGGCTCGCATCCCGAGGAGCTGGCGACCATGGCCGCCGTGCTGGGGCTGGGCGGGTTCGGGCTCACCGACCGCAACAGCTTTGCCGGAGTGGTGCGGGCCCATGTGGCGCTGCGCGAGGGTGCGCCGCGGCCGCCGGCCGGCTTTCGCTATCTCGTCGGCACGCGGCTGTGCTTTGCCGACGGCACGCCCGACATCGTCGCCTATCCCACCGACAGGGCCGCCTATGGACGGCTGTGCAAGCTGCTCAGCACGGCCAATCTGCGCGGCGAAAAGGGCGCGCCGCAGCTTTTCGCCGACGATCTGCTGCGGGGCTTTTCGCGCAATGTCGTCGACCTGCGGGCCGAGGATTTCACCGAAGGCCAGCTTTTCATCCTCATCGCCGACGAGACGGACTGGGCGCAGAGCGAGGCGGTGCTGGCGGCGCTGTGCGCCCGGGCACCGGGGCGCGTCTGGGTGGCCGGCAGCTGCCGGTTCGGCGGCGCCGACAGGGCCCGGCTCAACCGGCTCGCCGCGCTCGGCCGGCGGCACGGCGCGCCGCTGCTCGCGAGCAACGACGTGCTCTATCACGAGCCGGGCCGGCGCGTGCTGCAGGACGTCATCGCCTGCATCCGCGAACACCGGACCATCGCCGAGGCCGGCCGCTGGCTCGAGCCCAATGCCGAGCGGCACATCAAGCCGCCGGCCGAGATGGCGCGGCTGTTCCGCGAGCATCCCGAAGCCCTCGCCGAGACGCATCGGCTTGCGGCGCGCATCGGCTTTTCGCTCGACCAGCTCAGATACAATTATCCGACCGAGGCCATTGCCGACGAGACGACGCAGGACACGCTCGAACGGCTCACCTGGCAGGGCGCCGCCCGGCGCTACAAGGACGGCATTCCAGATGCGGTGAAACGCAGCCTGTGGACCGAACTCTGCCTCATCGCCTACAAGGGCTACGCCCCCTATTTCCTCACCGTGCACGACATCGTGCAGCATGCGCGCAACACGCTCAGGATCCTCTGCCAGGGGCGCGGCTCGGCCGCCAATTCGGCCGTCTGCTTCTGCCTCGGCATCACCGAGGTCGATCCCACCAAGGTCGATCTCGTCTTCGGCCGGTTCCTGTCCACCGAGCGCGACGAGCCGCCCGACATCGACGTCGATTTCGAGCATGAGCGGCGCGAGGAGGTGATGCAGTATGTCTACAGGAAATATGGCGGCAACCATACGGGGCTCACCGCCAACGTCATCATCTACCGCTCCAAGAGCGCGCTGCGCGACGTGGCGAAGGTGTTCGGGCTCTCCGACGACATGATCGATGCCATCAACCAGCTGCACTGGGGCTGGGGCTCCAGCGCGACGCCCGGGGACATGCAGACGCTGGGGCTCGACCCCACCGAGACGACGCTGGCCATGGTGCTCGACTGCGCGCGTGCGCTCAGCGGCTTTCCGCGCCATCTCAGCCAGCATGTCGGCGGTTTCGTCATCACCCGCGATCCGCTCGACAGGCTGGTGCCGATCGGACGGACGGCGATGGAGAGCCGCACCATCATCGAATGGAACAAGGACGACATCGACGCGCTCGGCATCCTCAAGGTCGATGTGCTGGCACTGGGCATGCTGAGCTGCCTGCGCCGGGCCTTCGACCTGCTGCGGCTCAATTACGGCAAGCAGTACGAACTGGCCGAGTTCCTGGCGGAGGCGCATGACAACCCGGCCGTGGCGCGGCCCGTCTACGAGATGACCCATCGGGCCGACACGATCGGGGTATTCCAGATCGAAAGCCGGGCGCAGATGTCGATGCTGCCAAGGCTCAAGCCGAAGGAATTCTACGATTTCGTCATCGAGGTGGCGATCGTACGGCCCGGCCCCATCCAGGGCGGCATGGTGCATCCCTATCTGAAGCGCCGGCTCGGCCAGGAGGCCGTCAGCTATCCCTCGGCCGCACTCAGGGCGGTGCTCGAGCGCACGCTGGGCGTGCCGCTGTTCCAGGAGCAGGCGATGCAGATCGCCGTGGTCGGCGCCGGCTTCTCGTCAGGCGAGGCGGACCGGCTGCGCCGCTCCATGGCGACCTTCAAGCGTACCGGCGGGGTCGGCACGTTCCGCGAAAAATTCATCGGCGGCATGCTGGCCGGCGGCTATCCGCGCGAATTCGCCGACTCGTGCTTCCGCCAGATCGAGGGCTTTGGCTCCTACGGCTTTCCGGAGAGCCACGCGGCCTCCTTCGCGCTGCTGGTCTATGTGTCGTGCTGGCTCAAATGCTACTATCCGGACGTGTTCACCGCGGCGCTGCTCAACAGCCAGCCCATGGGGTTCTACGCCCCGGCCCAGCTCATCCGCGACGCGCAGGAGCATGGCGTCGAGGTGCGACCGGTCGACATCAACCGCTCCGATCTGTGGAGCGTGCTCGAGGCCGGGCCGAGGGCCGGGCCGCGGGTCTGGGCCAGGCACGCCGCGATGCGCGCGCATATCCGCTCGGACAAGGCCATCCGGCTCGGCTTCGCCGCGGTCAAGGGCTTCAAGCCGGAGCATGCAAGCGTGCTGATGGCGCGGCGCGGCGCGGGCTACAGCTCGGTGCGCGATCTGTGGCTGCGCACGGGGCTGCCGGTCGCGGCGCTCGAAAAGCTGGCCGAGGCCGATGCGTTCGGCTCCATCGGCCTCGGCCGGCGCCAGGCGCTGTGGGCGGTGCGCGGGCTCAGCGGCACGAGCGGCGCCGAAACCCTGCCGCTGTTCGCCGAGGCGGGCGTGCCGCCGACGCAGAACGAGCCCGACCCGATGCTGCCCGTGATGCGGGCCGGCGAGGCCGTGGTGCAGGACTACAGGACCATGGCCTTCTCGCTCAAGGCGCACCCCGTGAGCTTCATGCGCCGCCGGCTCGCGGCGCGCCGGGTCCTCGCCTGTGCGGCGCTGGGCACCTGCCGGAACGGCGAGGCCGTCGAGGTCGCGGGACTGGTGCTGGTGCGCCAGCGCCCCGGCACGGCGACGGGGGTGGTGTTCGCGACGCTCGAGGACGAGACCGGCATCGCCAATATCGTCATCTGGTCGCGCGTCTTCGAGGCGCACCGGCCGACGCTTCTCGCGGCCCGTCTGCTGGCGGTGCGCGGCAAGGTGCAGATCGAGGGGCTCGTCGTGCATGTCGTCGCCGAGGGCTTTACCGACCTGACCGACGACCTCCTCGCGCTGGCCGATCCGGCGCCGTCCGGCGCGCAGCCGCGCCACCAGCAGGAGGCCGCGGCGCGCCAGGCGCGCGCGGCGCTGCCGCAGGGACGCAATTTCAAGTGAGCAGGCCGTCGATCCGCGTCGCCAGCGCCACGTCCTTGTCGGTCAGCCCGCCCTCGTCATGGGTGGTGAGCGTTATCGCCACCCTGTTGTAGACATTCGTCCATTCGGGATGGTGGCCGGCGGCTTCGGCCAGGAGGGCGACGCGGGTCATGAAGGCGAAGGCCTCGGAGAAATCCCTGAACTTCATCTCGCGCGAGATGGCGCCTGCGGCGGCGTCATACTGCCAGGCCGCGAGCCGGCCGAGTGCCGCCTCGCGCTCGGTATCGGTCAATCTTGCCATGTCGCTTGCCATGTCGGGCTCCCTTCCGAAGCGGAATGCACAGGCCCGCCGCCCGTTCCGTGACCGGCCCGGCGCGCCCGGATGGCGGCAATTGGGACGCCTCGATCCAACACTCCGTCAACCATTTTGGGCGATAGGCCCCCGGGAGGCCGCAATTGCGGCGAATCGCCGGCGCAGCCGGGCGGGGGGAAATCGCGCATTAACGGCTTGTCCGGCATGATTCCCCGCCAATCGACGGGATCTCATGTTCGAGCCTGCCAGCAAATCGATGCCTGCTATCGACTATGTGTCGATGGTCCGCGCGGTCTACGGGGATCGGCGCGCCATGTTCGTGGCCGTGCTGAGCTGCGCGCTGGGCGCCGGCGCATCGGCCTACAAGACCGGCTCGTGGACGCTGTGGGCGATCGCCATCGTCTTCGTGCTGATCGGGCTCGGCCGGTTCGTCTCGATCACCCGCTTCATTGCCGCCAAGGTCGGCCCCGCCGATGTCGAGGCGGCCGAAAAGTGGGAGCTCAAGGCCACCTTCTGGGCGGCGCTGATGGCGCTCACCTGCGGGGTCTGGTGCGTCTTCAGCTTCCTCGTCGTCGGCGATGCCTTTGCCGAGCTGATCAGCATGACGACGACGGTGGCGTGCATGGTGGGCATCGTCACGCGCAATTACGGGCTCGAGCGCATGCTCGACATCCAGCTCGCCATTGCCGTCGGCCTGCTGTGCGGCAGCTTGCTGTTCAAGGGCGACGTCTACTACCCGCTCCTCGGCGTGCTGCTGTTCCCGATGCTGTTCGGCTTCAAGTTCCTCGCCAAGGACGTGCGCCGCACGATGCTCAGCGCGGTGCATGCGCGGGTCGAGGCGAGCCGGCTCGCGGCGGAGCTCGACACGGCGCTCGACACCATGCATCACGGGCTCGCCATGCTCGATGCAGGCGGGCTCATCACCGTCGTCAACGGCCGCGCCGAGCAGGTGTTCGACAGCTTCGTGCCGGGCAACTGGGCCGGCCGCTCCTTTGCGGCGCTGATCGCCTCGGCGGCGAGCCGCGGCTCGATCCCGCAGCGTTCGGCCGAGCAGCTGATGGGCGTCGTCAACGGCCAGCGCGGCGGCAAGGTCATCCTCAAGCTCGCCAATTCGCGCTTTTCGGAAGTCACCGTCAGTGCGCGGAGCGGCCGCGTCGTGCTGCTGTTCGAGGACATCACCGAGCGCGTGCGGGCCGAGGAGCGCATCAACTTCATGGCGCATTACGATGCGCTGACCGGCCTGCCCAATCGCGGCTATTTCGCCCAGCAGGTGGGCGCCGATCTCGAGCGCCGGCGCATGGCGCCGGGACCGGAGACGGCGATGCTGATGATCATCGACATCGACGATTTTAAGCATGTCAATGACACGGCCGGCCATCTCATCGGCGACCGGCTGCTGGTCGAGGCGGCCGACCGTCTCAAGGCGGCGGTCGGCATGCGCGGGCTCGTGGCGCGGCTCGGCGGCGACGAGTTCATCGTCTATCGCTCGGGCGATGTCCTCGCCGAGGAGGCCGAGCGCGACGCCGAGACGATCCTTGCGGCCTTCAAGGCGCCGTTCCCGATCATGGGCGAGAGTCTCTCCACGAACGTGTCGATCGGCATCGTCATCTCGGGCGATGCCGAGGACGATCTCGACGGCATGATGACGCGGGCCGACCTCGCCCTCTACAAGGCCAAGGGCAGCGGCAAGGCGCAGGCCCAGATGTTCCGCGACGAGATGGACACGGCCTACCGCTACCGCCAGCGCCTCAAGGCCGAGCTCCGGGCCTGCGTCGAGGCGGGCGGGCTGAGCCTCGTCTACCAGCCGCTGATCGATCTCAAGACGCGCCGCGTCGTCGGCTGCGAGGCGCTGGCGCGCTGGACGCATCCGACGCTGGGCTCGATCCCGCCCTCGCTGTTCATCCCGGTCGCCGAGGAGACCGGGCTGATCACCGACATCTCGCGCTGGGTGTTGCGCACGGCGGCGGCCGAGTGCCGGAACTGGCCGGGCGACATCTCGGTGTCGGTCAACATCTCGGCACGCGATTTCCGCAATGCCGATGTGGAGGAAATGGTGCTCGAGGCGCTGGCGCGCAGCGGCCTGCCGCCGCACCGGCTCGAGGTCGAGGTGACGGAGACGGCGCTGATCGAGGAGAAGGAGACGGCGACCAAGATCCTGTCGGCGCTGGGTAAGCGCGGCATCGGCATCGCGCTCGACGATTTCGGCACCGGCTATTCGTCGCTGAGCTATCTGCAGGCGCTGCCCTTTACCAAGCTCAAGGTCGACCGCAGCTTCGTCATGGATATCGGCGTCAATCCGCGCTCGCTGAAGCTGCTGAGCAACGTCGCCCAGCTCGGCAAGGACATCAATCTCATCGTCACGGCCGAGGGCGTCGAGACCGAGGAGCAACTGGCGCTGATCCAGGCGCACACCAAGGTCGACCAGATCCAGGGCTATCTGTTCGGTGTGCCGCTGCCCAAGCGCGAAGTGGCCGAACTGATCGCCCGCATGGACGGCAGCGGGGTTCCCATGCAGGATTCGCGCGCTAAAGTTAACGCGGGTTAACTCCTTCCAGCATCTCACCAATCCCCAGGCGCTCGCGCCGGCGGCCGGAACCGCCGGGCAGGCTTGCGCATTCTTTCGGTTCAAACATACTTAACAAATGGTTACAGTAACCGTCGTGGTTTTGGGGATTTGTAATGAGTGCGGCCATTCCGAGCCCAGCGGCGCCGGTCTCGCATTTCGCCGGTACCCTGGTCGATATCCTGGATCGTGTCGAATATCGCCGGGTCAATCCCGATGAGCTGAACGATCCGATCTACAAGCTCCGCTACGATGCCTATCGGCGCGAGAGCTTCTATCCGTTCAACAGCCTGGGGCTGCTGCGGGACGAATTCGACGATTTCGACAGCTTCCCCAATTCGTGGAATTTCGGCGTCTATATCGACGGGCTGCTGGCCAGCTCGCTGCGCATCCACCACCTCACGCCGGACTGTCCCAAATCGCCGGCCAACAGCCTGTTCGCCGACATCCTCGCGCCGCTGCTCGAGGCGGGCGCGACCTTCATCGACCCGACGCGCTTCACCGTCGATTTCGAGGCGAGCCTCGCCTATCCGGCCCTGCCGTTCCTGACGCTGCGCCTGGCGGTGATGGCGACGCGGCATTTCAACGCCACCTACGGGCTGCATTGCGTGCGGCCCGAGCACGGCCCGTTCTACAAGCGCGTGCTGAGCTCGAGCCTTATGTGCACGGCGCGCCAGTGGCACGATGTCGGCTTTCCCATGGAGCTGTGGGGCACGCGGGCGCAGGAGGTCTACGACAAGACGCTGCGCCGCTATCCCTTCTTCCAGTCGTCGGAGGAGGAGCGCCGGCTGCTGTTCGCGCCGCCGCACGCGACGCCGATCTGGGTGCATGCGGCCGCCCGCGCGGCACGCGAGGACGAGGTCACCGGCTAGCCGCGCGCGGCGTTGCGAAAACTTGATGTGCGCGGGGCCGCTTGTTCTTGCGCCCGCCATCATTTGCCGCGATCCTCGCATCCGGGCACATGGCGTGCCGGTTCGCCGGGGGGCGAGTCGGAGAGATTTGAATGCGCTTTTCCACCCGTCTCAGCGTGCTGCTCGTCGTCGCGGGGCTGGCCCTCGGCACCGGCAGCGCCCTGGCCGCGCCCGGCATTGCCGCCGTCAACGCCAATGTGCGCAGCGGCCCGGGCACCGGCTATGGCGTCGTCGACCGGCTCGCCAAGGGCGAATATGTGATCGTCGTGAGCTGCGGGGCGAGCTGGTGCAACATCCACCATATCGGCCGCGACGGCTATGTGGCGCGCACGCTGCTCTACAATCCCTATTACGGCTCGCGCGCCTACTACCAGTTCGCGCCCAAGCATCCCCAGCCCGGGCGTGCCACGAGCCGCTGACGCGCCGCAACTGCCTGTCCGAAGGAGAGATCGCCATGCGCCTGCGCCGGCTTGCCGCCTGTTCATGGGCGACATCGTCAAGGACGAGACGCAGTTCACCGCGCCCAACACCTGCCATAGGCGCGCTCACGCCGGCTGCAATTCGGGCTTGACCTCTTCGAGCTCGATCAGCGTGCCGTCGAAATCCTTGGGATGGAGGAACAGCACCGGCCGGCCATGCGCGCCGGCCTGCGGGCTGCCGTCGCCGAGAAGGCGGGCGCCGGCCTCGGTCAGCATGCGCGCCGCATGGGCGAGGTCGGCCACCTCGTAGCAGACATGGTGGAGGCCGCCGCCGGGATGGGCGGCAAGGAATCCGGCGATGGGCGAGTGGGGACCAAGCGGCGCCATGAGCTCGATGCGGGTATTGGGCACGTCGACGAAGACGATGGTGACGCCATGCTCGGGCAGGGGGTGCGGTGCGCCGACCTCGGCCCCGAGGAGGTCGCGATAGCGGCGCGCCGCGGCGGCGAGGTCCGGCACGGCGATGGCGATATGGTTGAGCCGGCCGATCATCTGTTGGTCAGCCTTCCCTCGATCTCGTCCAGCACGCCGAACGCCGCCTCGAGCACATTGGTGCCCGGCCCGAAGATGGCGGCGACGCCCGCCGCGCGCAGGAACGCATAGTCCTCGGGCGGGATGACGCCGCCGACGATCACCGTCACCTCCCCCAGCCCGGTTTCGCGCAGCTGGTCGATCAGTTCGGGCACCAGCGTCTTGTGGCCGGCGGCGAGCGAGGAGACGCCGACGGCATCCACCCCGAGCGCGCCGACATGGGCGGCGACTTCCGGGGCGGTCTCGAACAGCTCGCCCATATGCACCGCAAAGCCCAGATCGGCGAAGGCGGTGGCGATCACCTTGGCGCCGCGATCGTGTCCGTCCTGGCCCATCTTGGCGATGAAGAGGGCGGGTGGGCGGCCCTGGCGCGCCGCGAAGGCGGCGAGGCGCTCGCGCATAAGCCCATATTGCGGATCGTCGCCATAGGAGCCGGCATAGACGCCCGAGATGACGCGGGTGACGGCGGCGTGGCGGCCGAAGACGGCTTCGAGCGCGGCGGAAATCTCGCCCAGGCTGGCGCGGACGCGGGCAGCGCCAATGGCCGCCTCGAGCAGATTGCCATCGCTGCGGGCCGCCGCGGCGAGGCGTCCGAGGGCGGCGTCGCAGCGCGCCTGGTCGCGGCGCTGGCGCAGCCGCACGAGACGGGCGATCTGCTCGTCGCGCACCCTGGCGTTGTCGACCTCGCGGAAGGGGATCGGCGTTTCGGCCTCCAGCCGGTAGCGGTTGACGCCGACGATCACCTCCTCGCCACGGTCGATGCGCGCTTGGCGCAGCGCGGCGGCCGTCTCGATCGCCGCCTTGGGCGTGCCGGCGGCGACCGCCGCGACCATGCCGCCCGCCGCTTCGACCTCCGCCATCAGCGCCCCGGCCTGCTGCACCAGCTCGGCCGTCAGCGCCTCGACGTAATAGGAGCCGCCGAGCGGATCGACCACGTCGGTGACGCGGCTCTCGTGCTGGAGGATGAGCTGGGTGTTGCGGGCGATGCGCGCCGCCGCGTCGGTGGGCAGCGCCACGGCTTCGTCGAAGCTGTTGGTATGCAGCGACTGGGTGCCGCCCAGCACCGCCGCCAGCGCCTCGATCGTCGTGCGCACGATGTTGTTGAGCGGGTCCTGTTCGGTCAGCGACACGCCCGAGGTCTGGCAATGGGTGCGCAGCATCTTCGAGCGCGCCGACTGCGCGCCGAGCTCCGTCATGATGCGGCTCCACAGCGTGCGCGCGGCGCGCAGCTTCGCCACCTCGAGAAAGACATTCATGCCGATGCCGAAAAAGAAGCTCAGTCGGCCGGCGAAGGCGTCGATGTCGAGCCCGCGCGCCAGGGCGGCCGCGACATAGGCGCGCCCGTCGGCGAGCGTATAGGCGAGCTCCTGCACCGCCGTCGCGCCGGCCTCGTGCATGTGGTAGCCGGAAATGGAGATCGAGTTGAACTTCGGCATGTGCGCTGCCGTATAGGCGATGATGTCGCCGACGATGCGCATGCTCGGCCCGGGCGGGTAGATATAGGTGTTGCGCACCATGAACTCCTTCAGAATATCGTTCTGGATGGTGCCTTCGAGCTGTGCCGGTTTCACCCCCTGCTCTTCGGCGGCGATGACGAACATGGCCAGCACCGGCAGCACGGCGCCGTTCATCGTCATCGACACGCTCATGCGCTCGAGCGGGATGGCCTCGAACAGCAGCTTCATGTCGTCGACGCTGTCGATGGCGACGCCGGCCTTGCCGACATCGCCCGCAACGCGCGGGTGGTCGCTGTCATAGCCGCGATGGGTGGCGAGGTCGAAGGCGACCGAGAGTCCCTTCTGGCCGGCCGCCAGCGCCTCGCGGAAAAAGGCGTTGCTCTCGCGCGCCGTCGAGAACCCCGCATATTGCCGGATGGTCCAGGGCCGGTTGGCATACATGGTGGCGCGTACGCCGCGGGTGAACGGCTCGGCGCCCGGCAGCCCCGGATCGCTTGCATCGGCGGTGAAGTAGACCGGCTTTACGCCGACGCCGCCATAGTCGCGCGTCAGCGCCTCCACCGGCACCTCTCCGAGCTCGCGCGCCGCAAGTTTCGCCCAATCGGCAAAGGTGGGGGTGCCGCTCATATCGCCTCGAACTCCAGGATCACCTCGTCCACGGCGAGGACCGCGCCGGGGGCGACGCGGATCGTGGCGATGCGGGCGCGGCGTTCGGCGCGCAGCATGTTCTCCATCTTCATCGCCTCGACGATGGCAAGGGTCTGGCCGGCCTCGACGATATCGCCCACCCCGACATCGATGCGCACGATCTGGCCGGGCATGGGGCAGAGCAGGAAGCGCGACAGATCGGGCGGGGTCTTGACCGGCATCAGCACCATGAGGTCGGCGACGGCGGGCTCGAGCACCCGGGCGATGAGATCGGCACCGCGCCAGCGCAGGCGGAAGCCGCCCGTCATCCTGTCGAGGCGCAGCGTGTGCGGCGTCCCGTCGATGCGCGCGACGGCCAGCGTCATCGCCGGCGTCCAGTCGGTCTCGACGAGCAGGCGCCTGCCGTCCGGGTCGGTGAGCCAGTAGGCGTCGCCGTCCACGCGCAGCGCGAAATCCCATCTTTGCTTGCCGATCAGCACGGCATGGCGTGTTTCGGCCGTCTCTCGCCCCCGCGTTGCGAGCGCCTGCGCCGCACAGCAGGCGAAGGCGGCGAGATGGCCCAGTGCGGCGGCCGGCAACCCCACCCCGGCAAAGCCGTCGGGAAATTCCTCGGCGATGTAGCCGGTGGTGAGGCGCCCCTCCCGGAAACGGTCCTGCGCCATCACCACCGACAGGAAGGGAATGTTGTTGCCGACGCCTTCGATCTCGAAGCCGTCGAGCGCATCCTGCATGGCGGCGACGGCTGCCGCACGGGTCGGCGCCCAGGCGCAGAGCTTGGCGATCAGCGGGTCGTAAAAGGCCGAGATCTCGCCGCCCTCGACGGCGCCCGTATCGGTACGAACGGCGTGGTCGGGGGTGTGCAGATCCGGCGGTGGCCGGTAGCGGGTGAGCCGCCCGGTCGCGGGCAGGAAATTGCGATAGGGGTCCTCGGCATAAATCCGCGACTCGATGGCCCAGCCCTCGAGCGGAACGTCGTTCTGCGTGAACGGCAAGGGCTCGCCGGCCGCGACGCGCAGCATCAGCTCGACGAGATCGAGGCCGGTGGTAAGCTCCGTCACCGGGTGCTCGACCTGCAGCCGCGTGTTCATCTCGAGGAAATAGAAATTTCGGTCCTTGTCGACGATGAACTCCACCGTGCCGGCGGAGACATAGCCCACGGCCCTCGCCAGGGCGACGGCCTGCGCGCCCATCGCCTGGCGCGTCGCCGCATCGAGAAAGGGCGAGGGCGCCTCCTCGATCACTTTCTGGTTGCGCCGCTGGATCGAGCATTCGCGCTCGTTGAGATAGACGATGTTGCCGTGCCGGTCGCCGATCAGCTGGATTTCGATATGGCGCGGCTCGGTGATGAATTTTTCGATGAAGATGCGGTCGTCGCCGAAGGCGCTCGCCGCCTCCGATCTCGAGCGCTCGAAGCCCTCCGCGGCCTCGGCATCGGTCCAGGCGATGCGCATGCCCTTGCCGCCGCCGCCGGCCGAGGCCTTGATCATCACCGGATAGCCGATCCGGCGGGCGACGCGCACGGCCTCGTCGGCATCGGCGATGAGGCCCATATGGCCCGGCACCGTCGAGACGCCGGCCTCCATCGCAAGCGTCTTCGAGGTGATCTTGTCGCCCATCGCCGCAATGGCCTCGGGCGGCGGACCGACGAACAGAATACCGTTCGCCGCGAGCGCTGTGGCGAAAGCCGGGTTCTCGCTGAGAAAGCCATAGCCCGGATGCACGGCTTCGGCGCCGCTCGCCTTGCAGGCGGCAACGATCTTGTCGATCGACAGATAGGAGTCGCGCGCCGCGGCGCCGCCAATATGGACGGCCTCGTCGGCCAGCCGCACATGCAGCGCGTTTCGGTCGGCATCGGAATGGACCGCGATGGTACGCAATCCCATCCGCTTCGCGGTCTTGATCACCCGACACGCAATCTCGCCCCGATTGGCGATGAGGAGCGAGGTGAAGCGGCTCACAGCGGAATGTTCCCGTGCTTCTTGGGCGGCACGCTCGCCGTCTTGCTTTTCAGCGTCTGGAACGCCCTTGCAACGCGGCGGCGGGTCGAGTGGGGCATGATGACGTCGTCGATGAAGCCGCGCTCGGCGGCGACGAAGGGGTTGGCGAAGCGGGCTTCGTAGTCGGCGGTACGCCGGGCGATCTTTTCGGCATCGTCGCGCTCCGAGCGATAGAGGATTTCCGTCGCCCCCCTGGCGCCCATCACGGCGATTTCGGCGGTGGGCCAGGCGTAGTTGACGTCGGCGCGGATGTGCTTGGACGCCATCACGTCATAGGCGCCGCCATAGGCCTTGCGGGTGATGACTGTCACCTTGGGCACGGTGGCCTCGGCATAGGCGAAAAGCAGCTTCGCCCCATGCTTGATGATGCCGCCATATTCCTGCGCCGTACCGGGCAGGAAGCCGGGCACGTCGACCAGCGTCAGGATGGGAATGGAAAAGCAGTCGCAGAAGCGGATGAAGCGGGCGGCCTTCTTCGACGAATTGATGTCGAGGCAGCCGGCCAGCACCAGCGGCTGGTTGGCGACGACGCCGACCGTCTCGCCGTCGAGCCGGATGAAGCCGGTGAGGATGTTGCCGGCATGCTCGCGCTGCAATTCGAGGAAATCGCCCTCGTCGGCCAGCCGCAGCACCACTTCGCGCATGTCGTAAGGACTGGTGGCGCTGTCGGGGATGAGCGCGTCGAGCGCCTCGTCGCGCCGCTCGATGCTGTCGGCGGTGGCGAGGCGCGGCGGTTTGGCTGTGGCGCTCAGCGGCAGGAAGTCGAACAGGCGGCGCACCTCGAGCAGGGTGTCGATGTCGTTGTCGAAGGCGGCGTCGGCGACGGCGCTGATCCTTGTATGCGTCGCGGCGCCGCCCAGCTCCTCATGCGTCACGATCTCGGAGGTGACTGTCTTCACGACGTCCGGGCCGGTCACGTACATGAAGCTCGTGTCGCGCACCATGTAGATGAAGTCGGTCATGGCGGGCGAATAGACGGCGCCGCCGGCGGTGGGCCCCATGATCACCGAGATCTGCGGCACCGCGCCCGAGGCCTGCACGTTGCGCCAGAACACTTCGGCGTAGCCGCCCAGCGCCGCCACGCCCTCCTGGATGCGGGCGCCGCCGGAATCGTTGAGACCGATGATGGGGGCGCCGTTCTGCACGGCGAGGTCCATTATCTTGCAGATCTTTTCGGCGTGGGTTTCGCTCAATGAACCGCCAAATACGGTGAAATCCTGCGAAAATACGTAGGTCATACGGCCATTGATGGTGCCCCAGCCGGTGACGACGCCGTCGCCGGGGATGGCGGTGCCCGCCATGCCGAACTCGGTCGCCCGGTGGGTGACGAACATGTCGTATTCCTCGAAGGATCCGGGATCGAGCAGCACGGCGAGGCGCTCGCGGGCGGTGAGCTTGCCCTTGCCGTGCTGCGCCGCGACGCGCCGGGCGCCCCCACCGGCCCGCGCCTCGGCACGGCGCGCCTCCAGCGCGTCGATGATCCTCTGCATCCCACCCCTCGCCGGCGCGTGCCGATCTTGACCGTTCAGTCAAAACTGAACTGGCGCGCGCAAAAACGCAATCGCCGCCGCGCCGGCGCCGGTGCGGCCCTTGCACGGGCCGGCGTTTCGCGGCTACGCAGAGGGCGTATCGACAGGGAGGGTCCGATGCGCAGCCCCAGGATCGCCTTCATCGGCGCCGGCTCGACGGTGTTCATGAAGAACATCGTCGGCGACGTGCTGCAGCGGCCGGCGCTCCGCGACGCGCAGATCGCGCTGATGGACATCGATCCGGCGCGGCTCGAGGAGAGCGCCGCCATTGCGGGCAAGCTCATCGCCACGCTGGGCACCGGGGCCAGCATCGAAACCTTCGCCGACCAGCGCCGGGCGCTGGCGGGGGCGGATTTCGTCGTCGTGTGCTTCCAGATCGGCGGCTACGATCCCTGCACCATCACCGATTTCGAGGTGCCCAAACGCTTCGGGCTGCGCCAGACGATCGCCGACACGCTGGGCATTGGCGGCATCATGCGCGGCATCCGGACCGTGCCGCACCTGTGGGCCATCTGCGCGGACATGCTCGATGTCTGCCCCGAGGCGATCATGCTGCAATATGTGAACCCGATGGCGATCAACACCTGGGCCATCGCCGCGAAATATCCGGCGATCCGCCAGGTGGGCCTCTGCCATTCGGTGCAGGGCACGGCCTATGAGCTGGCGCGCGATCTCGACATCGACGTCGCCTCGCTGCGCTACCGGGCGGCGGGCATCAACCACATGGCCTTCTATCTCGAGTTCGAGCAGAAGCAGGCCGACGGCAGCTACCGCAACCTCTATCCCGATCTCGTCGCCGCCTATCGGGCCGGCCGGGCGCCCAAGCCCAGCCACTGGAATGCGCGCTGCCCCAACAAGGTGCGCTACGAGATGCTGATGCGGCTCGGCTATTTCGTCACCGAGAGCTCGGAGCATTTCGCCGAATATGTGCCGTGGTTCATCAAGGAAGGCCGTGAGGACCTGATCGACAGATTCGGTATCCCGCTCGACGAATACCCCAAGCGCTGCGTCGAGCAGATCGCGCGCTGGACGGACGAGGCCGAGCGCTACAGGACGTCCGACACGGTGGAAGTGAAGGCGAGCCACGAATACGCCTCCGAGATCATGAACGCGGTGTGGACCGGTGCGCCCGGCGTCATCTACGGCAATGTGCGCAATAGCGGGCTCATCACCTCGCTGCCCGAGGGCTGCGCGGTGGAGGTGCCCTGCCTCGTCGACGCGTCGGGCATCCAGCCGACCCATATCGGCGCGCTGCCGCCGCAGCTGGCGGCGCTGATGCGCACCAACATCAACGTGCAGGAACTGACCGTGGCGGCGCTGCTGGAGGAGAACCGCGCGCACATCTACCACGCCGCCATGCTCGATCCGCATACCGGCGCCGAGCTCGATCTCGACCAGATCTGGCAACTCGTCGACGAGCTGCTGGTTGCGCACGACAACTGGCTGCCGGACTGGGCCCGCCTGCCGCCGCGCAACGGCGCTCAGAGTTCGGGGCGGGGGCGGGAGTCCGCTGGCGTCGGGACGTCCTGAATTCCCGAGTTTCTTGACGTTGGCGGCTTGACTCTGCTCAGCGCCGATCTTTGGTGGTTTTTGATACGTTGTCGGCGATCCGTTTCAGTTCGTCTACCTCATCAGTCTTCATATCGGCCAAGCGATCGGCCTCCTTTCGCCCGGCATCAAAGCTCTCATAGCGAGCTTCTGCAATCTGGGCGGCCTGCTCGTGAGATACAGAACCTGCGTTCTTCAGGATATTGAGTTCGTTGGATTGCAGGAAATTATCCAGCACACTTTCCCAATCTGCCAAACGCATGGTCTGACGGCGTCTGGCGCGCAAATCGGCCGTGTCAAGAAACATCGTGACGATGAGGTTGAGTTCCGAAATCTCTGGCTGCGCGAGATAATTCTTCGCGGTCACAACATCGCCCTTGCGCACTCGCGACCCTTTCCATGAGGTCAGCCCCATATTCGGTGCAGCGGCGTCAGCGCGCGCGACAATAAGCTCGGCAGCGGTATGATCCGTGACTGCGTGCAGCATCTTGTTTTGGATGGTCGCATAGAACGTGTTCACGGATTTCGAGCTGGAATCGTAGTCCTCGCTGAGCGCCAGGATGTCCCGCACCTTCTGATAGAAGCGCGCTTCCGACGCCCGGATGTCACGGATGCGCTCAAGCAGTTCGTCGAAATAGTCGTAACCCGGCTGCTTTAGCCGGGCGTCATCCATCACGAAACCCTTGATCAGATACTCGCTCAGTGTTGTCGTTGCCCATCGGCGGAACTGGACGCCCCTCGCCGACCGAACGCGGTATCCTACGGCAAGGATCATATCGAGATTGTAGTGCTTCAATGCGCGGGAAACCGTGCGAGTACCCTCGATCCGAACCTGTAAGAGCTCCTTACAAGTTGCCTCTTCGCTTAGCTCCTGCTCCTCATAGATACTCCCGATTTGCTGAGTCATCGCTTGCGGGGAGGTCTGGAACAGCTCAGCCATCTGGGCCTGCGTCATCCATGCCGTTCCATCAATCGCACGCAATTCGATCCGGGTACGTCCGTCTTCCGTGGTGTAGAGAATAAGATCGTCGTCAGCCATCCGTGTCGCTCATCGTTTCCCTCACTTGCCCTCAATTAGTCTAGGTTAGTGATGCCGTAAAATTCCTACAGCAGAAGGCATGACCTTTGCACTTTCGGCGCGTGCCTTCGTAATCATGTCCTTACCCACACGGCCTATACCTCAAGGCGTGGCGCAATAAGCCGATCAACTCCGTCACTCGGCAGATGGTGTTCAAGCGTCATCAGGCTTGGCTGTCAGGGAGGGTCGTTGGTTGCTCAACGTGTCGCAGGAAGGGCTTGCGATGCGAATCGGCGCTGACCAAGCCTAATGTCAGCCGCATAAGAGGCCGGGCAGATGAATGTGACCTTGGAAATGATCGAGCAGGTAGCACGCTCTCCAGACCGACGACGGGAACCTGTTTAAGCTGCCCGTCGACGTTGGGCAGGAACCTTGATCCCAGAGCGATCTATTAGGGGTTTGCTTCTCCAGCGCGAGGATCCGAAAACTCGCTTTCGGATCAGAGGCTTGGTGGTGCCGCTTAGGTGACTCGAACACCTGACCCCATCATTACGAATGATGTGCTCTACCAACTGAGCTAAAGCGGCGTGCTGCGCGGGTGGCGCGGTGGCGCCGGCAAGCGGGGGTCTTTTACTGGGCACCCGGGGTGGGTGCAAGCGAAGTTTCGGCGGGCGGCGGCAGGCGCTCGCTGACGGCGCGCAGGGGCTCGGGCCGGCCCTGCACCGCACTCAGCGGCACGCGCCACTCGAAGGCGTCGAGCATGCCGGTGACCGGCGAGACGGGTTCCCATTCGTCGGCAGTGATGCCGTCGGCGATCCAGACGGGATCGGCCGGGGCGCGCACGGCGCGGGCCAGCCATTCGCGCGCCTTGCCCTGGTCGGCATTGTGGCCCTCCTCGATCTCGGCCATCAGCAGGCAGACGGCCTGGGTGGGGTCGGTCTCGGTGAAGCCGGCGAGGGCGTCGCGCGCCAGCGTCCAGTCGAAGGCGTCGACGGCGGCGCGGGCGAGGACGATGGCGGCCTGCCGGTTGGGCGGCGGCACGTCGATCAGCTCGCGCACGCGCTTCAGCCGGTCCACGGCCGAGGCGCCGGGCTGGGCATTGGCGTAGAGCGCGGCGATATGCGGATGCGCCGTGGCCCGCCAGACGCGGCGCAGCAGGCTCAGCGCCCGGCGCGTCTCGCCGCGGTTGGACTGGATGCGCGCCGCGATCAGCGCCGCCGGCACGAAATCGGGCACGAGCTTGAGCGCCACCAGCGCGTGGTCGAGGGCGCCGAGCGGGTCGGTGTCGACGATCTCGCGGGCCAGCGCGGTCTCGATCACCGCCTGCTTGCGGCGCTTGAGGGTCTTTTCCTCGCGCGTCTGGGCGGTCTCGGCGGCGACGCGAGCCAGCGCCTCGGGCCACTGGCCGCGGCGCGTGAGGTCGCTCAAGACGGCATCGGACGCCCAGCGCGTCTGCGGGGCGAGGGCCACGGCCTTGTGCGCGAAGCTCAGCGCGGCGTCGGTGCGGCCCTGCTTGCGCGCCTGCTCGTAGAGGCCGGCCAGCGCGGCGACGGCCGTCTTCTTGTCGGAGATGAGGGCGCGGTAATGCTCGCGCGCCGACTGCATGTCGCCCAGCGCCAGGTCGGAGCGCGCCTCGAGCAGCTGCGCGGCGTGGTTGGCGGGCAGATGGCCGCGGGCCTCGCGAGCCAGCACGCGGGCGCGGTTGGGGTCGCCCGCCTGCAGCGCGATGAAGCCGTCCGACAGGGCCGCGACGCCGGCGTCGCGGCGCCGGTCGCGGTTGAGCTTGGCGAAATAGCGCGGCGCGTCGAGCACGCGGCGCAGGATGGACCAGCAGAGGATCACGACGGCGAGCGCGGCGAAGACGACGAAGGCGGCCATGCCGAGCCGGGGCTGCATGCGGTAGCCGGCGACCTCGATGGTGGCCGTGCCCGGCAGGCTCACCAGCCAGGCGATGCCGGCGGTGACGAGCAGCGAGACGATGATCCAGGTGGCAAGACGGATCATGGCGCCTCGGTCGTTGCCAGCGCGCGGGCCCTGAGGTCGGTGACGAGGGCGCCGGCTGCGGCATGGGCGCGGATGTCGCCGGCCACGCCGGCGGCGGCGTCCTGCATCGGCCCCGGCAATTGCGCGAGCAGCGCCGCGGCGGCGGTGAAATCGCGCCGCGCCATGGCCGCTTCGAGGCGCGAGACCACGGCTTCGGGGCTGGTGCCTTCGCTTTCCTCGGCGGGGCGCAGGGCGAGGATCGCCTTGGCCCAGTCGATGGCGCCCTGCGTCCAGTCGGCGTTCGCCGTGTCGCGCGCCCCGAGGATCTGCGGTACGGCGGCGGTGAACCGGGCGAGCAGCGCGTCGGGGCGGATGAGTCCATCCGGCGCCGCGGCGGCGAGCAGCTCGGGTACGGCGAGGTCGGGCAGCACGGCGCGCAGCGCCGCGATCTCGCCGGCATAGGGGCGGCCGGTGGCGAAGGCGGCTTCGAGCCCCGACAGGATCAGCGGCAGCTTGAGGGCGGGGCCGACCTCGTTGGGCAGCGCCGCCTCGATGTGGGTGTTGAGCGCGGCGCGCGCGGCGTCGATGTCGCTGCGCAGGGCGGCGAGGGTCCCGTCGATGCCGCCGAGGCGGGTCTCGAGGCTCGAGACCGCCGTTTCGAGGCCGGCCAGCGACTGGGCGATGGCCGAGGCGTCGGCGCCCGAGGCGCCGGCCGCGATGGCGTCGACCTGCGCCCTCAGCGTCTTGAGCGCGGCTTCGAGCGGGCCGAGATCGACCGGCGGCGGCAGCTCGGGAATCGCCTCGCGCAACGCCGCAATGTCGGCATTGGCCGCGGTCAGCCCGCCATCGAGCTGGACGATCGTCGCATCGAGCGAAATCTGGGTGCGGGCGCTGCGCTGGTCGAGCCCGGCGAGGTTCGTCTCCAGTGTGTCGAGCCTGTCGGCCTGGGCGGCCAGCGCGGGGGTGAAATCGGGGCCGTCGCGGGTCGGCAGCGGCAGCAGCCCGGCGAGCGCATAGGTCAGCAGCGTGCCGAGCAGCGCGCCGGCCAGCGCGGCGCCGCCGAGCAGCGGCCAGTTGGCCTCGTCCAGCGCGAGCCAGCGCCGGGCGGCACGACGGGCGCTGCCCGCTCCGGCCGCGGGACCGGCGGTGGCGGCGGCCGGCTCGTCGGGGCGCGGCTCGGCGGATCGCGCCGTGAGGTCGATCACCGGCGGCTTGACGGGACCGGTCGAGCGGTCGGTCATCGCGAAACATCCTTCATGCGGCGATCATGCCGGGTTTTGGTCGCGGGCAAAAGAGAGCGCCAGGGCCAGCATGGCGTCCTCGCTGGGGTGGTCGGCAAGGCTCACCCGCATGAAATGGGCCCCGAGCAGCGGCTCGGCAACCGCCTCCGACATGCATAGCATGGCAAGGCGCGCCTTGTGCGGGGCATCGCCGGCCAGCGCCGCGAAGGCCTCGGCAGTGCGGCGGGAATAGAACAGGGCACCGTCGAGCCCGCTCATGTCGAAGCCGGCACTGAACTGCGGCGCCTGGTGCATGGCATAGACCGGCGCGCCGATGACCATCACGCCATGCGGGGCGAGCGCCCGGGCGAGATCGCCCGAGGTCTGGCGCGCGGAGGGATAAAAGACCGGCCCCGAAAGCCCGGCCCGGGCGATGAGGGCGACGAGATCGGCGAAGGCGCCGTCGGCGCTGGCCACGGTGGCAAAGTCCAGCGCCCTGGCGAAGTCGGCGGTGCGATCGCCCACGGCATAGAGCGGCAGATGGCGAAAGCGCTCGAGCGCGCCCCGCGCTTCGAGGGCGCGCAGCGCATTGGCGCTGGTGGCGGCAATGGCGGCAAAGCCGGCGGCGGCCGGCAGGGTGGTGGACAGCGTCTCGGCGGTCAGCAGCGGCTCGACGACGGTGTCGATCCCCAGCGCCCTGAGGCGCCGCGCCGTCTCGCTCGCATCGGGTTCGGGCCGTGTAACGAGCATCGTGACCATGGGGCCTTATCCGGCGAACAGCTTGAGGAAGTCTGAACCGGCCTTGTCGCGGAGGATCTGGCCCAGTTCGTGGCCGAGCGCCTCGGGCGCCGCGGCCGGGCCGGAGAGCGTGCCGTCAATGGCGACGCGGCCGTCCGGCGACAGCATCTCGGCACGCAGGGTCAGCGTCGTGCCCTCGAGGAGGCTCACGGCGCCGATGGCGGTGCGGCAGGAGCCGTCGAGCGTGCCGAGCAGGGCGCGCTCGGCGCGCACCGCGGTCGCCGTCGGTGCATGGTCGAGGGGGGCGACGAGGCCGGCGGTGCGGGCGTCGCCGGCGCGAATCTCGAGGCCGATGGCGCCCTGGGCGGGGGCCGGCGGGAAGCGCTCGGGGTCGAGCCAGGCGGTGATCTCGTGCTGCCGGCCGAGCCGGTTGAGGCCGGCGGCCGCCAAAAGCGTCGCGTCGGCGACGCCGTCGGCGAGCTTTCTGAGGCGGGTGTCGACATTGCCGCGGAAGGGCACGATCTCGAGATCGGGGCGGTGGCGCAGCATCTGCGCGGCACGGCGCAGCGACGAGGAGCCGAGCCGGGCGCCGTGGGGCAGGGCGTCGAGCGAGGGCGCCGACAGCGACACGAAGGCGTCGCGGATGTCCTCGCGCTCGAGAAAGACCGGCAGCACCAGCCCCTCGGGCAGCGCCGTCGCCATGTCCTTGCTCGAATGGACGCCCAGATCGATGGCGCCGGCGACGAGCGCCGCCTCGATTTCCTTGGCGAAGAGGCCCTTGCCGCCGACCTCGCTGAGCGGCCTGTCGGTCAGCCTGTCGCCCGAGGTCGTGAAGGTCACGATGGCGATGGCCTCGGGCGGCACGCCATGAACTTCGGCCAGGCGGTGCTGCACGAGCCGGGCCTGGACGAGCGCCAGGTTGGAGCCGCGCGTGCCGATGCGCAGGAAGGGGGAAGATTGCAAAGCGAGCCGGTCCCTTGTAGCCAGTTGGCGACGGCTTAACCCTTGGAGTTTGCCCGCGCAATGCGGCTTCTGGGCATCGAAACCAGCTGCGACGAGACCGCGGCGGCGATCGTGCGGCGCGACGGCGACGGCAGGGGCACGATCCTCGCCAATGTCGTGCGCAGCCAGCTGGCCGAGCACGCGCCCTATGGCGGGGTGGTGCCCGAGCTGGCGGCGCGCGCCCATGTCGGCCATCTCGATGCGATCATCGCGCGGGCCGCGGCCGAGGCGGAGATCGGCCTCGGCGACCTCGACGGCATCGCCGCGACGGCCGGGCCAGGGCTCATCGGCGGCGTGCTGGTGGGGCTCACCACGGCCAAGGCGCTGGCCGCGGCGCTCGGCAAGCCGCTGATCGGGGTCAACCATCTCGAGGCGCATGCGCTGACGGCGCGGCTCACCGACGGCATCGGCTTTCCCTATCTCTTGCTGCTGGTGTCGGGCGGGCACAGCCAGTTCGTCCTGGTCGACGGGGTCGGCGCCTATCAGCGCTGGGGCACGACGCTCGACGATGCGCTGGGGGAGGCCTTCGACAAGGTGGCCAAGCTGCTCGATCTCGGCGCGCCGGGCGGGCCGGCGGTCGAGCGCCAGGCGCGGGCGGGCGATCCGGCGCGCTTTCGCCTGCCGCGCCCGCTGCTCCGCCAGGAGGGGCTCGACTTCTCCTTTTCCGGCCTCAAGACGGCGGTGCGGCTCGCCGCCGAGGCGATCGCGCCGCTGACGGCGCAGGACGTCGCCGATATCTGCGCCTCGTTCCAGGCGGCGGTGACCGAGATCGTGACGGTGCGCGCCGCCGCCGCGCTGGCGCGGTTCCGCGAGGCCCGGCCCGAGGCGCCGCCGATCCTCGTCGTGGCGGGGGGCGTCGCGGCCAACCAGGCCATCGGGGCGGGGTTGCAGCAGGTCGTGGCGCAGCAGGGCGCCCGGCTCGTCGTGCCGCCGATCCCGCTTTGCACCGACAATGGCGCCATGGTCGCCTGGGCGGGCGCCGAGCGGCTGGCGCTCGGCCAGAGCGACGGCTTCGCCCTCGCCGCCCGGGCGCGCTGGCCGCTCGACAGCGCCGACATGAGACGCCGCGATGCCGCTTGAGCGCGTGACCATCGTCGGGGCGGGCGCCTGGGGAACGGCGCTGGCGCAGGCCGCCGCGCTGGCCGGGCGCGAGGTGCGGCTCGTCGGGCGCGATGCGGCGGCCATCGCCGAGATCAACGCGCGCCACACCAATAGCCGGCACCTGGGCGCCGAGACGCTGTCGCCGGCGATCGTCGCGTCGGCGGAGTTCGCGCCGGCCGATTTCGTCATCCTTGCCGTGCCGGCGCAGAAGAGCCGGGCGGCGCTCGCGGGGCTGCCGCTCGCCGGCGTACCGGTGGTGCTCAGCGCCAAGGGGCTCGAGCAGGACAGCCTCAAGCGCCAGAGCGAGGTGCTGGCCGAGGCCGCGCCGGGCGCCCTTCCGTTCGTCCTGTCGGGGCCGAGCTTTGCCGCCGACGTGGCCGCCGGCCGGCCCACGGCGGTGACCCTTGCGGGCGACGATGACGGGCTCACCGCGGCGCTGGCGGCGGCGCTGGCGGGGCCGGGCTTTCGGCCCTATGCGGCCGGCGACCGGATCGGGGTCGAGCTCGCGGGGGCGCTCAAGAACGTCTATGCGCTGGCCGCCGGCGCCGTCGAGGGCGCCGGGCTCGGCGCCTCGGCGCGGGCCGCGCTCATCGCCCGGGCCTTTGCCGAGCTGAGCCGCATCGTGCCGGCGCTGGGCGGGCGGGCGGAGACGCTCACCGGGCTCGCCGGACTGGGCGACCTGACGCTGAGCTGCACCTCGACGCAGTCGCGCAACTACAGCCACGGCGTGGCGCTGGGGCGCGGGACAGCACTGCCGACGACGCTGGCCGAGGGCGTCTTCACCGCGCCGGTGGCGCAGCGCCTCGCCCGGATGGCAGGGGTCGAGGCGCCGCTGATCGAGGCGGTCAATCTGCTGCTCGCGGGCGGCGTCACGATCGCCAGCATCGTCGCCGGGCTGATGGCGCGCCCGCTGCGCCGCGAACATTCGAACGCCGCTCTATAGGAGACGCCGATGGCCTACTGGCTGATGAAATCGGAACCCGACGTGTTCAGCTATGCCGACCTCGAGGCCAAGCCGGTGGAGGAATGGCACGGGGTGCGCAACTATGCGGCGCGCAACAACATGAAGGCCATGCAGCTCGGCGACCTGAGCTTTTTCTACCACTCCAACATCGGCAAGGAGATCGTCGGCATCATGAAGGTGGTGGCGCTCGCCCACCCCGATTCCACCGCCGAGCCGAAGGACGGCAAGGTCGTGTGGGAATGCGTCGACGTCGTCGCCTATGCCCCGCTGCCGCGCCCGGTGACGCTCGAACAGGTCAAGGCGACGCCGGCGCTCAAGGAGATGGCGCTGATCAAGCTGTCGCGGCTGTCGGTGCAGCCGGTGACGCCGGCGGAGTGGAAACTGGTGTGCAAGCTCGGCGGGCTCGTGCCGGCTCCCTGAGCCGGGCGGACCGTGCTAGAGTTCCCGCCCGCATCACCGGAGGGACTCGCGATGCTTGCCTGGACGTCGGTCAACTGGATCGCCATCGTGGCGGCGACGATCGCCAGCATGGCGCTGGGCTTCGGGTGGTACATGGTGCTGGCGCGCCAGTGGATGGCGGCGCTCGGCAGGAGCGGCGAGGAGATCGCCTCCGGCGGCAGCAATCCGGCGACGCCGTTCATCATCTCGGGGCTGATGCAGCTGGTGATGGCCTATTTCCTGGCGCTGCTGGTGCCGGCGGCGCTCGGGACGACAAATATCGCCAACGCCATGCTGCTGGGCTTCTGGCTGTGGCTCGGCTTCGTCATCACCTCGATGATCGTCAACCACCGCTACCAGGGCAGCCGCTGGAGCCTCACGGCCATCGACGGCGGCTATCTGCTCGGCGTGCTGCTGGTGCAGGGGCTGGTGATCGGGCTGTTCGGCTGAACGGACGGCCCTAGAAGTCGCTCGTCAGGCCTTTGATCTCCCAATCGCCGTAGCGGGCGGGATCGAGGCCGCCGCGGCCGCCTTCCTCGCGTGGCCGGGCCGCCATGGCCGCATCGATCTCGCGACGGCGCGCCTCGGCCTCGGCGAGGGCGCGCCGGGCGGCCGGCGAAAGCTCGCGTTGCGGGGAAATCTTGTCGGAGGCGGTCATGGCCCCCATCTTATGGGGCGAAACCGAGCCCTGTCGAGGAGCCCATGTTCAATCTTGTCCGCACCGGCGTTCTCATCGCGGCGCTGACCGCCCTGTTCATGGCGGTGGGCTATTTCATCGGCGGCCAGTCCGGCATGCTGATCGCCTTCCTGTTCGCGGCGGGCACGAACCTGTTCGCCTACTGGAATTCCGACCGGATGGTGCTGTCGATGCAGGGCGCCGTGCCGGTCGATCCGGCCCGCGCACCCGACCTTTATCGCATGGTCGAGACGCTGGCGGCGCGCGCCGGCATCCCGACGCCGCGGCTCTACGTCATCGAGACGGCGCAGCCCAACGCCTTCGCCACCGGCCGCAACCCGGCCAATGCGGCGGTCGCGGTGTCCTCGGGGCTGCTCAATACGCTGTCGGCCGACGAAGTCGCGGGCGTCCTCGCCCATGAGCTCGCCCATATCCGCAACCGCGACACGCTGACGATGACCGTCACGGCGACCCTCGCCGGCGCCATCTCGATGCTGGCGCAGTTCGGGCTGTTCTTCGGCGGGGGCAACAATCGCAACAATCCGCTGGGTGCCGTCGGCGCGCTGCTGATGGTGTTTCTCGCCCCGCTCGCCGCCGCCGTGGTGCAGATGGCGGTGAGCCGCACGCGCGAATACGAGGCCGACCGCGACGGCGCGCTGATCTCGGGCGCGCCGCTGGCGCTGGCCTCGGCGCTGGCGCGCATCGCCGGGGCGGCGCCGCGCACGCTGAACATCGCGGCCGAGCGCAACCCGGCCATGGCGCATCTCTACATCGCCAATCCGCTGAGCGGCGCGCGCATGGACAATCTCTTCGCCACGCATCCGGCGGTCGAAAACCGCATCGCGGCGCTCGAACGCCTCGCCGCGGAGATGGATGGCGACGACCGTTCCGACCCGTCGCGGCCAGTGCCGGCATTTACGGCGGCGGCGGGGGAGGGTAGGGACTGGCGCGTGCCGCAATTCACGCAAGGCGACGCGCGCCCGACCCGCGGCCCCTGGGGCTGAGCATTTGAAACGTACAGGATCGCCGCCGGGGCTGGGGCCCCGGCGCATCGCCGCCGAGCGGCTGTCCGAGGTGCTGGGCGGCGTGAGCTTTGCGCCGCTCGGCGCGGCCGAGATCGCCGACAGCCGCGACCGCGCGCTGGCCAATCGCCTCGTCACCACGGCGCTGCGCTATCATGGCCCGATCAGCCGGCTCGCCGGCGAGCTGCTGGTGCGGGGTTTGCCGAAAAAGGCGCGCAGCTTCGCGCCGATGCTGCATCTCAGCCTGGCGCAACTGCTGTTCCTGCCCGATCTCGGCGACCATTCGGCGCTGTTCCTGGCCGGCGAGGCGATGCGCGCCGATCCGGGGACGCAGCATCTCGTCAAGCTGATGAACGGCGTGCTGCGCGAGGCGCAGCGGCGGCGCGCCGATGTCGTCGTCAGCGCCGAGACACTGTTTCCGCCCCATTTCGTCGCGCGCTGGCGCAGCGCCTATGGCGCCGAGGCCCTCGAGGCGTTCGGCGTGGCGCTGCGCGAGGGGGCGCCGCTCGATCTCACCGTCAAGGCGCCCATCGTCGGGCTCGACGCCGTGCCGGTCCTGGCCGACACCCTGCGGCTGGGCGTGCGCGACAGGGCGGTGGACCAGCTCCCCGGCTATGCCGAGGGCCAGTTCTGGGTGCAGGACGCCGCCGCGGCGCTGCCGGCGCGCCTCATGGGGCTCGCGCCCGGCGCCCGGGTGCTCGATATCGGGGCGGCGCCGGGCGGCAAGACCGCCCAGCTGGTCAAGGCCGGCTATGCCGTCACCGCGCTCGAGCGCGACCCGGCCCGCATGGCGCGGCTCGCCGGCAATCTCGGCCGGCTCGGCTACAGCGCCGAGCTGGTCACGGCCGATGCGCTGGCCTACGAGCCGGCGGCGCCTTTCGCGGGCGTGCTGCTCGATGCCCCCTGCTCGGCGACCGGCACCTTCCGGCGCCATCCCGAAGTCGTGCTGCATCGCGACGCGGCCGATATCGCCAGCCGCGTCGCGATGCAGCGCCGGCTGATCGCCGCGGCCGCCGCCAGCCTCGCACCGGGCGGCACGCTGGTCTACTGCGTGTGCTCGCTCGAGCCCGAGGAGGGCGAGATGCAGGCGGCGTGGATCGAAGAGCAGGGGCTCGAGCTTTTCCCCATCACCGCCGCCGAGCTTGACGGATGGGCCGTGCCCGTCACACAAGCGGGCGTCGTGCGGACCCACCCCGGCCAGGTCGTTCCCGGCGAGGCGGGCGGCACGCTGGACGGGTTCTTCGTTGCGCGCTTCCGGCGCCGCTGACTATGGTCGTCCCGCTCCGGCATCGGCCGGTCGGGGGCGGCCGTGGGGCCAGGTGTCGCCCCAAGGGTATGAGAGGGCCGGTTGGCTAACCCCTTTTCCTTCGCGATGCGCCGCGGCGCCAAACGCCTTGCCGACGTCATGGTCAGCAATCCGGCGGTCCGCTGGATATGGACCGGACCGGGCAATGAGGACTATGCCAGCGCGCTGAGCGACTTCCGGCCGACCGACAGGGAATCGCTGCTCGAGATGATGCAGGGGCGCTACCTGCTGGCGAGCAAGCTGATCGACACCAACGGGGCGTCGCCCTTCGCCATCGAGGCGGCCCATGACGACTGGCTCGACGACCTGCAGTCCTTCGCCTGGCTGCGCCATTTCCGCGACGCGCGCAATGACGAGGAGCGCAGCTTCGCGCGGGCGCTGACGATCGACTGGATCGACCGCGACGGACGCTTCGACAGGGTCACCTGGGGGCTGTCGCTCACGGCGCGGCGCGTGCTCAACTGGCTGCGTCATTTCAATATCCTCGTCGAGGGCGCCAATCCCGACGACGTCCGGCTGATCACGCGCGCGCTCGGCTCGCAGATCCAGTCGCTGAAGCTGCGCGCGCCCTTCGCCGACGATCCTGTCGACGCGCTGATGGCGGCTATCGCGCTGCTCGGCGTGGTGCTGTGCGACACCGAACGCGAACACGAGATTCCGGCCCGGCTGGCGCGCATGAACCGGCTGCTCGACCAGCAGGTCGACGAGGACGGGCTGCACCGCTCGCGCTCGGCCAAGGTGCAGCTCATGCTGATGGTCGAGCTCACGACGATCCGGCAGGCGCTGCTCAGCCTGTCGGACAGCTATCGCAGCGAACTCGGCGAACTGCTCGAGAGCATGCATCGGGCGCTCGACGCCATCTCGCTGGGCACGGGCGAGCCGGCCTATTTCAACGGCACCGGGCAGATGGCGCACGACATCATCGTCGCGGTGCAGGCGCAGACGCCGACGCGGGCGCGCTCGACCGGCACGGCGGGGGGCTATGGCCGGCTGATCTGGGGGCCTTCGATCGTCGTCGCCGATTCCGGCCTCGTGCCGGCGCCCGAATATGGCCGGCACATGCATGCCTCGGCGCTCGCCTTCGAGTTCAGCCACGGCCGCGACCTGATCGTGGGCAATTGCGGACCGTCGCATTCCGACGAGGCGGAGAGCGCGCTGCTGTTTCGCCAGGGGATCGCGCATTCCGGGCCGACGATCAACGCGCTGTCGGCGGCGGGCATTCCGACGCGCGGCCCGCTCACGCACCGGCTGGTCGGCATTGGCGGGCCGCCCGAAATGGCGAGCGAGGAGGCCGACCACACGCTGGTGATGCGCACGCATGGCTATGCCGAGCGCTTCGGCGTGGTGCTCGAGCGCCGGCTGACGCTGCTCGCCGAGGGGCAGTCGCTGGTCGGCCAGGAGCGCATGCTCAAGGCGCGCAGCCGCATGTCGGGCGCCTGCGCCTTCCGCTTCCACCTCGCGCACCAGACGCGGGTGAGCGTGGCGGGCGACATGCTGAAGCTGCGCCTCGCCTCCGGGCAGGTGTGGAATTTCCTGTGGGAAGGGGCCGAGATGCGAGTCGAGGACAGCGTCCGCCAGTCGGCCTATTTCGGCTTCCACCGCACCCGCCAGATCGTGCTCGACGCGCTTGTCGGCGAGGTCGGCGAAGTCAGCTGGATCTTCACGCTGGACGACGGCTAGCGAGGCGCCGCGCGGGTTTCCAACGCAGGCCCGTCCGTGCTAGCCAGCGGCTCGACCCCGACCCAGGAAAGCCGTCCATGCCTCACGCCATCGTCCCCATCAAGCGCGCGCTTCTCAGCGTTTTCGACAAGACCGGGATGGAGGCGTTCGCCCGGGAGCTGGCGCAGCTCGGGGTCGAACTGGTCTCGACCGGGGGCACCGCGAGGCTGATCGCGGAGGCCGGCGTGCCGGTCCGCGACATCGCCGAGCTCACCGGCTTTCCCGA
>PJUF01000196.1_pt1 | contig 52659 bp, 56 predicted proteins | sample 1512191 | NCBI WGS metagenome assembly PJUF01 (sample SAMN08177673, study PRJNA422409) | Feces metagenome, whole genome shotgun sequencing project. | isolation source: Chicken feces (3) enriched on wood chips | host: Gallus gallus | place: USA: Madison | collected 2015-01-15 | reverse complement strand
GCACCCAGACCCTCGAGGCCCATGCGGATGGCGACGAAGAGGATCATGGCCAGACCGATCCAGGCGATCCAGCGGAAACGATGAAGGAGCCGCGCGATAAAGGTTGCCGCCACGCCCATCAGCACCACCGAAAGCGCGAGCCCAAAAATCAGCGCCTCGAAATGGTGCTGCGCTGCACCCGCCACGGCCAGGACGTTGTCGAGCGACATGGACACGTCGGCAATGATGATCTGGATGACCGCCTGGCGCAGGGTCTTTTTCGGAGCCTTGCCGGCCACCGTGCCATCCGCATTCTCGTCCATGCCGGACAAGGCTTCAGTCGCTTCGGCCTCTTCTTCGTGGCTGACGGTCAGCTCGCGATACATCTTCCAGCAGACCCAGAGCAGCAGCGCACCGCCGGCGATCAGGAGGCCGCCACCGAGCGAGAGCAGCTGCGTGGTGATCAGCGCAAAGCCGATGCGCAGACCCGTTGCAGCCAGGATACCGATGAGGATGGCGCGGCGACGCAAGTCCGCCGGAAGACCGGCCGCGGCAAGGCCGATGACCACGGCATTATCCCCCGCCAGCACAAGGTCGATGAGGATGACCTGGAGAAGCGAAGAAAAGAAACTCGGATCGAAGCCGAACATGGTGGGTCCTTGCGGCATGGTGTCACGGAAAAGTGCCATGCTGCTACTGCTGGCCGTGGCGCACTGCAAGGGCCCACCACCTCAAACCGAACTAAAGTTCAAGAATTGATCCCGCATTTGCTCTGATCTGACAGGGTGGTGACAGACTAGTGCCTTGCGGCGGTCGGGCGGTGGCGTTGGAGCCTCCGCCCATCGTTCGTTCATCGGTTTGGCGGCAAGGCCGGCCGTTCGCCGTTTACGCCCTCGGGGGGCGGGCCGCCTGGTCCCATACGGTCTGGTGGAGCCATCATGCCGCCGTTACTGCCGTGAAATCGATGGGAATGGTAACCGTACCCCGATAGCCCGAAACTGGATCGCCGGTGAGCGCGAGGGTTTGCTGGTCGATCTCCTCGGCGCTGTTGTCGCCGAACACACCGTCGCCATCGAGGCTGGAGCGCCCCAGATTCCGCGTGCCGTTCTCGTAACGGGCATCGGCAACATAGACCGCCGCACACTCGCTTTCGGGGAGAGCGATCTGCGCGGTCAGCAGCGAGGCTTCGCCGCTGACCGCGGCCTCGACGCTCTCAAACACTTCAAAATGCATATGCGGCCAGCGCCCGTCGTAGCAGCCGGGGAAAATCGTCGTGAACCGCACCTTGCCCTCGGCATCGGCGACGCCCACACCGCGCAGATAGTTCGCGTCCGTGACGTCATAGAGCGAATATTTGCCCACCGTGTCACAATGCCAGAGGTAGATGGCGTGCCCCGGCAGCGGCGTACAGCCGTCGGCATCGAGTAGCGTCAGTTCGAGATCGAGCTGCACGCCGTCCGCGACAGGTGTCAGGGAGCCGAACGAGGTCCTTAGATCCCGTCGGATCACACCGTCCTGCGTCAGCGCGTTGATGACCTGGCCATTCTTGAGGTTGCTGCCATCGGCCGGATAGGGGCCGGCGGTTTCCCATGGCAGCGCGACGCATTCGAGCGCTGCCGCGGCGCTGCCGGTGACGGTCAATAGCCCTGCCCCGGCCATAAGCGCGAGTAGTCGACGCCGACCCAGCATGATGGGCAGGTCATGGGCCAGGCCCAGGTCGTGCGCGTGGTGATCTTCATAATGATGGGCCATTGCGTGCTCCTTGCTTCGTCCGATCGCCGGATCATTGATCTGGTATCGGCAGGAGACGGATTAGCCGGTCATATCTTACCGGCCCACATCCGCGGCATGAAGGATTGGAAAGCTAGTGCCCACCGGAACTCGAGATTCTCTCGCGCGTTGGCCCTGAAGGATCATTCTTTAAGAGGATCAGACCATGCCCAATACAGCTCAGGATCGCGCCCGCGTCGCGGGCAAGCAGGATCACGAAGTGCGCTACGAAGCCGACAAGACCGGCAAATCCAAGGACGCCGTCAAGAAGGCAGTGGACGCAGTCGGCAACAGCCGTGACAAGGTCGAAAAGCACCTGAAGAACTAGGCTTCACCCTTGCTGCAAGAACAATTTAGGCGACCTTCGGGTCGCCTTTTTGCATTCCAGCACTGGGAAAACTTTGGTGGGTGCACAAGGGCTCGAACCTTGGACCCGCTGATTAAGAGTCAGCTGCTCTACCATCTGAGCTATGCACCCGGGGGCTTCGTGAAGCGCCGCGTCACCAAAGTGGCGCCTACCTATCAAAGGGATTCCGACCTGTCCAGCACCCTTGGCGAGATTATGTGGATAATATTCTGCGCTTGCACGATCGGGCAGCGCTACCCGGCCTTCTGGCCGGGCGCAGGACGCTACTGACGAAGATGTCGATAGGCGTTCAGCTCCAGCACATTGGTAGCCGGGGCTGGTGGATCGGTACGGAATTCTTCCATGAGACCGATGGTACGCTCAATAATGTGGCGCAACTGGCGGGAACGCTGGTCGGTCCCCTGCAGGATGGTTGCCGCACGCTGCAGATGGTCGCGTGCAAGCACATAGGTGGGAGGCAAGCACTTTCTCCTTGGGTGATGTGAAACGCAGAATCGCCTTCGGTGGCGCGTCTCCAAGGTGCGCTGTCGTAGTTCTCGACTTATTGCCGTGCCGCGCGGCATTTATATCAAATTGGCTGGATTTCGTTTCTCTGCGCGAAGGCCCGCATGCCGGGGTTTTGGCACGGCACAAGGGCTTTAGCGCTTGTGCAAAACAGTGGGGGCGGCCGTTTTGCCTGAACATGGCATGGCTGCCATGCGCCACTTGCCGCGCTATGATGGGCTGAATCACCAGCCAAGGTCCGGACGTGCCCCACCCGCCCTTCACCAAAGTCGTCGACCCACTTCCCGAAACCGTGCCCTTTGTCGGGCCAGAGGCTATCGAGCGCCGCACCGGCATTGCGACGCGGGCCCGCATCGGCGCCAACGAGTCGGGCTTCGGACCCAGCCCGAAGGTCATCGCAGCGCTGCGCGACGCAGCGCCGGACTTCTGGACCTATCCCGATCCCGAGAACTACGTCCTGCGCACCGCGCTTGCCGACCATCTGGGCATAGCCAATGACGAGGTCACCATCAGCGAGGGCATCGATGGCCTGATGGGCTTGCTGGTGCGCCTCTTCATCGCGCCGGGCGATATCGTGGTTACGTCGCTGGGCGCCTACCCCACATTCAACTACCACGTGGTCGGGTTCGGGGGAGACCTGCGCTTCGTGCCCTATGCCGGCCTCCACGAAGACCCCGAAGCCCTCGCCGCCAAAGCCCGGGAAACCGGGGCGCGCATGGTCTATCTGGCCAATCCGGATAATCCCATGGGCTCGTTCTGGCCCGCCGAGGTGATCGCCCGCTTCATCGATGCCGTGCCCGAGGATTGCCTGATCGTACTCGACGAGGCCTATATGGAAACGGCGCCAGAAACACCCATGGCCCTGGATACCACACGGTCCAACCTCTTGCGCCTGCGCACATTCTCCAAGGCGTATGGCCTGGCCGGCCTGCGCTGCGGCTATGCCATCGGCCATCGCCGCCTGATCGGCGCCTTCAACCGCATCCGCAACCACTTCGGGGTCAACAAGGCGGCTCAGGTTGCGGCGCTCGCTGCCCTCGATGACCAGGCCTATCTGCGCCAGGCAGTTGCGGACATAGCCGATGCGCGAGATCGCATCGCCCGCATCGCGATGGAAAACGGCCTCCTGCCTCAACCTTCGGCCACCAATTTCGTCGCCATCGATTGCGACCGCGACGGGCCTTTTGCCCTGGCTGTCCTCGAGGGCCTCGCCGAACAGGGCGTTTTCGTGCGCAAGCCATCGGCACCCGGTCTCGACCAGCACATCCGCATCAGTGCCGGTCCGCCCCAGGCGCTCGACATTCTGGCCGAGGCTATGCCGGTTGCGCTGGAGCGCGCTTATTCGGCCTCGTAAAGCCCGATCTCGGCACGCAGCGGGCGGTGGTTGGACCCGTGATTCTCACCGGCCGCGATCGTGATGATCTGCGCTGCGCCGCGCGTGAAGATATTGTCGATCGGGACCCCGAACGATCTTAGCCGCACCGGCCATGTCGGCGGCTGCGTCGGACCCGGCGCAAGGTCGTTGCGACGGCCGACAGTGGCCAGGGGCGTGAACCATGAGGCGGAGTTGAAATCACCCGCCAGCACCAGCGGCCCCTCGATATTGCGCAGCACGCGGTCGATCCGCCAGAGTTCAAGCTCGGCGAAATTATCGTAGTAGGGCTTGGTCAAATGCACACCCACGAAGGTGACGCCCTGCCCGTCCACAGTGAGCCGTGCAGTCACCAGCCGCTGCCGGCCCAGTGGTGGAAGGTCCATTATTTCAGCGTCGTCAAAAGGGATGCGCGAATGCAGGGAGATGTCGCAGCGTTCGGGTTGCGCGCAGCCGATGCGATAGGGCAGCACCGTCGCCAGCCGATCGAGATAAGGCTCGATGCCCGGCGTTTCCATCACCAGCAGCACGTCAGGCGGGTCCGCGATGATCGATTGCACCAGTTCCTCGGCCTGGCGGTTGCCAGCGAGTACATTGAAGCTGAGGAAATCGAGCGTTGCCAGCGGTGCAGCAGCGTGGTCGACGCGCCTGTTCTGGAATTCGATCAGCAGGTTGGCGCCATGGGCGGCCGACCCCAGCACCAGCAGAAGCAACAGGAAACCCCGCCAGCGCGCACCCGCCAGCATCACGAGCAACGCCAGGACTACACCACCGGCAGCTAAGTGAAAACGCAGGGTTTGCAGCAGCAGCTCACCCGGCAGTCCCGGCTCGATGATAATGACGGCGAGGACGACCACCAGCAGTCCACCCAGCGCCAGCAATGCGCCGCGAAACTCGCCCCAACTCACCATGCCTGGCCCCCGACGCTGCCGATACGGACATGAGGCTAGACCAGCTTTTGCCGGCCCGGACAAGTCACATGCCCGTTTTGCTGCCCTGCATGCGCTTATGAAAAAGCCCCGGCCGAAACCGGGGCTTAACCTGCAACGGTAGTGGCAAACTAACCTGCCAGTGCGCCCTGAGCCGACGCGCCGCGCTCGATCATGACGCGGTTGAGTGCGTTGAGATAGGCGCGGGCCGAGGCCACCAGCGTGTCGGGCTCGGCGGCATTGCCCGAGGCGATGCGGCCATTCATTTCGAGGCGCACATGGGCCGAGGCCTGCGCGTCGGTACCGCCGGTCACGCCATCGACCGCATAGAGCACCAGATGCGGATTCTGGCCCGACACCTGCTTGATGGCGTTGAAGATCGCGTCCACCGAGCCAGTGCCCTCATAGGACACGCTGGTTTCCTCGCCGTCGATGGTCACGACCAGATTGCACTTGTGGGTCCCGCCGGTCTTGGAGACGACCTCCATATCGACCAGCCGGATGCGGTCGCCGACCGAACCCACTTCGTCATCCACCAGCGCGATGATGTCGGCGTCGTAGACATGCTTCTTGCGGTCAGCCAGATCCTTGAAGCGCTGGAAGGCCTCCTGGAATGCATTGTCGCCCAGCTCGTAGCCCAGTTCCTTGAGCTTGTCCTTGAAGGCGGCGCGGCCTGAATGCTTGCCCATCACCAGCGTCGTTTCCTTGATGCCGACGCTGGCCGGGGTCATGATTTCATAAGTCTCGGCATTCTTGAGCATGCCATCTTGATGGATGCCGCTCTCATGGGCGAAGGCGTTCTTGCCCACGATGGCCTTGTTGTACTGCACCGGGAAATTAGAGGCCGCGGAGACCACGCGGCTGGCGCGCGAGAGTTGCGTCGAATCGATTTCGGTAAAGTACGGCATGGCATCGCCGCGCGTGCGCAGCGCCATCACCACCTCTTCGAGCGCCGCATTGCCGGCACGCTCGCCCAGGCCATTGATCGTGCATTCGATCTGCCGTGCACCGCCAGCCACACCGGCCAGCGAATTGGCGACGGCCATGCCCAGGTCATCGTGGCAATGCACCGAAAAGATGGCCTTGTCGGCACCCGGCACGCTCTCGATGATCGTCTTGAACATGCGGAAATGCTCTTCAGGCACCGCATAGCCCACCGTGTCAGGCAGGTTGATCGTCGTCGCGCCGGCCTTGATCGCCGTGTCGACACAGCGCTTCAGAAATTCGATCGGTGTTCGCGTCGCGTCCATGGCCGACCATTCGACGTCGTCAACCAAGTTGCGTGCCTGGGCGACGGTGCGGGCAATGATCTCGATGACCTCGTCCTCGGTCTTCTTCATCTGATGGGCCAGATGGATTGGCGAGGTGGAGACGAAAGTGTGGATGCGGCCTTTCCTGGCATGGCGGACCGCCTCGCCTGCGCGGTCGATATCGGCGGTAATGGCGCGCGCCAGGCCCGCCACGGTGGCGTTCTTGACCTGCTTGGCAACGGCGACGACAGCCTCGAAGTCGCCGTTGGAGGCAATGGGAAAACCGGCCTCGATGATATCGACGCCCATGTCGTCGAGCGTCTCGGCGACCTGCAGCTTTTCTTCCAGCGTCATGGTCGCGCCGGGCGATTGCTCGCCGTCGCGCAGCGTGGTGTCGAAGATGAAAACGCGTTCTTTATTGGAATTGGTGGCGGAAGCGGACATTTCAGGCTCTTTCCTATCGGCCCCGAGGCAAAGGCTCGCTGGACCGGACATTTAAGTGTTCGGTTTATGGCGCATTCCCCTGACGACCCGCTCGTGTGCCGAGCTGCCGGTGATCAGGGGCTGATAAGAAGGAGAAGAAGCGCGGGAAGGAGCAGCAGGCCGGCAGCCAGCATCAACCGGGCCTGAAAGGCCTGGGTCTGTGCGATGGCAATGGCTTTTGCGCGGCGGCGCTGCATGAGTACGCTCTGGTACGCTTGTCGTTGACATGAGAATGCGACAGCTAGCGCTGCGATGCAAGACCGCAGCGGCCGCCAGCGTCACTTTTTTGGCTTCGCCATTCGTCCAATACCAACAGGCCCTTGGGCGCACCCGTCAGTCAAGATCCAGCACGCCCTCGGCGATCACCACGGCCTGCCCGCCGATCGCACCATGGATCAGCGTGTCGTCCTGCTTGCGCGATTGCAGCGTGATCCGACATGGCCGGCCCATTTCGTGGCCCTGGCGCAAGACGTAGTCGGCCTGCCCCGTGCCCATTTCCCGCTCGGCCAGCATGCCGATCAGCGCGGCGGCCGCAGAACCGGTGCCAGGATCCTCGCCCAGCCCCATGCCGAACATGCGCGCAGCGATGTCGTTATCCTTTTCCTCGGGCGTCAGCGTAAACACGTAGGCGGAGTGGTGGTTATGGTGGAAAACAGTATTCCACGCCGTGCGGTTGACGCTGATGCGCTTGAGAACGCCAGCATCGCGCACCGGGATCAGGTGAAAGGTCACCCCGGCCGAAAACACGGCGGGCTTGAACACGTCGCAGCCGATATCTTCGACCTCGATCCCGAGCGCCTGGGCGATACCGAGCCGATCCGGCAGGTCGGCAATGCGTTGCGGCAACCGTGGCACGGTGAAACGCGCGTCGCCGGTGCGCCGGTCGATGCGTTCGAACAGTGCCGTGACCAGCCCGACCTTTTCCTCCATGCGGATGGCCGAGGCGCGACTATTGAGCCCCAGGACCACGGCCGCGCCGACGGTCGGATGCCCGGCAAAGGGCAGTTCCTCGTAGGGCGTGAAAATGCGCAGGGCCGCCGAGTTGCGCTCGTTCTGCGGCTTGCAGATGAATACCGTCTCGCTGAGGTTGAACTCGCGGGCGATAGCCTGCATCTCGTTGTCCATCAACCCATCGGCCTTGGGCACCACGGCCAGCGCATTGCCCTTGAGCGGGGTAGCGGTAAAGACGTCGAGGATGAGATAGGGCAGCTTCAATTGCCGGCCTCTGGCAGTGCATAATCGGTACGCGACCTGCCCAGATGATCGCAAAGGGCATCGACCGCAACGCCGTGGTCGCTGCGGCCGGGCAGGCCCGAAATAGTCAGCGCGCCAACGATCCCTGCGCCAGGCACCCTAATGGGAAAGCCGCCGCCGGCGATGACATAGTCGGCCGGATCGGCACCCGATTGCAGGCCGAAAGGCGCCTCGCCGCGCTCCAGTACCAGTCGGTAGCTGGCGCGCTGGAACCGGCGGACCGAATTGACCTTGCGCCGCACCCATTCGGCATTGTCAGCGCTGGTGCCGGGCGTCGCCGAGAAAAAGAGCTGCCGGTCCCAGGTCCGCAGGTCGACGACCAGCGACAGCCCCTCCTCCAGCGCACGGCGACGGATGGCCGAGCCGATCTCGAACGCCACCGCTTCGTCGAATACGGGCAGGACCAGTTCCAGTTCCTGGCGCTTGACCAGGGCAATATCGTCTTGGCTCATTGTCGCATCAGTCCTGGTGGGCCCGGGTCCAGGCGTCGAACAGCGGCGTCCGGTCCGCAATGCCCTTGTTGAAGTTGGTCAAGGCCGGGTCGATCTCGACCCAGGCAGCCTTGCTGTTGGTCCAGATATTCCCCACGGGTCTCGTCCAGTCCATGTTGTCGAGCGAACCGGCCCGCACCACCTTGACGCCCGGGCTCGGGGGATCGTTCCACAGCCAGGTATGGCAAGCGCTGCAGAAGTGCATTTCAATGACATTGCCGCTGTCGGCGGTGCGGCTATAGACCTCCGTTTCGCCCGAGACATGCTCGAAATCGCCGTCGCGGACGATCATCGACATCGACCAGGCCGCGCCCGAATAGCGCTGGCAGTCCTTGCAGTGGCAATTGTAGACGCTGAGCGGCGATGCCGCGAGCCGGTAGCGGGCTGCCCCGCACGAGCACCCGCCCTCAACTGGAAATGTTGGCAGCATACTGGCCTCCCCGTCTGCTCCGAGCCGGTTCTAGCGCAATCGCCGCAGAGTCGAAACAAGGCCGCAAAAGAAAACGGGGGCCGAAGCCCCCGCTGCAAATCCTAGTTCTTCGCCTTGTCGACCAGCGCGCCGGCCTTGATCCAGGGCATCATTTCGCGCAGGCGGGCGCCCACTTCCTCGATCTGGTGCTCGTCGGCGAGGCGACGGGTCGCCTTGAAGCGCGAGGCGCCGCCCTTGTATTCCTGCATCCAGTCCGAGGTGAACTTGCCCGACTGGATGTCGTGCAGCACGCGCTTCATCTCGGCCTTGGTTTCCGAAGTGATGATGCGCGGGCCGGTGACATATTCGCCCCATTCGGCCGTATTGGAAATCGAGTAGTTCATGTTCGCGATGCCGCCCTGGTAGATCAGGTCGACGATCAGCTTCACTTCATGCAGGCACTCGAAATAGGCCATTTCCGGAGCGTAGCCGGCTTCCACCAGCGTCTCGAAACCGGCACGGATCAACTCGACCAGGCCACCGCAGAGCACAGCCTGCTCTCCGAACAGGTCGGTCTCGCATTCCTCGCGGAAGTTGGTCTCGATGATGCCCGAACGGCCGCCACCAACGCCCGAGGCATAGGCGAGCGCAATGTCATGGGCATTGCCCGAAGCGTCCTGGTGCACGGCGATGAGGCAAGGCACACCGCCACCCTTCTGGTATTCGCCGCGCACGGTATGGCCCGGACCCTTGGGCGCGATCATGATCACGTCGACAGTGGACTTGGGCTCGATGAGGTTGAAGTGCACGTTGAGGCCATGCGCGAAGGCCAGCGCCGCGCCATCGCGGATATTGGCTTCGATGTCCTTCTTGTAGATGTCGGCCTGCAGCTCGTCCGGGGTCAGCATCATGATGACATCGGCCCATGCGGCAGCATCGGCGACAGACATCACCTTGAGGCCTTCGCCCTCGGCCTTCTTGGCCGATGGGGAGCCTGGACGCAGCGCCACGACGACATCGGTGATGCCGCTATCGCGCAGGTTCAGCACATGGGCATGACCCTGCGAACCGTAGCCGACGATGGCCACCTTCTTGGACTTGATGATGTTGAGATCGGCATCACGATCGTAATAGACGCGCATTGGGGTTCTCCCTGGAATCTGTGCGATTTGTTATTGGTTTGCCTTGACCCCGTAGAGGGTCAGGAACTGGTCCGCCGCGGCCTTCACATCGGCTTCGATATTGGCTTCGACATTGGATTGGGTCAGACCCTTGTCGCCGAGCAGCAGACGGATCTGCACGTCGCGCACGACAAGGCCGAAAAAGGTGCGATAGGCTTCCTCGCTATTGGGAAACCTGAGGAGGCGCGCGTCACGGGCTGCCTCGAGAATAGGCTTGAGACGACGGCGGATGGCCAAGGGGCCATTTTCCAGCACGATATTGCCCAGGTCGTCCTTCTCCTGCGCCGCGTGGGTGATGGCCGTGCGGTTGAGGGTGATCGACACTTCACCGACAATGGTCGTCAACAGGTCCCGCGCGAACTGCTCGAGGCTGGCCCGCAGCGCCTTGATGTTGAGATGGCTGCGATCGACGAAGGGCATGCGCACCTTGGCTGCCTGCCACTGGACCGTTGCGGTCAATAGGCCATCCCGGTCGCCGAACCACTTGTAGAGCGTTTCCTTCGAGCACGAGGCGCGCCGGGCCACCGCGGTCATGGTCAGCCCGTCGCCATTTTCGACGAGCAGGTCCAGCGCCGCGGTCAGCACAGCCTGCTGGCGCGGAGTGAACGTCTCTTCGTTGACCTTGATGGCCAGGGCCACGGGAACCTCTCCCAATCGTATCGCCGCCGAACGCTCCGGCGTCTTTCCGTTCGCTGGCGTACCGTACGGTACGGTTCGAAGCAAGCGGAATCTTGTTGCCGTGCACGGTCGCGGAACTTGCCGCGTTCGATCTCCATTTGTGATCGAGAGCGTGTTCATGAGCCAGCCAGCGAAAACTCCGGACGGCCGCTATATCATCGTGCGCGGTCGACTCTGGCGCGCGAGCGATCCCGCCCTGTCGCTTAAAGACCGGCAGGTTCAGGTCGACAGGCTGATGGACGCGCGGCGTCGTGTGCGTTCGGACGATCCCGAAGAGAAGGCCGCTGCGCGCGCGGACGTCGATGCGGCTAAGCGCGCGCTGGGCGAACGCGGTCCCGTCTGGTGGACAGACGGCGCGCCCGACTACAACCGCCATATGGCGCGCAACACGCCCTATGCCGATTGGTTCTCCAAACAGGCCGATGGGGATGGCGGCGATTGAGCTTGTGTGGATTTGACTTAGTCCGGCGCGCTGCTAGACCTCGGCCACCCAATCGCCGGACCTGCCATGACCGATACCGTCCTCGACCGCTTTCTGCGCTACGTAGCCATCGACACCCAATCCGACGGCAATTCGCTTACCCAGCCTTCCACGGAAAAGCAGAAGAACCTCGGCCGGCTGCTGGTCGAAGACCTCAAGGCGATCGGTATCGAGGATGCTCACCTCGATGAACACGGCTATGTCTATGCCACCGTGCCGGCCAATACCGACAAGTCCGACGTACCGGTGATCTGCTTTTGCGCCCATATGGATACTGCGCCAGACTTCACCGGCACCGATGTCCGCCCGAAACTGCATTACAACTATGCCGGCGGCGACATTGTCCTTGGAAATTCAGGGCGCGTCATCCGCGTCAGCGAGCATCCCGAACTGGCCAACCAGATCGGCAACGATGTGGTTACGACAGATGGCACAACCCTGCTGGGCGCGGACGACAAGGCGGGGATTGCCGAAATCATCACCGCCGCAGAAGTGTTGCTTAACGACCCGTCCTTCAAGCACGGCACCATCCGCCTGCTCTTCACCACCGATGAGGAAATCGGTCGCGGCGTCGACAAGGTCGATCTCGACAAGCTCGGCGCGCGCTTTGCTTACACCCTAGACGGCGAAACGGCGGGAACGATCGAGGACGAGACCTTTTCGGCTGATGCCCTCACGCTGGAGATTTTGGGCGTCGCCATGCATCCCGGCTTTGCCAAGGACCGGATGCAGAATGCCATCAAGATCGCTGCGGCCATCGTCGCCCGGCTGCCGCGCGATGTCTCGCCGGAAGGGACCGACGGTCGCGACGGCTTTGTTCATCCGGTGGATATCTCCGGCGCGATGGAGAGCGCCACCATCCACTTTATCGTCCGCGATTTCACCGAGGCTGGCCTGGCCCAGAAGCACGACCTGGTGGAGGCGATCGCCCGCGATGTGCTCGCCGATTATCCCGGTTCATCGTTTACCGCGACGCGCAAGGAACAGTACCGCAACATGAAGGCGGTGGTCGACCGGCATCCCGAACTGGTGGCCAATGCCGAAGAGGCCATTCGCCGCGCAGGGCTGACCCCAGTGCGCAAGGCCATCCGCGGCGGTACGGACGGGTCGCGGCTTTCCTTCATGGGCCTGCCCTGCCCCAATCTCTTCGCAGGCGGGCACGCCTTCCACTCGCCGCTGGAGTGGATCAGCCGGCAGGACATGGAAAGCGCGGTTCGGACCGTAGTGGAGCTCGCGCGGGTCTGGGAAGAACAGGCTTAGACTAGCGCCGGCCGAGCAAGCGATCGGCGATACGGCTGTTGCTGCCCGCGGCAATGCCGGGAATCAGCAGCGCGTCGATCAGCCACCAGAGGCCCACAACCGCCCAGAGGAAGCTCAGGAGGCCGAAGCTGATCAGGGTCAGCATCAGGACCACGCCCGAGAGCATGAGCATGATAAGGCCGCTTACCGGTCGGCCGAGATAGAAACGGTGTGCGCCCACATAGCCGAGAAACGCCCAGAGCAGGTAGGCCACCAGCAGGGACTTCTTCTCGATGTCATATTGGGCGAAAGCGCGATCTGTGGTCATTCTATCTCCTTGTACTGCCTGTTAATTGGTGACGCCCGGCGCGCATTCAAGACGCACGCCGGCTCGCCCTTGCGGCAAGCTCGATCCAGACGGGCGCATGGTCGCTCGTGCCCTCCTGCCTTCGCACCCCCTTGTCGACGCCGGAAGCCTTTAGCCTTGAGGCGAGAGAAGGACTGAGCAGGAAATGGTCGATGCGCAGGCCGGCATCGCGTTGGAAAGCGTTTCGCCAGTATTTCCAGAATGTGTAGATGCGCTCGTCCGGATGCAGCTTGCGCACGGCATCGGTCCAGCCCTGCGCAACGAGATCGGCATAGGCCTTTCGCACTTCTGGCCGAAAAAGCGCGTCGTCGCGCCAGCGCTCAGGCGCATAGACATCGAGATCGGTCGGCATGACGTTGAAGTCGCCTGCCAGCACGGCGGGTACGCCAGCATCGAGCAGGCCCTGCGCATGCGATGCCAGCCGGTCGAACCAGCGCAGCTTGTAGTCGAATTTCGGACCCGGTGCGGGATTGCCATTGGGCAGGTAGAGGCAGCCGATCAGCACGCCCTGCACAGCCGCCTCGATATAGCGTGCCTGCGCGTCGTCTGCGTCGCCGGGCAGGCCGCGCCGCGTTTGCACGGGGTCGCCGCCGCGCTGCAATATGGCCACCCCGTTCCAGCTCTTCTGCCCGTGCCACACCGCGCCATAGCCGGCCTTTTCCAGAACGGCGGCCGGGAAGCGGTCATCCGTGGTCTTGAGTTCCTGCAGGCATACAGCGTCGGGCGCGGTCCGCTCGAGCCAGTCCAGCAACAGGCTGAGCCGGCCGTTGATCCCATTGACGTTGAAAGTTGCAAGCCTCATGGGAGCCACAACACCGGCCCGTTCGTTTCGGTTCACCACGCCGTACCGCCCGACCCTTTCCGTGCAACGAGACTTCAGATGCCGACAGACACCCCCAGCCTCCTCATCCTCGGCATCGGTGCCGCCATAGTGCTGTGGCTGGTCTTCTCCGTGATGAAGAAGCTCTTCGGCCTTGCGCTGATCGCCGCCGTCGCCTTCGGCGCCTACATGCTCTGGACCAATCCGGGCCTGCTCGATCAGGTCATGGCCTATTTTCGCGGATAGTCGATCACATCTCGGCCCGATCCGATAAAATAGCGGGCGCCAGCAAGACGTTGCCCCTTATATGCGCTAGCCTCTTCCAATTGGCCCAAGGCGGGCTCGGGGGATCGCGACACAGTGCCATCATCAGCGCGCATGGCCCAGCCTGCCCTTGTCGATATTGCCGGCCCCGGTTCGGGCGCAGGCAAGCGCATCGAGCGTTTCTCGACCCTGTCCCAGCCACCAGTGGACCGCTTCGCCTACTGGTGCGCGCTCCATCCGCGCACACCCCTTGAGCTCCCCGACCCGGCTCAAGCGGCCACCTTCCGGGCTGAAATGCTGCTTCATGTCGATGCAGAAGGCGTGGCCTATTCCGACTATTCCAGCGACGCCGCCACGGCCCGCTTCGGCCAGGTTGGTGCCGACTTCATCATGGTTGCGGCCCATTGGGGCGGCGCCACCACGGTTCGCATCGGCAGCGGCCGGACGCTCACCGTCCTCCCCGATTCCGGCCTCTATGTGGTGGATGCCGGCAAGCCCATCACCGTCAGCACACCCGGCCATGCCCTGGGTTACCTGGCCTTCCCGCGCGAGCGCGTCATTGCCGAACTGGGCTGCGATCTGTCCTTTCTCGAGCCCGGCTTCGTCAGCCTGGGACAGAATGGGCTCTGCGGCTTCCTCGTGGAACATATGCGCCGCATGCGCCAGCTGGGCCCCTCACTCGAGTCGGCAGAGGTGGCGCCGGTCATGGCAGCCGCGGTGACCATGGCCCTGGCCTGCATGCGCCAGGCGGCCGGCCAGGTCCAGGCCCTCGACCGCTCAGCCGACGCGCTCTTCGAAGCCGCCCAGCGTCACCTGGCCCGCTTCGCCAGCGACGAAACGCTCACGGCCACCACCATTGCCGAAGCCCTGGGCTGCTCACGCGCCCACCTCTACCGTGTCTTTGCCGCGCGCGGCGAGACCATCGCCGCCAGCTTGCGCCGGGCCAGGCTCACGCGCGCCCGCGAACTGCTGTCCGCCCGCCCCCCTTCTTCGATCGAGCAGATCGCTCTTGCCTGCGGTTATGGCGACGCGGACAGCCTGACCCGCGCCTTCCGCCGCCAGTTCGGCGTCACACCGGCGCAATGGCGCGCCCGCAACGGCTAACCGCCCTCCATTGCGAGACATTTCGCCGGGAATAATGAGACGAATTGCCGTATCGCCCGTCCTATAGCTGAGGAAACGGGGGGCATCGATCATGCATGGACTGATTCGGATTCTGGCGGGCGCTTTCGCGCTTGCTCTCCTGGCCGGTGCGGCCAGCGCGCAATCGACGGCACCGGCGCCGGCGCAGCAGATCGGCCTTGCCCCCTCACCTGTCCCGCCTTTGCAGCCGCCAGCCATGGGCTCGGGCGTGATCGGTAATCCCTCGCCGGACATGATCAAGAAGATCGCGATGCAGGAAGAGCTGATCAAGGCCCAGAACGAAGCCTTCCGCAATGCGATGCAGCAACTGCTCGCCAGCGGCGGGCTCAGCCCCGGCGTCGGCAGTTCGCCCGCCAGCAAGGACGGCATCAGCAAGATCGTGGAGGGTGCGGGCCTCTCCGGTTTCGGCAACGGAACGCCTCCGCTGAAAAAGGAGGGAATCGTCAGCCAGGGCGATGGTTCGGCCAGCGCCGCCGACGAGCGCAAGCAGGACGCCCGCGATCAGATACAACAGGACCTGCTCGCCGCGCAGATGGAAATCATCCGCCGCATTCAGGAGCTGATGGCCCAATTGCTTCAGGACAGGATACAAGGCGGACAGCCTGGCACTCCGCCTGTTATCGAACGGGTCGCCCTGCCCATGCCTGGCCAGATCCGAACCGAGGCGGCACTCCAGGACCAGGCAAAGAAGCAGCTGGACGAACAGGTTCCGGCCTGGCTGCGTCCTTACGCATCCGTGGCCCGCAAGGACTTTTCAACGCATCTGCCCGACGTCTCGAACCTGCCCAACAACACGGCCTTCTACGGCGGCCGGGCCGTCGGACAAGCTGGCAATGGCACGGCGCTGGACGGCCTGTTCAGTCTCAGCTTCGGGCAGGACGGCGCCGATCTCTATGTCAACGGCACTTTCGGCTTCGGCAGCGACGACGTCAATTTCTGTGGCCTTGTGCCCGATGCGTCGCGCAACGGCTTCATCGGCACGGTGAGCGACGGGACGCTGGCCGGTGGCTACGTCACCGGCGGCGATGTCCGGGGCGCCTTCTTTGGGCCCAATGCACACCAGGTGGGCGGTTCGTGGAATTTCGTGACCAGTGGCGGCGCGATGCCCGGCACGGCAACCGGCCAATTCGCAGGAGGCGTCATTGAAACGCAGTAAGACAAGCCTGGCAGTTCTCCTGCTCTCCGCCGGCCTGTCGGCGCCTGTTGCCGCGCAGTCGGCCGGCACCATCAATGGCGTCGAACTGGCCGAGGCTCTTTTGGTCGCGGGCGATCCGGCCAAGGCCTGCATCGTGCTCGATGTCGTCTATGGCGAAGCGACGCGCGATCTTGACGCCCTCCTTGCCTATGCCGAATGCCGCCAGCAGTTGGGTGACTTTGCCGGTGCCAGCGCATTCTATCGGCGCGTCCTGACCCAGCAGCCACAAGCCGACATCGTGGCCGATCGCGTGGAGCTGCTCGACGAAGCGGATGCGCAACTCGAAATGGCGCTGGCGCAGGCCGTGTCGGCCGCAACCTCGCCCGTCCCTCCGCCACGGCTTTCCGGCTCGGTATCGCTCAATCGCTTCTACGACAGCAATGTCAATGGCGGCACGTCTTCGAGCACCGTCGACGCGGTCTTTGCCGGTGTGCCCCTGGCCCTGACCATCGCGCCCGATGCCAAGGGTGTTGCCGACAGCGGCACCGCGATTGCCGGCACAATAAACTATCTCCTGCCCCTCGATCAGGCCAATGCCCTGGCCTTTCGCGCCACCGGCTCGGCCTCGTTGCTCGATGAGCAGCACAGCGAGTCCCGCGCGGACCTCGGCCTGGGATTGGGCTATCTGCATGGTGGCCCCGGCTACAGCCTGGGGCTCGACCTTAATGGCAGCGTCACCCTCGATCAGGACGGGCTCGATCGGGCCACCCTCGGGCTCGACGGTCAGGCGAACTGGCTCTTGACCGACGCGACGACGCTATCGGCTACCGCCGGTGTGGCGCGCCGCCACGTTGTGGGTTCGGACGCCAACAGCCAATGGGCGACCTATGCCGGCCTCGGCGTCGTCCACCGCGTGACCGACGACATCACAGCGGGCGCGCGCCTCGTGGCGTCCCGCGCAGCCGCGGGCAGTGCCAGCAATTCGAACTGGGGGATCGGTCCGGAACTCTTCATCCAGGCGAGGCTGGGCGAGGACCTGTCCGTCGGCCTCAATTATGGCATCAGCCGCCTGGCCTATGACGACACCATCGCGCTCTTCACCGATGACCGCGTCGATATCCGCCAGCAGATCGGCGTCGCGCTCACCTATGATCTCGATGCTCTCGCGCCCAATCTGGCGCTGAATGCCGCCTACAGCTATTCGGTGACCGATTCCAATATCGCGCTCTACGATTCAGACCGCCACCAGGTATCGGTCGGACTGAGCTACCGGTTCTGAGAAACTCAGGGACGCGCGGCAGCATCGCGCGTCCTACTGCTGGCCCAAACGGCGCTCGAAAAACTCAAGCACGGCCGCGCGCATCGTGGCGGTCTCCTCGTGCCCCACGCCAGCTTCGCTGACCACGTCGAGCGCTTCCGGCGTTGCCGCATAAGCCGCTCGAACCTCGCCCAACGCCTTGGCCACCGCGACTTCCGGCGTCAAGCGGTCGGCCTCGCCGATACAGATCAATTGCGGACGCGGGGCGATCATGCCGGCGATCTGGCCGCCATCGGTCTCTCGCAGGAGGCCCGGTACCGTGAGATAGATGCCGTGTCCGTCATGGGCGCCCAGCGCCACCATGGTCCGGAAGTCGGCTAAGCAACACAGATGCGCCACCGCCGCGATGCGTTCATCGATGGCGGCAAGCCAGTAGCTCAACACGCAGCCCATGGAGATGCCGAAGGCGCCAATTCTGCGCGCATCGACATCATCGCGCCCTGCCAGATAAGTCAGCGCCGCGCCATGATCGGACAGCATCTCGCCGAAGAGCGATTCGCCATACCAGAGCAGCGCCTTGGCGGCCGCGCTTTCGCTGACCGTCGCGCGCTCACCGAAAATGGGCATGTCGATACAGAGCGTCACGTAGCCGGCGCGCGCAAAGACAGGGCCGAGCGGACCAAGCAAGTATTCACGGCCGTCCAGCAGTTCGCGTGCCCCGATCGCATAACCACCGCCATGCGAGTGCCCGTAGAGGATTGCCGGCAACCGGCCCGCGACCGCCAATGGTCGGGTCAGTAGGCCGCGCACCTCTTCCTCGCCGATGCGCAGTTGCAGATATTCGATGACGAAGTCGCCCTGCTCCTCCACGCTTTTCGAGACCAGGCTGACGCCCATGTCCTCATAGCGCAGCAATTCCCGAAAGCGGTCGGTGCTGATCGTCATGTCATTGTCTCCGGAGGGCGGGACGCTGGCCGACCCAGTTGTTGAAGCGGGCCACCGCCAGGCCGAACACAATCAGCAGAACGCCACCGCCGACGATGGAAACCGGCTGAGCGCCGAGCACCATGAACCACTGGGTAAAGAAATGCGCCGCGCCGAAAACGGCGACGCTGTTCACCACCCAGCGCCGGTTGGCGAACACGGCCCAGCCGCCAAAGGCCAGCAGCGCCAGCGCCCAGGCGATGGAAAAGGCCAGGCCGCTGACGCCCAGATTGTCGTCGCCGAACAGCGACCCGGCAAAAAAGGCGACATTGACCAGCACGATAGCCACGCGCATGGCGATGATCGCCAGCCTCTCGTGCTCCGGCGTGAGGCGCAGCGACAGCAGGTAGAGCGCCAGCACCAGTGCCGAAAGGGCACCAATGACCACCACCAGGAAATGATTGGGCGGCCAGAGGTCCGGATCGAAGGTGATCGTCATGGCAAAGGCCACCACGGCGAGTGCCGCGAGCAGCCCCGATCGCGCCAGGACCGAGGCGACGACGAGGCCGACCGTCAGGCCGGCACGCACCAGCCAGTTCTCCCCGTAAAGCCCACCGAGACCGGCACAGAGAGCCAGGGCGCCGATGACGACGACGATCTGCGCGAAGATCTGCATCCGGGCGAAGTTCTGCATGCGGATGACGAGGCCGGTGCCGAACAGCACCGCTCCCAAGGCCACAAGCGTTTCGAGTGTAGGCAGCAGGGCGCCCACGCCGCAGGCCACCGCCGTGGCACCCAGCGCGAACAATATATTGGCGCCCAGCGCGCCAGTATCGGCCGCAGCGAACCCCTTGAGGCGCTCGGCTTCTGCGGGGCTGATCTGCCCGGCCCGCACCAGCGCATCGAGATCGAGCGTGACCTTCATTGCCTTCCTCCCAGCAACCAAGGCCCAAGCTAGAACACCGGCGCCGATTCTGCACACCGCCGCGCCAGGCCGTGCAAATGCCGAAACGCAGTGTTCAATCATCGCCACTTGCCGATGGAAGGCAAACAGGTCATGTAGGGGCACATGACCTGCCAATTGTCGGCCAAGGAATAAGATGTCCAAGCTCCTCTCCCCTGTCACGCTGCGTGGCCTCACACTGCGCAACCGCACTGTCGTCGCGCCGATGTGCCAGTATTCGTCCATCGATGGCTTCGCCAACGACTGGCACTTCGTGCATCTGGGCCGCTTTGCGCTAGGGGGCTTTGGCCTCGTCGTGCTCGAGGCGACGGGCGTCCTGCCGGAGGGCCGTATTTCCTATGGCGACATGGGCCTCTGGAAGGACGAGCACATCGCGCCCCTCGCACGGATCGTCGACTTCCTCCACGCCCATGGCGCGGCGGCGGGTATCCAGCTTGCCCATGCCGGCCGCAAGGCCTCGACTCCGGTCTCCTGGCGCGGGCCCGAAGACCTCGCGACAGAGGAACAGCGTCGCGCCGCCGGATACGAACATTGGCAGCCGGTTGCCCCCAGCGCCGAGTCGCACGATCCCAAGGATCCCGACTACCAGGTGCCCACAGAATTGGACGAGGCGGGCATCAAGCGGGTTATCGACGGCTTTGTGGCCGCCGCGCATCGTGCCGAACAGGCCGGCTTTGATACCGTCGAAATCCACGCAGCCCATGGCTATCTGCTCAACCAGTTCCTGAGCCCGCTGTCGAACCACCGCACCGATCGATACGGCGGCAGCCTTGAAAACCGCATGCGCCTGGTGCTCGAAATTACCGAGGCCGTCCGCGCCGTCTGGCCGGCGGACAAGCCGCTGATGGCCCGCCTTTCCGTAAGCGACAATGCGCCGGGTGGCTGGACGCCGGAAGACAGCGTTGTCCTCGCGCGTGAACTCAAGGCGCGCGGCGTCGATGCCATCGATTGCTCGAGCGGCGGCCTGGCCCAGGGCCATATCGCCTCCACGGCGGCCTATCAGGTCCCGTTCGCCAAGGCGGTTCGCGACGGCGCCGGCATTCCCACCATGGCCGTAGGCCTTCTGGGCGACGTAGCTGCAGCTGAAGCCATCCTGGAAAATGGCGAGGCCGATTTCATCGCATTGGCGCGCGGCGCGCTGGATGATCCCAACTGGGCCGTTCACGCCGCCCGCGTGCTCGATGGCAGCTACGACCTCTGGCCGGTGCAGGCCCGGCGCGTGGCCGGTCGCGACAAGGTGCTGGGCGTTCGCGCATAAATTCTCGATCAGCGCACCGGGCGAACGCAATTTCGCCCGGTTCGGGCGGTCCCCTTGCATCTCGCTTTGCCCGTCACCAGATGCGGCAGCAGGATACAGGGAGACTTGCCATGGATACCAAGGCCGCCATCTTCGCCCTCATGACCGTCTGGGGCGTCGGGACCTGTGCCGCACTTCCGGCAATCGCTCAGGAAGCCGATCCGGCCGCCGAGGAAGGCGAGGCATCGGAAGACAATCCCCTGCTCAATCGCGTCTGGGTGCAGCAGGGCCAAGCCTCCGACATGCCGGGCACCATGCACATCTTCCTTTCTGACGGCACGTTGGTTTCCGACAGCTGCTGGGAAACCTATCGCCTGTCAAAATGGCAACAGGTGTCCGAAACCGAGATTTCGTGGGACGAGGACGGCATGACCATCAGCGCCGATATCACGTCGGTCAGCGCCGACGAGCTGGTGCTAAACCTCAAGCTTGTCGGTGGCGCCGAGGAACAGCGATTCGCACCGGCCGAAGTGCCCTATCTGTGCCCCGACATGCCCAAGTGACGAGCCTGGCATTCGCCTGAAACCGGCTCTCAACTCACCCGTCAGATGACAACCTGAGTACCGATTTCCACCACGCGACCGGTGGGAATGTGAAAGTATTCAGTCGCATCGCTGGCATTGCGGGCCAGCCGGATGAATATCCGGTCCTGCCAGAACCTGAGCAATCCCGATTTCTGCCCGAGCTTGAGCGAGCGACGGGACAGGAAGAAGGAGGTCGACATGATGTCGAACTTCCAGCCGAGCTTGCGCGCCAGCGCCAGGGCCTTGGGAATATTGGGCTCTTCCATGAAGCCGAAGGTGACGATCACCCGGAAGAACAGCTCGTTATAGGCGTCGATGGTCACCTTCTCATTGTCCGGCACGCGGGGAGACGTAGAGGTACGGACCGTGAGGATCACGTTCTGCTCGTGCAGAACCTTGTAGTGCTTGAGCGAATGCAGCAGCGCCGTCGGCGCGCCCTCGACATCGGACGTGAGGAAGATAGCCGTTCCGGGCACGGTGGTCGGTTTTTTCTTGGCCAGGTTCTCGACCAGGAATTCGAGCGGCACCTCGTCGCGACGGGTTTTCTCCGACAGCCGGCGGCGGCCCATCATCCAGCTGACCATGATCAGCGATACTGCCACGGCAACGGCGACGGGGACCCATCCGCCCTGGAATATCTTGGCTACATTCACCATGAAGAAGCCGCCGTCGATCACCAGATACAGCAGCCCAAAGGCGACCACGGCGCTCAGCGGCCACTTCCAGTTGCGCCGCATGACCACCACCAGCAGCGTTAACGTCACGAGCATGATGCCGGAAACGGCGATGCCATAGGCATTGGACAGGTTCGCAGAACTGCCGAACGCAACGACCAGAATCAGCACCATGATCATGATCATCGTGTTGATCTGGGGCATGTAGATCTGCCCGCGCTGCGCCTGCGACGTGTGCTGCACGATCATGCGGGGCAAAAGGTTCATGGCAATGGCCTGCTGGGTCAGGCTGAAGGCCCCCGAAATCACAGCTTGGCTGGCAATGATTGTCGCCATAGTCGCTAAAACCACGAAGGGTCCGAGCGCCCATGCCGGAAACATTTCAAAAAAGGGGCTGACCACGTTTTCCGGGCCGACACTGAGCACGAAGGCCCCCTGCCCAAAATAGTTTAGCAGCAGCGACGGGAAAACGAGACCGAACCAGGCGAGAACGATCGGCTTCCGCCCGAAGTGACCGAGGTCGACGTAAAGAGCCTCGGCCCCTGTGACGGCGAGGAAGACCGCGCCCATCACCACGAAGGCGATCCCAGAATGGGTGATCAGAAACTCGATGCCGTGCCAGGGATTGAGGGCCCAGAGCACATACGGGTTATGGATGATGTGAAAGAGCCCCATGCCGCCCATCACCAGGAACCAGACGGCAGTGATAGGACCGAACACGACACCGACCTTGCCGGTGCCGAAGCGCTGCACGAAGAAAACGCCGAGAATGATCAAAAGAGTGATCGGCACCACCCAACGGGTCATGTTCGGCGCGACCAGTTCCAGCCCCTCGACGGCCGACAGCACCGAAATGGCCGGTGTAATCATGGCGTCGCCGTAGAACATGGCGGCGCCAGCAACGGCGAGCGCCGTAATCCAGACCGGCGGCTTGTCAAACGTCTTGCGCGCCAGCGCCATCAGCGACAGCGTGCCGCCCTCGCCATTATTGTCGGCGCGGGTGACGAAGAACACGTATTTGAATGCGACTGTAAGGGTCAGCGCCCAGACGATGAGCGACAGCAGGCCGAGGACTTCAGTTTCGGTCGCGGTGACGCCAGGGCGTACGGCCATGGCTTGTCTGAAGGCATAGATCGGGCTGGTACCGATATCCCCATAGACCACGCCAATAGCTCCAAGAGTGAGGAGCGGCAGACTCGTCTTTGCGTGGCTGGCCTCGTCGGTCGCTACGTCACCGGCCTGGCGGCCGGCATTTTCCGTATGCGTCATGAGCTTTGGGGCTCTCGCTGTTACAAGCGGGCGCCGCTATACACCCGCCACCCGCCACACACAACACCCGGCCCGCCGATTAGTTCAGACGCATGCAGGGGACGCCCGTTTCCGGCGCCCCCTGCATGGCAAACGAGGACTTGGAGGTCTTCGTAACTTATTCGGCAGCCTGGGCGGTCTTGGCGACGTCGTCCTCGCGAGCGGCCTTGGTTGCCGTAGCCCACCAGATCAGCTGGTCGAGCATGTCGGCGGCCGAGGAACCGATCGAACCTTCGATATCGCTCATCGGCTTGTTCTGCTGCCCGAGCGGATGCACGGCGAAGAAATCAGCGCCACCGATATGGACGGCGGAGCGGGTCGAAACCATCTGCAGTTCGACGCCGATGCCGCGCAGGTGCTCGGCAGCGCGGGCAGCGCCGACAGTGCCATAACCGATAATGCCGAACGGCTTCTTGTTCCACTCGTTGTAGGCCTGATCGAGGGCGTTCTTGAGCGCACCGGTGATCGAGCGGTTGTATTCGGCAACGACAAAAATGAAGCCGTCGAATTCGCCGACCTTCTTCTGCCAGGCCACGGCCTTTTCATTGCTCGAAGGCATCCAGAGATTGGAGGCCATCTCGTCGAAGAACGGCAGGTCGAAGTCGCGCAGGTCGACCAGCTCGGCCTGGATTTCGGGGCGTTCATTAGCCTTGTCCAGGATCCACTTGGCGGGGACTTCGCCGAAACGGGTGGGGCGGGTGGACGAGATGATAACGCCGATCTTGAGCTTGGACATTTGGTGCCCTCCTTGGTAACAAAACGTAACTGAGGCGATATATGTGCCTGTCACGATTTCTCTCAAGAGGGCACGTCCGTGTCTGCCGGCCACATCACCGTGCCCCGGGCACACCCATGTAAGTATACGTGGCGCCAGTGTTTTCGGGCTATATGGCAGGATGGTTGACGGTTTCGAGCCGCTCACTCTCGTTCTGGCGGACGAAGCGTTCTCCATCACTGAACAATGAAGCTAGGCCAGCACCTCGATATACCGCCGCGCTGCAGCAGCAAAGCCCATCAGCAGCGCGTCGGCGGTGATGGCATGCCCGATGGACACTTCCGCAACCCCAGGAACGGCAGCCTGGAACGCCGGCAAATTGTTCAGCGTGAGGTCATGCCCGGCATTGACCCCGAGACCGATGGCGCGTGCGGCAGTGCTGGTTTCGGCCAGGCGCTCCAGTTCGACCATGGCCCGGGCCGGATCATCGAAACATGCGCCATATGGACCGGTGAACAGTTCGATCCGGTCCGCGCCCGTATTCTTGGCCGCGCGCATACCCGCCTCACCGGCGTCTGGATTGCTGAACAGCGACACGCGCATGCCTGAGGCCTTGAGGCGGTCCACGACAGGCCTCAGCAAGCTCCCCTGCCTCATGAAATCCCAGCCATGATCCGACGTCGCCTGTGTGGGATCATCGGGCACCAGCGTAACCTGTTCAGGCCGCACCGACTCGACCAGCGCAAGGAAGTCCTCGCTGGGATAACCCTCGATGTTGAACTCGGCCCCGGGATAATCGGCGCGCAATAGGGCCGATAGGTCAAACACATCGGCGCGACGGATATGCCGCTCGTCGGGCCTTGGATGCACCGTAATGCCGCTCGCACCGGCATCGAGCACCACGCGGGCTATACCGGTGACACTGGGCCATGGCAGGTCGCGGCGATTGCGCAGCTGCGCGACGGCATTGAGATTGACGGAAAGCATCGTCATGGCGGGGACTCGTGGACTTGAACCCCCGCCATATACCACGTCGGCCAATTCGCCCAATCGATCCTTGTGATGAGATCGATCAGCGCGAATGCTCCGGGCTACATGCCCTCGGGTCCGCGCGAAATCGCGGCGAGCCCGGTGCGCACCACCTCAACGAGACCCAGCGGCTGCATCAGGGCAATGAAGCTGTCCACCTTTGAGGGCTTTCCGGTGACTTCGAACACGAAGCTTTCTACCGTTGCGTCCACGATCTGCGCCCGGAAAGCATCGGCCAGCCGCAGGGTCTCGCCGCGATGTTCGCCGCTGCCACGCACCTTGATCAGGGCCAGTTCACGTTCGAGATAGGCGCCCTCCGCGGTCAGGTCATGAACCCGGTGAACCGGCACAAGACGCTCGAGCTGGGTCTTGATCTGAACCAGCACCTTGGGCGTGGCGATCACGACGACGGTGATGCGACTAAGTCGCTTGTCGTGTTCGGTCTCGCTGACGGTCAGGCTTTCGATATTGTATCCGCGGGCTGAAAACAGGCCCACGACACGGGCGAGAATTCCCGGCTCGTTGTCCACCAGCACCGAAAGCGTATGGCGTTCGGCCTGCTGGGTTTCCTGGGTCAGAAAATAGGCCGAACCGGTCGGCTGCAGATGTGCGTTCATGATCTTGTCTCCGCGGCAGGCCTAGACCAGCTGGCGTCCCTTCTCGTCGATGATGTCGCCGATATTGGCCGTATCGGGCAGGATGATCTCGTTATGCGGCTTGCCCGAGGGGATCATGGGCAGGCAGTTCTCGTCTTTCTCGACGATCACGTCGAACAGCACCGGCCCGTCATAATCCATCATCTCGGCAATGGCGGCATCGAGCTCGGCCGGGTTTTCGCAGCGGATGCCCTTGCCACCATAGGCCTCGGCAAGCTTGACGAAGTCGGGCAGCGATTCCGAATAGGAGTGGGCGTAGCGCGACCCATGCAGCAGGTCCTGCCACTGGCGGACCATGCCCATGCGCTCATTGTTGAGAATGAAGATCTTGATCGGCAGGCGATACTGCACCGCCGTGGACAGCTCCTGCATGGTCATCTGCACCGAGGCTTCACCGGCAATGTCGATGACAAGGGCGTCGGGATGCGCCACCTGGACACCCACTGCTGCGGGCAAGCCATAACCCATCGTGCCAAGGCCACCCGAGGTCATCCAGCGGTTGGGCTTGTCGAAGTGGAAATGCTGAGCCGCCCACATCTGGTGCTGTCCGACTTCGGTAGTGATGTAAACATCCTTGGACTGGTTCTTCGTGGCCTCGTACAACCGCTGGATAGCCCATTGCGGTTTGATGACGGTGTCCGAGTTCGTAAAGTTGAGCGAGCCGACATCGCGCCACTTCTGGATCTGCTTCCACCAGCCGGCAATCGCTTCGGTACGCGGCTCGTTGGTGCGGCTGCGCCAGATGCGGATCATTTCCTCGAGCACACGGCCGCAATCGCCGACGATCGGGACATGCACCTGCACGACCTTGTTGATCGAGGACGGATCGATGTCGACATGGATCTTCTTGCTGTCGGGCGAGAAGGCATCGATGCGGCCGGTGATGCGGTCGTCGAAGCGCGCGCCGATATTGATCATGACGTCGCAGTCATGCATGGCGAGGTTGGCCTCGTAGGTGCCGTGCATGCCCAGCATGCCCATCCACTGCGGATTGGACGCCGGGAAGGCGCCGAGGCCCATAAGGGTCGACGTCACCGGAAAACCAGTCAGTTCGGCCAGTTCGCGCAGGTTTTCGGAAGCCTCGGGTCCTGCATTGATCACACCGCCGCCCGTATAGAAGATCGGCCGCTCGGCCTTGAGCATCAGGTCGACTGCCGCTTCGATAGCAGCCAGGTCGCCGTCCATCTTCGGGCGATAGGACTGGTGGCGCAGGGTCGCGGCGTCAGGGCGATAATATTCGCCCATCGCGAACTGGACGTCCTTGGGAATGTCGATAACGACTGGGCCCGGACGGCCGGTGGTGGCGATGAGGAAGGCCTCATGCAGGATGCGCGGCAGGTCCTGCACCGACTTCACGAGATAGTTGTGCTTGGTGCAGGACCGGGTGATGCCGACCGTGTCGCATTCCTGGAAAGCATCGGTGCCGATCAGCGTGGTGGGAACCTGTGCCGTGATGCAAACGAGCGGGATGGAATCGAGGAGCGCATCGGTAAGACCGGTGACCGCATTGGTCGCCCCGGGACCCGAGGTCACCAGCACGACGCCCGGCTTGCCCGTGGAACGAGCATAGCCCTCTGCCATGTGGGTGGCGCCCTGTTCGTGCCGCACCAGGATGTGCTTGACGAAATCCTGCTGGAACATCGCGTCGTAGATCGGCAGGGCCGCGCCGCCCGGATATCCGAAGATATGTTCGACACCCTGATCCGTCAGCGCCTGGATCACCATTTCCGCGCCGGTCATCTTCTCGGCCATTTGCGCTCTTCCTATTCCTCGGGCCCGCCGTACCGGGCGTTACGTTCTTTCGGCCTTCAAACCGCCTCGGCAGAAAAAAGGCAATAAAAAAGGCCCCGTCAGGGACCTGTTTTCGGCGCACCAGCTATCGCGCGGGGTTTCACCCCACGTTGCCGATGCGCCTACCTACTACGAGAATGAGTGCCCGCACGGGACCTCTCCAAAACTTTAAGACGGCGCATTGTTACGTGCAGTTATGAAGCAAAGTCAAGCCGCGACGGGAAATGATGCGCACCGGCCGGGCAATTTCAGTGCAGAGACCGGCCTGAGGCAACTTAGTGCTGGCATTCGCCGGGTGAGATGGTAAGGCCGGACCACCCTTCACTTGTGACAGTTTGATGACATGAGCAAGAGCGCGCTGGACAAGGACCTGCAGCAGGTTTCCGGCTACGAGTCCGCAACCAATGACCTGGGTCGTTCGCTTGCCGCGCCCGGTCTTGCACTTGTCTTCCTGCTGCTGGCGGGCCTCTGGGCCGCCTTCGTCATGGGACAGGGGCCGGGCACGTCTGTCGTCGTTATTGGCGCGCTGATTGCCGGCTATATGGCGCTCAATGTTGGCGCCAACGACGTTGCCAACAATATGGGCCCGGCCGTCGGCGCCCGCGCGATCTCCATGGTCGGCGCACTTGTTATCGCTGCGATTTTCGAGGCCGCCGGAGCGCTTCTTGCCGGTGGAGACGTCGTCAACACGGTGGCGCGGGATCTGCTGATCTCTCCGGAGATGGAAGCGCGCGGCTTTATCATGGTCATGATGGCTGCACTGCTGGCATCTGCCCTCTGGGTCAACCTGGCGACCTATATCGGTGCTCCGGTATCAACGACCCACGCCGTGGTGGGCGGCGTGGTCGGCTCGGGCATTGCGTCGGCCGGTTTCGCGGTCGTCAACTGGCCGACCATCGGAGCCATTGCAGCAAGTTGGGTCATCTCGCCCGTCATGGGCGGCATCATTGCCGCGATCTTCCTCGTGGTCATTCGCAAGACCATCACCACGCGTCTCGACAAGATCACCGCCGCCCGGATCTGGGTACCGATCTTCATTGCGCTGATGGTCGGCATCTTCACCATGTATCTGGCGACAAAGGGGCTGAGCCGCATCTGGCAGCCAGGCCTTCCCCTGACGCTGACACTGGGCGTTATCCTGGGTGCCCTGGGCTGGATCGTCGCCATGCCCTGGGTTCGTCACCAGTCCCGCCACATGGAAAACCGCAAGAAGCATGTCTCCAAGCTGTTTCGGCTTCCCCTGATTGTCTCGGCGGCCCTGCTCTCCTTTGCCCACGGCGCCAATGACGTGGCCAACGCCATCGGCCCCTTTGCCGCCATCGTCACGACGATCCAGACCGGTCATGGTGAAGTGGCGGGCATCACCCTGCCCTTCTGGGTTCTTGCCATCGGCGCCATCGGCATCTCGCTCGGCCTGGCCCTTTTCGGCCCTCGCCTCATCCGCACGGTGGGCGAACAGATCACCAAGCTCAACGAAATCCGCGCCTTCTGCGCCGCGCTGTCGGCGGCAGTCACGGTGCTGGTGGCGTCTGCCCTCGGCATGCCGGTGTCTTCGACGCATATCGCCGTCGGAGCGGTCTTCGGCGTCGGCTTTCTGCGCGAATACATTTCTCGCCGCGATATGCAGGGCTCGGCCGTGCCGATCAATGCGCGCATGGTCGATGCCAGTCAGCTCAATGCCACACCCGCGGATGCCCTGGCCAAGGCGCGCAAGACGGAATCCCGTTTGCTGGTGCGGCGCCACCATGTTTTCAGCATTGCAGCAGCGTGGGTGGTCACCGTACCGGCTTCGGCAGTTCTCTCGGGTGTGCTCTACTTCGCCCTGAGCCTGATCATACCGGCTTGATCAAGAACCGGTTCGCTGGACCTTTGGGACCAGGCGATCATGTAGCCGCTGGGCGAGATTGCCCAGGGTGCGATCGGCCAGCAGCCGGCGCGCTTCCGACAGCGTCGCCCAATGGCGCAGACGCTCTTCCTTTTCCCGCCAGGCGTCGAGTTGCTCGGCGACCAACAGTGGAAAGAGGTCCACGTCGACCAAGGCCGCGCCATCGGAGCCCAGGCTGGAACGATAGCTGCCGATGGGCTCCTGCTCGATCGCACCGGACACCCCGGCCTCCTCGAGCGCTTCCAGCGCCGCACTTTCCCACGGCGTCATGTTGGGCTCGATGGCGCCCTTGGGAAATATCCACTTTCCGCTACGGCGCGAGGTGATGAGGAGGAAAGCGACGCGCCCTTCGACCAGCGCATAGGGCAGTGCGCCCGCCTGGCGCAGTTCCGACTGGGTCTCCGCCCGGGGGCTCCAGTGCTTGAGAAGTTCGCGCATCGGCTTTCCACCAAAAAACATTCGCCCGGCGGTGTTGCACGGCCGGACGAAGCAAGTCCATAGGACAAAAAGGAAGAGCCCGGACGGGCCCTTTCAATTCTGCGGATTAGCTGAGCAGCGTGAGATCGGCCGCCGACACCTTGCCATCGCGGCCGGTCTGCAGCTCGAAGCTCACCTTGTCGCCTTCATAAAGACCCTGAAGGCCGGAACGCTGCACGGCGGAAATATGGACGAACGCGTCCTTCTCGCCGTTGTCGGGCGAGATGAAACCGTAGCCCTTGGTGGTGTTAAAGAACTTCACGGTACCGGTAATGGCGGCCATCTAGGCGGTCCTCTAGGTCTGTTGTGCCGCGTCTGCGGCGGAAGGGTTCGTCCGGATTTGCATTTCCAGGACTTACGATTCACGAGATCAGGAGGTAACCAAGTTTCCGGCAGGCCGGTCGTTCAGATAGCGCAAGACAAGTGGCACGTATGCCTCAATTATCTCCGTTTGCCTTGCGATTTTCAAGACTGCCGACGCGGCGCGGCAAGCAGCTGCTTGACTGGACTATACACGCAAAAGAACACCCGGTCGGGGGGCCAACCGGGTGTCTGGCGCCTGGGGGCGCTTGGCCGCAGGGGGCGCTGCGGCTTTACCTAACCTAGCCGCGGGGGCAGGTATCGATGTACTGGGTGCCGTTGGCACGACGGTACACGCAACGGTCGCGGCTGGTGCCGTAATAGCCGAGAAGCTCACCGGCCGCAGCGCCGGCAACTGCGCCGATACCAGCGCCAACAGCCGTTCCGACAACATTGCCGCCGGTTGCGCTTGCACCGATGATGCCGCCGCCGATGGCGCCGACAGTTGCACCCTGCTGGGTGGTGGTGCAGGCGGCCAGCGAAAGCGCCGTAGCGGCGATGATCAGGATCTTGTGCATGTATTCCTCCAACGAGATGCTCGTTCGATGGAATGCACGGTGCCGTGATTGGTTCCGTCGCAGTTTTAATCTTTCTTAATCGAATTGCCGCGCATGCCTGTGGCTGCCGAAAGTGCAATGCCGATCCAGCCCAGTATCATCAGGCCTCCGCCGACCGGAGCGATACCTGCAACGAGGGCATTTCCCGCCATTTCCCGCCAAATGAGGTCGAGGCCGAAAAGCAGCGTACCCAGACCAAGGACCAGCGCTGCCCCCATCAGCACCCTGCCCTTTCCGAAAAGTCCTATGGCAAGCACTGCCGGCGCATGGGCGAGCAAGATCGTCGCTATCGCGGCGAGGTTTCGGCTGTCGCCATGCGAGCCGGCCGCCGCGGCGGCAACGCCGCCCGCACCGAAGACACCGGCAAGGAAGATCATCAATCTGGACAGGTGGGTCATGTCGGCTCTCGCTCACCCCGGCTTTCACCGCGGCTCGGATTGCACTAGAGCATGAGGCGCGAGTGAGAGATACGAGAATGAGTGACAGTGTCGCGCCGGCCAATCCGGTGCAGGAACAACGGCCGACATCCTGGGGATGGCTTGCGGAATTGCGCGCCACCTTCACGCTCGCCTGGCCACTGGTCATCGCCCAGGTGGCGCAGAATGCGCTCCAGGCTACCGACGTGATAATGATGGGATGGTTGGGACCGGAAGCCCTGGCCGCCGGCACGCTCGCGAACAGCTTCATGATGCCGCTCTTCCTCTTCGGTGTCGGCGTCGTGGGCGCGGTAGCACCACTGACAGCCCAGGCCCGTGGGGCGCGCGACATCAAGGCGATCCGCCGCGTTGTTCGCCAGGGGTTTTGGGCAGCCATCGTTCTCGCCGCCATTCTCATTCCCGTGGTGCTGCAGTTTGGCACGGTATACCGCGCTCTGGGACAGGATCCGGCTCTGGTGGCGCGGGCCGAAGAATACATCCAGATCGCCGTCCTGCTGCTGGCGCCCGCCATGGGCGTCATCGTGCTCCGCTCGCTGCTCTCTAGTTTCGAGGGTACGCGCATCATCCTGCTCATTACGGTGGGCGGCGTCATCTTCAACGCCATCGGCAACTATCTGCTGATGTTCGGCCATTTGGGCCTGCCACGCCTTGAATTGCGCGGCGCGGCTATTGCCACGGTGCTCACCAACATCTTCATGCTGGCAGTCATGCTGACCTATGTCCTGCGACATCGCCGTTTCCGCCGCTTCCATATTCTGCTCAGGTTCTGGAAGCCGGACTGGGCACGCTTCCGCGAAATCTTCCGTATCGGCACACCGATCGGGCTGACGGTGCTGGCCGAAGTCAGCCTGTTCGCGGCAGCCGCGATCCTGATGGGGCGGCTGGGCACTGATGAGCTGGCCGCGCATGCAGTGGCGCTGCAATGTGCTTCGCTGGCCTTCATGGTGCCGCTGGGGCTTGGCATAGCGGCCACGGTGCGCGTGGGCATTGCCTATGGTCGCCGCGACGCCGAGGGCATCCGCAAGGCCGGCTGGACCAGCTTTATGCTCGGCACAGCGTTCATGACGGTTTCCGCGCTAACTTTCATCCTGCTCGGCCCGACCATCGTGTCGGTGTTTCTCGATCCGCTGCTGCCCGAAAACCAGACAGCGCTGGCGCTGGCAGCGACATATCTTGTCATTGCAGGACTGTTCCAACTGGTTGACGGGGCACAGGTCGTGGCCGCCCATGCGCTGCGCGGCCTCAGCGACACAAAGATCCCGATGCTGATGGCCATTTTCGGCTACTGGATGGTCGGCATGCCGGTCGCCTATGTCATGGGCTTTGTATTCGACATGCGTGGCGTGGGCATCTGGCTCGGGCTGGCGGCTGGCCTCGCCTTCGTTGCCGCGCTGCTTGTGGGACGGTTCGCGATGCGCGAGAGACTGGGCCTGCTGCGCGCCATCGGCTAGATCGGGGCACCACCCAAGCCCAGCCGCGGCCAGTCGCCCATGCGATTTCGAAACCAGGTGCGCTGCCGCTTGGCGTATTGATGCGTGGCGATCGTGGCGAGGGTGACCGCTTCCTCGCGAGTGTGAACGCCGTCGAGCCAGTCGAAAATCTCACGGACGCCGATCGCCTTCATGGCCGGCAGCGAAGCGTCGAGGTTTTGACCTCGCAAGGCTTCGACCTCCCCGACGGCGCCATTGTCGAACATGGCCGCAAAGCGTCGGGCGATGCGCTCGCGCAGGATATCTCGGTCCGGCCAGAGAACCATGCGCTCGACGTCCCAACCCGCGAGGATCGGCGGCTGCTGGCTGTCCTGAAAACTCGATAGCGGGCGGCCCGTTTCGCGCTTCACCGCGATGGCACGGATCACCCGCTGCGGATCGGCCACACCCAGACGCTCCGCCGTCACCGGATCCTCTGCCCGCAGCAGCGCCATGCGCTGAGGCTCGTCGAGCGCTTGAGTCTCCTGTTCAACGTCAATCAACGTTGCTGCCGACACTTCCGGCACATCCGCGAATCCTTTTGTGAGCGCGTCGAAGTAAAGCCCCGTGCCGCCAACGAAAATCGCTTCGCGCCCCGGCTCGATCTCGGACAGGACTGTCTGTACCGCGCGCACCCACTCGCCGGTCGAAAAGCGCATGGACGCCGGCACGGTGCCGTAGAGCCGATGCTCGGCCAGAGCCTCATCGTCGAGGCCCGGCCGCGCCGTGATCACCCGGAGCGTGTCATAGACCTGCATGGAATCGGCGTTGATGATGACCCCACCGCGGGTCTGCGCCCGCGCGAGCGCCAGCGCCGACTTGCCGCTGGCAGTCGGACCCGCTATCAGCACTGCGCGCCTCTGGCTCGTCACCCAAAGCTCCCGAAAGTTGCTGCCACCATGCCGGTTCTCTCGCTTATCGCCAATCCCGCGGATCCCGAACTGGATGCCGCCCTGGCGAATGCCGTATTGGCCCGGACAGGCGGCGAACTCAACTGGCTCAATCATGGCGTGGCCTGCGACATAAATGAGCCCACCGCGCCGCAGGCCCTCGAGCTGGCGCGCGACATCATCGCCGGCAAGGCGGTGGACGCCAACCTGCTGCCCAGCGACGGCCGTCGCAAGCAGTTGCTGGTAGCCGACATGGACTCGACCATGATCGAGCAGGAATGCATCGATGAATTGGCGGCCGCCCTCGGGCTGAAGTCGCAGGTGGCCGAGATTACCGAGCGGGCCATGCGCGGCGAACTGGATTTCGCCCAGGCGCTCGATACCCGCGTGGCGCTGCTCAAGGGCCTGGAGCGCGCGACCATCGAGGAGATCCGGCGCGAGGCCATCACATTGGCACCGGGCGGCCGGGCGCTGGTGCAGACAATGAAGGCCTACGGCGCCTATACGTCCCTGGTCTCCGGTGGCTTCACATTTTTCGCAGACTATTTCGCCAGGCGCATCGGCTTCGATGAAGCCATCGCCAATGTGCTGGAATTCGATGGCGACCGTCTGACCGGAACGGTGTCCAAGCCAATCGTCGACAAGAACACCAAGAAGCAGAGGTTGCTGGCGCTTGCCGCCGAGCGCGGCCTGGAGCTGGCCCAGACCATGGCGGTTGGCGACGGCGCCAACGATCTCGACATGCTGGGCGTTGCCGGCTTCGGCGTGGCCATTCATGCCAAGCCGGTGGTGGCGGAAGCGGCGGGGATCCGCATCGACCACGGAGACCTGACGGCCCTGCTCTACCTGCAGGGATACAGCGAAGACGATTTCGTGCGCTAGAACGATTGGACCACGACGGCACGAAGGTCGACGCCCCTCTATCGCCCACACAGCTCGATCAAGAACATAAAAAGGCCGGCTCAGTCTCCTGAGCCGGCCTTTGATTTCGTCCTTGTGGCCGGTTACTGGCCGGCGGCAGGCGCCGGTGCGGGGGCAGTAGCAGGAGCCGGCGTGGTAGTCCCGGCCGGAGCGACCGGCACATCTTCGACCGGAGCCGGAGCTTCCGTGCCGACTGTCGGCTCGAGCTGCGAACCATCTTCCAGCGTCATGCTCGGCGCTACGGTCTCCTCAATACCCAGGCCATCGAGCGCCGGCTCGTCGCTGGGAGCGGTGAGCTCCGGCGCGGCCTGCGGCTGGATGGGGGTCGAGAAGGTCGTGCTGGCGGCCGGCAGCTGGCCACCCGAACCGAAGTAGCGGAAGAAGGCACTGTCGGGCGACAGGACCATGGTCGTGCCAGTATTGGCCAGGGCCTGGCGATAGGCTTCCATCGAGCGATAGAACTCGAAGAATTCCTGATCCTGGCCATAGGCAGCCGCATAGATGCGGTTCCGCTCGGCATCGCCCTGACCGCGGATGATTTCGGCATCGCGGGTCGCGGCGGCGACGATTTCAACCGACTGGCGTTCGGCAATGGCGCGCAGGCTCTGGGCCTGTTCCTGACCGCGGGCACGCAGGAGTGCGGCTTCGGCAAGACGTTCGGCGCGCATGCGCTCGAAGGTCGTGGCCGAGACTTCCGCATCGAGATCGGTGCGCAGGATACGCACGTCAACGATGTCGAGGCCCAGTTCGGCCAGGTCCGGACGGATCAGGTTGCGCGTTTCCTGCATCATCTGCGCGCGCTGGTCGGACAGGGCATCGCTGAATTCGCGAAGACCATAGACCTGACGCAGGGCCGCATCGAGGCTGGCGCCGATACGCGCTTCGGCAACTGCGAGCTGGCCGGTAGCGCGTTCGCGGAACAACCGCGGATTGGCGATGCGGTAGGTCAGGAAGGCGTCGACCTGATAGAAGGCGTTGCCCGAAACCTGCACGCGCATGTTTGCGATGTCGTAGCGCAGCAGACGATCGTCGACCAGCTGCACCGTATCGACGAAGTCGGTCGGGATCTTGAAATAGAGACCCGGTTCTTCGCGGATGTCGGTGATCTGGCCGAACCGCATGACGATGGCCTGTTCACGCTCGTCGACAATGTAGATCGAGGAGAAGAGGACATAGAGCGCCGCAAGGACGACGCCGGCGATGATGTAAAGGCGATTCATGGTCAGTTCCCCGTCGTGTTCGTGCCGGTTGCGCGCGAACGCAGCTCAGGCAACGGAAGATAGGGAACGACACCGGAGCCGGCCTCGCCGCTTTCGAGCAGCACCTTTTCCGAACCGCCAAGCACTTCTTCCATCGTCTCGAGGAACATGCGCTGACGGGTGACATCGGGCGAATTGACGTATTCGGCATAGACCGAGTTGAAGCGCTCGGCCTCACCGGTTGCTTCCTGCACCACGCGGTTGGTGTAGGCGGCCGCCTCTTCGCGCAGCGCCGCCGCGTTACCGCGGGCATCGCCCAGCAAGGTATTGGCGTAGGATCGCGCCTCTTCCTGCAGACGTGTCTCGTCCTGACGGGCACGCTGCACTTCGTTGAAGGCGTCGATGACTTCTGCCGGCGGACCGGCATTCTCGATCAGCACCTGGCTGACATTGACACCCAGGCCGTAGCTCTGCAGCGTGTTCTGCGTGATGCTGAGCACCTCGTTCTGGATGCCGGCGCGGTCATCCGAATAGATGTCCTGCGCCGGACGGCGGCCGACCACTTCGCGCATCGCGCTTTCGGCGGCATAGCGGACCATGGACTCCTGGTCGCGGACATTGAACAGGTATGAGACCGGATCGTTGATGGCCCAGAATACGGAGAACTGCACGGAAACGATGTTCTGGTCGCCCGAGAGCATCAGCCCGTCGCTGGCCGGACCGGTGCGCGTGGCCTGGCCGGGCGCATTGGCTGCGCCGATCTGGGTCTGGTTGACGGTCGTGGTGGCGCGCTCGACGGTCTCGATGGGCCAGATCATGAAATGCAGGCCCGGGCCGGAAAGCTCGGGCTTGGGCTGGCCGAAGCGCAGTTCGACGCCAACTTCCTGCGGATTGATCGTGTAGACGGAATTGACGCCCCAGAATGCCAGAACCGCGAGCACGCCGCCGACCAGAAGCCAGCGGCCGCCCGGAAGGCCGCCGCCAAACTGGGCGCGGCCACGATTTAAAATGTCTTCGAGATTGGGAGTGTTATTGTTACCCGGTCGGCGTGGACCGCCGCCGCCCCCGCCCGGCGCCTGGCCCCAGGGGCCGCCATTGTTGCGGCCGCCTCCGCCACCATTATTCTCCCAAGGCATCGCATTCCTTTCGGTGTCTGAGAAAAATCTGTGAAGTCATATATAGGCAAGGCGCCCGGCCAATCAATGCGCGGAGCCGTGAACGCGCTCATAGACCTTTATGGAATAATCCGCCTCGTCCTTTTCCGAGCGCATCACTGCCGGCTCTGCCGCAATCTGCCAGATTTCTGGGTCTATGAGAGGAAAATGGACATCACCATCAGGCGCGAGGTCGACATGGGTGATGTAGAGGCGGTCGGCCAGATCCATGGCCTGCGCGTAAATGTCGCCGCCCCCGATCACCATGACCTCGTCCTGTTCCGATGCTTCCGCCAGCCGGCCTGCCGTCGCCAGCGCCTCCGGCAGGCTGTGGCGCACAAGCACACCGTCCGGCGCATAGTCATGCCTGCGCGTCACCACGATATGCGGCCGCCCGGCCAGAGGTTTGCGGAAGGTTTCGAACTGCTTGCGCCCCATCACCATGGGCTTGCCAATCGTGGTCTGCTTGAACCAGGCGAAATCGGAGGGAATGCGCCAGGGGATGGACTGGTCGGCACCAATGACATTGTTGCGGGCCACGGCGGCAATGAGAGAAATGATGGTCATGGCACAGGCTTAGCTGCTCCCGGCGCGGAAGGTAAGGGCGGCAAATAAACCTTCCACGGGGACCTAAGCTGCAGCGGCCCTGTGCATTCGGGTAAGGCCGCGTTTCAGCGCGTCAAAGCATTGCGGATCGAGCGCAGTGCCGACATCGCGCCGCATGATTTCTATAGCGTCCGGAACGATCATGGCCTTCCGATAGGGTCGGTCGGCGGTAAGGGCATCGAATATGTCGGCCGTGGTGACGATGCGCGTATCAAGATCGATATCTGTGCCGCGGATCCCACGCGGATAGCCCCGCCCGTCCAGCTTTTCGTGGTGATTGCCCGCAATATCGGCGGTATCGCGCAAAGCGTCGATCTTTGAGAGAATGGCACGCCCCAGCTCAGGATGACGCTTGATCGCGGTCCACTCTTCGTCGTCCGGTCGCCCGTTCTTGTCCAGGATCGCATTGGAGACCCCGAGCTTGCCGATATCATGCAGCAGGGCCGCGCGCCGCAGCCAGCGACGCCGGCCATCATCGTAGCCGAGTTCCTCGGCAATAAGATCGGAGAACAATGCGACCCGTTCACTGTGCCCGGCGGTGAATGGGCTCTTGGCGTCGACGACCCGGGCAAAGCCCGCGGCAATATCATCCAGATAGTCTTCGTCAATGTCGCGCACGAGGCTGCGCGGCTCGAGGTCCACCACCAGAGCCGGCAGATCGAATGATGTGAGCCCCGCCCAGACGGCGCGGTCATCCCGCATCCCTATAAAAGCGGCGACAAGGTCGGGGTCGAACCATCGACCCGATCGCGATTGCACCTCCTTGAGCGCCGCATCCAACCCGCCGCGCATGAAAAAGACATCGACAACCTGCGTGAGCAGCGCGATGCGGGAGAATATCGATATGTTGGTGCCCGAAAGGCGCAGGGGCTGGCCGGACCCATCCCAGTGTTCATCGAGGTCGAGGATGCCGCGGGCCACGGCGTCCGAAAAACGCATGTCGCGGGCAATCTCAGCGCCACGCTGGCAGCGCGTATCGATCAGTTCACGGGCGATCTCGCCCCCGTTTCGCGCTATATTTATCATCGCCTGAAAGCGCTCGATCATGCCCGAATTGCGGCCGGTATGGCTGATCAGGAAACGCAATACCTCCGGCAGGCGGTTATCGACCATCTTGTAGGACTGCTTGAAGCTCAGGTCGTCGGCCAGATAAAGGCTGCAGATGCGGGCAGCATTGGAGCTGCAGCCGATATCCTTGAGCAGGATTGTGTAATAGAGATCGGACAATTCGGACTGGCTCAATCCGATACGGGCACCGATATGCATGCCGAGCCAGCAGCAGCGCAAGCTATGGCCGACTGGCTGCCCTTCGGTGATGTCGAGCGCAAAGCTCAGCGCTCCAACCACTTCGGACAGGTGAATAGAAACCTTGCTGCGAACCATTGCGTGCCCTCGTTCCGGCAGCATGGCAGCTAAGGGTTAATACCGATTATGCACCGCCTGCTCCTGCCCGACCCAGGCGCTGCAGCGCCTCCCCGTCAACGCGGACCTTGGTCCACTCGTCCTGCATGACGCCGCCCTGGCTCTTGTAGAAGTCGATGCTGGGCTCGTTCCAGTCGAGCACCCACCATTCAAACCGACCCAGACCTTCTCGAACGCAGCGCTGCGCCAGAGCGACCAGCAGCGACTTGCCAATGCCTTTGCCGCGCATCGCTGGGTCGACATAGAGGTCTTCGAGCCAGATGCCATGCCGGCCCTGGAAGGTGGAATATGTGTAGAACCAGAGTGCAAACCCGACTGGCTTGCCCTCCCATTCGGCGATCTCGCAAAACACCTTCGGCTCGGGAGCAAAGAGGTCGCGCGCGATATCGGCCTCGGCTGCTTTGGCTTCATGCGCGAGCTTCTCGTACTCGGCCAGCGCCTTGATGAAACCGGCGATGGTCGCCGCGTCCGCGGCGCTCGCTGGCCGGATATGGAGAGACATGCCTACTCCGTCTCGGATCGTTGAAGGATCAGGATTTCAAGCTCCTGCTCTGGCCAGAAATTCTCCTTGACCATTTCGAACGTGGTCGGCCCGATCTTGCGGACGCCCTCGCCACAGAAGGAGACCAGGTTTTTCTCATCGCCCTTGTCGACGACTAGCCGGAAATGCTCGATGCCGCCCCCGGCCCAATTGCCCCCCGTAGTCAGGATGTAGGAGATCCAGTTTTCGGTGAACGGCGCCGACCATGGTTCGTCCGGGCTCGCAAGCGTCTTGCGCACGGCGGCGATGAAGCTGTCGTCGGTACAGTATTTGCGCTTGTACTCGGCCGCCGGGTCATAGCCCTCGTAGGGATCGGAAAGAAAAGCGACGCCCGCCGTGCCACCGACGCTGGGTGTGTAGCGGTGCTCGACTGTAACCGTCTCGCGCGCCGGAAAGGTCGCCTCCCAGGTATAAGTGGCGCGATAGGTCCAGTTCGGCCAGTGATGCGTCTCCCAACCCTCCCCGGCATCGTATTCATCGGACATGGCCAGGCCCAGATGCAGGAACTGCGCGGTCGTGTCTTCGTCCAGCCCATCCACGGCGTCGATGGCCGCCTGGCTGATCGGCACGACGGGAATGCCCAGCTTTTGCAGCATCTTGGTACGGTCGACGCCGGCCGCATAGGCATATTCGTGCAAAGTCGCCTCGACCGGCCTGCCATCGAATGTGGTGCGGAATTGAAAGAGGTTGTCCGCCGGCCCCATGGGAAAGGCGACGGGCGAGAAATGGTCGGGCACGATGTCGGGCATCGGAAAGGCCACTAGAAGGGTGTGGTCCTCGTCGCTGTCATTGCGGAACGTGTAGACGACGCGAATCTCTTCGCGCGAGATGAACAGTTCCTCGCTCTCCATGACAATCTCGCCATGCGACACGAATTCCAGTCCGCCGGTTGTCAGCACTGCGGCAGTGTCATTGGCCATGCCCTGGCCGGCCAGGAGCAGCGACAAGATCGCTCCGGTCAAAACACGCTTCATCAAACCCTCCCAAGGACTTGCCGGCGAAACGGGATTCTCGACCGGAACCTCAACAGCCAGAGTTCTAGCGGTTTTGGCGGCGGCGGAGAATGGCCTTGTAACGTCTGTCGGCCTGCGCGCTAGACCGCGATCGGCGCCTTGATGGCCGGATGCGGATCGTAGCCTTCAAAGGCGAAATCCTCGAAGACGAAGTCTTCGATCCGCCTGCGTTCCGGGTTCATCACCAGCTTCGGCAGCGGCCGCGGCTCGCGCGTCAGTTGCAGCCGGGCCTGCTCGAAATGGTTGGAATAGATATGCGCGTCGCCCAGCGTGTGGACGAAGTCACCCACTTCGAGGTCGCAAACCTGCGCCACCATATGCGTGAGCAGCGCATAGGAGGCGATGTTGAACGGAACGCCGAGGAATGTGTCGGCGGAGCGTTGGTAGAGCTGGCAGCTGAGCTTGCCGTTGGCGACATAGAACTGGAACAGCGCATGGCAGGGAGGCAGCGCCATATTATCGACCTCCGCCGGGTTCCAGGCCGAGACGATGTGGCGCCGGCTATCCGGCTTGGCCTTGATCTGGTCGATGACGTTCTGCAACTGGTCGATGTGACGCCCGTCCGGCGCTGGCCAGCTGCGCCACTGCGAACCGTAAACCGGCCCCAGATCGCCGTTCTCGTCCGCCCATTCGTCCCAGATCGTGACCCCGCGCTCCTGCAGCCAGCGCACATTGGTCTCGCCGCGAATGAACCAGAGCAGTTCGTAAATGATGGACTTGAGATGCAGCTTCTTGGTGGTGACCAGCGGGAAGCCCTTAGATAGGTCGAAGCGCATCTGGTAGCCGAACAGCGAGCGCGTGCCGGTGCCGGTGCGGTCCGACTTGTCGGTGCCGCTTTCAAGAATGTCGGAGAGGAGCTGGAGATAGGGCTGCATGGCGGCAAGCTACTTTGATTCGGCCGTGGTCGCGCCTGCTTCGATATGCTTCTCCACCAGCCGGCTCAGCCGGTCGATCTGATCCTGCTGCTTGACGATGAGGCCTCGGATGTCCTCGTCGCGCAGCCGGTCGACCTTTTCATGCAGCGCCATGATCTCGATCTCGGCCTTGAGATTGACCTCATAGTCATGCGCGGAGACGTCGCGGTCCTTTGCGGCCTGGCGGTTCTGGCTCATCATGATGACGGGCGCCTGGATCGCGGCGAGCATGGAGAGCATGAGATTGAGGAAGATGAAGGGATAGGGATCGAAGGCGCGTCCGGCTAGAAGCAGGTTGGCGCTGACCCAGAGGGCAAGGGCGACACCGAAGCCGATGATGAAGTTCCAGGACCCGCCAAAGGAAGCAACGCCGTCGGCAAGGCGCTGTCCCAGGGTCAGCCTGTCGTCGAAGGCGGCAGCAGGATCGCGTGACACCGCGCGCTTGCTGATCGCCTGTTCGAGAATGGCCCGTTCCTGCTGCGTCAGCTCCTGCGGTTCCTTGCCCAAAAACCGATCGGCGGCGTGGACCAGCTTGGATTGAATTTCGTTCGACATGGCGTCCGGCTCCGGCAATATGCATCCAATAGATAGGCCAAGCCTCCAGCAAGCGCCAATTGCGGTATGGGAATACCGGCACGGATCGTGTCAGGATGTGACGCGAAGGCTTCGGACAGTGGCGGTAGAACAAGTGTGGAGACAGAAATGAGCCCCCGGCTGCGACCGCTGCGCCCGCGCGAAGACATGCCTGACTTCGTGCGCCAGGCCCTGGAAGAGCGCGGGCTGATGGCGGCCTACGCGGCGCGCCCGCCTTACCAACGCAACGACTATCTGCTCTGGATCAACAAGGTGAAGCGCGAGGAAACCAAGCGCAAGCATCTTGCGCAGATGCTGGACGAGCTGGAAACCGGCGGTGTCTATATGAAGATGCGCTGGAACGGCTAGGCCAGCGCGCTGAAAAATTCCGTCTCGTCGCGTTCCCAGGTGTGGGTCTGGTCGATATGAGCCAGCGACCACGCGAAAACCTTCTGCATCTCCCGCAGGTCGCGGGACGCCACGGCCTCCTCGAGCAGCTCGTTGACGCGCATTTTGGCCGGCAGATGGCCTTCAGGTCCGACACGCTCGAACTCCACGGGAATGCCGGCATCGACCCACGCACCCACCATGCCGGCAAAATCTTCCGAGATCAGGAATTCCGATAGACGAAGCACCAGGACGGTGATGGTGTCGTTGTTGAAGCTTTCCGAGCGAATGACGACGCCGCTCCGCTCAGGATGCCATTCGGGCCCCAGTTCGGCCAGAAAGAAGTAGCCGCAGAAAAAGCCGCGGCACACGTCCGGCCGTACATCATAGACCGTGCACCCCTGCCCTTCGGCGCAATGGAGGCAAAGAGTATTGGCCGGCTTCCTCAGGGACTCGACGCGAATGGGCGCAAAGCTGCAGCAGGCCGTGCAGCTCCCGCAGCTTCTGCCTTCGATCCTCTGCAACTGCACCGGCGTTCCTCCAGCTTCAGCGGCAGGCTAAACGAAACCGCGCATTCAGCACCAGCCCTCGCGACGGCCGCGCCATTCATGCGCCAGCCCTTCCGCGACCAATTGCTGGCCGACTGATGCACCATTGCGCTCGACCACGCGTAGCTTGCGACCATACTGGTCTTCGTCGCGATCGGCAGCACGCAGCATAAACGGTCCCGCGCCGAGCAACTCCGTCAGGCGTTCGGTCGCGCGACGGCCCAGCCGCGCCTCGGCAGCGCATCGGGGCGAGCCGATTTCGGGCGTGTTGATATCGGCAATGCGATACTTGACCCCATCGAGCCAGAACGTGTCGCCATCGACAACGCAGGTAACTCGCGCGCCTGTCGTGCAGATGCCGAAGGGGCGCTCCACCGCAGAGGACGCCGTGTCGATACTGTTCGCCTGCATGGGCAGTGCAGTTGTGGCAAAGCCGGGCACTTCGATGCTCTCCAGCCACCGGCCCAACCCGGTCTGCTGCAGCGATAGAATGCCCAGCGAGCCCATCATCATGGCCACCATGGCTGTCGGCACGATGGAAAGCCGCGCCAGGAGCGTCTCGACGCGCCGGCGCCTTGCCTGTCGCAGCAGATAGGCGCGCGTATTGGTGTTCATCCCAGCCTCCATGGAGGCGGCAGGATGAACGTGACCTGTTAATCGGTCCTGAATTGCATGGCTGCAGTTTGCATCCGCCGACGCGGTCCCCTATATAGGGAGGGCTCGCAAGAGCTATGGCGATAAACTGTCATTGTAATAAACCCATCGGACCCGGGGGCAGTACCCGGCGTCTCCACCATCTCCCCTTCGAAAGCGGAGGAGCCAATGGGGACGAAACAGGATCGACGAGGGCGTAAAGAGTGTGCTTTCGCTCGGCATTGTACCGCCGTTATCGGGCTAAAACTTATAGTTGCCAATGACAACCATAAGGCTCCGGTCGCTCTCGCCGCGTAAGCGGTGCTAGCACTGGGAATTAAAGTCCTCCACTCCTAGCCGGGTGGCAGGCGGGGTTCGCAGGCACCTGGCAACAGAAGCCTGCACTTCATTGCCCGGTCGTTGCCGGAGGCGTCGATGGTCCAGATCATCCAGGCCACTACCCCATCTGCGATAGAAGACGTCCGCATGCTGATCCGCGACTTCGTGGATTGGGCCCGGCTGCGTCTTGCCGACGACATAGATCGCGTCGAGCGCTATTTTCATCCGAGCCTGTTCGAGCCGGAACTGGCCGGCCTGCCCGGCCGCTACGCCCCGCCTAGCGGCAGCCTGCTCGTTGCCTATGATGGTGACATACCGGTGGGATGCGTCGGCTTGCGCAACCTGGGCAATGGCGTATGCGAGATGAAACGGATGTTCGTAGCCGCCCAGGCAAGAGGCAAGGGCGTCGGGCGTATGCTGGTGCAACGCCTGCTCGACGATGCGCGGCAGGCCGGCTACCAGATCATGCGGCTCGACACCTCCATGCATCAGCATGAGGCCATGGCGCTTTATGAAAGTGCCGGATTCCGGCCCATCGGTCCCTATTACGAGGTACCGGATGACCTGCGCGACTGGTTACGCTACTACGAACGGCGACTGTGAATCGCCCGCCTGCCTTTGTCCTTGAATTCTCACGGAACGTAGGGCTGATATGGGCCGTTCGGATTCTGTCCCTGTCTGGAGTGTATTGGTTATGGCCGAAGATCACATGCGTTACGACATTCTCGCCCAGGAAGCCCTGCGCGGCGTCGTGCGCAAGGTGCTGGCCGAAGTTTCGCGCACCGGCCTGCCCGGCGAGCATCACTTCTTCATTTCCTTCGCCACGCGCGCGCCCGGCGTGCGTCTCAGCGAGGAATTGCTCAAGCAGTACGACAAGGAGATGACCATCGTACTGCAGAACCAGTATTGGGACCTCAAGGTCACTGAAAGCGCCTTCGAGGTCGGCCTCAGCTTCAATGGCCAGCCCGAAATGCTCCACATTCCCTTCTCCGCCATCAAGGGGTTCTTTGACCCTAGCGTGCAGTTCGGCCTGCAATTCGATCCGGCCACAGCACCCGATGAGCGCGAAGACGATGAAAACCGCGCCGATGCGGCCACCGAGGCAGCCGATGCAAATGCACCAGCTGGTGAAACCGGCGAAAAAGTCGTGAGCCTCGACGCCTTCCGCAAGAAGCCCTGATTGCCTTCCGGGCATGGAAAAGCGTTCCTTCTCCATAGCCGGGCACCGCACCTCCATCGCGCTCGAGCCCGAATTCTGGTCCGGCCTCGAAGCCATGGCCGAGGCACGCGACCAGAGCCTTGCCGGCCTCATCCGCGAAATCGACGAAACCCGCGCATCTCCGAACCTGTCCTCGGCCGTGCGGCTGGCGGTTCTGGCCTGGTATCGCGACCGGGCCTAGCGGAGTACGAGGCGTCGACGAAGTCTACTGGCTCGGCAAAGGCTGGATAGGCTGGTTGATGCCATTACCCAGGGGCTGATTGACGCCCGGCTGGAAACCGAGGTCGAGCGAACCGGGCGGCACCTGCGGGGAGGAAGGGTTATCCGGCAGGTTGAGCCGGTCCATCTCTTGCTCAAGCCGTCTTTGCTCTTCAAGCCGCGCGGCTTCCTCTTCGGCCGCAATACGTGCCGCTTCTTCTGCGGCCCGCCGTCGCTGTTCTTCGATCAGCCGATTGCGCTCCTGAGCCGCAGCGCGCTGACGGGCCTCGTCTTCTATGCGCAGTGCCTCGAGCCGATCCACCTCCAGCTCATTGGCCCGGACCTGTATGGCGGCGACCATTTCGGTCAGGTCGAGCGTGACGACCGGCACCAGCAGAGTACCGGCAACGCGAGCCAGAATCCGCGCCGTATCGTTTTGAACAAGGCCGTTGGGGTCGACGAAACCGCGCGGCGTCAGCACAAAACTCCCATCTAGGCCAAGCGTTTGCAGCACCAGGTTGAAATTCCCTGCCAGCCGCGCGCCGGCGCCATCGACGAAGAAATTGGCCAGCCGCACCGTGCCCCCGGCAACAGTGAAGGCTCCGCGCGCTTCCTCGGCCGAAAAGGGACCGCTACCGAGAGCTATGCCGATCAGCGTTTCAAGAGCATCGGCGTCTGTGTTGAGCACGTCCTCGAAACCCGAAATGGCTGGAAAAACGCCGGACGAGAGACCGTCTACCGTGAAGTCAGCGACGGCAAAATTGCCCTCCCCGGTCATGCCGCGCATGACATCGCCAAGACTGGCACCGGTGCCCTCGAAACGCAGCCCGCCATCGAGACGGCCCGACAGGCCCTGCCCCGAAAGGCCAGGCGCGATGGCATCGAGATCAACGTCGGTGATGGTGACCTGCCCAGACAGGGTGCGCTCGCTCAACGCGCCGGCGCAGCATTGATCGAGCGACAGGCTCAGCTTGCCATCACCGACATCTGCACTCAGCCCCCTGATCGACACCGCCGTCGGGCTCCAGGCATAGGTAAAGCCCGTCTCGCCCAGCAGTGGCGCGCCATTGGCGGTGACGCCTGCGACACCGATGACCAGGTCGCCACGTGATGGGCGCTGTTCGTCGCTGACGGCAAGCGGCCCCTCTGGCCAGATGCCCTCCTCCGTGCCCGCGCCGATCAGTGCCCCATTGCCCAGAAGGGCGGCAGCAAGGCCCGCCGCATCGACACTATCGAGATTGAGCTGGCCCGAAAAGCTCGGCAACTGCCCCAAGCGCTGCATCGAGACAGTACCGCTGAAGCCTGCATCGCCAGCAACACCGGCAATGCCCGCAAGTTCGAGCGTCCGCAATCCCTCGAAACGAAGGCCTGCGCTGGCTTCCATCCCGGGCAGGCTCGCGCCGCGCGCACCGGCCAGGGCAGCGAGGCCGGAAGCCTCGTCGAGAAGCACGTCGAGCGTGCCATCGCCACTGATTTCGCCACTGTCGGCCACCTCGAAACGACCGAAATAGCCGATCGACTGTTCGCCCTGGCTGAAAGAGGCGCGCCCCTCGAAGCCATCTGGACTGTTACCTTCGACAAAGAGGCTGGCCACCAGCCCGCCCTCCCCGGCAAAGAGCGGTGCGCCAGTCCAGCCGAACTGGGCCAGGGCCGCCTCGCCATCCGTGGCTTCCAGGGAAGCGACAAGGCGCAGGTCTTCAGTGCCAAGGCCAGCGAGGCCGCCCGCCATCTCCGCACGGACGTCGATATCCGCGGCACCCGCATCACCCCCCAGGGTCAGAACCTGCCCGGCGCCCTGCTCTGCGTCGCTGAGGATGACCTGCAGCTTGGCCGGCAATGCAAGGTCAATGGCCTGCTGCCAGCCATACGGCACACCGGCAAATTCGTAGAATGCGGCCAGCCCGGGCGCATCCGCAGAGTCGATGCCCAACTGGCCCGAACCGGTGACCCGAGGCGCCGTCAGCGAGCCCGAAAAGCGCGCAGTAGAACTGATGGCAAGACCACCCCAATCATCGGCAGCCAGGCGCGAGAAGCGGATGGCCGAGGGCGACCACTGTGCTTCTGCCACCAGATTGCGAGCTGGAAGGCCGAAGACATCGACCAGGCCTGCCGTGATCGAAAAACTTCCGTCGGGAAAGCTGATGGCGAAATTGGCGTCCCCTGTGACGTCGGGCACGAGCGCCTCGAGCGCCGCCGTACGCCGGCTGTCGAGTTGACCGAGCGTCAGCACACTATCGAGGCGGGGTTCTGCGCCGAAGCCAAGCCGCAGTTCCAGCCCGTGCTCCTGGCCATCGAGGCTCAGCCGTCCATTGCTGAGCCCGAAGGCATCGCCCGCCAGCATCAACCGGCCGCGCAGCGAGCCGGGCATGTTGAACAACGGATTGTTCTCGATCGGCCGCTTCCACAAGTGCGAAAGCGCTTCGAGATGCCGCGAGACAATGTTGATATCGCCCAGAAATCCCGGAACGCCCGCGTCATTGGTAACAGTGCCCGAAAGACGCAGCTCGGTCTCCCCGGGCAGTCGCGCCACGGCCTGTTCGACTGTCCAGTCTCCGCCTTCCGTGGTGGCATCCACCCGCACTTCACGCAGGGCAAACCCGCGCAGGCCCACTTCGGCCAGGTCGATGCCCAGGCGCCCAGCCATGGGTGGCAGGGGCGGCGCCGGAATTTCGGACAGCATGCGCACGAATTCGTAGGGAAGCTCCGCAGCCACCTCATTGGCGTCGCGCGGCGGCAGAGAGAATACCCCGCCTGAAATGACGGCATCGAAACTGCGCTTTTCGCCAAGGCGGATGCTGGCAGCACCGGTGAGACGCATGCCGGCGCGATTAACGTCGGGATTGAGCGTGTAGCCGGTAAGGACGACCCGATCGCTGTTGATCGTGACTTCGCTCTCAAGCACGAGGTCGCCGCGGATATCGTCCGCCCGCTCGGCCTCGGGCGGCGCCTGGCGGTATGTCATCTTGCCGGCAAAGCGCGGCGCGGGCCCGGCGGCAAAATTGCCCTCCAGTGTCAGGGAATAGGCTCCAAGGGCCTCGCTCACAAAGCTCGATAGACGGGCATTGCCTTCGCCGTCCGCCGCGCCCGAGTTGAGCCGCAGGTCGTAGCGCGTCCCGTCATAGCCTGCGCTGCCCTGGAACTGGAAGGGCCCGGCAAAGCTCGATAGGCGCAGGTCGCCATCGATGCGATCGACCACGAAGGTTTCAGCCGAACGAAGGTCTTCGAGCCGCACGCTGCCATTGGCGATTGCGGCATGGCCGAGAGAGACCCCGCTCCCCGCGCCGCTGAGATCCACGCCGGTGTCGAGAAGGCCATTCTCATCCACCGTCAGCCTCACCACTGGCGCATCCAGGCTGAGCGCGGTGACATTGTAGATATCGCGCAGGAAATCCATCAGCACGAACTCGGCCTCGACGGCGCCGACCGTGGCAGCCGGCGCTTCCGGATCCCCAACCACGACATCGGAAAAAGCCAGGCGCGGGCTGGGCAGCAGCGAGAAGGATATATCGCCGCGAATCGTCACGTCGGCGCCGAGCACGCCTGATGCCAACACCTCCATGCGGTCGCGATAATCACCCCACTGGATGAAGCGCGGCGCGATAAAGGCACCAGCCAGCACCACAATGGCGAAGATGCCGACCACGATATAGATGCGATTGAGCACTGTGCCTGATCTGTCCCGGCTGAAACCGATGCGAGTGTAGGCGGTTAACAGCAAGGCGCAAGCCGCCTCAGGGCCTTTTGAGTATGCGAAAAGCAAGGCAGGCCCCCACGTTCCTCTCCGTGCAGCGCCCTGTTGCGTGTTCGGCACAGATCGGTCCCGACAAGATCGACACGTAGCGGAGTGACGAGGCCGTGACAGGCCTCGCTTCTATACAGCCGCGGCTGCCATCCCTATATTGGCACCAAGAACAAAATGAGATTCGTCAAGGCTCGACCGCGCACCTGTCCCCGGATGCCGGCCCTTGGAACAAGAAGCACGCATGGCCGAAAACACACCCCTGCCCCGCCCCGTTGCCGGGCCGATCACCAGCCAGTTGGGCCGGCAACAGCGAGAGCCGGACTATCTGGCCGGGCTCAATCCGGAACAGCGCGACGCCGTGCTCTCGACCGAGGGCCCGCTCCTGGTGCTGGCCGGTGCCGGAACGGGCAAGACGCGCGTGCTGACGACGCGCATCGCCCATATTCTGCGCGAGAGCAGGGCCTGGCCGTCCGAAATCCTCTCCGTGACCTTCACCAACAAGGCGGCGCGCGAAATGCGCGAACGCATCGGCAAGCTTGTCGGCGCCTCGGTCGAGGGCATGCCGTGGCTGGGCACCTTTCACTCGATATCGGCGCGCATCCTGCGCAAGCATGCCGAACTGGTCGACCTCAAGTCCACCTTCACCATTCTCGATACCGATGACCAGATCCGCCTGATCAAGCAGCTGCTCGACGCCGAAAATATCGACGAGAAACGCTGGCCGGCCCGGCAGTTCGCCGGCATGCTCGACGCCTGGAAGAACAAGGGTCTCTTGCCCAAGGACGTACCCCAGCACGACGGCAGCTTCTACGCCAATGGCAAGGCGATTAAGCTCTATTACGATTACCAGGCCCGCCTCAAAGCGCTGAACGCTGCCGATTTCGGCGACCTGCTGCTCGAATGCATCCGCCTGTTCCGCGAAAACCCGGACGTGCTGGCGGAGTATCATCGCCGCTTCAAATACATGCTGGTCGACGAATACCAGGACAGCAACACCGCCCAATATCTCTGGTTGCGCCTGCTCGCTCAAGGCAAGCCGGCCTCGGAAGCCAATATCTGCGTCGTCGGTGATGACGACCAGTCCATCTACGGTTGGCGCGGCGCCGAGGTGGACAATATCCTGCGCTTCGAGAGCGACTTTCCCGGCGCCAAGGTCATCAAGCTCGAGCGCAATTACCGCTCGACCGCCAATATCCTGAAAGCCGCCTCGACGCTCATCGCCTTCAACGAAGGCCGCTTGGGCAAGACGCTCTTCACCGACATTGCTGAAGGTGGCGAACTCGTCTCGTTCACCCAGGTCTACGACTCGGAGGAAGAGGCGCGCACAATCGGCGAGGAAATCGAGCAGTACCAGCGCGATGGCGACGCCCTCAATTCCATGGCCATCCTCGTGCGCGCCTCCTTCCAGATGCGCGAATTCGAAGAGCGGTTCATCACCCTTGGCGTCAATTATCGCGTCGTCGGCGGCCCCCGCTTTTATGAGCGCAAGGAAATCCGCGATGCGCTCGCCTACCTCCGGCTCGTAGCGCAACCGGCCGATGATCTTGCCTTCGAGCGCATCGTCAACGTTCCCAAGCGCGGCATCGGCGACTCCACGGTGAAAATGCTGATGGAAACAGCCCGCGGCATGAACCTGCCGCTGCTCAATGCCACCCGGCTGCTGGTGGAAACCGAGGATCTCAAGCCCAAGCAGCGCAGCACCTTGCGCGCGCTGGTGGGTCAGTTCGACGACTGGGCCTGGCGCTCGGAAAGCCTCAAGCCCTATCAGCTCGTGGAAAACATCCTCGAGGAGAGCGGCTATATGGACATGCTGGAGGCCGATAAATCGGTCGAAAGCCAGGGCCGCAAGGAAAACCTCAAAGAACTCAGCCGCGCCATGGAAGAGTTCGATACGCTCGGCGGCTTTCTCGAACATATTGCGCTGGTGATGGACCGCGACAGCGCCGATGCCAGCGACGCCGTCACCATCATGACCCTCCACTCGGCCAAGGGCCTGGAATACGATACGGTCTTTCTGCCCGGCTGGGAAGACGGCACTTTTCCCAGCCAGCGATCGATGGACGAAAGCGGCCGGGCGGGTCTTGAGGAAGAGCGGCGCCTGGGCTATGTCGGCATCACCCGGGGCCGCAAGCGCGTACGCATCTCCGCCGCCCAGAACCGGCGCATCCACGGCCTTTGGCAGTCCGCCATTCCCTCCCGCTTCATCGACGAACTGCCACCCGACGCCGTGGAAGTAACCGACCGCGGCTCAGCCTATGGCGGCTACTCCTATGGCGGCGGCGCGGCCAGCCGCTTCAACAAGTCCGATCCGTTCGAAAGCGTCTACGAGACCCCCGGCTGGCAGCGCGCCCGCGCCAACCAGGCCAATCGCAAGGGCGGCGGGCCGCTGACCATAGAAGGCGATCTCGTTGCCCGCTCGGTGGACCTGGGCGGCGAGTCGAGCGGCTATGCCTTGGGCGAACGGGTCTTCCACCTCAAGTTCGGCTATGGCGAAGTCATCCAGATCGAAGGCAACAAGCTGACCATCGACTTCGAAAAGGCCGGGACCAAGAGGGTGCTCGAGAGTTTCATCCGGAAGGGGTGAGGCGCGGCAACGGCTGGCGCCGTCTCAGTGGTTGGTTCACGTCGCCACAAGCTCCCTTGCTCGGGTGATAATCATCCCCACAGCTTCCGGGCCATCAGGAGCACGCGCCATGATTCTCTCGACCACCCCTACCCTCGAAGGCCGTCCGATCCGGGACTATCTGGGCATCGTCACCGGCGAGGTGATTGTGGGCGCCAATATCTTCAAGGACCTGTTCGCCGGCATTCGCGACATCGTCGGCGGCCGCGCCGGTGCTTATGAAAGCGCGCTGCGCGACGCCCGCAGGCAGGCCTATGACGAACTGGCCTACGAGGCTCAGCGCATGGGGGCGGACGCTGTCGTCGGGATCGACATTGACTATGAAGTGGTCGGCCAGAACGGCTCGATGCTCATGGTCTCGGTCTCTGGCACGGCAGTAAAGCTCTAGCACCGCGTCCGCTAAATCCCGAGACCGCCCTGGGGCTCAGTTTCGAACCTTTCGGCGAATCCGGCAATCAGCGGCCGTGCCCTGGCAATGGTCGCCTGCACATGCGGCAGTTGCAATGAGGCCAGATGCTGCTCGCTGCTGTCCCAGACCTCCGTGATCCAGATGCCGTCTGCACTGGCGGGGTCCCGGGATATGACATAACTGCGGCAACCCGGCATGGGCGCATTGCCCTCCAGCATGATGGCGAGCAGTTCCTCGCGCTTGCCCTCCACGGCGCGCATGCGTCCGATCAATCCATACATCGCTCTCTCCAGAACCTGGCCACCCACCGGCGCCGCGTGGCACCGGCCGCCGCCATTGACTTGCCGGTTTTTCCTGCGCATTGGGAGGCTAAATTCAGACCAGGACCAATTCATGTCAGTAGACCAGCTGTCCGTCGCGCTCACCAAGGAACAGGCATATGCGCTTGTCGACGCCGTGTCGGAGCGCGAGGATATGGCGCTGACCGCGTCGGCGCATGAGAATGAGGAGACCGGGGAGTGGATCTTCGAGGCCGCCTGCGACAGCCCGCCGGATGTGGAGGCTTTCGATCAGCTGGCCCGCAAGGTGCTTGGCGGCACTGTCCAATTCGCCGTCGAGCGCATTGATCCCGAAATCAACTGGGTCGCCAAATCGCTCGAAGGATTGGCGCCGGTTATTGCCGGCGGCTTCTATGTCTATGGCAGCCACGAAACCGCGCCTATACCTGACGGGCTGACGCCGATGAAGATCGATGCCGCCCAGGCCTTTGGTACAGGTCACCACGAGACCACCACCGGGTGCCTCGAAGCTATCGAGGCCCTCTTGGCCGAACGTACGCCCGCCCGCATGATAGACATCGGCACCGGCACCGGCGTCCTCGCCATTGC
>PJUF01000194.1_pt1 | contig 52997 bp, 45 predicted proteins | sample 1512191 | NCBI WGS metagenome assembly PJUF01 (sample SAMN08177673, study PRJNA422409) | Feces metagenome, whole genome shotgun sequencing project. | isolation source: Chicken feces (3) enriched on wood chips | host: Gallus gallus | place: USA: Madison | collected 2015-01-15 | reverse complement strand
CCCACCATTGAAGCTCGGCACCTTGCGTACAGCCTTCACCGCCGGTTCCGCACTGCCAGCTTCACTGCTGTCCATCCAGCGCCCCAGCCCGCGCTTGGCGCTGTTTTCTTTCGGCTTCTTGGGCTTCTTCGGTTTCTTGATAACCTGCCCACTGGCATCGGTCATCGCCACCCGGTGCTCGGGGATGAAATCCGGCCTTGCGTCGCGATGCGCCGCGCGGGCGGCGCTCGATCTAACGAGTGCCACTAGAACAACGACATACACCCACAAACCCAAAGGTTATCTCTCATTACAGACCAAGGGGTAAAAACCACCCCCGCGAATGCAGTACAATCGCCCCCTTTTTCTTGGCAACGAGTCGAAGCCAATGATCGAACCCAAGCGCGTCCTGCGCGCCCTAGCCGAACACTGGGCCCTGATCGAGCCGCTGTGCGAGCGTTTCGACCAGGGCACCCTGAGCCTGGTCGAACTGCGCCAGCATGTGGCCCGCCAGCAGCTCGAAAGCACCCCGCAGGACATCACCCAGCTACTCGACGTGTGGATCCGCCTGGATATCCTGGTCCCGGTGGCCAAGAGCCCGAACCGTTTCGAGCTCAACGCGCAGATCCACGACTTCCTCGCCTACCTGCGCCGCGAACACCGGCTGGGCCTGTGCCTGGAGATCGAAGCCTACTTGCGCCACCTGGAGCGCCTGGCCGGGCACATCCAGGATGCCTTCGACAACCGCGACAGCGACGACCTGGCACGCCAGCTGCGCCTGCTCGACATGCGTGTGCGCGATGTGCTGAAAAAGCTCGACAACGACGAGCAGGCACTGGTGGCCGTGGCCGAACGGGCCAAGACCAGCAACCGCCAGATTCCGCTGCGCCAACGTTATGCCGAAGTGCTGGCCACCTGGGACGAATACGTCGAGCCGATGATCCAGCTGGTCAACGCCGACGGCGCCTTCGAGCAGGGTGTACGCAAGGTCGAGACCGTGCTGCTGAAACTGCTGGGCGAACAGGCGCGCCTGGGCCACCTGGTCGACGACGACATGCTGCTGCGCACCCACGCGCGCATTCTGGAAATGCAGACCAGCGCCCAGTTGACCCTGCGCCACGCCCGCGAACTGCTGCTGCCGCTGCGCGAAGAAGCCCGCCGGCACAACGCCGTGACCCGCGGCGCTGCACTGGCCCTGTCGGTGATTCGGCGCAAGGGCATCGATGCCGTGCCGCAGGCGGCCATGCCGATGTTCACCCGCCCGCAAAGCACCTTCCTTGGCAGTGCCAGCCAGGTCGAGGCCTACGTTTACGCACTGGCCCGCTTCGAGCCTAAACCGGCGCGCTTCCCCAAAGCCCACAAGACCCAGTCCGGCGCCCTGCCCCGTGCCCCGCGCACGGTCAAGGAAATGGCCGAACGCTGCGAACAGGCCCTGCCACTGCCCGACTTGATGGTCTGGCTGCTGGAGCAGGAGCCCGAAGGCGCCACCGACGAGCTGCTGTACTGGTTCTCGCGCCTGTCGCGGGAAAAGCGCTTCAAGCGCGAACGCCTCGACCGCCGCGAATACACCACTCAGGAACATTTGGTCAGCCTGCATTCGTTCGCCCTGACCTCCAGCCGCGAAGACGCCCCTAGCGCGCCTACCGAACCCAACGCGAGCCCAGCCCATGCATCTTGATCTTTCCGAACTGTCCCAGCTCGCGCCGATCTTCCGCGAGCTGTTCAAAGGCTTCCACGTCAGCCGGCGCGACCCTGAGCTGTACGCCCAGCTGTCGAACTTCCAGGACCAGTACCGCACCCTGTTCAAGGCCTTGGGCTTCGAACTGGTGTGCGATACCCGTGGTTTCTACTACTTCGTACCGGACATGACCGCCGCGCAGGTCAACAAGACCGCGCAGCGCCTGTCGCTGTTCACCTTCATCCTGGTCGAGCACCTTGCTGACCAGGGCCGCGACCCGATGGCCGTGCTCGATGGCGGCAGCATCGGTCGCGACGAACTGCCCTCGCTGCTGGACAAGTACCGCGACCTGTTCCTGCAGGCCGAAGTGCAGACCGTGGACGAGCTGGAAGAAAAAATCCTGCGGCGCATGACCCAACTCGGCTTCGCCCATGAGGAAGGCGGCATCTATCGCTTCCTGCCGCCCATGCATCGCTTCCTCGATGTGTGCCTTTCGGTGCAGCAGGACCGCGACCTGGCCGCCACCCTGCACAGCGCCCTGCCGCTGCCGACCCCGGTACTGGTCGAGGAAGAAAGCGCCGAAGACCTCAACCGTACCGACGACCCGCTCGACCTCACGCCTTTCCAGGGCGAGGAAAGCGAAGAGGACGCCTTGGCCCGGGCCATCCGCGAAGAGCAACAGGAGATTGACGCATGAGCCAGGAACGCTACGGCATCCGCCGCTTCGCATTGCTCAACACCGCCGGCTACAGCCTTGGCCTGTTCCCGCTGGAGCACCCGCTGTCGGTATACGGCGCCAACAACCTGGGTAAATCGGCTTCGATCAATGCCCTGCAGTTCCCGATCCTGGCACGTATGTCGGACATGAGTTTCGGCAAGTACAGCCTTGAGCAATCGCGCCGCTTCTACTTCGCCAGCGACACGTCGTACATTCTTTGCGAACTGAGCCTGCCCCACGGCACGCACGTGATTGGTGTGGTCGGGCGCGGCCCGGGTGGCGGTTTCGGCCACCAGTTCTTCGCCTACAAGGGCGAACTGGACCTGGCCCACTACCAGAAGAACGACACCTGCCTGCGTCAGAAAGAGCTGTTCACCAACCTTGAACGCCTGGGGATCAAGGCTTACGAACTGAAGCCGGACGAACTGCGCCGGCTGCTGGTGGGCGGACACACTTCGGTGCCGCTGGACCTGACCATGATCCCGCTGCGCTCCACCAGCGAGCAAAGCCTGAAAACCTTCCGCGCGCTGTTCATCAACCTGCTGCACATGCGTGAGATCACCGCCGCCAAGCTCAAGCAGCTGTTCCTCGACGCCTTCGAGCACAGCCTGCGCTCGGGCAGCGTCGACTACATCGCTGCGTGCGAGGAAGCCTTCCGCGACGTACGCCGCATGGAGCAGGACTACAACGCCCTGGTCGCTGCCGGCCCGTTGGTCGAGGCCCTGGCCGGTGGCGTGGCCCAGCGCGACATCCTGCGTGGCAAGCTGCACCGCATTTCGCCTGTGCTCGACACCCTGCTGGGCACCTGGCAGGAATACGCCATGGCGCGCAAGGAAGAGCTGGTCATCCAGTCCGAGCACTACCGTGGCGAGCAGGACCGCCTGCAGAACGACCAGCGCGGCGGCACCCAGGAGCTGATGCGCCTGGAGCGTGAAATTACCGGTATCCAGCGCTGGCTAGGCGAGCTGTCGGTGCTCAAGCACCGCTTTGCGCTGGTCGATGACGTCAAGGTACTGGAGCAGCAACTGCTGGCAGCCAAAGACGCCCACGACGAGCTGGCCGGCGCGCTGGCCCAGTCACGGCAGTTCAGTGCCGAAGACCTCGACGAGCGCGTACGCGACCTGGAAAAACGCCTGAAGCAGGTCAAGCAGCAGCTGGACCACGCTGACAACAACAGCTATGCCCGCCTGCGCGAAGAGTTCTCGCAGCAGGACGTCGACCGCCTGATGCGCCTGTTCAACGGCGCGCTGTTCAGCCTGCCGCTGGGCGACCGCGGCATCGAGCTGGACGACAGCGACCTGTGGGTAAAATCGCTGGAAGCGGTACTGGACGGCTTCAAGGGCGAGCGCTTCGAGGCCCCGGGCCTGGCCATCGACCTGACCCACATCGACCCACCGGCCCTGCAGGCCCTGGCCGACCGCGCCGCCCTGCGCGACCAGAAAGAGCGCCTGGAAAAAGAACTCAAGCAGCTCAAGACCCAGCAGGCCGTGGCCGCCGACCGCTCCGCGTCCAAAGCGCAGACCGAAACCCTGTACCAGGAAGTGCTGGACGCGCAGAAGGCGTTGGAAGACTTCCGCCGTAGCCAAACCCTCACCGCCGAAGAGCCCGAGAAGCTGGAACAGCTCTCGCAGCTGGAAGCGGCCCAGGACGAACTCAAGCGCTCCAGCGACGCCTTCACCGAGCGCGTCCAGCAGCTGTCAGCCAAGTTGCAACTGGTCGGCCGTCAGCTCGGCGACCTCGAGTCCAAGCAGCGCACCCTGGAAGACGCCCTGCGCCGTCGCCAGCTGCTGCCGGCCGACCTGCCCTACGGCACGCCATACATGGAAGCCATCGACGACTCGATGGACAACCTGCTGCCGCTGCTCAATGACTACCAGGACAGCTGGCAAGGCCTGCAGCGGGTGGACAACCAGATCGAGGCGCTGTACGCCCAGGTGCGCCTCAAAGGCGTTGCCAAGTTTGACAGCGAAGACGACATGGAACGCCGCCTGCAACTGCTGGTGAACGCCTACGCGCACCGTACCGACGAAGCCCTGACCTTGGCCAAGGCACGCCGCGCTGCGGTCACCGACATCGCCCGAACCCTGCGCAACATCCGCAGCGACTACGACAGCCTTGAGCACCAGCTGGCCCTGTTCAACCGCGAGATCAACAAGCGCCAGGTGTCCAACCTGGAAAGCTTCCGTGTGGTACTGGCGCCGAACAAGGAAGCGCTCAAGCACATCGACCAGATTATCCACAGTGCCGGCCAGTACGAAGAAGGCGAAACCCTGTCGGTCTTCGACCTGACCCAGAGTGCCGATCAGGACAACAAGAACGAAGAGGCCAAGGAGTACCTGGCACGGCTGGTGGCGGCCAACCACAACCAGCTGGGCCTGAAGGACCTGTTCGAGCTGGCGTTCGAGATCACCAAGGTCAATGGCCAGCCGATCATCCACGCCGACATCGACGGTGCGGCGTCCAACGGCACCACCATGACCATCAAGGCGCTGACCAACATGTACCTGTTGCTGCACCTGATGGACCGTGACCTGGCCGGGCGCATTCGCCTGCCGTACTACCTGGACGAAGCGGCAGACATCGACGAACGCAACCAGGCGGCACTGCTGGAAACCAGCCAGCAACTGGGCTTCGTGCCGATCCTGGCGAGTGTGAAACCACAGGTCTCGGCGCACGTTGCGATCGACCTGGAAGGTGGCAGCGGGCCGAACGGCATCTACATCGACGAGGCGGACTGGAAGTTCATCAGCCGGCTGGATGAAGTGAAGGCGGTTGTGCGTGAGGATCAGGCCGAGGAGCTGGCCTGAGATAGCCGGGGCCGCGTTGCGGCCCATTCGCGGGTAAACCCGCTCCTACGGCGGCCTGTGTCCAATCACCGATGCGTACGACGGCCTGTGTCCAACCACCGAGCGTATGTAGGCGCGGGTTTACCCGCGAATACGGTGGCGGCGGCAACGGTGAACGGCGGGTGGAAATTGGCCAGCAGGCCCGGCCCTTTCGCGGGTGAACCCGCTCCTACGGCGGCCTGTGTCCAATCACCGATGCGTACGACGGCCTGTGTCCAACCACCGAGCGTATGTAGGAGCGGGTTTACCCGCGAATACGGTGGCGGCGGCAACGGTGAACGGTTGGTGGAAATTGGCCAGCAGGGCCGGCCCTTTCGCGGGTGAACCCGCTCCTACACGACGGCCTGCGCCCAACCACCGATGCGTACGACGGCCTGTGTCCAACCACCGAGCGTATGTAGGAGCGGGCTATCAATGAGCCCAAGGCAGGATCGGAATGGCAGTCACCGCATTCTGCGGGCTGCCTTCGATCATGCGGTCGCTGTACACCAGGTACACCAGCGTGTTGCGCTTCTTGTCGAGAAAACGCACCACCTGCATGGTCTTGAACACCAGCGAGGTGCGTTCCTTGAACACTTCCTCGCCATCTTTGAGCTCACCCTTGAAGTTGATCGGCCCGACCTGACGACAGGCAATCGATGCCTCCGCCCGGTCCTCGGCCAGCCCCAAGCCCCCCTTCACGCCGCCCGTCTTGGCACGTGACAGGTAGCACGTCACACCCTCAACCTTAGGGTCATCGAACGCCTCGACCACAATGCGGTCGTTCGGCCCGACGAACTTGAACACGGTGGACACCTGGCCGACCTCTTCGGCGCCAGCCAACATCGGCAGCATGCACGCTGCCACAGCGATTACGTTCTTCAGCAGGCTCATACCAGCACCAGGTTGTCGCGGTGTACAAGTTCCGGCTCGGCGCTGTAGCCAAGGATCGACTCGATGGCTTCGGACGACTGACCAATGATCTTCTGCGCCTCCAGGGCGCTGTAGTTGGCCAGGCCGCGAGCCACTTCAACACCGTCCGGGCCGACGCACACCACCATCTCGCCACGACGGAAGCTGCCCTGCACTGTCTTCACGCCAACTGGCAGCAAGCTCTTGTTGGCCTGACGCAGCGCTTGCACGGCACCGGCATCCAGCACCAGGGTGCCACGGGTTTGCAGGTGACCGGCCAGCCACTGCTTGCGCGCAGCGATCATGCCGCGCTCAGGGGACAGCAAGGTGCCCAGGCGCTCACCCGCCTTCAGGCGGTCCAGCACGCGCTCGATGCGGCCACCGATAATGATGGTGTGGGCACCGGAACGGGCAGCCAGGCGCGCCGCACGCAGCTTGGTTTGCATGCCGCCACGACCCAGGGCACCACCGGTACCACCGGCCACGGCATCCAGTGAAGGGTCGTCGGCGCGGGCTTCGTAGATCAACTGCGCTTCGGGGTTGTTGCGCGGGTCGGCATCGAACATACCATCGCGGTCGGTGAGGATCACCAGCAGGTCGGCCTCGACCAGGTTGGCCACCAGCGCCGCCAGGGTGTCATTGTCGCCGAAGCGGATCTCGTCGGTGACCACGGTGTCGTTTTCGTTGATCACCGGCACCACGCCCAGATCGACCAAGGTGCGCAGGGTGCTGCGGGCATTCAGGTAACGCTTGCGGTCGGACAGGTCGTCATGGGTCAGCAGGATCTGCGCGGTGTGCTTCCCGTGCTCCCCGAAGCTCGACTCCCAGGCCTGCACCAGGCGCATCTGGCCGAGCGAGGCAGCCGCCTGCAGCTCGTTCATCGCACTCGGTCGCTTGGTCCAGCCCAGCTGGCTCATGCCGGCAGCCACGGCCCCGGAGGAGACCAGTACCAACTCCACGCCTGCCTCACGCAGCGCGACCATCTGCTCGACCCAAACGGCCATTGCACCGCGGTCGAGGCCCTTGCCATCGGCGGTCAGCAGAGCACTGCCAATCTTAACGACCCAGCGCTTGGCGCCCGTCACCTTGCTTCGCATCTTCTTCCAACCTATGTCGAATCTGTAGATACCGTGGATACAAAAACGCCGCTCCAGAGAGCGGCGTTTAGTGTACTGCAACCGATCAGTCGCGCACGTAAATGATTTCCGGACCGTCTTCGTCGTCCTCGAAATCATCGTCCCAACCGTCATCGTCGCCAATGTCGTGCACGCTCTTGACGCCGGTACGGCGCAGGGTACGGGCGTCGTCCAGGGCCTGCAGCTGGGCACGGGCTTCGTCTTCAATGCGCTGATCGAGGTCGGCCAGCTCTTCGGCGTAGGCCGGGTCGTTGGCCAGGCGGTCGGCGCGGTCTTCGAGGTAGCGCATCAGGTCGTGGCTGAGCTTGTCGGTGCCCTGCTTGGAAATAGCCGAGATCACGTAGACCGGGCCTTCCCACTCCAGACGATCGATCACTTCCTGCACACGCTCGTCACGCTCGTCGTCCATGACCATATCGGCCTTGTTCAGCACCAGCCAGCGCTCACGCTCGGCCAGCGACGGGCTGAAGCGGGTCAGCTCGTTGACGATGACTTCGGCGGCATCGGCCGGGCTGCTTTCGTCCAGCGGCGCGATGTCCACCAGGTGCAGCAGCACGCGAGTACGCGCCAGGTGCTTGAGGAAGCGAATACCCAGACCGGCACCTTCAGAGGCGCCTTCGATCAGGCCGGGGATGTCGGCGATGACGAAGCTCTTCCAGCGGTCGACGCTGACCACGCCCAGGTTTGGCACCAGGGTAGTGAACGGGTAGTCGGCGACTTTCGGCTTGGCGGCCGAGACCGAACGGATGAAGGTACTCTTGCCAGCGTTCGGCAAGCCCAGCAGGCCGACGTCGGCCAACACCTTCATTTCCATCTTCAGGTCACGCTGCTCACCCGGTTTGCCTGGGGTGGTCTGGCGCGGTGCACGGTTGGTGCTCGACTTGAAACGGGTGTTGCCCAGCCCGTGCCAGCCACCTTGCGCGACCATCAGCTTCTGGCCGGGGGTAACCAGGTCACCGATCACTTCCTGTGTGGAAGCATCGATCACGGTTGTGCCGACCGGCACGCGCAGGAACAGGTCTTCACCCTTCTTGCCGGTGCAGTCGGTGCTACCGCCGTTGGAGCCACGCTGGGCTTCATGGTGACGGGTGTAGCGGTAGTCGACCAGGGTGTTCAGGTTTTCGTCGGCAATCATGTACACCGAGCCACCGTCACCGCCGTCACCGCCGTTAGGGCCGCCGTTCTCGATGAACTTCTCGCGACGGAAGCTCATGCAACCGTTGCCACCGTCACCGGCCTTGACCCGAATGGATACTTCGTCAACAAACTTCATTAAAACCGCCTCTCGTCGGTAGACGAGCTGAATGACTCAAAAACATGAGGCTCTTGCAAAAATGAGCGCGGCGGCCCCGTACGACCGTAGAAACCAACGCCGGCAACCCAGACAAACAGCTTTGCAAGAGGCTCACCACAAACGAAAAAGCCCCGTCGCATGACGGGGCTTCTGGAGCGACGTCGCGATTAAGCGGCGACGATGCTCACGTAACGGCGCATGAACTCGCCTTTCTTCTCGAACTTGATCACGCCTTCGATCTTGGCGAACAAGGTGTGGTCCTTGCCCATGCCAACGCCGTAGCCAGCGTGGAATTCGGTACCGCGCTGACGGACGATGATGTTGCCTGGCTTGATAACCTGGCCGCCATACATCTTCACGCCAAGGCGTTTCGATTCTGAGTCGCGACCGTTACGAGTACTACCACCAGCCTTCTTGTGAGCCATGGTTCAATTCTCCAAATAAATTCAGGGGATCTAGGGGATTAAGCCTGGATGCCGGTGATTTTGATCTCGGTGAACCACTGGCGGTGGCCCATACGCTTCATGTGGTGCTTACGACGACGGAACTTGATGATGCGAACCTTGTCGTGGCGGCCTTGCGAAACGACTTCGGCCACTACTTTAGCGCCAGCAACAACTGGAGCACCGATGGTGACTTCTTCACCGTTGGCGACCAGCAGAACGCGATCGAAGGTCACGGATTCGCCAGTGGCGACTTCCAGTTTTTCGATCTTGAGGAATTCACCTTCAGCGACTTTGTACTGCTTGCCGCCGGTAACGATTACTGCGTAAGACATGGTATTTCTCCGATAATCCTGCTCACCCAGCGCTTTATATGATGAGTATTGGCTGGCATGGCTGCACAGGGCTGGAACGGCCCGGCGCAATTGCGTAAGGCAGGTGCTGCCCAGGAAGTTAGGGTGCGCGATTGTACGCAACCGCGGTTTTGCTTGCAAGTGCCGCCCCCGGCCAGCGGGCACCGCGCCTTGACACACCGGGACCTGCGACCTAGCATGCCGCGCAACCTCACTGGAGCAGCCGATGCAACCCCAAACCTTCTACCGCGCGGTGGCTGATGATTTCAGCGCCGTCGACGAGATCATCAAGAAGCAGCTGACCTCGCGCGTGCCGCTGGTATCGAAGATCGGCGACTATATCACGTCCGCCGGTGGCAAGCGCCTGCGTCCCCTGCTGGTACTGCTGTGTGGCAAGGCCCTGGGCCGCGAAGGCGACGACCTGCGCCTGCTGGCCGCCACCATCGAGTTCCTGCACACCGCCACCCTGCTGCACGACGACGTGGTCGACATGTCCGGCATGCGCCGTGGCCGCTCTACCGCCAATGCCCTGTGGGGCAACGCGCCGAGCGTGCTGGTGGGCGACTTCCTTTATTCGCGCTCGTTCGAAATGATGGTCGAACTGGGCTCGATGCCGGTCATGCAGATTCTGTCCAAGGCCACCCGGGTGATTGCCGAAGGTGAAGTGCTGCAACTGTCGCGCGTACGCGACGCCAGCACCACCGAGGAAGTCTACATGGAGGTCATTCGCGGCAAGACGGCGATGCTGTTCGAAGCGTCTACCCACAGTGCTGCGGCACTGGCCCAGGCCACCGACGAGCAGCGCGAAGCCCTGCGTACCTTTGGCGACCATCTGGGCGTGGCCTTCCAACTGGTCGACGACCTGCTGGACTACAAGGGTGACTCGCAGACCCTGGGCAAGAACGTCGGTGACGACCTGGCCGAGGGCAAACCTACCCTGCCACTGATCTACACCATGCGCGAAGGCACTGCCGAGCAGGCGGCGCTGGTACGCCAGGCGATCCAGAAGGGTGGCCTGGAAGATCTGGAACAGATTCGCGTCGCGGTCGAAGAGTCGGGCGCGCTGCAGTACACCGCCGAGCTGGCGCGCGATTACGTGAAGCGTGCCATCGCCTGCCTCGAAGTGCTGCCTGCCAGTGAATACCGGGATGCGCTGGTTGAACTGAGCGAGTTTGCGGTCGCGCGTACGCACTGACAGACCGAGTCGCCTTCATTCGCGGGCAAGCCCGCTCCTACACCATTTGTGGGAGCCGGCTTGCCCGCGATGCTTTTTGTCCGGACATAATCACTTCCGGGAAATTACCTTTTACAATGTGGGCTTTTAACCGCCCGTCTGTTTGTTTGAGGAACCGAAGTGAGCACTCTGCCACCCTGCCCAAAATGCAACTCCGAATACACCTATGAGGATGGCACTCAGCTGATCTGCCCTGAATGCGCCCACGAGTGGTCGGCCGGCGGCGATGCCGAGGCGGCCAGTGACGAGGTGGTGAAAAAGGATTCGGTCGGCAACATCCTGCAAGACGGTGACACCGTCACCGTGATCAAGGACCTCAAGGTCAAGGGTTCGTCCCTGGTGGTCAAGGTTGGCACCAAGGTCAAGAACATCCGCCTGTGCGACGGCGACCACGACATCGACTGCAAAATCGACGGCATCGGTGCCATGAAACTGAAGTCCGAGTTCGTCCGCAAAGTCTGATTACACAAAAATCCGGCAATTGGCGCTTGCCATTTACGTAATAAGAATTATTCTCATTGGACTTGCTGTCCAAGGAGAATTGCCATGACTTATCTGATCGACGCCTGGCTGGAACGCCCTCACCCCTACCTGCGCATTCTTCATCGGGAAACCGGCGAAGTGTGCGCGGTGCTTGAAGAAGAAGCCCTCGACGAACTGCGTGACCAGGGTGACCTGGACATGAGCGGGCTGAATTCGAGTGAGCCGGGGGTGCTCAAGGAACTGGTACGGAATCTGTTTCTGTTCTGCTATGCGCGGGCATTGCGCCCTGGGGGGACAGACTGGAATTGAGGCCGGCAGGGCCGGCCTCTAGGGCATTACAGAACGTCGAGCAGCTCGACGTCGAACACCAGTACGCTGTGCGGCGGGATGCTGCCAACGCCTTGGGCGCCGTAAGCCAGCTCGCTTGGCACGTACAGGCGCCATTTGCTGCCAGCGTTCATCAGCTGCAGGGCTTCGGTCCAGCCAGCGATCACGCCGCCGACCGGGAATTCAGCCGGCTGGCCACGCTCGTAGGAGCTGTCGAACACGGTGCCGTCGATCAGGGTGCCGTGGTAGTGCGTACGCACGTTGTCTTCGCGGGTCGGCTTGGCGCCTTCGCCAGCGGTCAGCACTTCGAACTGCAGGCCCGAAGCCAGCGTGGTGATGCCTTCACGCTTGGCGTTCTCGACCAGGAACTCCTTGCCAGCAGCAGCGGCGGCTTCGGCCTTGGCTGCAGCTTCGGCTTGCATCACCTCACGGATGACCTTGAAGCTGGCCGACAGGTCGGCTTCGCTGACGCGGCTGTCGGCATCGTTGAAGGCGTCGGTCAGGCCGGCCAGGATGGCTTCCAGGCTAACGCCTGGTGGCGGGTTGTCGCGCAGCTGGCCGCCCAGCTGACGGCCGATACCGTAGCTGACGCGCGTTTCGTCGGTAGACAGGTTGAGTTCGGACATTGTCGTGCTCCACTGCAGGGCGCAATGCAGCCGCGCCCTTGATAAAAAGGGCGAGCAGCCTAGCACACTGGGGCGCTGCGAGCAGCTACCAGGCCGAACGCTGGGAAATCGGCACCTTCAGGTCTTCTTCCGGGTGCGTACCCATGCCGCACATTTCGTCCTGCACCGACCAGTGCACCAGGTTCATCGAGACCATGGGGATGGTTAGCAGCAACTTGCGCGCATCCTCCACCGAGTGAACGCGCAAGCGTTCACCGCGGGTATCGGACAGGGGGTGAGCATGGCCTTTGACCCGGGCTTCGAGCAGGTAGTCACCGCCCTCGATGGCGATCAGGTTCAGTTCTTCGACATGGCCAGCCCTGGCCTCGGTATTGAGCTGATGCAGGTTCATGAGAGCACCTCGCAATAGGAACCACGCATGAGAGCTCATTTTTTGTACAGGAAGGGAGAATGCGCAAGGCATGACTGACGCCACTCGTCAGTTGAGCCTCGATCTCTGTGGGAGCGGGCGTGCCCGCGAAGCAGGCCACGCGGTGGCTGGCACCGGCTTTGCCGGTGTTCGCGGGCATGCCCGCCCCCCCAGGAATTGCAGTGAGGCCTGGCGGGACTCAGTGCTTGGTCAGCTTGTCCAGGTAGCCCATGCAGAACGCCGAGACCACGAAGGTCATGTGGATGATCACGTACCACATCAGGTAATCGGTGGAGATGTTCTGCGCATCCATGAACACCCGCAGCAGGTGAATGGACGAAATCGCCACGATCGACGCGGCAACCTTCATCTTCAGCGACGAGGAGTCCATCTTCCCCAGCCAGTTGAGCTTTTCCTTGCTTTCATCGATGTCCAGCTGCGAGACGAAGTTCTCGTAACCGGAAATCATCACCATCACCAGCAGGCCACCGACCAGCGACATGTCAATCAGCGACAGGATCACCAGGATCAGGTCGGCTTCGCTGAGGGCAAAGACGTTGGGCAGGACGTGGACCACTTCCTGGAAGAATTTCAGCGCCAGGGCCAGCAGGCCGAGGGACAAGCCGAAGTAGATCGGTGCGAGCAGCCAGCGCGAGGCATACATCGCGTTTTCGAGGATACGTTCCATGAAGTTCAGGACTCATCAGGTGACTAAAAAAGCGACGGCGAGTATAGCCAGCCACCTGTTACAGCAAAAGCCCGGGGGCTGCTCCGCAGCCTGATCGCGACACAAGGCCACACTCCCACAGCAAGGCGATGCTGTACCTGTGGGAGCGGCCTTGTGTCGCGATGGGCCGCAAAGCGGCCCCGGCATTCTTCAGGTCTCAGGATGAAACTGGTAATCCCCCAGGTTGCGACACCGCTCACCATTGATCCGCCGCAACTGCGCCTGCAAATGCAAACACCAGATCTGCGGGTCCTCGGCCACCTGGTACCCATGCAGGGTCAGGCTGTCGACAATGGCATTGAGCACCGATTCGGCCACCAGTGGCCCATGAAACGGACCCTGCGCCTTGATCGCGGAGGGTTGTTCACCGGCCATGCCGGCGGCGAACAGCAACGTCCACATGCCGTTGTCACCGGCCAGCGGGCGGATGCTGCATTCGATACGGGTCACCAGGCCCAGGCACTGGCGTGTGAGGCTGAGGTTGCGCATGGCCGCGTCCCCTCCAATGAGCCTTGTTCAGCCCGAAACCCTCAGGCTGTTTCCATCCTGAACGCTGTACCGTCCTTAAGTTCCAGCATAGAGGAACAGTATAGAAAGTTGGAAAACTGGCGCTGAACGGTAGCACATCGCCGCTAGCGCCAGTTTATTGACTCAGGCCGGTTTGGCCTGGGCAATCACCTCTTCCAGGCGTTCCTTTTCTGCCTTCTCGATGTCTTCCTCGCTGATCATCTCGGCAATTTCACGCAGGCGTTCCACCACCCGGGCATTGACGCTGCCCTCGGTAAACAGCCCCTTGTCGTCGAGTACCCCGGCCTCCTCGCCCACCAGCAGGCTCAGCGCCTCATCAGCCTGGCTGACCGCGTAGACGTGGAACATGCCGTTCTCCACCGCCTGCAACACGCGCTCGTCAAGCATCAGGGTGGCGACGTTGGCACGCGGAATGATCACCCCCTGCTCGCCGGTCAGGCCACGCGCCTCGCAGAGGCGGAAGAAGCCCTCGATCTTCTCGTTCACCCCACCCACCGCCTGCACTTCACCGAACTGGTTGATGGAACCTGTGATGGCGAAGCACTGCTTGAGCGGTGTGCGCGACAAGGCCGAGATCAGCGTGCAGGCTTCGCCCAGCGAGGCGCTGTCGCCGTCCACGTAGCCGTAGGACTGCTCCAGGGCGATGCTCGCGGAGATCGCCAGCGGGAACTCCTGGGCATAGCGGCTGCCCAGGTAACCGGTGAGGATCATCACCCCTTTGGAGTGGATCGGCTGGCCAAGGTTGACCTCACGCTCGATATCGACAATACCGCTGCCGCCGGGGTAGACGGTGGCCGAAATACGCGCGGGCATGCCGAACGCCGAGTCACCCACTTCCAGCACGGTCAGGCCGTTGCACTTGCCGATGGCCGCGCCTTCTGTGTCGATCAGGATGATGCCGGCGAGCATGTCGTCCAGCACCCGTTGCGACACACGACCGGTACGGGTGGCCTTGGCCTTGAGCGCACGCTCAATGTGGCCTGCGTCGGTCATTTCGTCACTGGCCAGCTGGCGAATGAAATCAGCCTCGCTGACCAACTGGAACAGGTCGCCGATACGCGCCGACAGGCGCGACTGGTTTTCAGCCAGACGCGCACTGTAGGTGGCCAGACGCGCCACCGCGTCACTGGTCAGCGGCGCCATGCCCTCTTCGTTGGTGCGGGTGCGCAACAGCTGGGCGAACTGCTCCAGGTTCTCGTCGACCATCGGCATGTCTTCATCGAAGTCCACCAGCACGCGGAACATCTCCTGGAAGTCCGGGTCGTGGTCCTGCAGCGCGTAGTACAGCTGGCGCGAGCCGATGATCACCAGTTTGACGTTCAGAGGAATCACCTGCGGCTGCAGGCTGACAGTGGCAACACGGCCCAGCTCACCGATCGGCGACTCCATCTTCAGCTTGCGCGACTGCAGCGCACGCTTGAGCGCGTCCCATACGAACGGCTCGCCCAGCATTTTCTCGGCTTCCAGAATCAGGAAGCCGCCGTTGGCCCGGTGCAGCGCGCCTGGGCGCAGTTGGCGATAGGAGGTATACAGCGCACCTTGGTCGGTGCTGTATTCGATACGGCCAAACAAATTGTCGTAGGTCGGGTGCGGCTCGAACACCACCGGCGCACCACCATCAGCGTGATGGCCCACCACCAGGCTGGGCGCGTACTGCTCTTCGAGCAGCTTGCGGGCCACGGCGTCGGACTTGCTGTCATCGACCAGTTGCTCGACCAACGTACGCAACAGGTTCAATTGCACCGATTGCAGGTAGGCGCAAACCGCCGCGTTTTCGGCGTACTTTTCCGACAGCGGCGCCAGCAACGGCTGCAGCGCCAGCGTGATGGTTTCTTCGTTGAGCTGGCGCAGCTGGTTGTTCGATTCGCGCTTCCATTGCGGCAGGCTGGCCAGCTCTTCGTTGAGGCGCTCCTCAAGCAGGGCAATGTCCTCGTGGAACTGCTCGCGCACCTCCTCCGGCAATTGGGCAAATTCAGCTTCATCCAGCGCCTTGCCATCAGCCATCGGCGTGAAGGCGACGTTGCTGGCATCGCGGTACAAGGCCACGTCCTTTTCCAGCGACGCGCGCTCGATCACATCCAGAGCACGGTCATAACGCTGGTTGAAAGCGCGGTCGATGGCGCCCTTCTTCTGCTGGTAGGACGGGTGTTCGAACACCGCCGGGAACGTCGACAGCAGGTTGTCGATCAATCCGCCCATGTCGCTGATGAACTCGGCGGCGCTTCCGGACGGCAGCTCCAGTGCGCGTGGTTCACGGGTGTCGTCGAAGTGGTTGACGTAGACCCAGTCGGCCGGGGTCTGCTGGCGCTTGCCCTCGGCCTTGAGGTAGCGCTTGACGAACGAGAAGCGCCCGGTGCCGGGCTCGCCCATCACATACACATTGTAACCAGGACGCGGCATGGCCACGCCAAACTGCAGGGCCTCGACAGCACGTTCCTGGCCCAGAACTCCGCGAAACGGCTCCAGATCGTCGGTATGGGTAAAAGCAAACTGCTCGGGTGAGAAACGCCGGGTCAGGGCTTCAGGCGCAAGACGCAGGCGCGCAGCGACAGGATCGGGCATTGGGTTTCCTTACTTCGGCGGGCAGATACGCAGCATTCTGGCGCTGCCCGCGCGCGCCTTGCAAGGCTCCACGGGACTTTATGTCGCAGCCGGTGCAGTCCTGTGACAGCAAATTTTTCGCAATCAACAACGCAACCTTTAGATCGTGCCTAAACTCCAAGCTGCGCGGGTGGGTGAAAAGCTTTCCCGACCTGGCAACCGAGTTGCCAGAAACCCTGACCCTTGGTTAAGACAAAGAGAACAAATGCTATGAAACGGATTCTTCTGGGTACTCTGTTCACCGTGGTCTCGCTGAACGCCATGGCCGAAGCGCCAGGCGGCCCGAACTGCGGCTGGGGCAACATGCTGTTCGAAGGCCAGCGCGGCACGCCGGCACACTTCCTGGCCTCTACCACCAACGGCACCTCCGGTAACGCCACCTTCGGCATGACCTCCGGCACCAACGGCTGCTCGACCAAGGCTTCGCTGACCTACGGCGGCAAGTCCTGGTTCGCCATGAACGGCATGATGAACGAGCTTTCCGAAGACATGGCCATGGGCCAGGGCGAAGCACTGACCACCTATGCCGTCGTTCTCGGTGTAGCACCGGAGGACCGCAGCTACTTCAACTCGGTCACCCACCAGCACTTCAACCAGATCTTCAGCAGCGCCGACGTCACTGCCGAAACTGTCCACAGCAACACCCTGGCCGTTCTGAAGAGCGACCCCCGTCTGGCCAAATACGCTACCGAGGCCTAAGCACAGCTGCTCCCGCCCCACCCGGGGCGGGTTTCGCCTTTTTCGGCATCGTCAAGAAGTAGTTGCCCGATATGCTCAAACGCCTCGCTGCCCTGGCGCTGTGTGCCTGCGCCCCTGTTCATGCCGCCCCCCTGCTGGATCCAGGCCGTCTCCAGCAATTGGCCAATACCCCTTACTGGCTCGCCATTGGACATTACGAAACCGCCAAGCTCGGCGGCTGGCGCAGCTATGTGGATGATGATGCGTTCTTCCTCGCCGAAGATGGCGCGCACCATCCGGACCAGGAACTCAAGGCTACGGTCGATGCGCTGTATGCCCCGGCCAGTCTCGGTGACAAGCACGCCCAGTGCGTATTCCCCGCGCGCACCCGCTGGCTGCGCGAACAGCTCGACCTGCAAGACTTGCCACAACCGGACTGCCAGGAATTCAAGACCTGGTACCAGTCGATCGACCCGCACAGCGCCGCGTTGATCTTCCCGGCAGCCTATCTGAACAGCCCGTCGTCGATGTTCGGGCACACCCTGCTGCGCATCGACCAGTCCAACACCCGCAGCGACGACACCACGCTGCTGAGCTACGCCATCAACTTCGGTGCCTATATCGAAGGCAGCGACAACAGCATCCTGTACGCCTGGAAAGGCCTGATGGGTGGCTACCCGGGGCTGTTCGCGCTGATGCCCTACCAGGAAAAACTGTCCGAATACCGCAGCCTGGAAAACCGCGACCTGTGGGAATACCAGCTGGACCTGACCCCCGAAGAAACCGGACGTATGGTCGAGCATGTGTGGGAGCTGAAGCAGATCCAGTTCGACTACTTCTTCTTCGACGAAAACTGCTCCTATCGCCTGCTGGAGCTGCTGCAAGTGGCCCGGCCAAGCCTGGACCTGACGTCTCAGTTCCCGCTGACCGCCATTCCCACCGACACGGTGAAAGCCGTGAAGCAGTCCGGCCTGGTCGCCAGCGAAACCTACCGCCCCTCTCGCGAACGTGAATTGCTGGCCAGGGCCGAGCCTCTCGACCACAACGAAAAACGCCAGGTGCTGGCTGTAAGCGCCGACACTGCGCAATTGCAAAGCCCTGAATTCCAGGCCCTGCCTCGCGAACGCCAAGCGTTGGTGCAAGATGCCGCGTATCGCCTTGAGCGCTATCGGGCCAATGGCCAGGAACGCGACCCAGGGCAGGCCAAACGCAGCTTCGAGTTGCTGCGGGCGATCAACGGCAACCCGCCGCCGCCCCTGCAGATCGAGCGCCCCGGCCTGCCCGAGGATGGCCATGACTCGCGCACCTGGCAACTGGGCGTGGGCACCCGTGAAGACCGCGCCTACGCCGAATATGGCCTGCGCATGGCCTACCACGACCTGAATGACAACGCCTATGGCTTCCCGCTGGGCGCACAGATCGAAATCCTGCAATTGAAGCTGCGCCAGTACGAAGGCAACGATTGGCAGGTGCAGCGCCTGGACCTGGCCACCATCCGTTCACTGACACCCCGTAACGAGCTGCTCAAGCCTTGGTCATGGCAAGTGGCTGGGGGGCTGGAGCGGGTGCCGGGCAAGCATGATGACGAAGTGCTGGTGAGCCATGTGAATGGCGGCGCTGGCGGCACCTGGCAGCTGGCCGACGGTTTGCTGGGGTTTGCCTTGGGCACAGTGCGGGTCGAGCATCACAACGACTTCGCTCAGTTCATTGCCCCGGCGGCTGGCTTCAATGGCGGGCTGCTGTGGCGCAATGGGCTGGGCAACATGACGCTGGAGGCCAAGGGCGATTACTTCACCAACGGCGAGGTGCGACGCAGTGTGAGCCTGAATCAGCAGTGGGAAATCAGCCAGAACCTTGGGCTTCGGTTGAGTGCCTCGCGGGAATTCAGCCACCTGGCTACGGCGCAAAACGAGGTGATGCTGGAGCTGAAGTGGTATCACTACTGAGGCCGCTTTGCGGCCTTTCGCGGGCACGCCCGCTTCCACAGGGCCCCACAAGATTCGAGGCCTGTGCAAGTACCTGTGGGAGCGGGCTTGCCCGCGAATTGGCCAGTTAGGCTAGTAAAGCAGTGTGACTGAACCAACTCTTTGACACTGTTTTGACACCTACCCGACAAACCGCCACTTAGACTTCCCATCATCAACTGGAGGGCTTTGTGGCTATGTCGCGGTACTGGTTCGGCGTGTGCATTGCGTTGCTGCTGTCAGGTTGCGAAACCACCCACGAGCAGATGGTCAACCACGGTTACCCTCCTGCCTATGCGGATGGCTTCCAGGACGGCTGCAGCAGTGGCCGCCAGGCGGCCGGGCTGATGGTGGGCAACTTTCGCAAAAACGTACCGCGCTACCTGCACGAGCGCCAGTACGAAACCGGCTGGGACGATGGTTTCCGCCAATGTCATGCCATGCAGAACAGCGAAGAACAGCGCCAATATCACGAGCGCTTCTGGGACCAGCGCGACCGCGAGTGGGAACAGGAAAAGGACCGTGGCACTGCCAAGGCCTATCGCCACAACTGAGTCGCAAACGGACATTCCTTTAAACCGGCGGCCTGCCATGATGGTCTCACGCACAAGGAGGCCCTGCATGAGCCGAGCATTCGTCAACGAAGACCAAGCCGCCGCCCAGGCCGACCAGCCGGTCGAACGGCGCATCAGCGACCAACCCAACTATGTGACGGCCAGCGGCCTGCACCAGCTGCAAACGCGTGTGGCCGAGCTGAATGCCTTGCGCAGCGAACTGCAGGCGCAGGGCGAACAGGGCGACAAGCAACGGCTGGCCGATACCGAGCGGGATCTGCGCTACTTCAGCGCGCGGGTGCAAAGCGCACAGGTGGTACCGGCGGCGACTTCGCATAGCAAGGTACAGATTGGTAGCCGGGTGCGGTTTGTCGACACGCATGACCAGGAGCAGGTGGTGCGGCTGGTAGGCGAGGATGAGGCGGATGCCGGGCACGGGTTGATCAACTGGGGTTCGCCACTGGGGCGGGCTTTGCTCGGGGCTGGGCCGGGGGATGAGGTGGTCTGGCGGCGGCCGGTGGGGGAACAGGTGATAGAGGTGGTTGAGATTCTGGGCGAGGGTTGAGGGCCCTGGGGCTGCTTTGCAGCCCATCGCGACGCAAGGCCGCTCCCACAAGCTGGACTGCCACCGAGAAATTGGACACCAATCCAACCCTTGGTAGCCTGTGAGAGCCTCTGAGAGCCTGTGAGAGCCTGTGGGAGCCTGTGGGAGCCTGTGAGAGCCTGTGAGAGCCTGTGGGAGCCTGTGGGAGCCTGTGGGAGCCTGTGAGAGCCTGTGAGAGCCTGTGAGAGCCTGTGAGAGCCTGTGAGAGCCTGTGAGAGCCTCTGAGAGCCTCTGAGAGCCTGTGGGAGCCTCTGAGAGCCTGTGGGAGCGGCCTTGCGTCGCGATGGGCCGCAAAGCGGCCCCTACGGCCTCAGATCAGACCACGCCCTGAGCCAGCATCGCATCGGCCACTTTCACGAAGCCCGCGATGTTCGCCCCCTTGACGTAGTTGATACGGCCATCCGCCTCTTCACCGTAGTGCACGCATGCATGGTGAATAGACTGCATGATGTTGTGCAGCTTGCTGTCCACTTCACCGGCCGTCCACAGCAGGCGCATGGCGTTCTGCGACATTTCCAGGCCCGACACGGCTACGCCGCCAGCATTGGAGGCCTTGCCCGGGGCGTACAGAATGCCGGCGTCCAGGAAGATATCCACAGCCTCGAGGGTAGTCGGCATGTTGGCGCCTTCGGCCACACAGATACAGCCGTTACGCAGCAAGGTGCGGGCATCTTCGGCGCCCAGCTCGTTCTGCGTGGCGCATGGCAGGGCGATGTCGCACGGCAGGCTCCACGGGGTCTGGCCCTTGCGGAACTCCAGGCCGAATTGCCCGGCCAGCTCGCTGATACGTCCACGCTTGACGTTTTTCAGCTCCATCAAGGCGTCCCACTGGGCGTCGGTCAGCCCGGCTTCTGCATACAAGGTACCTTCAGAGTCAGACAGCGAGATCACCTTGCCGCCCAGGTCCATGACCTTACGCGCAGCATACTGGGCGACGTTGCCCGAACCAGACACCGCCACGCGGCGGCCGTCGATACGCTTGTCCTGACGCTTGAGCATTTCTTCGGCGAAGTAAACGCAGCCATAGCCGGTGGCTTCCGGGCGGATCAGGCTGCCACCATAGGTCATGCCCTTGCCAGTCAACACCGAGGTGAACTGGTTGGCCAGGCGCTTGTACTGGCCGAACATGAAGCCGATTTCGCGGGCACCCACGCCGATATCACCGGCCGGTACGTCGCAGTCAGCGCCAATGTGGCGATACAGCTCGCTCATGAACGCCTGGCAGAAGCGCATCACTTCGGCGTCGCTCTTGCCTTTCGGATCAAAGTCCGAGCCGCCCTTGCCGCCGCCCATGGGCAGCGAGGTCAGTGAGTTCTTGAACACCTGCTCGAACGCCAGGAACTTCAGCACGCTGAGGTTCACCGACGGGTGGAAGCGCAGCCCGCCCTTGTACGGGCCAATGGCACTGCTCATCTGAATGCGGTAACCGCGGTTGACCTGCACCTTGCCCTGGTCGTCGACCCAGGAGACGCGGAACAGTACGGCGCGCTCGGGCTCGACCATGCGCTCGAGGATGCCGGACTGCAGGTAGTGGGGGTTGGCTTCAAGGAATGGCCACAGGGTGCGCAGCACCTCTTCCACCGCCTGGTGGAATTCCGGCTGGCCTGGGTCACGCTGCTTTAGGCGTGCAAGGAAATTGTCGACAGATTCGATCATGGTAGACATCTCACCAAGAGGATTGGACTTATTGGTTTTTTTCAGAAATGTACCAAGAAGCAATCGCACCGGAATAGGGCGAAATGTCGTTTTTTTGAAATTATTTGGTGCGTTTTATGTAAGTGTATACAAAATACACCTTCGCCTCGCCCTTTATAGCGGTCCGCCAGGCACAAAAATGGGGCCCCTTGGGGCCCCATTCTTGTGCATCAGAAAACCGGCTTACTGTGCCAGTTTCTTGTGCCGTACACGGTGCGGCTGGGCTGCAGCATCACCCAGACGCTTCTTGCGGTCGGCTTCGTACTCGGTGTAGTTACCTTCGAAGAACACCACGTTCGAATCGTCTTCGTACGCCAGGATGTGAGTAGCCACACGGTCCAGGAACCAACGGTCGTGGGAAATCACGATCGCGGCGCCCGGGAAGTCCAGCAGGGCTTCTTCCAGCGAACGCAGGGTTTCGACGTCGAGGTCGTTGGACGGTTCGTCGAGCAGCAGAACGTTACCGCCTTCCTTCAGGGTCAGGGCCAGGTGCAGGCGGCCACGCTCACCACCGGACAGGTCCTTGACGAACTTCTGCTGATCGCCACCTTTGAAGTTGAAGCGGCCAACGTAGGTACGCGAAGGGATCTCGTAGTTGCCGATGCGGATCTGGTCGGAACCGTCGGAGATCTGCTGGAACACGGTCTTGGCGCCGTCCAGGTCCTCGCGGCTCTGGTCCACACAGGCCAACTGCACGGTTTCACCGATCTCGATGCTGCCCGAGTCCGGCTGCTCCTTGCCCATCAACATGCGGAACAGGGTCGACTTACCGGCACCGTTACCACCAATCACGCCAACAATGGCGCCTTTGGGCATGGAGAACGACAGGTTGTCGATCAGCACACGGTCGCCGTAGCCCTTGGTGACGTTCTTGAACTCGATGACCTTGTCACCCAGGCGCGGACCGGCCGGGATGTAGATTTCGTTGGTTTCGCTGCGCTTCTGGAATTCCTGCGACTGCATTTCTTCAAAGCGCTGCAGACGGGCCTTGGACTTGGACTGGCGGGCTTTGGCGCCTTTGCGCACCCACTCCAGTTCCTCTTTCATGGCCTTCTCGTGGGCGCTCTGCTGCTTGGATTCCTGCGCCAGACGCTCCGACTTGGCTTCCAGCCAGCCCGAGTAGTTGCCTTCGTACGGGATGCCGGCGCCGCGGTCCAGCTCCAGGATCCAGCCGGCGACGTTGTCGAGGAAGTAACGGTCGTGGGTAATGGCTACCACGGTGCCCGGGAAGTCGTGCAGGAAGCGCTCCAGCCAGGCCACCGAATCGGCGTCCAGGTGGTTGGTCGGTTCGTCGAGCAGCAGCATGTCGGGTGCCGACAGCAGCAGGCGGCACAGGGCCACACGGCGCTTCTCACCACCGGACAGGTGTTCGATGCGCGCATCCCAGGCCGGCAGGCGCAGGGCGTCGGCAGCGACGTCCAGCTGGCGCTCCAGGTTGTGGCCATCAGCGGCCTGCAGGATGGCTTCCAGCTTGGCCTGTTCGGCGGCCAGCTTGTCGAAGTCGGCATCCGGCTCGGCGTAGGCCGCGTAGACCTCGTCCAGGCGGGCCTGGGCGTCCTTGATTACGCTGACCGCTTCCTCGACCACTTCACGCACGGTCTTGGTTGGGTCCAGTTGCGGTTCCTGTGGCAGGTAACCCACGTTGATGTCGGGCATCGGACGGGCTTCGCCGTCGAATTCCTTGTCGACGCCCGCCATGATCCGCAGCAGGGTCGATTTACCGGCGCCGTTCAGGCCAAGTACGCCAATCTTGGCGCCTGGGAAGAACGACAGGGAAATGTTCTTGAGAATTTCCCGCTTCGGCGGCACGACCTTGCTCAGCCGATGCATGGTGTAGACGTATTGAGCCAAAACCAAGCCCTCTAATCAGATAGGTAAAGACATCGCCGATCGCCCCGGCAGCATGGCCAGGGAGATGTGTATTGGGGGTGTCATTGAACAAAGTCGACCATTCTACGCCAACGCGCGGCGTTGCATAGGAGGGGCCGATGGTGGGGTGTGATCAGTGCGGTCCCTGGGATAAATTCATTGCCTGTGCCGGCCTCTTCGCGGGCATGCCCGCTCCCACAGAGTCACCACAGAGTCTGAAGAATCCACGATTCCTGTGGGAGCGGGCGAGCCCGCGAAAGGGCCGGCACAGCAGCCGAAGAGGCTCAGACGTGACGCTGCTTGGCCTTGCCCCGCGGCAAGCGGCAACGGTCGCCCTGCTCGGCCAGGCGTGCGGCCCAGGCGGACTTCACGCTGAAGCCGCCGCTGCGGGCAGGTTGCTGCTCGGCCGCCTTGGCCGGTTTGCCAGGTGCAGGCGCAGTGCTGACCACCTTGGCTGCCGGCTTGGCAACAGCCGGCTCTGCTGCCACCTTGGCGGTCTTGCGCAGTTCAGCCAGCGATGGGGCCTTGCTTTTGGCGGCAGCGGCCGCCTCGGGTTTGCCCAGCGAACGCTGGCAAGACTTGCAGGATACGTCCTCGGTCACGGCAGTACTGACAAGGGTCTGACTGCTGCGCCCGCAGGCGGAATCGAGGCCATTGGAGGAAAAGTGAGTAACCAAAAGCGAACATCTCCGATGCGTTGTCATGTATAGCGGGCGCTATTCTCGCACAGGTTACAGGGGCTTGCCGAACCACCCGGCAGGCACCACCGGTCAACATGGCTGGCACTTCGCCATAATCCGAGGCATGCTAGCCGGTTTCGGGTGTCCGGCCTTATAGTGCGCCACCGCGGTGCGCAAGCCCGGCGCCGGCACGCTCCGTGCACGATCATTCCCTGCCATCGCCAGCCCAATCGCAGGATCAACGCTTGACCAACCTTACTCATCCGTCGTCATTGCGTTCCGCCCCACAAGCACCCGCAACTATCCTGCGCGGGTCGATCAAGGGTGCGCTGGCGCTGCTGGCCCTGATCCTGCTGGGCCTGCTGCTGTGGCAGCTGTTAGCCCAGTTCAATCATACCCAGGCCGAATTGCGCAAACAGAGCCTGGACGCCTCCGCGGAACTGGCCGACCACCTGAGCCTGAACATGGCGCTCAAGGCGCAACAGGCCGTAAACGTGGTGCAACCCTACCTTGATGCACCAACACCTGCCGCCCTGCCCAGCCTGCTCGGTACCCTGCGCGAGCGCCTACCCGCCTTGCAGAGCGTGGCCTGGCTGAACAACACCGGGCAGCTACGCGCCGACAGCCTGGCCGGCAGCCCCGACCGCCAGTCGCTTGACGAGTTGCTCGTGCTGAGCCAAGGACGCCCGTACTTCTTCACCAATTCGGCCGACAACCACCTCCTGTACCTGTTGCTGCGCCAGGATGCCGCACAGGGTAGCGGCTACTGGCTACTGCGCCTGTCACCGGACTATTACCGCGAGCTCACCCTCCACCTCGAGGGCAGTGGCCACCCGCAGTGGCTGCTGGAAAACAGCCGCAGCGGCGAGGTGCTGCAGCGCCATGCCGCAGCCGACACCAGCGACGAGCCGCTGCAAAGCGTGATGCTGGCCTTCATCGAAAACAGCACCTGGCAGCTACGCGGTCTGTTCGACGCCAAACTGGCCCGGCAAAAACTATTGCCGGCGCTGTTCGGCAAGTGCCTGCTGGTGCTGTTCTGCGCCCTGCTGCCGGTGCTGGCGCTGATCAACATGCGTCGCCGCCAGCGGGCGCTGCAGGAAGACCGCCGGCGTTATCAGGAAATTTTTGAAGGCACCGGCGTTGCCCTGTGCGTGCTCGACCTGTCCAGCCTGCCCGGCCAGCTCGATCGCTACCACCTGCGCAACCGGGCCGCACTCAAGCACAGCCTGGCGCTGGACCCGAACCTGCGCCGCTCGCTGCTGCTGGAACTGAAGATCACCGAGGTCAACCAAGTGGCGCGCCAGCTGCTGAACATCGACTGCCACGAAGGTGCCTGGCAGCGGCTGATCGATGGCACTGGCGACAGCCGAGACAGCGTCGGCATGCAACTGATCGACGCACTGATCGAACAACGCCCGTTGCTGGAGCTGGAAGTGCGCCTGCCGACACCGCAGGGCACCGAGCTGCACCTGTGGCTGATGGCCCGCATGCCGCTGCAGCGTCGTGATTATCAGGCGGTTATCCTCAGCATCAGCGATATCACCAGCCGCAAACAGGTGGAGCTGTCGCTACTGGAGCGCGAAAGCTTCTGGTCGGACGTGGTACGCACCGTACCCGACCAGTTGTATGTGCAGGATGTGCCCAGCCAACGGATGATCTTCAGCAACCGCCACCTCGGCCAGACCTTGGGCTACGACCGCACCGAGCTGGCACAGATGGGCGACCGCTTCTGGGAGCTGCTGCTGCACCCCGAGGACGCCGCACACTACCAGGCACTGCGCCAACAACAGCGCGACAGCGGTCATGACCAACCGCTGCACTGCCAGCTGCGCTTCCGCCACCGCGACGGAAGCTGGCGCTGCTACGACATCCGCGAGCAAGTGCTGACCCGCAACGCCGAAGGCCTGGTGACGCGCATCATCGGTGTGGGCAAGGATGTGACCGTTCAGATCGAGGCCAGCCAGTCGCTACGTGACAGCGAGCAACGCTACCGCATGCTCGCCGAAAGCATCAGTGACGTGATCTTTTCCACCGACAACCAGCTCAAGCTCAACTATGTCAGCCCCTCGGTACAGAGCGTGCTGGGCTACCAGGCCGACTGGATCTTCGCCAACGGCTGGCAGTCGATCGTCGCCAACCCGGCCCAGCTCACCGGCATCTACAGCCTGATGGAGCGTGTCAGCAAGGCCATGGGCGATCCGGCGCAGATGGCGCAACTGTGCAGCCAGTTACCCACCCAACTGTTCCTGTTCGACTGCCTGCGTGCCGATGGCCGCAAGATCCCGATCGAGCTGCGCCTGGTGCTGGTGTGGGACGATGACCAGCGCTTCGAAGGCGTACTCGGGGTGGGCCGCGACATCAGCCAGCAACGTCGTGCCGAAAAAGACCTGCGCATGGCCGCGACCGTATTCGAACACTCCACCTCGGCGATCCTCATCACCGACCCCGCCGGCTATATCGTCCAGGCCAACGAGGCGTTCAGCCGCGTCAGCGGTTACGCCGTCAGTGAAGTGCTCGACCAATTGCCGGGCATGCTCACTGTCGACGAACAGCAGGAAGGCCACCTGCGCTATGTGGTCAAGCAACTGCACCAGCGCGGCAGCTGGGAAGGTGAAGTGTGGCTCAAGCGCCGTGACGGCGACCACTACCCGGCCTGGGTCGGCATCACTGCGGTACTGGACGACGAAGGCGACCTGGCCAGCTACGTGTGCTTCTTTACCGACATCAGCGAACGCAAGGCCAGCGAACAGCGCATCCACCGCCTGGCCTACTACGACGCCCTTACCCACCTGCCCAACCGCACACTGTTCCAGGACCGTTTGTACAATGCCCTGCAGCAGGCCGAGCGGCAGAAGGCCTGGGTGGTGCTGATGTTCCTCGACCTCGACCGCTTCAAACCGATCAACGACTCCCTCGGCCATGCGGCCGGCGACCGCATGCTTAAGGACATGGCCCTGCGCCTGCTGGCCTGCGTGGATGACGACGACACGGTGGCACGCATGGGCGGCGACGAGTTCACCCTGCTGCTGCAGCCGCGCCCCACCCGCGAAATGGCCCTGAACCGCGCCATCCACGTGGCCGAGAACATCCTCGGCAGCCTGGTGCGGCCGTTCGTGCTGGAAAACCGCGAGTTCTTCGTCACCGCCAGCATCGGCATCGCCCTCAGTCCCCAGGATGGCAGTGAGCTGAGCCAACTGATGAAGAACGCCGACACCGCCATGTACCACGCCAAGGAGCGCGGCAAGAACAACTTCCAGTTCTACCAGGCCGAAATGAACGCCAGCGCCCTGGAGCGCCTGGAGCTGGAAAGCGACCTGCGCCATGCCATGGAGCAGAACGAGTTCATCCTCTACTACCAGCCGCAGTTCAGCGGCGACGGCAAGCGCCTGACGGGCGCCGAAGCGCTGCTGCGCTGGCGTCACCCGACCCGTGGCCTGGTGCCGCCGGGTGACTTCATCCCGGTGATCGAAGAACTGGGCCTGGTGGTGGACGTGGGCGACTGGGTGCTGCGCGAGGCCAGCCGCCAGCTCAAGGCCTGGCACAAGGCCAAGGTGCGAGTGCCGAAAGTGTCGGTGAATATTTCGGCGCGGCAGTTCTCCGACGGCCAGCTGGGCACGCGGATTGCCAACATTCTGGAAGAAAGCGGCCTGCCGCCGGCATGCCTGGAACTCGAGTTGACCGAAAGTATCCTGATGCGTGAGGTGAACGAGGCGCTGCAGATTCTTGCCAGCCTGAAAAACCTCGGCCTGAGCATTGCGGTAGACGACTTCGGCACCGGCTACTCGTCGCTCAACTACCTCAAGCAGTTCCCCATCGACGTGCTGAAGATCGACCGTACCTTCGTCGACGGCCTGCCCGAAGGCGAGCAGGACGCGCAGATTGCCCGGGCGATCATCGCCATGGCCCACAGCCTCAACCTGGCAGTCATCGCCGAGGGCGTGGAAACCCACGAACAGCTGGAGTTTCTGCGCGAGCATGGTTGCGACGAGGTGCAGGGCTATCTGTTCGGGCGGCCGATGCCGGCGCATCAGTTCGAGGCGCAATTCTCCAACGAGACCTTGTTCATGTTCCATTGACCCGCACGCTGCCTGCTCGCAAGGTCCCGGTAGGACCGGGTTTACCCGCGAACACCGGCGAAGCCGGTGCCATCTACCGCGCCGGCTTCTTCGCGGGTAAACCCGCTCCTACACGTACGGTGTCGCGACACAATCCTGCATAAAAAGCGGACTTCCAGGTCAACTCCTGCCCCCGCCCAGCCCAGAAACGGCGCGGGATGCAAGATGAAGCCCATTGGTCCGCGACTTGATGCCACTTCATATGCCAGCCGCGAATCAATCGGTTAGAATGCACACCCAAATTACCCCGATCCTTGAGGACCGCCATGTTCAGCCGTGATTTGACCATTGCCAAGTACGACGCCGAGCTCTTCGAAGCCATGCAGCAAGAAGCTCTGCGCCAGGAAGAGCATATCGAGCTGATCGCTTCGGAAAACTACACCAGCCCGGCAGTCATGGAAGCCCAGGGCTCGGTCCTGACCAACAAGTACGCTGAAGGCTACCCAGGCAAGCGCTACTACGGCGGTTGCGAGTACGTCGACGTCGTCGAGCAACTGGCCATCGACCGTGCCAAGGAGCTGTTCGGCGCCGACTACGCCAACGTACAGCCGCACGCTGGCTCCCAGGCCAACGCTGCCGTCTACCTGGCCCTGCTGTCGGCCGGTGACACCATCCTGGGCATGAGCCTGGCCCACGGTGGCCACCTGACCCACGGCGCTTCGGTAAGCTCCTCGGGCAAGCTGTACAACGCCATCCAGTACGGCATCGACGGCAATGGCCTGATCGACTACGACGAAGTCGAGCGCCTGGCTGTCGAGCACAAGCCCAAGATGATCGTTGCCGGCTTCTCGGCCTACTCGCAGGTTCTGGACTTCGCCCGCTTCCGCGCCATCGCCGACAAGGTCGGTGCCTACCTGTTCGTCGACATGGCCCACGTTGCCGGCCTGGTTGCCGCTGGCGTGTACCCGAACCCTGTTCCGTTCGCCGACGTGGTTACCACCACCACCCACAAGACCCTGCGCGGCCCGCGCGGCGGCCTGATCCTGGCCCGTGCCAACGCCGACATCGAGAAGAAGCTGAACTCCGCCGTCTTCCCGGGCGCCCAGGGCGGCCCGCTGGAGCACGTCATCGCGGCCAAGGCCATCTGCTTCAAGGAAGCCCTGCAGCCAGAGTTCAAGGCTTACCAGCAGCAGGTCGTGAAGAACGCCCAGGCCATGGCCAGCGTGTTCATCGAGCGCGGTTTCGACGTGGTTTCCGGTGGCACCCAGAACCACCTGTTCCTGCTGTCGCTGATCAAGCAGGAAATCTCCGGTAAGGATGCTGACGCCGCACTGGGCAAAGCTTTCATCACCGTCAACAAGAACTCGGTACCGAACGACCCGCGTTCGCCGTTCGTCACCTCGGGCCTGCGTTTCGGCACCCCAGCCGTTACCACCCGTGGTTTCAAGGAAGCCGAGTGCAAGGAACTGGCCGGCTGGATCTGCGACATCCTGGCCGACCTGAACAACGAAGCGGTGATCGACGCCGTCCGTGAGAAGGTCAAGGCCATCTGCAAGAAGCTGCCGGTTTACGGCAACTGATTGGCGTTTGCCTGAAGTGAAAAAGCCCGGCCCAGTGCCGGGCTTTTTCGTTTGATTTCGTTTGTTTCACACGCACTGCTGCTCTTTGGAGGAGCAACTGTCTTGCTCAATTTGTAAAAGCTGGCGCGATCCCTGTGGGAGCGGCCTTGCGTCGCGATAGGGCCGCGCAGCGGCCCCAGGATCGCGGCATCATGCATAGACTGCAGGGGCCGCTTTGCGGCCCTATCGCGACACAAGGCCGCTCCCACAAAGACCGCGTTCCCAGTTGATCACCGCACAGGCCACACCTTGACCAGAGAACAACTCGAGACCCACCAGATCCCGATCTACTTCGCTGCCGTGCTCGCAGCCGTTGCCTTCGGCTTGATGGCCAGCCACAGCGCACGGCATCTGGAAGCCCTGATCACTCCCGCCATCGCCGTGTTGATGTACGCGATGTTCCTGCAAATACCCTTCCTCGACCTGCGCCAGGGCCTGGGTAACCGCCGCTTCATCACGGCCCTGCTACTGGCCAATTTCATGCTCGTTCCGCTGCTTGTCTGGGCCATCACCCGCGGGCTGGTGGAACACCCGGCGATCCTCGTCGGTGCCTTGCTGGTGCTGCTTACGCCCTGCATCGACTACGTGGTGGTGTTCACCCACATTGGCAAAGGCGACTCACGCCTGACACTGGCCGCAACCCCCCTGTTATTGCTGGCGCAACTGGTGCTGCTGCCGGTGTACCTGGCCCTGATGCTGGGTGGCAGCAGCCAGGTGGCAATCTCCATCACCCCGTTCGTGGAAGCCTTCGTGCTGTTGATCGTGTTGCCGATGGCCCTCGCGGTGCTCACCAGCGCCGGTGCCCGGCACTCGCGCGCAGTCGCGACCTGGAACGACGCCTGGGCATGGTTGCCGGTGCCGGCGATGGCCTTGGTGCTGATGGTGGTGATCGCTTCGCAGATTGTCGTGGTACTGCATGATTTCGACCGTTTGCTGCCGGTGGTTCCGGTATACATCGGTTTCATGCTGCTGGCGCCGGCGCTCGGCTTCATCTGTGCGCGCCTGCTGCGCCTGCCGGCCAGCGAGGCACGCTCGGTGACGTTCAGCGCAGCCACGCGCAACTCGCTGGTGGTGCTGCCGCTGGCGCTGGCGTTGCCAGAAGAGATGCGCGGGTTGGCGGCAGCGGCGGTGATCACACAAACCTTGGTAGAGCTGGTGAGTGAACTGATCTATGTACGGGCGGTACCACGGTTTGTGCGTTGACCCGTGGCACTCGTCATAGATAAAAGGACTATTCGGGGCACACAGCGAACACCTGCACCTCTACCAGGTAGCCATCCCCCAGGGCGGCGCCCACGCAGGCCCGCACCGGTTTTGCACAGCCTTGCAACCAAGCGTCGTACACTTCGTTGACCAGGTCGAAGTGGCGGTAGTCGGCCAGCCACATCTGAACCCGCGTCAGCTGCGCCTTGCCGACGTTGGCCTGCACCATCAGGCCGTCGATCACGCTCAGCGCCTGACGCAACTGCCCCTGCACATCCTGTTGCAGGTCATCCGCCACGATGCCTGCCGTTTCAAACAGGCCCCTGTAACTGACCGCCAGTGACATCCGCGCGCTTGATCCGTAGCGAGTGATCATCGAGGTACCCTCCCCCTCAACCCATCTGGTTGAAGCAGACGACTTTGGGTTGGGTCATGTCCTCGTAGGCGAACCGCACCCCCTCACGCCCAAGACTCCCATACTTGGCACCACCAAATGGCATGGCATCGAAGCGGTAGTCGGAAGAGTCGTTGATCATTACACCGCCGGCCTCGATACGCCGGGCCAGGCTCAACGCCAGCGACAGGTCACGGGTGAACACACCGGCATGCAAGCTGTACTCCGGGGCATTGGCCAGCGCTATCGCCTGCTCGACAGTCTCGAAGGGCGCCAGCATCACCACCGGTGCAAAAACCTCCTCAAGCCACAGCCGGCTGACGGGGTCGACGCTTTCGAGCACTGTCGGCGCATAGACCGCCCCCTGACGCTGGTGGCCGCAGAGCAGGCGGGCACCGCCCTCAAGCGCCTGGTTGACGCGTGCTTCGATCTGCCGTGCAGCCGCTTCGGTGATCATCGGCCCCATATCGGTTTCGCGCCGGCCCGGATCGCCCCAGACCATCGCCTGGGTCAATGCCACAAAGCGTGCACGAAACGCCTCGTAGATCGAGGCATCCACGAGAATGCGCTGGGTGCCGATGCAGTTCTGCCCGGCGGCCCAGAACGCGCCCGACACACACGATTCGACCGTGGCTTCAAGGTCGCAGTCCTTGAGCACCAGCACCGGGGCATTGCCGCCAAGGTCCATGGCAAGTTTTTTCAAGCCAGCCCCGTGCGCAATCTGTTCGCCCGTCGCGAAACCGCCCGTAAAGGAAACCATGCGCACCTCACGCACAGCCACCAGCGCCTTGCCCAGTTCGGCGCCCCCTGTGGCTACAGTGACGACGGCCTCCGGCAACCCTGCCTCCACCAGGTACTGCACCAGTTTCAGGGCAGAAAGAGGGGCCAGGTCCGAGGGTTTCAGAATGACCGCATTGCCCCCTGCAAGTGCTGGCCCCAGCTTGTGCGCCACCAGGTTGAGCGGGTCGTTGTACGGGGTAATGGCCAGGATCAACCCCAACGGCTCGCGGGTGAACCAGCCCTGACGCGATTCGGAGCCTTCATAGGCATCGAAAGGCACCACCTCACCGGCGTTGCGCCGCGCCTCTTCGGCAGACAGCTTGAGCGTGTTGATGCAGCGTTTGACCTCTTTTTCGGCCTGGCGCAGGGTCTTGCCCGCTTCATCGACGATCAGGCCGGCAAAGTCTGCCGCATCCCGTTCAATGAGCTGAGCGGCGTGCTCCAGAATAGCGGCCCGGCGGTGCCGGGGCAGCGCCGCGCTTTCACGCACACCCTGACGGGCACGGGCGAGCAAGGCAGGCACCGCTTCTGCGCCGAGGTTGTCGACGCTGCCAACCAGGCTGCCATCGAAGGGGTTGTACACATCGATCAAGGCGGGTTGCTGAACAAGCGCCCGCGATACGGAAGTCAGGCTCATGAACGTTGCTCCTCAGGCCGAATGGCCGACGGTGTGAATGGCGACAATGTCCGACAGCAGGGCAAAAGCCGTTTCGATGCGCCCCGCCCCCGGGCCGGACACGGTTACAGCACCCAGCAACTCGGTGTCGAACGCCAGCGCATTGGTGGCGCCCGAAATACCCGCCAAAGGGTGATGGCCAGGCAACAGCTTCGCTTCGACGCTGGCTCGCACCGAACCATCGGATTCACGGTGGGCGCTGCCGATCAGCTTCCAGCGCTCGCCCGCCGCCTGTGCCCGCTCGATAGCTGCGCTGTCGATGGCACTGATACCGCTGCAGGCCACATCACCCACCTGCAGACAGGCGCCGAGCAACTCATTGGCGAGGATCACCACCTTCAGGCGTACGTCATGGCCTTCCACATCGGCGGTCGGGTCAGCCTCGGCAAAGCCAAGCGCTTGTGCCTGGGCCACCGCCTCGTTGAAGCCAAGCCCTTCCTCCATGCGCGTGAGCACATAGTTAGAGGTACCGTTGAGAATGCCCTCGAAACCTACCAAGCCCGCGCCCGCCAGGGTCTGGCGCGCCATGCGCAGCACCGGTGTGCCGCTCATTACGGCGCCTTCGTATTCGAACGACACATCGTTGGCCTTGGCCAAGGCCTTGAGCGCCTGGGCATGCAAGGCAATCGGCCCCTTGTTGGTGGTGACCACGTGCTTGCCCGCCTCCAGCGCCCAGCGGCAGAAGGTTGCCGCCGGCTCACCGTCCTTGGGGTTGGTGAATGTGGCCTCGGCGATGATGTCGGCGCCTGATTGCTTGATCACCGCCTCATTGAACGCCTCGGCCGAACCTTGAGGGATTTGCGCCAGCGCGCCCTTCTGGGCCGGCAGCGCGGCCAGCATGGCGGCATCCAGGCCGTCGCGGTCGATCACCGACCCCAGGAACAAGTCGGTGACACCAACGATTTTCAGGCCAAAGCCCAACTCGTGCTGCCAACGTGCATTGCGTTCGGCGATCAGTTGGGCAAGCGCGCGGTTAACGCCACCAAAGCCAACGAGTGCAATTTTGTATTCGGTCATGGTTTGCTGTCCTGTCCAGGCAGTGGGTCGATGAGGACTAGCGTAAGAGCCGTGCACTGCCAGTTGAATATGGCAATCCGCTGTATTTATTGGCCAATCTGGCCAGTGCAAAGCGCGCACCTGCGCCAGGGCAAAACGCACAACGCCGCCTGGGCGCGAACCCAGGCGGCGTTGTGCTAGCCAATGCAAAGACGCTGTTCAGACCACCGCGGCCAGGACGAACGATGTCACCGTGTTCTCCACCCCGGGCATGGCAGCGATTTCCTTCCACACATGGTGCACCCGTTCCGGGCTGGAGGCCTCGACGCGCAACATCAGGTCGAACTCGCCGCTGAGCACTTCACACTGGATCACCTCGGGGATCTGGCGCAGCGCATCGAGTACCGCCTCACCGCGCATGCGGTCATAGCGGTAGACGAAGATCACCGCATTGATCAACGACGCCGGCCGTCTGCCCTCACCGATGCGCAGGGTATAACCCTGAATGGCGCCGTCGCGCTCCAGGCGCTCGATGCGCTGGCGTACCGCATTGCGCGACAGGTTCACCTTCAACCCCAACTCGGCGTGGGCAATACGCGCATTGGCGGTGAGCTCGGCGAGAATGCGCTCGTCCAGGGGGTCGAGGATGCGCTTCATCGCCCAGCCTGCAACCGGGCCAACAAGGCATGAACACCGGCCAGGTCGTCAGCTGCCAACAGCGGCCCATCACCCGCTGTGCCGACCGCGCCGGCGGGCACCTCACCGTGCCAGGCCCCCAGCTCCGCCAGCAGCCCGGCAGACTTTTCGGGGGCAAACTGCCCCAGCGTGACGATGGGCGCACCGATGTTGCGCCGGTGCAGGCGCCCGGCGAATACCCCTGTCGCGGCATGAGGGTCTACTGCGCTGCCCGTTTCGTGGAACAGCGTGACAATTTCTTCGCGAATCAGCGCGTCGTCCACGGCATAGGAGTCGAACAGCATGCGCGCATGCAACCACTGGCGGTTGCCGATGCTCAGCTCGCCACACGCCTCGAAGTGCTCCATCAGTGCCCGGGTCGCCCCACCATCGCGGTCATACAGTTCCCAGACGAAGCGCTCCAGGTTGGAGAACAGCGAAAAGTCCATGACCGGTGACAAGGTCTGGCTGGTTGAACCACGGCTGTAGCGGTTGCAGTGGATGAACCGGTGCAGGGCATCGTTGCGGTTGGTGGAGACGATGATCTGGTTGATCGGCAGGCCCATTTTCTGGGCAATGAACCCCGCGTAGATCTCGGCAAAACTGGCCGTGGGGATGCTGAACCCGACCGGGCGTATCCCGCCACCGAGCTGCAGCGCCGCATGGAAATAGAACACGATCTGCGCCAGCACACCGACCCAGTTGGTGGAGTTGAAGCTGACCGGAATCAGCCCGGGGCATGGCCAGTCACGCAGCAGCGCCGACACCAGCGACTGGCAATCGTCAAAGCTGCCATCCACGGCCACGCAGCTCACGCTGTCGGAAGCGGCACTGCGCATCACTGCCGCGCGGTCGGCGGGCGTGCCTGCGCTGGGGTATAGCGCCAGCAAGCCTGCTGCCGGGCAATGCCGCAACGCTTCGATAGCCGCTACTGCGGTATCGCCGTTGCTGGCACCGACCAGCATGACCCGCTCGCACTCCGCCCCCAGAAAGTGCCGGACAAAACGCGCCTGCAACTGCGCGGCAAAGTCCTTGGAGGACCGGGTAGGCCCATGGAAAAGCTGCAGGATCCATTCGTTATGGCCAAGCTGCTGCAACGGCGCAATGCCGCGGTGGCGGAACCCGCGATAGCTGTCGCTGACCAGCGCCCTGAGGGTAGGCTCGTCGAGGGTATCGCCGACAAACGGTGCCATCACCCGCCAGGCCAGTTCGTCGAAGGGCAACCACGACCAGCTGGCAATTTCCTGAGGGCTGAACACCGGCACCGAGGTGGGCACATAAAGCCCGCCATCATCGGCCAGGCCAGAAAGCAATGCCGTGCGGAAATCGACCCGTGTCTCGTTGCCGCGCGTGGATGTGTACTGCATCGGTGCTCCAGATAGCTACGTAAATTAACGATGCGCCATGGCCACCAGCCAATGGCTGAACGCCTGGGCATCGGGGGACAACGCTTCACCCAGGCCGCGTACCAGGAAAAACGACTCGCTTGCCTCGATACGCTGGGCAAAGGGAGCGACCAGCCGCCCCTCCTGCAGCAGGTCCTCGACCAGCGACGAGCGTGCCAGCGCCACCCCGAGCCCCAGCTCCGCCATGCGCAGGGTCGACACCAGCGTGTCGAACTGCAGGCCACTGGAAGAGTCGACCTGATCGGCGCCGACCCGCTCCAGCCAGTAGCCCCACCCCTCCTCGTAACCCAGCACATGCAGCAACGGCACACGGGCCAGGTCGCGCGGTTCGCGCAGCGGGCAACCGGCCAGCAGCGCGGGTGCGCACACCGGCACCAGCATGTCGCGGGTCAGGCGCTGCGCCTCTACCCCGGCCCACTGCCCGCTACCCCAGCGGATTTCCAGATCATCTTCGGCATCCAGCTCCTTGACCCACAGGTTGCTGATGTAGCGGATGTCCACCTGCGGGTGCGAACGCCGAAAGTCGGCCAGCCGCGGGGCCAGCCAGAAGTGCAGGAACGACAGGCTGCCCCGTACCTTCAGGGGCCGACGTTGGCGTTGCCCGAAGATTTCATTGGTGCCGACCGCAAGGCGGCTGATGGCGTCCTGCACCACCGGCAGGTAGGACTGCCCTTCTTCGGTCAGCCCCAACCCGCGTGGCAGGCGCTTGAACAGCGCCACACCCAATTGGCTTTCCAGGTGACGAATCTGTTGGCTCACAGCCCCTTGGGTAAGGTGCAGCTCTTCTGCCGCATGGGTGAAGTTCAAGTAACGCGCCGACACTTCGAAGGCTCTCAGCCAGTTCAGGGGGGGCAGGGTTTTCTGGGTCATCGGCGGCTTCTCGTGGCTAGGTTCCGGTGGCCTAGTATCACCTGCTCAGGCGGCCTCGGAACCTGGGGCGACGATTTCCAGCGGGCCCGTACGGCGGCTGCGGTACTTGCACGTCAGCCAATAGGCCAGGTAGCACCAGGCAATGAAGGGCAAGCCGAAGTACAGGGCAACCCGCTGAGCAGGGTCGAAGGCAATGCCGACGCAGGCCAGTACGCAGCAGAAAATGGCCCCCAGTGGTACGAACGGGTAGCCACGCACCCGGAACTTGAGGTCCTCGAGCTTGCCGCCGCTGGCGATGTAATGACGACGAAATGCGATCTGGCTGGCCGCGATGCTGATCCACACCACCACCACGGCCAACCCTGAAATCGACACCAGCGCCAGGTAGATGGTGTCGGGGGCGAACACACTGCTCAACAGCGAAGCCATGCCGCCAGCCATGCTCAGCACGATTGCATTGAAGGGTGTGCCGCGGCGCGACAGCGTGGCGTAACGGCGGGGCATGTTGCCTTGGTCGCTGAGGGTCCAGAGCATGCGCGAAGCGGCGTAGAGGCCGGAGTTGGCGGCAGACAGCAGCGCGGTGATGATGACGAAGTTCATGATATCGGCCGCATAAGGGATACCAATCATCGCAAAGACCATCACGAACGGGCTTTCAATAACCCCGGCCTGTTCACGCGGCAGCAAGGTGGCCAGTACAAAGATGGTGCCGATGAAGAACAGCGCCAGGCGCAGGACCGTGGTGCGAATGGCCTTGGGCACGTTCTTTTCCGGGTCTTTGGTTTCGCCGGCAGCGATGCCGATCAGCTCGGTACCCGAGAACGCGAAGGCCACTGCCAGCAGGGTCATGGCAATTGACCAGAAACCGGTGGGGAACAACCCTTCACGGGTGAAATTGCCCAGCCCTGCACTGTGCGCCTGCTGGATCTCGAAGCCACCCAGAATGGCCCCGCCGCCCACCACCAGAAAGGCGATGACGGCCAACACCTTGACCAGTGACAACCAGAATTCGGTTTCGGCGAACGATCGCACCGAAATGATATTGCTGATGAACACCGCGGCGCCGAACAGCGCACTCCACATCCATACCGGCGTGTCGGGGAACCAGCGCACCATCAGGATGCCCGCGGCGGTGAATTCGGAGCCGATGGCCACCGTCCAGGTCAGCCAGTACATCCAGGCCACCATGTAACCGGTGCCCGGGCCGAGGTAACGCGTGGCGTAACTGCTGAACGAGCCGACTTCCGGCATGTGTACCGCCAGCTCGCCCAGGCACATCATGACCAGGTACACCATGATTGCGCCGAGTATGTAGGCGATAACCGCGCCCAACGGGCCGGCCTGGTTAACGGTGTAGCCCGACGTGAGAAACAGGCCGGTGCCTATCACACCGCCCAGTGCCAGCATGACGATGTGGCGGGTTTGCATATCCTGCTTGAAGGTATGCGCCGAGGCATTTCTAGTTGTGGTTGTCTGCACGGACATTGTGGGTTACTCATGAAAGTTGGCGGGCAAGGACGTAGCAACGACCTCGTCTTGGCAGAGCGAATCGAGTTGCCTTGCATATTGTTTTTGTTCGACTTCATGAAGTGGCACCCACCGCACGGGTGAGTGCTACGCGCCAGCCTCAGGCCTGCACCGGGCGCTGGCAGGCGTCTGCGTCAGCGTGCAATTCCTTTGCGACGGCCAGTTCCTCACGCACCGATGCACAGGCCTGTGCCAGGTCCGCCAGCAGGTCATCGGTTTCCTCGATGCCCACTGAAATGCGCACCAGCCCTTCGGAAATGCCCAGCGCCAGGCGCTCTTCCAAAGTGTTCTCGACATGGCTGGTGGTGCGCGCCGGGCCATAGATGGTTTCTACCGCGCCAAGGTTGCCGGCCCGGTGGGCATACTTCAGCCGCGGCAGCAAACGGGCCACGGTCGGCATGCCGCCCTTCAGCACGAAGCTGACAATGGCGCCAAACCCGCGCATTTGCGCCTTGGCAATGGCATGCCCGGCATGCGCCGGCAAACCTGGGTAGTTCACCGCTTCAACCAGCGGCTCGGTGGTCAGGTAAAGGGCCAACGCCATGGCACTGGCTTGCTGCTGGCGCAGGCGCACTGCCAGGGTCTTGATACCGCGGATGATCAGGTAGGCCGAGAACGGGTCCAGCGCCGCACCGTTGATTTCCCGGTAGTGCCGCACCTGGGCCATCAACGCCTCCGCGCCGCACACCACCCCACCCAGCACGTCACCATGCCCGGACAGAAACTTGGTTGCGCTGTGCACCACCACATCCACGCCCAACGCCAGCGGGTTCTGGTTCAGTGGCGTGGCAAAGGTGTTGTCGGCCACCACCAGCGCCCCCACCTTGTGCGCAGCGGCGCTCAGCCGACGAATGTCCAGCACCTTCAGCGTCGGGTTGGTGGGGGTTTCCAGGTACAGCAGGTCGCAACCGGCGGCAATCTCGCGCTCCAGCACTTCAGTGTCCAAGGTATCGCACAGGCACACTTGCACCCCCATGCGCGGCAGGAACTCTTCGAAGATCTTGTTGGTGCCGCCATAGCTGTCGCGGGTCGACACCACGCGTTTGCCGTTGGACAGGAAGGTGTGCAGCACGGCACTGATGGCCGCCATGCCGCTGCTGAACGCGACTGCCGACTCGGCTTGCTCCAGCTCGGCCAGTTTTGCTTCCAGCGTGGCGACCGTGGGGTTGCTCATGCGGCTGTAGATGAAGCCCGGCTGCTTGCCCTGCGCCACGTCGTACCAGGCATCGATATCGTTATAGCCATAAGCGGCGCTGACCACGATCGGGGTCTGCGTGGCGTTGTACGGGTGCTGTACCTGTTCCCCGCTCCACACGACCCGCGTCCCCACACCGGCCGCAGCATTGCCCTCGAATTTTTCGTTGTTGTTCATATCCGCTTCCCGCCCAGCTGAGTTGTGTACACCGATGCAGCATCGGCCTTCAGCGGACTATAGGGAGATGGCGGGGGCCTGAAAAACGATGGAATCCGGGTCTGACTGGCGTTTTTTTTAATGGCTGCGGGCCGGGCGCTGCAAAAGCCGCCCGGCCACGTGGGCGCTTAGGCCAGGTTGCGTTTCAGCTCGGCGATGTGCTCCGGGCCGATGCCACAGCAACCGCCGACCATGCTGGCACCCCGCGCACGCCAGTCCTTGGCCCATGCCAGGTAACCCGGCGGATCGAGGTCTTCGCGCAGTTCGTCCAGGCCATCGTTGGCAGTGGCTTCTTTGGGCTGCGGCGGGAAGGCGTTGGCATAGGCACCGATGGCAATCTCGGCGTTGTGCCGCTCGATGACGGAGCGCGCGACATCAATGGCGGCGCCGATCACTTCCGGCTGGCTGCAGTTGAACAACACCGCAGCCACTCCCAGGCTCACTGCGGCTTCGATGGCTTCGGCCACCGGTTCACCGGAACGCAGGCGCGGAACGTCGTCGACGTCCTCGTCCTGCAGGGTGAAGGACACCCAGAACGGCCTGCCGTCTGCCGGCAAATGGCTATGAATGGCCCGCACTTCGGCCACGGAACTCTGGGTTTCGGCCAGCCACAGGTCAACATGCGGGGCCAGGCCCTGGAGCAACGGGGTCAGCACCTCTGCCACACGTTCGGGCTGGAACAGGTCGGGGCGGTAGGACCCGAACAGCGGCGGCAGCGAACCGGCCACCCTGACCGGGTGCGCGCCGCTATCTGCCGCGTGCCGCGCAAGCTGGCCTGCGATATGGGCCAGCTGTCGCCCTTCGGCGGCAAAGCGTTCTTCACCGATGTGGAACGGCACTACTGCATAGCTGTTGCTGGTGATGACCTGCGCACCCGCCTCGATGAAGGCTGCATGCACGCCCACGACCGCCTCCGGCGCCTCGCTCAGCGCCAGCGCCGACCACTCGGGCTGGCGAAACGGTGCACCACTGCGCTGCAGCTCTCGGCCCATGCCACCGTCCAGAATTACCATCGTTCGCTCTGCCATATAACTTCTCTGAAGGTTCTTATGAATAAAATTCATTATGGGGATTAGGGTTATAACTATTAAATACCCTATCACCCATTTGCCCAACATATCAGGTATGTACATGCGATTTTCTTCTCTGCTGGGTGCGGGCCTTGTACTGCTCGCAACTGCCACCCAAGCCTTTGCTGGCGCCACGTTGGAGCGAGTTGAATCGCGCAAGGAAATGGTTAACGTGCTGATGGAAAGCTACCCGCCGTTTTCCTTCCTCAATGACCACAACCAGCTCGACGGTTACGACGTGGACGTGGCCAAGGCAGTGGCCGACAAGCTCGGCGTCAAACTGCGCCTGGAAACACCGTCCTGGGACGTGATTGCCGCTGGCCGCTGGAGCGGGCGCTACGACATCTGCATTTGCTCGATGACCCCGAGCAAGGCGCGGGCCGAGGTATTTGACTTCCCCGTGGAGTACTACGCATCGCCCGCCGTGATCGTGGTCAATGCCTCGGATGAGCGCATCCATGGCGCCAAAGACCTGGAAGGCCGCAAGGTGGGTTCGATCAGTGCATCGAGCTACGAAAGCTACCTGAACAAGAACCTGGTCATTGAAGGCAAGGAAGACCAGAAGATCGATTACCCGTTCGACTTCGTGCAGGCTGCGCCCTATGACACTGAAAACGTCGCCTTCCAGGACTTGGGCCTGGGCACTGGCGTGCGCCTGGACGCCATTATTACGAACCTGGTGACCGCGCAGCCGCGCCTGCAGCAAGACAAGCGCTTCAAGCTGGCCGGTGCGCCGCTGTATGAAGAGCCCAACGCGGTAGCCATCGAAAAAGGCGACCCTGAGTGGGATGCCAAGGTACGCCAGGTGTTCGCCGAGCTGAAGGCTGATGGCACCCTGGCCAAGCTGTCGCAGAAATGGATTGGCGCCGACATCAGCAAATGAGCACCTTCCCTCCCTCCCCCAAGCCCGTGGCAAAGCCTGCGGGCGCCGGCCTGTTCGGCTTTCGCACCCGGTTACTGCTGACCTGGCTGGCGCTGTTCGGGCTGTTTGTCGCCTTCTTCCTCAGCTTTGACCTGAAGTTCGCCATCATTCTGGAGAAGTTTCCCAACCTGGCCGGTTTCAAGCTGGGGCCCAATGGTTTTCTGCAAGGCGCCGCACTGACCCTGTTCCTGTGCCTGTGCTCGATGGTGGTATCCGTGCTGCTCGGCTTTGCCGCCGCGCTGGCACGGTTATCCAACAGCGCGGTGCTGGTGGGTGTGGCCAGCTTCTACACCTCGTTCTTCCGTGGCACGCCGCTGCTGATCCAGATTCTGCTGATCTACCTGGGGCTGCCGCAGGTGGGCCTGGTACCCGGCGCCATCAGCGCCGGCATCATTGCCTTGTCGCTGAACTACGGGGCCTACCTGAGCGAGATCTTCCGCGCCGGCATCCTCGGTGTGGCCCGTGGGCAACGTGAAGCAGCATTGGCGCTGGGCATGCGCACGCCGCAGATCTTCTGCCACATCATCCTGCCCCAAGCCATGCGGGTGATCATTCCGCCCACCGCCAACCAGTTCATCTCGATGCTCAAGGACTCGTCGCTGATTTCCGTGATGGGGGTTTGGGAGGTGATGTTTCTGGCGCAGTCGTATGGGCGTTCGAGCTATCGCTACCTGGAAATGCTGACCACCGCCGCCGTGATCTACTGGGTGCTGTCGATACTGCTGGAGCTGCTGCAGGCGCGCCTGGAACGGCATTTTGGCAAGGCTTATCAGCGCTGAGGGCTGCACACAGCCCCTGCGAAATCATCTACGCAGGCACGACGCGCAGGAGCGCCACCAGGGCGCTCCCGCATCTACTGCGTTAACTGAAGCCGCTTTGCTGCTCACAACGCTTTCATCTCTGCAATATCCCGCGCCACCTGATCTGCAGAGTGGTCGAACATCGCCTGTTCCTGCGCATCCAGCGGCAACTCGATCACCCGCGCAAGCCCCTTCTCTGCCAATACACAGGGCACCCCCATGGCGATATCCGTTCGCCCATACTCGCCCTCAAGAATCGCCACCGCCGGCAAAATACGGTTCCGCCCATTGGCGATCGCATCGACCATCTGCGCAATGGCCACGCCCGGTGCATCGCAGGCGCTCCCCGTCTTCTTCAACCCCAGAATCTCGCCGCCGCCCTTACGGGTGCGCTCGACAATCTGTTCGATCTGCTCGCTGGACAAAAAGTGCGACAGCGGCACCGAGCCGATCTGGCAGTAGCGCATCAGCGGCACCATGCTGTCGCCATGCCCGCCCAGCACCAGCGCCGTGATATCCTGTGCAGAAAACCCGGTTTGCTCGGCGATGAAGCACTTCATGCGCGCGGTATCCAGCACCCCCGCCTGCCCGAACACCTTGTCGCGCCCTAGCCCGCTGACGCGCCAGGCGCGGTAGGTGAGCACATCGACCGGGTTGGACACCACCAGCACCGTCGCTGTCGGCGCGTGGTGCTTGATATCCGCCATGATGCTGTCGAGGATTGGCAGGTTGGTACTCAATACATCCTGGCGCGACTGGCCGGGCTTGCGCGGCACGCCCGCCGTGATCACCACCAGCTCGGACCCCTCCAGCATCTCGGCTTTGGCCCCGCCGTGAACATGGGTATCGGAACCTGAATCCACAGCCGCCTGCCAAACGTCCAGCGCCTTGCCCTGCGCCAGTTCACCCTGCACGTCCATCAACACCAGCTCACGGCACAACTCATCCCGGGCGATGATCTGCGCCGCCGCCTCGCCGACCAGGCCGGCACCCACAATCGTTAATTTGTTCACCAGACACCTCCCAGCGGCGCGCGCCACCAGGAACACGCCTGCGTATAGAGAGAAGTATTGCCTGCCGGGGCTAAATGGCCACCCAAGACGATGCGACGACCTTCACTTGACAGTATTCCATGGCAGCGCGAATACTTTGCGCCAGATTCATATAGATGACCATACAACAAGGTGAATCAATCAGTGAACATGCTGCCCAAGCGCCCCGTCGCCCCACCACCGCCCACCGGCCTCAGCGCCACGCCTCCCTGCTGCCCATCTTCCGTTGCCAGGCGACCGCCTGTGAGCGGCAGATAGCGCAAAGCCGCGTTCCCTTCCTCGAAACCGTAGCAGCAGCCGCAACGGCAGCCACCTGGGCATGCCCCGTGGAAACGCCCGTCACGCCTTCAAACCCTGAGTGCAGCCGAGCGCCAGCCCAACCGAGATTCCTTGAATGACTCCCTTAGATATAAAGCTATTACTGACGGCACTGGCCAGTGTTCTGGTGCTGGTGGCGCTCATCGTTTCGCGCCTGAAAATGCACCCGCTGCTGGCCTTGCTGGTGGTGTCCATTGGCGTGGGCTTCGCGACGCATATGGCGCCAGGCAGCATCGTCGCCCACCTGCTCACCGGTGCCGGCAAGACACTGGGCGCAGTGGGGGTGGTGATTGCGCTGGGTGCGATGCTCGGCAAGATCCTGGCTGACGCTGGCGTCACGGAACAGGTCGCGGATGTCATCCTCAAGCGCACCTCCGACCGCATGATCCCTTGGGCCATGATGCTGGTTGCCTTCGTTATTGGCATCCCCATGTTTTTCGAAGTCGGCCTGGTGATCATGCTGCCGCTGATATTCAGCGTGGCGCGCAAACTGGAAAGCAAGGCGCGCTTCAAAGGCTCGGCGTATGTGTACGTAGGTGTGCCGGTCATTTCGGCGCTTGCCGCCATGCACGGCATGGTACCGCCGCACCCAGGCCCCCTGACCGCCATCGCCGTGCTCAAGACCTCGGTGGGGCCCACCATGCTCTATGGCTTCCTTGCCGCCATTCCGGCAATGATCCTGGGCGGCCCGCTGTACGGCATGTTCATTTCACCGCGCATGAACACGCGGCCCGATCAGGCATTGCTGGACCAGTTCACACTGGCTGAAAAAGCCGATGGCCAACCCCGCCCCGGGGTAATGGTCGGCATGCTGGCCGCATTGCTGCCGGCCATCCTGATGCTGGTGCATGCCGTCGCCGAGATGCTGCTGCCCAAAGGCAATGCGCTGCTGGAACTGGCCAGTTTCCTGGGCAACCCGCTGATCGCCATGCTGCTGGGCGTGCTGTTCGCCGGCGCCAGCCTGGTGCTTGCGCGCGGCGGCGACGCCGAACAGCTGCGCGATGCACTGGGCAAAAGCCTCAAGCCAATCGCCTCGATCATCATGATCATTGCCGGTGGCGGTGCCTTTCAAGAGATGCTGACCAGCGCCAAGGTAGGCGATGCCATTGTGCACCTGACCCAGCAATCTGCCTTCCCTCCCCTGATTCTGGGGTGGCTGATCGCGATGCTGCTCTCGGTGTCTACCGGCTCTGCCACGGTTGGTATCGTAGGGGCTGCCGGCTTGCTAGCGCCACTGGCAGGTGCAGACCCAAGCCTTAACTTGCCTTTGCTGGCCTTGTCCATCGGCTGCGGTTCGCTGTTCTTCAACTATGCGAACCATGCAGGCTTCTGGATGGTGAAAGAATCCTTTGGCATGACCATGGGCGAAGCCACCAAGACCATTTCGGTGGTGCAGTCCATCGTGGCGGTGGTCGGGCTGATGGTGGTGTTGATGTTGAATGCGGCTATCACCATAGGTTGAACTTGAGTCAACGGGGCTGCGCAGCAGCCCCAATCTGGCCCCACCCTCGAGCAACGATCTGGCCTAACGCTGCAGATCCTGCTCGCTTCGTTCCATTACCTCCCCACATTGCTCACTGGCCAACCGGCTGATGATCCGGATCGCCTGATGGATACCGGCCGTGTTGCGAAAGCTCAGCCGCGGGTTGTGTTCGCACTCGAGCATTTCGTCGTGCTGGACCAGGGCTTCGCCTAGCAGTTCGAGGGTCCAGGCGTAGCTTTGGATGGTGGAGAGGCGTTCTTGGTCAGACATGGCGGGCCTCCGGTTGGGTGGAGACGAAGCGGGGTTGGTTGAGGGTGAAGTAGCTGAGGGCCGTTGAGGAACGGCGGAGGAGAACGGATGCGAGGGTCCTGCTTGGACTTGAGATAAGCATGCATGAGGCTCCAAGTTTTAGTTGGAGCTGCCACGATCCTTCCTACGGGATTGGGTGGCAGCTGTGTGCGGGGTAGGAATACCGGGAAACTTGGAAACCCGGCCAGGCCGAAGCCTGCCCACACACAGCCGCCATGACACAGCACAGCAGACGCAAAAAAAGCGCCAGCTGTGGTGCAGGGGCGCCTAGTGCGTGCGCCAAGTTTACCAACGGGTTCCTACGCCCGGTCACGGGATTTACCGTGACGGAGAGATTTAGCCTCACATTGGTTGGTCGGGCAATAGGACAACTTGTAGGAAATGTCTACGAATAACGTATGAATCGCGTCGAATTGGATGACATTCCTTAAAAACCAATGGCTTTTGCGTCTATAGCAATCTGCTTGGGATTAGTCGCTAATGTGCCAGAGCAACCGTGGTTTCGACTTCAACGTAGCTTGACTCTCCACCTCCCTGTGCCCCCGACAACCAACCCCATACGAAATGAAGTGTGGTGCGCCCTGCATCATCGACCCCTACCCTGCCACGTGACCATCCGGCGAGAGTTTCGCCGTCATGAGTGATGCAGTGGTAAAGCAGTTCGATAGTATCGAGGCCAGTTACCCGGCCTATCTGGTGGCCGGTACGGATTCGGCCACCCTGGTAGGTGCTGGTGATAGCAATACCTTCGACCTGGTAATGGAAAACCGTGCCAGTACCTGACAGCCCCTGAGTATTGTTGGCAACCGCGAAACGACGATTGTGCAGCCGGTCTTTGACTTGGGCGAAGGTGCTTTCCATGGCGGTGTATTCTCAATGTGGGATGCCGAGACTAAGACGCTTACTACCACGGCTGCAACAGAACGGCACTGGAGTGAGGTATTTGAGCCAGGAGTCGCGTCGACTTTCTCCTGGACGCCCCCCCAAAATAGCTGGCAGTTGACGAATTTCAACGGAATTCCGTAATGAACAAACCACGAGAAAGCGGGTTTAAGGGAGTCTAGAGATTTTGGTCGCTCTCAGTGAACGCTGAATTGGTGCGGAGACAGGAGTCGAATCAGGGACCTATAGACCCCCCTTTTATTGACATCTGGCCTGTATAGATCCAAACCGTATACCTAACCATATACCTAAAACCCAACTCACCCTCGCCACCAGCCTCGGCGGCATCGCTAGACACATCCAGCTGAGATGCAGCCGCGCCCGGACAGCAAGCGTCAAGACAAGCTTTCGGGATCGTTCGAGCCTTAGCCGAATGAAACAGAAGACGGACATCCCAAGGAAAATCTTAGCTGCAGAGAAATCGCGAGTCCCCGTACCCGTGTAAGGAGGGGGGTATGGGGAGGACCCAAAAAAGCAGCGCAGGGGCGCTAACGATGAGCTGCAGGCTTTCTGGTCCGGACCCCGGCAAAGCGGCCGCTAGCCAATTCGGGAAGAACAGGGGCTTGGCTCGCTGCTGGCATAAGCCCTTTCCGGGGCGTGGGGAGTGTAACCAGTAAAAAAGCCGGTGTTCTTGGTGTTCTTGGTGTTCCGAAAGCGCTGAAAACCAGAAGCCACGGGGCCTATAGCCCAGGAACACCATTGCGAACATGTGGAACACGAAGGTGCAGGAACACAAAAGGTGTTCCGTACCCGTTAGATTCAGGTGGACCACTATGGAATGGGTTGAGGTGGTTATTAGGCAAGTTAGGTTGGTACACCACACCAGTGCCAAAGGCCGGCCAGCAGGAGGGGGGCGGTATGTATAGTCGAGACAGAGGATCCGAGCCTATTTACGTTAATCGCCTCAACGACCTTTCACGAAGGTTAGCTAGGTCCAGTTCGGTCATTACCCGGCTCTGGCTTACACCTTTGGCTTTCGAAACTTACGCTGCCTTGGTTAGACAACACCGTGTCGGCCCCCCCTTTTAAATCTGGAAGTCACTAGGCGTCTGTAGCGAATCTGACCAATAAAATCCGCAATCCTGCGCGCGGCACGCCCATGGATCATCACGATGTGAAGGTTAATGGTCAGCGAGTCTTCAGGCCCTTCAGGTATGAGATGCCTGCTGGCACTTCATCCAAAGACGATGTAAACCTTCACGAGCTGGCGCCTAGACTCTACCGATGGGGATGGGTATTCTCAGCTACAACCCGGACGTCATGGCCCAATGCCATGTTACTGGTGCGACTGTGTTATCAAAGGATGAAAGCATGAAGCTCGTACGCGCAACTGTTGGGCCTTTTCGCTCAATCAATGAACCACAAACGGTGGCCATTGATCCCGAAGTGACTGTACTGGTCGGCATGAATGAGGCCGGAAAAACAGTTTTTCTCAAAGCATTGCACAAGGCCAATGATTCTTTGGGAAAGGAGATTTTTAACATCACGGATGACTACCCTAGGAAAGATGTAACCGCTTACCGGAAGCGGCATGACGATAATCCGGACGTTGCGGCTGAATTGACGTACAGGCCTGTTGCGAGCGAGCTCGATAGAGTTAATAAGCTAGTTGGCACCGACTTAACCGAAGGCTTTGAGTTTTCGATAACTTTTGATTATAAAAATCAGCGGACAAACTCTGTTAACGTAACTGATGGGCCCGCCCTTAAGAAAATCTCATCAAACATGGCATTGAGTGAAGGAGTGAGAGCTATCCTCAAGGATGCAACGACTATCAGATCCGCCCTCAAGGTCCTTGAAGAATTTGAATCCCCAAATGATGCGGATACTACGCTGATTGAGTCGTTGAAAAAAAGGATAGCTGCCGCAGATGTGAGCAAGGGCTGGAATCATATTTCCGCTTATGAAGTATTGATAAATTTGAAACCATCAATACCCAGTTTTTTGTATTTCAGCGATTACGATTTACTACCCGGAAAGCTGAACCTTCTCGATCTCAAGCAGCGAGTAAAGGCTGCGGCGGCTGATCCTGCTAATGCGAGCAAACAGATCGAGCCAAAGCACCAAGCGGTCCTTGCACTGCTTCGGATGGCTGAGGTAGATTTGTCCGATTTCGACAACGGTAAATCCTACGAGGAACTAAAATCGCAGATAGAAGCTGTTTCTATCAGCCTAACTGACCAGGTTCTAGAGTTCTGGAAGCAGAATGAAGACCTTGAAGTCGAAATAGACATTCGCCCAGACACCTCCGACGCCGCCCCATTTAATAATGGTCCAAATATCTATCTCAGGATTAGAAACCGCCGTCATCGTGGTGTTTCTACCCCGTTTGATCAACGCAGTCGCGGATTCATCTGGTTCTTTAGCTTTCTTGTATGGTTCGATAGCGTTCAGCACCAACTCGACGCGAACGGAAATGCTAGTAATAAGTCTTTGGTGCTCCTACTTGATGAGCCCGCGCTTGCTCTTCACGCGCTTGCACAGACAGATTTCCTAAGCTACATCGATCACCTGTCCGAAAGCTATCAGGTAATATATACCACTCACTCGCCATTCATGGTGCATTCTGACAGACTGCATCAGGTGCGTGTAGTGGAAGACAAGGTTAAGATTGGTACAGTGGTTTCAGATAACCTTTCAGGCTCTGATCCTCGTACCATTTTTCCTCTCCAGGCAGCACTTGGTTGGAACTTGGCTCAAAACTTATTCGTTACCAAGTTCAATCTCTTGGTTGAAGGCATTTCAGAGTTATCGATATTGCAGGCAATGTCCCATATAGTCGAGACTGCTGGGGAGGTGGGACTAATTAATAATGCCACCATCGTGCCAGTTGGCGGCTTAAGTAATGTTGCCACATTTGTATCCTTGCTGGGGGCGAATGGCCTTAATCTTGCCGTGCTGCATGATTACAGCGGAAAACCGGAGCAAAAACTTGAGTCTTTAATTCAGCAGAAATTGCTGAAGAAAAAATCGGTATTCAATTTCTCCCAATTCCGTGATCTTTCAAAAATCGGGGAAGACAGTGTTGCGACAGATGTCGAGGATTTGCTTGACCCTGATAGATACATGATGGCTTTCTCAAACGTATTTCAGAAAGAGCTTGGTCATAAGGCCATTGCTCAATCGGACCTTCCACCAGGGGATCGAATTGTCGGACGAATTGAAAAATACCTCACAACCCACAGCATAAAAATCCGCCCTTCAGGAGGTTATAACCATTACGCTGTGGCTGCGGCTTTCGTGGCAAATATCGCTGAGAACTGCACCAGCGAAACTCTTGCTCGATTTACAGCGTTATTCAAAGATATCAACGCTGCACTGAAATAATCTGCACATTCAGCCAGGACACTTTCCCGGCTGAATAGTCAGAGGCCAAAGTCATTCTTGATGTCAAGCCATCGAACTATGGGGATCGTTTCGACTGTTTTCAAACAGCGTTACCGACATTCGGCTAGGAGCGCCCATGTCCAAACTAGTATTTTATCTTCGACTAGGCGAAGCTCCTAAATCAGCAACTATTTTTTCGATTCGGACTTTTTACGAAACGCAGGCTCGCGGTAGCGAAATAACTAAACACCTGACAAATGGACGACTTTCTCATGATTAAAAGAATAGATCGAATCACCATAACCAATGTGAAGGGGATCGAAAATTCTGCTTTTGATGTTCAGTTAATCCCAAATAAACCGACTCTCGTTGTAGCCCCCAACGGATTTGGAAAAAGCTCCATTACTGCTGCTTTTCGCTCGCTGCGTTCGAAGAGGATGGAATTAGACAAGGATGAGTGCCACAAAGGAGACGAAAATCTCAATCCCTCTCTTAAGATCAGCTTTACCATGCAGAATGGAAGCAAGCTTGAAAAAGAAGCGAACCACACCAAAAATGAACTATCTACAGAATTTGGCGTTCATGTAATTAATAGTCAGTTGGTTTCAAAAGCAAAAAAACTCAGAATTGGAGGTGCCAACATTGTCACCTCAGCAATTGAAGTCACTCCAGTCGTTCTGATCAAAAAAATTCCTGAAAAAGCTAAGTTTAGCTACTCCTATGCAGCGGCAAAGGTAAGCTTCGGAAAAAATGGTAAAGTCCTACCAAACATTTCCAATATTCTAATCGACAGCCGTGCTATGGCCAAAATTTGGAATCAGATCGACTTTTCTAAACAAGCACAGGCCGGTGTTAAAAAAGCAATAAAAGCTCTACAGGATGAGATCAACGCAAAAAATGGTAATTCAGAGCAAATTCTTGCAAAGGTTGAGGATGATACAATACAAGCAGTATTAGCCATTGACTTTGTTAGTGGCATTTTGGAGGCTTTTGCGGAATCTGGATTAAATCACGCCTCGCAAATTGAGGCTATCCTCGCAGCACTGCAGGTTGGTGATATTCATGCCAGCGACAAGGCAAACTTTAAAAAAGCAGGAGAGCGCGCTAACTACGTGTTCGAGAAAGCAACTTATATTGAGGATTTCACTTCTCTTAAAGGCACATGGCGCAACATCCAACCAAAAGAAACAGGCGATGGACTCGTAATTAACTTTCCAAAGGCAAATCAAATCTCTAACGGAGAACGAGATATCATTTGTTTTGTCGCTCAATTGAAAAAGGCTAAGCTACAGCTCAAGAAAAACAACGCCATCATTTTAGTTATAGATGAGATATTCGACTATCTAGACGACGCCAATCTAGTTGCCTGCCAGTACTATTTGACTCAAATGATTTCAGAGCTAAAATCTGAAGGCCGCCAGATTTTCCCATTAATCATGACACACTTAAACCCTGGATTCTTCAGAAACTTTACATTTAGCGACCAGAAAGTTTGCTACCTAAACAAAATTGCAGTCCCGGACAAAGCAGTTGAAAGCATCATATCGAAACGAGAGGACCCCACGATATCGGAGGCAATTTCGAAGCACTTCTTGCACTTCCACTCTGGTGATATAGATCTTTCTAATGAGTTTAAAGCCCTCAATCTTTCTGCTGGACTCGCTAAGGCGTCTCAATTTTCTGCACACTGCGCGAATCAATTGAAACGATATATCGAAGGCAAAACCTTCGACCCCCTTGCAGTTTGTAGCGGCGTGCGCAGACAGGTAGAAAAACTAAGCTTCGACTTAATAGAGGACGAGTTCGAGGACGAATTTTTATCCACACACAAAACCCTAAATAAATTACAGTTTGCACAATCGACGGGAGTCGCTGTTCCTGAGGTTCATTTTTTGCTCGCGGTAATCTATAACGATGCAATGCATGTCAGGTCCAACCAAGATAACTTTTCAGGACTAGGGGCAAAACTGGCAAATCTCACAATCAAACATATGATTTCCACCTTGGTTGAGTCTGAGGTGCCATAGCTGTATGGTGCAAAGCAAGGTGCCCAAAGTTTTAATATTGGGCGCTTCACCACCACAATGGTAGCCCGTTTTGGAAGCCAGTAAATTATCGCAAATACGCTATCAGACCGCAGGAGTGTCACTATTGACCATTGCAGCGCGAATTCAGGAATGCGCAACTAAGCTCGCTATAGGGGATGCCGAAAATGCGTTCATCCAACTTGCAATTGCCATCGACGGTACATCCAAGCTGCTTTATCCAGGAAATAAGACATCTCAGCGTTGTAAAAAATTTCTGAAAGACGTCCTGCCTTTCATTCTCTGGTCCCTAACCAATGGAACACCAGCTAAAACAACTAGCCTTTCATTTGAAATTTCAGGCTCTAGCGAGTCGAGCACATATATTGAATTCGAGGACCTTGCCTACAAAGTCATGCGCTGCTCACTACTCCATGAAGGCAAACTCTCGGAGAAGGTGGAATTTGTCAACGCCCTCTACATCGGTACGCGGAACGGGAAAATACAGTTTCCGTTAGCATTAATTGGTTCCTTGCTCTTCGCAGTGATCGCGAGTCCAGTGAATGAGCGCCAAAGAGTTTCTGAATCGACTTCATTTATATTTGGCAAGACTAAGGTTCCTGTAAACCACATACTTGGAAGCCTAGAGAAAACCAAAATAGCGATCCGCAACGGCTTTTTATATGACGTAGACACCGCCTGTAGTGGTCTAATGATTCCGGACACTCATTTAGGCGAGAATGCTCGCCACAGAGAGGTGTCTGATGACCAAGCAACGCCGTACCTTTACCCCTGAGTTCAAACGCGAAGCTGCCTGCCTG
>PJUF01000192.1_pt1 | contig 53112 bp, 63 predicted proteins | sample 1512191 | NCBI WGS metagenome assembly PJUF01 (sample SAMN08177673, study PRJNA422409) | Feces metagenome, whole genome shotgun sequencing project. | isolation source: Chicken feces (3) enriched on wood chips | host: Gallus gallus | place: USA: Madison | collected 2015-01-15 | reverse complement strand
GGCTACCAGCCGATCAACCACACATTCCTCATCTGGGTGATGGTGATCGTCGGCGGCATGGGAAATTCCTACGGCGCCGTGCTGGGGGGCTTCCTCGTCTACATGCTGTGGGCCATGTCCGAGCCGGTGAGCGCGGTGATCTTCGCGCAGATCAGCAACCTCACGAGCTGGGTCGGGCTGGGCGCCATCCCCGACATCGACGCCCGCGCCGCGCAGATGCGCGTCTTCTTCCTCGGCTTCGTCATCTGGCTGTCGCTGCGCTTCGCGCCCAAGGGCCTGTTGCCCGAAGTCATCCGGCGGCACGTCTAGGGCGGCGTAACGCCGGAGGAGAGGCGGGAGCCTACTCGAACCGCACCAGCAAATCCTTGCTGTCGATCTGGTCGCCGGGCTTGACGGTGACCTCGGCGACGATGCCGTCGGTTTCGGCGTGGATGGCGGTTTCCATCTTCATCGCCTCGATCGAGACCAGCACGTCGCCAGCCGACACCGTGTCGCCGACCTTGACGAGCAGCGAGGAAACGACGCCCGGCATGGGCGCCCCCACCTGCCTCGGGTCGCCCAGCGCGGCCTTGGCGCGTACCGCGATGGTGCCCGCCTTCAGCCGGTCGGGCACGCTCACCGAGCGCGGCTGGCCGTTGAGGTCGAAGAAGACGCGCACCTGGCCCTGCTCGTTGGTCTCGGCACGGCCGTGATAGGTGATGACCATCGTCTTGCCGCGCTCGATCTCGACGAAGACCTCCTCGCCCTGCGCCAGCCCGTAGAAATAGACGGGCGTCGGCAGCACGGCGGTGGGGCCGTATTTCTCCTGCGTCCTGAGGAAATCGGCGAACACCTTGGGGTACATGAGGTGCGACGCGAGGCGGAAATCGTCGAGGGGGCCGCCGGCCTCCTTCTCGATCTTTAGCCGCTCGGCTTCGATGTCGACGTCGGCAAGGTAGGAGCCGGGCCGCTCGGTGAGCGGCGTCCGGCCCTTCAGCACCTTCTTCTGCAGCGCCCTGGGGAACCCCCCCGGCGGCTGGCCGAGATCGCCCATGAAGAAGCCGACGACGGAGTCGGGAAAGGCGATCTCGCGCGCCGGGTCTTCGACCTCGGCCGGCGTCAGCCCCGACGACACCATGGCCAGCGCCATGTCGCCGACGACCTTGGAGCTGGGCGTCACCTTGACGATGTCCCCGAACATCCGGTTGACGTCGGCATAGGCGTGCGCCACCTCGTGCCAGCGCGCCTCGAGGCCGAGCGAGCGGGCCTGTTCCTTGAGGTTGGTGAACTGGCCGCCCGGCATCTCGTGCAGGTAGACCTCCGAGGCGCCGCCCTTGAGGTCGCTCTCGAAGGCGCGATAGCGGGTGCGCACGGCCTCCCAGTAGAACGAGATCTCGCGGATTACCCTGGCGTCGAAGCCGGGATCGCGGTCGGTGTCGGCGAGCGCCGCGGCGAGCGAGCCGAAAGTCGGCTGGCTGGTGGTGCCCGAAAACGCGTCCATTGCCGCGTCCACGGCATCGACGCCGGCTTCGACGGCCGCCATCACCGTCGCCGAGGCGGCGCCCGAAGTGTCGTGGGTATGCAGGTGGATCGGCAGGCCGATCTCGTCCTTCAGCGTCGTGATCAGCCGGTGCGCGGCGGCGGGCTTCAGCAGCCCGGCCATGTCCTTGATGCCGAGCACGTGGGCGCCGGCGGCCTCCAGCTCCCTGGCCAGCCCGACATAGTATTTGAGGTCGTATTTGGCCCGGTCGGGGTCGAACAGGTCGCCGGTGTAGCAGATGGCGCCCTCGGCCACCTTGCCGGCCTCGCGCACGGCGTCGATCGACACGCGCATGTTCTCGACCCAGTTGAGGCAGTCGAAAATACGGAACAGGTCGACGCCGCCGGCCGCGGCCTGGCGCACGAAGAACTTGACGACATTGTCGGGATAGTTGGTGTAGCCGACCCCGTTGGAGCCGCGCAGCAGCATCTGCATGAGGATGTTGGGGGCACCCTCGCGCACGGCGGCGAGCCGCTCCCAGGGGTCCTCGTTGAGAAAGCGCATGGCGACGTCGAAGGTCGCCCCGCCCCAGCATTCGAGCGAGAACAGGTTCGGCAGACCGCGCGCATAGGCCTCGGCGACGCGGGTGATGTCGTAGCTGCGCATGCGCGTCGCGAGCAGGCTCTGATGGGCGTCGCGCATGGTCGTGTCGGTGAACAGCACCGCCTGCTGCGCCTTCATCCAGGCGGCGAGGCCGGTAGGGCCGTCGCGCTCGAGAATCTGGCGCGAGCCGTCGATGACGGCCAGCGGCTCGTAGGCCGGCACCACCGGCTCGATGGCATTGGCCGGCGGGCGCGGGCGGTCGCGCACTTCGGGGTGGCCGTTGATGGTGACGTCGGCGATGTAGGTCAAAAGCTTGGTCGCCCGGTCCTTGCGGCGGCGGAAGTCGAACAGGGCCGGCGTGGTGTCGATGAAGCGCGTCGTGTAGCGGTTGGCGACGAAGTCGGGGTGGGTGATAATGTTTTCGAGAAAGGCGAGGTTGGTCGCGACGCCGCGGATGCGGAATTCGCGCAGCGCCCGGTGCATGCGGGCGATCGCCTCCTCGGGCGTCGGCGCCCAGCAGGTCACCTTTTCGAGCAGCGGGTCGTAGAAGCGGGTGATGACGGCGCCGGCATAGGCCGTGCCGCCGTCCAGCCGCACGCCGAAGCCGGTCGCCTCGCGATAGGCGGTGATGCGCCCGTAATCGGGGATGAAGTTCTCTTCGGGGTCTTCCGTCGTGATGCGGCACTGGATGGCGTGGCCGTTGAGGCGGATCTCCTCCTGCAGCGGCACGCCCGATTCAGGGGTGCCGATGACGGCGCCTTCGAGCAGCCTTATCTGCGCCTTGACGATGTCGATGCCGGTGACGACCTCGGTCACCGTGTGCTCGACCTGGATGCGCGGATTGACCTCGATGAAGTAGAACGCGTCGGTGTCGGCATCGAGCAGGAACTCGACGGTGCCGGCGCCGCGATAGCTGGCCGCCCGGCCGAGCTTCAGCGCGGCCGCCGTCAGCTCCGCGCGCACCGGCTCGCCGAGATAGGGGGCGGGCGCGCGCTCCACCACCTTCTGGTTGCGCCGCTGCACCGAGCAGTCGCGCTCGAACAGGTGGACGAGATTGCCGTGCGCGTCGCCGATGAGCTGCACCTCGACATGGCGGGCGCGCTCGATCAGCTTTTCGAGATACATCTCGTCCTTGCCGAAGGCGGCCTTGGCCTCGCGCCGGCCTTCGGCGACCTCGCTGCGCAGCTCGGCCTCGTTCATTATGCGACGCATGCCGCGGCCGCCGCCGCCCCAGCTCGCCTTCAGCATCAGCGGGTAGCCGATCTCGGCGGCCATGCGGGCGACCTCGTCGGGATCGTCGGGCAGCGCTTCGGTGGCGGGGATCACCGGCACGTCCGAAGCGATGGCCATGTTGCGGGCCGCCACCTTGTTGCCGAGGGCGCGCATGGTTTCGGGGCGCGGGCCGATGAACACCAGCCCAGCCGCCTCGCAGGCTTCGGCGAATTCGGGCGATTCCGACAGCAGGCCGTAGCCGGGATGGATGGCGTCGGCGCCCGAGGCGCGCGCCACGCGGATATATTCGTCGATCTGCAGATAGGCCTCGACCGGCCCCATGCCCTTGCCGATCAGGTAGGCCTCGTCGGCCTTGAACCGGTGCAGGGCGAGCTTGTCCTCCTCGGCGTAGCAGGCGACGGTCTTGATGTTGAGCTCGTTGGCCGCGCGGAACACGCGGATGGCGATCTCGCTGCGGTTGGCGACAAGGATTTTGGTGATCGGCATGGCGTCTGGCCCAGTCGGAGGGGTGGCAAAACGAAAAGGGAGCCGGCGGGCTCCCTTACTTCTGGCTCAAATGACCCAGCAGGTGGGACACGTCGTAGCCGGCATTGGCTGCCTGCGTGACGATCTCGTCCGCCGGCAGGCGTCCGGCCTGGCTCAGCGCCCACAGCGTCGTCGAGCGCGTGCCCGAGCGGCAGAAGGCGAGAACCGGGCCTGCGCTCCCCTCGAGCGCTGCAGCCGTCCGTTCGACCATTTCGGGCGACACGCCGTCGCGGCCGAGCGGGATGTAGTGATAGTCCAGCCCCGCCGCCGCGGCGGCCGCCTGCATGGCGGCCGAGGCGGGCTGGTCGGGGGCCTCCCCGTCGGGGCGGTTGTTGATGAGCGTGGTGAAGCCCGCCGCCTTCAGCCCGGCCAGGTCGTCGAGGGCAATCTGCGGCGAGACGCTGATTTCGTCGTTGATCCGCTTCAGTTCCACCACGTCGCTCCACCCGGCCCGAGACTGTCCCGCGGTGGGTTATAGACGGGCGCGGAAGCCTCGCGCAACAGCGCCGGCGTCAGCCGGCATAGCGGGCCAGCGCCCGGATGACCTGACGGGCGCTGATGCGGCCGATCATATGGCCCTCGGCGTCGGCGACGCCCACCCATTCATGCTCGGCAAACAGCGGCAGCACGTCCTCGCAGCGGGCGTCGGCCGACACGGCATGCTCGCACTCGATGCCATCGGCGGGCTCCATGATGGCGCGCACATGGATGGCGCGGGCCTTGTTCACGTCGCGCACGAACTCCTCGACATGGGCGTTGGCGGGGCGCAGCACGATCTCCTCGGGCTTGCCCTCCTGCACCACGGCGCCGTCGTTGAGCACGGCGATGCGGTTGCCGATCTTCAGCGCCTCGTCGAAATCGTGGGTGATGAACAGGATCGTCTTGTTGAGCCGCTGCTGCAATTCCAGCAACTGCACCTGCATGCCCGAGCGGATGAGCGGGTCGAGCGCCGAGAAGGCTTCGTCCATGAGGATGATGTCGGTGTCCATGGCCAGCGCCCGGGCGAGGCCGACGCGCTGCTGCTGGCCGCCCGAAAGCTGGCGCGGGCGCGAATTCTGGTAGCCGGCCAGCCCCACCGTCTCGATCCACTCCATGGCGCGCTCGCGCCGAAGGGCCTTGGGCACGCCCTTCACCTCGAGCCCGTAGGCGACATTGTCGAGCACCGAGCGGTGCGGCAGCAGGGCGAAGCGCTGGAACACCATCGCCACCTTGTTGCGCCGGAAGGTGCGCAACTCGTCGAGGCTCATGGCGGTGACGTCGACGCCGTCGACGAAGATGTCGCCTGCGGTGGGGTCGATCAGCCGGTTGACGTGGCGGATGAGGGTCGACTTGCCCGACCCCGACAGCCCCATCACCACGTAGATCTGGCCCCGCGCGATGGTGAGCGACACGTCGTCGAGGCCGATGACGTGGCCGGTCTCGGCCTGCACCTCGGCCTTGCTGCGGCCCTGGCGCAGCAGCGCCAGCGCGGTGTCGGGCCGCGGCCCGAACACCTTGGTGATTCCCCGCATGGCGATGGCGGGGGCGGTGGTGGCGGCGCTGTCCGCCGCGGTGAGCGGGCTCATCTCGTTCATGCCGTTGCCTCCGTCACGCCGATTCGCTGCTGCAGGCGGCGGCCATAGGCCTGCGTCACCCGGTCGAAGACGATGGCGAGCGCCACGATGCCGAGGCCGGCGAACAGGCCGCGGCTCACCTCGAGCCGGCCGATGCCCTGCAGCACCTGGTAGCCGAGGCCGCCGGCGCCGATCATCGAGGCGATGACCACCATGGCGAGGGCCAGCATCGTCGTCTGGTTGATGCCTGCGAGGATCGTCGGCAGGGCGAGGGGGATCTGCACGCCGAGCAGGCGCTGGCGCGGGCTGGTACCGAAGGCGCGCGCCGCCTCCATCACCGCCGGGTCGGTCTGGCGCAGGCCGAGATCGGTGAGCCGCACCAGCGGCGGCGCCGCGTAGACGATCGTCGCCAGCAGCGCCGGCACCTTGCCGGGCCCGAAGATCATCACGGTGGGAATGAGATAGACGAAGCTTGGCAGCGTCTGCATCAGGTCGAGCACGGGCGAGACGATGCCGCGCACCCGCGCCGAGCGCGACATCACGATGCCCATGGGGATGGCGATGAGGATGGCGGTCAGCGTCGCGGCGATCATCAGGGCCGTCGTCGCCATGGCGTCTTCCCACAGGTCGAACAGCCCCAGAAAGAGCAGCGCCGCGACGACGAGGGTGGGCAGCTTCCAGTTGCGCGTGGCGAGCCAGGCGATGCCGGCCGCGATGAGAAAGATGAGCCACCAGGGCGTGCCGATGAGGACGCGCTGGATGGTGGTGAGCAGCATGAGCAGCGGCGAGGCCGCCGCCTCGAGCGCACCGCCCCAGTAGCGCACGACCCAGTCGAGGCCATCGTCGATGGCACGCCGGAGCGGAACGGTGTCGATGATGTCGGGGAACATTTGAAATCCTCGCAGGAAGCCGGACAAGCGGCCGGGCACGAGGCCCGGCCGCGGTCAGGGGGACGCGGTGAGGACGCGACTCACCCCAGGTTGGCTTTCACCTTCTCGGCGATCTCGGGGGTCACCCACTGGGTCCACACGTCTTCCTCGGTCTGGAGGAAATGCACGGCGGTGGCCTCGGCGTCGGCCTTGTTGTCGTCGCCCCAGGCGACGATCTGGCTGACCGTGTCGCGGCCCAGCGTGGTGCCGGCGAGATAGTCGACGACGACCGGTGCATCCTCCTGCAGCCAGCTGGCGATGCCGATCTTGATCGGGCTGGCCGGCCAGGCCGTCTTCACCGGCGGTGCGTCGCAGTCCGGGTTGGTGTTGCAGGCGTAGCCGTCCTCGTCGACGGGCGGCAGTTCGAGCGCGTAGGAGGGGTACTTGCCCAGGATCGCGGTGGGGCCCCAGTAGTAGAAGAAGATGGGCTCCTCGCGCGTGAAGGCGCGGGCGATCGAAGCGTCGAGATTGCCGCCCGAGCCCGGCGAGAACAGGTTCCAGTCCTTGGCCTGCATGTCATAGGCCTCGAACATCGCCGTATTGGCGAGCTCGCAGGCCCAGCCCGGCGGGCAGGAATAGAGCCGGCCCTTACCGGCTTCCTCGGGGTCGGGGAACAGCTCGGGATGGGCCAGCACGTCGTCGGCCGTCACCAGCTCGGGATGCGCCTCGTGGAAATATTGCGGGATGAACCAGCCTTCCACGCCGCCGCCCTCGAAGGCGTCGGTCAGCTCGATCACCTGGCCGTCGGCGATGCCCTTCTGCCATTGCTCCTGGATGGAGCTGGTCCACAGCTCGGGTGCGATGGCCGGGCTGCCCTTGCTCAGCATCGAGGCCGAGGTCGGCACCGTGTCGCCGGCGACGATCTCGACGGTGCAGCCGAAGCCGTCCTCGAGGATGCGGGCGTGAATGTGAGCGATGGCCGCAGCCGAGGCCCAGGTCATTTCCGCGATGTCGATCGTGCGGTCCGTGCCGCATGCGTTGTCCTGTGCTTGGACGGGTAGGCTTGCCGCGGCGGCAAGAAGGGTAGCCGCGGCCAGCGCGCCTTTCCAATGAATATCCATCGTTTTAGGGGTCTCCCAGTTTCAGTAACGCGGGGAACGTAGTGATCGAGTCTCAGATGTCAAACAAAATCGGGCTTTTCGAAGCAACATATGCCCTATTACTTGAGGAATAGGGCCGAACACTTACTTCTCAACTACTCATGCCGTATGTTTCTTTATTGTCGCCGCCTCATTTCGACCACGAAGTTATCGCGCGCCTGCCAACTTGGATTGGCAAGCAACGCGTCTCATCTGCGAAGAAGAGGTCGGTAAAGAGCGACGGGTCAGTCGGCGGGGGTGCCGACCCAGGGGTGCCAGACGACGCCGCGCGCCGCGACGAAGGCGTCGGCGACGCTGTCGACGGTGGCGCCGGGCTGGTTGAGGTTCTGCAGCAGCGCGTTCATCTCGGCGAAGGGCATGTGGGCGCGCTGCAGGTAGGCGGCGACGTCCGGTGCCTCGAGATAGACCCACTGGGCCAGGGCCACGATCACCGGGTCGGGGGCGAAGCCGGAGGGCTGCGGATCGGCGCAGGCGAGCCGGCCGAGGCAGACGAACCGGTCCTTGTCGTAGGCGCCGAGATCGACGCTGGCGAAGCCGAACTGGGCCAGCACGGCATTAGGCTGCCAGTAGTAGAAGAGGATGGGCTCCTTGCGGCTCACCGCCTCGGCGATGAGCGTATCGAGCTCGAAGCGGTTGGCGGGCTCGACGATGTCGAACAGGCCGGCGAGGCCGTTGGCGCGGATGAGGTTGCGGTTGACCACGGCGCAGCCCCAGTCGGGCGGGCACGAGATGAAGCGCGCGCGGCCCTCGGGAGCGAAGTCGGCGGCCCGTGCCTTGAGGCCCTCGACGGTCAGCACGTCGGGGTAGGCCGCCGCCTCGTAGTCGGGCACGAACCAGCCCTCGAAGACGGGCTCGGCATAGCTGGCGCCGGCCTGGCGCACGAGCTGGCCCTTGAGCGCGCCGTTCCAGATGTCGGCGACGCGGCTGATCCACAACTCCGGGGCGACCGCCGGCTGGCCGTTGACGCCCATGGACGAGGCGGTGGCGGCGAGGTCGCCCGGCACCACCTCGACGGCGCAGCCGAAATTCTGCGCGATGAGCCTGGCGTGGATGGCGGCGAGCAGCTCGGCCGAGGGCCATTGCATGCGCGCGATGGTGATCGTCTCGCCGCCGCAGGGCGCCGGCGCCGGCTCGGCCTGGGGCGGCTCGAGAGAGACGATCGAGTCCTGGCCGGGCGCCACCGTCGCGCACGCACCGAACAGCACAACGGACAGCAGGCCGAGCCATTTCATGGGACCGAGACTACGGGATTCGCGCGGGCGCCGGCAACGGCGCCACGACGTTGACCATTCGATCAAATCAGGGTGACTCGCCACCGCCAATCGTGCAATATCGCCCCAGTGGAGGGCCTGCCCGGCGCTCCCGCCAATTCGTTGCCCGCCCTGAAGAGACCCTGAAGGGTTCCCGGGGGCGGGCAATCTTGCAGAGGGACATCATGACAAAACTGACAAGGATTGTGGGCTTCGCCGCCGCTGCGGCGCTGCTCGCGACCGGCGCCCAGGCCGCCGACACCAAGATCGGCGTGCTGCTCGGCTTCACCGGCCCGCTCGACACGCTGGCGCCGCCGATGGCGGCCGCCGCCGAACTCGCGGCCAAGAACATCAACGAGCAGGGCGGCCTGCTGGGTGGCAACATCGTCGTGCAGACCGCCGACGACACCTGCGCCACCGCCGACATGGCCGTCGCCGCGGCCACGCAGCTGGTCAATGACGGCATCCTCGGCGTCGTGGGGGCCATGTGCTCGGGCGTGACCATCGCCGTGGCCAACAACGTCACGGTCCCCAACAACGTGCTGATGATCTCGCCCTCGGGCACGGCGGCGACGATCTCGACGCTCGAGGATAACGACCTGGTGTTCCGCACCACGCCGTCCGACGCCTACAACTCCGACGTGTTCGCCAAGGCGCTGGTCGAGCGGGGCATCACCGAGCTGGGCGTCACCTACGTCAACAACGACTACGGCAAGGGTCTCGCCGACAACTTCAACGCGGCCTTCACGGCGGCGGGCGGCACGGTCACGGCCAATGTCGCGCATGAAGAGGGCAAGGCCGAATACCGCGCCGAGCTCGGCCAGATCGCGGCCACCGGCACGCAGAACCTCATGGTGCTCGCCTATGCCAACGGCTCGGGCAAGACCGTGCTGCAGCAGGCCGTCGAGAGCGGCGACTTCACCGCCTATTTCGGCGCCGACGGCATGGTCGACAACGTGCTGTTCGAAGGCTTCCCGGCGGGTGCGCTGGACGGCATGATCGCCATGCGCCCGGCCGAGCCGACCGGCGCCGGCCCCGATGCGTTCGTCGCGGCCGCGGCCGCTGCGGGCACCGAGGTGGGCTCCACCTTCCAGCAGCAGAGCTATGATGCACTGTTCCTCATCGCGCTGGCGCTCGAGAAGAACAACGGCAGCAAGGACGGCCTGTCGCAGGCGCTGCGCGATGTCGCCAACGCCCCGGGCGAGGTCATCCTGCCCGGCGAGTGGACCAAGGCGGTCGAGCTGATCAAGGCCGGCACGGACATCGACTATCAGGGCGCTTCGGGCCTGGTCGAGTTCGACGACGCCGGCGACGTGGCCGGCTCGGTTGTCGAGATGAAGGTCGAGAACGACGCCTTCGTCGCCGTCGGCCCGCTCGGCTGAGCCGACCCGCTCACCTGACACGAAGGCCCGGAGCAATGCTCCGGGCCTTTTTCTTTGGAGGGTTTATCTAGAGGCGCCGGGCGGTGCCGTCGATCACGGGGCCGTCGGTGCGCGCCGTGGCGCGGCTCGGGGCGGGGTGGGGGACGAGGGTCACGATCCAGCTGACCAGCAGCGGGATGATCACGAGATCGTCGAGCCAGCCCAGTACCGGCACCATGTCGGGGATGACGTCGAACGGCATCACCAGATAGAGCGGGATCAGCAGCATCAGGCCCTTGAGCCACAGCGGCGTCGCGGGCGCGAGGAAGGCGCGCCACAGAATCATCAGCTCCCGGCGGAACTGCAGCAAACGGCCCATGGCGATCCTCCTTGGTGCGAGCTTTTTTCGCAGATGGGGACCACCGCCCGCCGCTTCAAGAGCCGCCCATGCGGCAGCGGCGTCATTGCGCGGTCACGCGCGAGGGCTTATCTGTCGGCGCAATGAGCATTTCCATGCGCAAGCAGACGATTGGGGTCGATGTCGGCGGCGTGCGCGTCGGCGGCGGCGCCCCCGTCGTCGTGCAGTCGATGACCAATACCGACACGGCCGACATCGAGGCGACGACGCGGCAGGTGGCGGCGCTCTGGCGCGCCGGCTCGGAGCTGGTGCGCATCACCGTCGACCGCGACGAGAGCGCCGCCGCGGTGCCCCATATCCGCGACGCGCTGGCGCGGCGCGGCATCGGCGTGCCGCTGATCGGCGATTTCCACTATATCGGCCACAAGCTGCTGACCGACCATCCGGCCTGCGCCGAGGCGCTGGCCAAGTACCGGATCAATCCGGGCAATGTGGGCTTCAAGCAGAAGCGCGATACGCAGTTCGCGACGCTGATCGAGCTGGCGCTGCGCTACGGCAAGACGGTCAGGATCGGCGTCAACTGGGGCTCGCTCGACGAGGAGCTGCTCACCCGCCTCATGGACGAGAACGCCCGGTCGGCGGAGCCGGTCTCGGCGGCGGCGGTGCAGCGCGAGGCGATCATCCAGTCGGCACTGCTCAGCGCCGCGCGGGCCGAGGAGATCGGGCTCGGGCGCGACCGCATCATCCTTTCCACCAAGGTCAGCGACGTCCAGAACCTCATCGCCGTGTACCAGGACCTCGCGGCGCGCTGCGACTATGCGCTGCATCTGGGGCTCACCGAGGCGGGCATGGGGTCCAAGGGCATCGTCGCCTCCTCGGCGGCCATGGGCATCCTCATGCAGCAGGGGATCGGCGACACCATCCGCATCTCGCTCACCCCCGAGCCGGGGGGCGACCGCACGCAGGAGGTGCGCGTCGCGCAGGAGCTGCTGCAGACGATGGGCTTCCGCCAGTTCCTGCCGGTCGTCGCAGCCTGCCCGGGCTGCGGGCGTACCACCAGCCAGACCTTCCAGGTGCTGGCCAAGGAGATCCAGGACCACCTCAACGCCTCCATGCCCGAATGGCGCGAGCGCTATCCCGGCGTCGAGGCGCTGACGGTGGCGGTGATGGGCTGCATCGTCAACGGGCCGGGCGAAAGCAAGCATGCCGATATCGGCATCTCGCTGCCGGGCACGGGCGAGACGCCCGCCGCGCCGGTCTTCGTCGAGGGCAGGAAGGTGGCGACGCTGCGCGGCGCCGACGTGGCGGCACAGTTCAAGGCGATGGTCGCGGACTATATCGAGCGCCGCTTCGGCACGGCCCACAAGGCGGCCGCCGAATGAAGGCGGCACTGCGCTGGCTGTTCACGCCCTTCGCCTCGTCGCCGCGCCGCTGGCTGTGGACCGGCGTGCTGCTGGCGGTGGTGCTCGTCCTCGCGCTCACAGGCAATCAACGGTAGAAGCATGACGATCAAGGTCTGCCCCATCGTGCTGCGCTTGCGCGGCGGCGTCGAGGTCCTCGCCTTCCGCCATCCCGCGGCGGGGTTGCAACTGGTCAAGGGCACCGTCGAGCCCGGCGAGGCGGTCGAACAGGCGGCCCGGCGCGAGCTCGAGGAAGAAGCAGGCATCCGCGGCGCGCGCGTCACCGGGTCTTTCGGCGTGCGGGAGATCGGCGGCGACTCGTGGCATCTGCTGCGCGTTCAGACGCCGGACCTGCCTGAAAGCTGGGTGCATCGCTGCGCCGACGATGGCGGCCACGACTTCGCGTTCTTCTGGCACCGGCTCGCCGACGCGCCGGGAGACGACTGGCACCCCGTCTTCCGCGAGGCGCTGCGCCTGGTGGCCGAGGTCGCCGACGAGGTCAACCTCTAGGCCAGCTCTGCCGGCACGTCGCAGGCATCGGCCCATTGGCCGCCGCACAGCTCCAGCAAGCGCGCCAGCGGCAGGCGGATGGAGGCGTTGGTGTCGCCGCCGGCCGGGATCACTTCGTCGTAGATCCTGAGCGACACGTCGCAATAGATGTCGAGCGGCGCCGGCAGGCCGAAGGGGCAGACGCCGCCGACCTTGTGGCTGGTCAGGCGTTCCACGTCCTCGGCGCCCAGCATGCGCGGGCGCCCGCCGAAGGCCGCCTTGGCCTTCTGGTTGGAGAGGCGCGCGTCGCCGCGTGTCACCAGCAGGAACTCCCTGTCGCCGACGCGGATGGCCAGAGTCTTGGCGATCTGGCCGGGGGCGCAGCCATGCACCGCGGCGGCGAGCTGCACCGTGGCGGTGCTGGCCTCGGTCACCATGACATCGAGATCGGGGGCGCGGACCGCGAGGTCCGCCTGAACTGTCTTGAGCGTCATCGTCCTACTCGGTGGGAAAAGGCGCCGGCCGGGCCATCTCAGTGGTCCCGGCTGGCGATATAGCGGGCCGTCTCGCGCAGCGTCTCGGCCTCGGGCCCGAAGGCGGTGAGCGCGGTGACGGCGTCGTGGACGATGTCGCCCAGGTGCCGGCGGGCCGCGGCGACGCCGAGGCGGGCGACGAGCGTCTGCTTGCCGGCCCTGGCGTCCTTCTGCGTGGCCTTGCCCAGCGCCGCCGGCGAGGCGGTGACGTCGAGCAGGTCGTCGGCCAGCTGGAAGGCGCGGCCCACGGCCTCGGCATAGGCCGTCAGCTGGCCCAGCGCATCGGTGCCGGCGCCGCCGAGTACCGCGCCCATGCGGATGGCGGCGCGGATGAGGGCGCCGGTCTTCATCGCCTGCATGCGGGCGATGCCGGTCTCGTCCAGCCCCGTCGTCTCGGCCTCGATGTCGCGCGCCTGGCCGCCGACCATGCCGCCGGTGCCGGCGCCGGTCGCCAGCTCGACGACGAGCCGGATGCCGGCGGCGTCGCTGGCCGGCGCGCCGTGGTCGGCGAGATGGCCGAAGGCGAGGGTGAGCAGGCCATCCCCGGCGAGAATCGCCGTCGCCTCGTCGAAGGCCCTGTGCACCGTGGGCCGGCCGCGGCGCAGATCGTCGTCGTCCATGGCGGGCAAATCGTCATGGATGAGCGAATAGCAATGGACGAGCTCGACGGCTACGGCGGGGGCGAGGCTGTGCTCTGACGCGACGCCGAACAGCGCCGCCGTCTGGCGCAACAGGAAGGGGCGCAGGCGCTTGCCGCCGTTCAGCGTGCCGTGGCGCATGGCCTCGAGCAGCCAGGCGGGCACGGCGCCGGGTCCGCCGAGCCGGCCGGGCTGCAGCAGGGCGTCGAGCGCGCGCTCGATTTCGGCGGCATTGCGGGCCAGTCTTGCGGCAAGATCGCTCATGCGGCTGGCCTTACCCGAATCGGGCAGGAACCACTAGCCAAAGGCACTTTTCTTCTCTATAGAGCCGCCAACTTCCCGGCAGACCCCGATCTGTCGCCGCCGATGGCTTCGGCGACCGCCTGATTTACGGAGACAACGATGGCTGTTCCGAAACGCAAGACTTCGCCGATGAAGCGCGGATTCCGCCGCTCGGCCGATGCGCTGGCCGCCCCCGCCTATGTCGAAGACAAGGATTCGGGCGAACTGCGCCGTCCGCACCATGTCGACCTCAAGACCGGCATGTATCGCGGCCGCCAGGTGCTCGAGCCGCGCAAGGCCTGAGCGCCGGCCCGCCTAAGGCCCTATTGCAGTTTCCAACGGCCAGTCCCAAAAGGACTGGCCGTTTGCTTCAGGGGAATGCGTCTTGCCGTCGATCCGCGTCGAATCCGATTCCATGGGCACGATCGAGGTGCCCGCCGAAAGATATTACGGGGCGCAGACCGCCCGCTCGCTCGCCAATTTCGACATTGGCGACGAGACCATGCCCGAGGGCATCATCCGGGCCTTCGGCATCCTCAAGAAGGCCGCGGCGCTGGCCAATTTCAAGCTCGGCCTGATGGACGAGGCGACGCGCGACCTCATCGTTCGCGCCGCCGACGAGGTGATCGCCGGCACGCTCGCGGCACATTTCCCGCTCGTCGTGTGGCAGACGGGCTCGGGCACCCAGTCCAACATGAACGTCAACGAGGTGATCTCGAACCGCGCCATCGAGCTGGCGGGCGGCACGATGGGCTCGAAGACGCCCGTCCACCCCAACGACCACGTCAACATGAGCCAGTCGTCCAACGATACCTACCCCACGGCCATGCACATCGCGGCGGTGGCGGCGCTGGAGGACTATCTGTTCGGGCACGTCAAAGGCCTGCGCGACACGCTCGAGGCCAAGTCGGTGCAGTTCATGGACGTGGTCAAGATCGGCCGCACGCATCTGCAGGACGCGACGCCCTTGACGCTCGGCCAGGAAATGAGCGGCTGGGTGGCGCAGATCGACCTCGCGCTCAAGGCCGTCCGCGCCACGCTGCCGCAGCTCTACGAGCTGGCGCTGGGCGGCACGGCGGTCGGCACGGGGCTCAACGCCCATCCGAAATATGGCGAGACGGTTGCCGCCGAGATCGCCGCGCTCACCGGCAAGCCCTTCGTCACGGCGCCCAACAAATATGCGGTGATGGCCGGGCACGACGCGTTCGTGGGCACGCATGGGGCGCTGAAGCAGCTCGCCGCGGCGCTGATGAAGATCGCCAACGACGTGCGCTGGCTGGCTTCGGGGCCGCGCTCCGGGCTGGGCGAGATCACCATTCCCGAGAACGAGCCGGGCTCGTCCATCATGCCGGGCAAGGTCAACCCGACCCAGTCCGAGGCGCTGACGATGGTCGCCGTGCAGGTGATGGGCAATGATGCGGCGATCGGCTTTGCGGCCAGCCAGGGCAATTTCGAGCTCAACGTGTTCAAGCCGGTCATCGCCTACAATTTCCTGCAATCGGTGCGCCTGCTCGCCGACGCCGCCCGCAGCTTCAACGACCATTGCGCCGTGGGCATCGAGCCCGACCGGGCGCGGATCAGGCAGCTGGTCGACCAGTCGCTGATGCTTGTCACCGCGCTCAACCGCAGGATCGGCTACGATAACGCCGCAAAGATCGCCAAGAACGCGCACAGGAAGGGCACCACCCTGCGCGAAAGCGCCATCGAGCTCGGCCTGCTCACCGGCGAGGAATTCGACGCCGAAGTGAAGCCAGAGAACATGGTCGGCCCGCTGAAGGTGTAGCAGCACCTCCAGTACCGGCCCTCTTCACCTCTCCCTTAGGGGGAGAGGTCGGCGCGCCAGCGCCGGGTGAGGGGGCCTTGGCCGCAATCTCCGACTCAGCGAAGGCCCCCTCACCCCAACCTCTCCCCCGCGGGGAGAGGGAGGCACCGGCGGCACTGCGGCGGCTATTCCATAAGAAGGAGCGGGCGTCGCCCCCCTCTCACCTCTCCCCAAGAGGAGAGGTCGGCACTCATGCGGGGACTGGCGGCGCGGGGCGGTCTTTGCCATTGTCGGGCGAGCGGAGATGAGGAGTTGCCGATGACCGAGACCGTTTTCCTGCCGCCCACCGGCGGGCGCAGCCCGCGCGGCACGCTGATCCCGCCGCTGCTCCTCATTCCCTTCCTCATCTACAATGTGGTGGCGTTCACGCTGTTCGGCGGCAGCACGGAGGGCTGGCGGGCCACCGACATTCTCACGGTTCCGATGGTGTCGGGGCAGAACTGGGCGCTGACGGCGGGCGACGTGCTGCTCGTCGTGGGACTGGCGTGCCTGTTCGTCGAGATGCTGAAATCGACCAATACCGGGCGGTCCTCGGTGGTCGAGCACATGCTGTCGACGGCGCTGTTCGTGGTCTTCCTCGTCGAGTTCCTGCTCGTCGGCGCGGCGGCCAGCTCGACCTTCTTCCTGCTGATGGTGATGGCGCTGGTCGATGTCGTCGCCGGCTTCACCATCTCGATCACCGGCGCCGGCCGCGACGTGACGATGGGTTAGGCGTCGACGTCGAGGCGCGAGCCGGGAGGCAGGCGCAAGAGCTTCAGCCGCCCGCCCGCGTCATAGGTGCGCAGCACTTCGAGGATCGGCGCCTGCCGGCGGTGGCGCTGCGGCGCGAGGTGATGGCGTTCGGCGATGAGTTGGCTGAGGAACGACGCCCGGGGCGCCTCGCGCGCCGGCGCAAAGTGCGACCCGGCCCCGGAGGGGACCGGCAGGTTCCGGCTGATCGTTGAGATCGGGGCCATTGGCATGCATTCCTGTGCCGGATCGGGCGGCGTGGCGCAGATCCGGCCTGCAACGTCGCAATCCGCAGGCCGGACGGCAAGGATTTGTTAAGGCTTTTCCGGCCTTTCCGCGTCGAGGGTTAACGCGGCAGCGCCCGGATGGCTTCGGCGCTCAGGCGAAATTGTCCTTGGCGGCGCGCAGGGCGGCGAAGACGACCGCCGGATCGGTCTCGGGGGCGAGGCCCATGGCCCGGGCCATTTCCGGGCGATCGGCGCGAAGGAAAGGGTTCGTCGCCTTCTCCATGCCCATGCTGACGGGGATCGTCGGGCGGTTCTCGGCGCGCATGCGCGTCACCTCGGCGGCGCGGATGGCAAGGGCGGCGTTGCGCGGATCGATGCTCTGGGCGAAGCGGGCATTGGCGGCGGTGTATTCGTGGCCGCAGAACATCAGCGTCTCGTCGGGCAGGGCGCGCAGGGCCTTCAGCCCCTCCCACATGGGGCCGGGCTTGCCCTCGATCATGCGGCCGCAGCCCAGCGAAAACAGCGCATCGGCGGTGAAGATATGGCCTTCTGCGGCATTGTGGAGGGCGATCTGGCCGAGCGTATGCCCAGGCGTGCCGATGACGTCGAACTGTGTCGCGCCGACCGCCACGACGTCGCCGGGCGCCACCGTCGCGTCGAGCCCGAGGATCTTTTCCGCCTCGAGGCGGGGACCGGTGACGGTGACGTCGAAATCGGATTTCAGCACCGGCACGCCCTCGACATGATCGCGGTGATGGTGGGTGACGAGGATGTCGGTCAGCGTCCAGCCGCGGGCGTCGAGCGCGGCCTTGATGGCGCCGGCATCGGGCGCGTCGATGGCGGCGGTCTTGCGCGTCTCGATATCGTGCACGAGATAGCCGTAATTGTCGGTGCGACAGATGAAGACGTCGATGAGGACCGGCACGATGCCCTTGCTCCGGCGGGGTGATGGGTTGCACAGTTCTAATCCCGAAGCGGCCGCATGGCCATGGCGACAAAGCGATGAACCCCGACGTCAAGCGGCTGATCGACTTCTACAAATCCCCGCTGGGCAAGATCGCGCGGGCGCTGGTGCGCGAGCAGGTGGTGCGGCTCGCCGGGCGGGTGGACGGCCAGCGTGTGCTGGGGCTGGGCTTCGCCACGCCCTATCTGCGCTTCAGCCTCGCGACGGCCGAGCGCGTGCTCGCCTTCATGCCGGCACGGCAGGGCGCCTCGGCCTGGCCGCGCGAGGGGGCCTCGCACACAGTGCTGTGCGATCCGCTCGAAATGCCGCTGACCGACGCGGCGGTCGATCTCATCGTCGTCGTGCACGCGCTGGAGCATGCGGCCGACGCCGAGGAACTGATGCGCGAATTGTGGCGCGTCGCCGCCCCGAATGCGCGGCTGCTGGTGGTGGTGCCGCGGCGGCGGGGCATGTGGGCGGCGGCCGACAACCAGCCCTTCGGCGACGGCAACCCCTATTCGCGCTCGCAGCTCGAAAAGCTGCTGCGCGACCACAGCTTCGTGCCCGAGGCCTGGCGCGTGGCGCTGCACCTGCCGCCCAGCAACAGCCGGCTGATGCTGCGGCTGGCGCGGCTGTTCGAGCGCTTCGGGCGGCTGTTCGGGCTGGTCTTTTCGGGCGTGTTCATCGTCGTGGCGCGCAAGGAGCTGTTCCCGGCGGTGCCGCGGCGGCGGCGGCTCGAGCGCTATGTGCGGGTGCCGGGCCTCGCCCCGCAGACGGCGATGGAGGCAAATGACGGGAAGGCTTTGCGTTCCTGAGGGGCTTTCTCTATGGTCCCGCCGACTTTCCCGCCTCCCAGCACCCCATGGCCGACCGTCCCGTTCCGCAACCCGGCATTCTCAGGATCGCCCCCTATGTGCCGGGCCGCTCGCAGGCGGCGCCGGGCGTGGTGCCGGTCAAGCTGAGCGCCAACGAATCGCCGCTCGGGGCGTCGCCGGCCGCCCTCGCGGCGCTGGTCGAGGCGGATCGCAGCCCCGAAATCTACCCCGAGGGGACCTCGCGCATCCTGCGCGACGCCCTGGCGGACGTTCATGGACTGGATGCCGAGCGGATCGTGTGCGGAAACGGCTCGGACGACCTGCTGCACCTGCTGGCGCAGTGCTATCTGGGCGAGCACGACATGGCGGTGATGAGCCGGCACGGCTTCAACGTCTACCCCATCGTCACCATGGGCGCCTCGGCCGAGATCGTCATGGCGCCCGAGCGCGACTACCGCGCCGACATCGATGCCCTGCTGGGCGCGGTGACGCCCAAGACTAAAATGCTGTTCCTCGCCAATCCGAACAATCCCACCGGGACCTATCTGGGCGGCGCGGAGCTCGAGCGGCTGCAGGCGGGGCTGCCGCCCGACGTGCTGTTCGTGCTCGACAGCGCCTATGCCGAATATGTGACGGCCGAGGACTACGATGTCGGCGTGTCGCTGGTGGAGCGTTCGGAGAACACCGTCATGGTGCGGACCTTCTCCAAGATGGGGCTGGCGGGCGCGCGCATCGGCTGGATGTACGCGCCGGCGCATGTCGTCGACGTCGTCAACCGCATCCGCGGGCCGTTCAACGTCAACCGCTCGGCGCAGTTCGCCGGCGCCGCGGCGGCACGCGACGTGGATTTCAATGCGCGGCTCAGGGCCTATAATGCAACGTGGCGCGACTGGCTGACCGGCGCGCTGCACGGCAACGCCATCCGCGTCGTGCCGAGCCAGGCCAATTTCGTGCTGGCGCTGTTCGATACGCCCGAAACGTGCCGGGCGGCCTTCCAGGCGCTGTTCGACGAGGGCCTCATCGTGCGCGAGATCGGCGTCTACGGCATCGACAACGGCCTGCGCATCTCGATCGGGCCGGAGCCGGCGATGCGGCGGCTGGTCGAGGTGCTGAGGGCCTTTGGCGCGCCCGGGGCGAGGGACTAGACGCATGTTCGAGAAACTGGCGCTCATCGGCATCGGCCTCATCGGCTCCTCGATCGCGCGGGGCGCGCGGCTCAAGGGGCTGGCGAAGAGCATCGCCATCTCGACGCGCCGGCAGGAGACGCTCGACGAGGCGCGGGGGCTCGGGCTCGGCGATGTCTACACGCTCGATCCGGCCGAGGCGGTGGCGGGGGCGGACCTCGTCATCCTGTGCATCCCGGTCAAGTCCTATGGCGAGGTGATGGCCGCCATCGGCCCGCATCTGCGGGCGGGCGCCATCGTCTCCGACGTCGGCTCGGTGAAGCAGCACGTCATCGCGGCGATGGCGCCGCACGTGCCCGAGGGCGTGCACCTCATCCCCGGCCATCCCATTGCGGGGACCGAGCATTCCGGCCCGGCGGCGGGCTTTCCCGAACTCTTCATCAACCGCTGGTGCGTGCTGACGCCGGGGCCGGACGCCGACCCGGCCGCGGTGAGCAGGCTGTCGGCGTTCTGGACGGCACTCGGCTCCAATGTCGAGACGATGGACCCGCAGCACCACGACATGGTGCTCGCCATCACCAGCCATATCCCGCACCTCGTCGCCTACAACATCGTCGGCACGGTGGCCGACCTCGAGGCCGACACGCAGTCGGAAGTGGTTAAGTTCTCCGCCTCCGGCTTTCGCGACTTTACGCGCATCGCCGCGTCCGACCCGGTGATGTGGCGCGACGTGTTCCTCACCAATCGCGACGCGGTGCTCGAAATGCTCGGGCGCTTCCTCGAGGATCTCAGCAAGCTGCAACGCATGGTGCGGGTGGGCGACGGCGCCGGGCTCGAGGCGCTGTTCACGCGCACGCGCACCATCCGGCGTTCGATCATCACGGCGGGGCAGGAGACGGCGGCCGCCGATTTCGGCCGCCCGCACGGCGGCGCCCCCACCGTCAGCGGCCCTTCGGGCACGGTGGAGCTGACCGGCGCGCCGGCGCCGCTGCTCGACGTCAATGTCGAGGTGCCGCAGCCGGTGCGCGAGCATGGCGGCGGCGACGACGCCTGAGCTAACCCGCCTTGAGCGCGGCGATGACGGCGTGGCCGTCGGGCGAATCCCATTCGGCCGGGCCTTGCAGCACGCCGATCTCGCAGCCCGCGGCGTCGAGCAGGAGCGTCGAAGGCAGGCCGATGGCGACCGCCGTGGTCTGCAAATGCTTGAACGCCTCGAAGCTCGAATCCGCATAGAGCGGCAGGTGCTGCCACTGGCCCTCGTCGAGGAACGCCCTGGCCTTGTCGAGCCCGCCATCGCCGAGGTCGAGATTTATCGGCAGCACCATGAAGCCGGCATCGTTCTCGGCGGCGGCGAGGCGGTCGAGCGCCGGCATCTCGGCGCGGCAGGGCACACACCAGCTGGCCCAGAAATTGACGAGCAGCGCCTTGCCGGCGAAACCGCCGATCGTCGCCGGGTTGCCGGCCGCATCGGTAAAGCGCATGTCGGCATAGCCGCGGCCGGTGCCGGTGCCGTTGAGGGCGGCGAGTTGGCCGATGGCGGCGGCGTCGACGCGGCCCGCCGCCTCGGGCTGCGGCGTGCAGGGCGCGGCCTGCGTGTCGCCGGCATTGCCCAGCCAAAAGGTAACCGCTATAGCTGCCGCCGCGCTCAGAAGGGCCGCGATCGCGACGCGGCGGGGTGTCAGTCTGGGGCGTTCTGCAACGGGATCGGACACTCGGAACTCCAGGGGATCTGGCGATGAGCAATCGCATGTGGGGCGGCCGGTTCTCTTCCGGGCCCGATGCAATCATGGAAGAGATCAACGCCTCGATCGGCTTCGACCATCGGCTCTATAAGCAGGATATTGCCGGGTCAATCGCGCATGCGGCAATGCTCGCGGAGGCGGGCATACTGACGCATGAGGACCGCGACGCCATCGTTCGGGGCCTGAACGCGGTGCTCGCCGAGATCGACGCGGGCACGTTCACGTTTTCGCGCGCGCTCGAAGACATCCACATGAATGTCGAGTCGCGCCTGCGCGAGCTGATCGGCGATGCCGCCGGCCGGCTGCATACGGCGCGCAGCCGCAACGACCAGGTGGCGACGGATTTCCGCCTCTATGTGCGCGACGCCATCGACACGCTGCTGGCGCAGATCCGGACGCTGCAACTGGCGCTGGTGAGCCGCGCCGAGGCCGAGGCGGAGACCATCATGCCCGGCTTCACGCATCTGCAATCGGCCCAGCCGGTGACCTTCGGGCACCATTTGCTCGCCTATGTCGAGATGCTGGGGCGCGATGCCGGGCGGTTCGGCGATGCCCGCGCGCGGCTCAACGAGAGCCCGCTGGGCTCGGCCGCGCTCGCCGGCACGCCCTTTCCCATCGACCGCGACATGACGGCGACGGCGCTGGGCTTCGACCGGCCGACGGCCAATTCGCTCGATGCCGTCTCCGACCGCGACTTCATCGTCGAGACGCTGGCGGCCGGCGCCATCATGGCGATGCACCTGTCGCGCTTCGCCGAGGAGCTGGTGATCTGGAGCTCGGCGCAGTTCGCCTTCATCCGGCTCTCCGACAAGTTCACCACCGGCTCGTCGATCATGCCGCAGAAGCGCAACCCGGACGCGGCCGAGCTGATCCGCGCCAAGGTGGGCCGTGTCATCGGCGCGCTGACCTCGCTGCTGGTGGTGATGAAGGGGCTGCCGCTGGCCTATTCGAAGGACATGCAGGAAGACAAGGAAGTGGCCTTCGACGCGCTCGATGCGCTGTCGCTGAGCCTTGCGGCGATGACGGGCATGGTCGGCGACCTGGTCGTCAACCGCGAGCGCATGCAGCAGGCGGCGGCGATGGGCTTTTCGACGGCGACCGACGTCGCCGACTGGCTGGTGCGCGAGGCCGACATCCCGTTCCGCGAGGCGCACGAGATCACCGGGCATATCGTCAAGCTGGCCGAGACGAAGAACGTTCCACTCGACGCGCTGACGATCGAGGACTTCAAGCGGATCGACGCGCGGATCGACAGCCGCATCCACAAGGTGCTGAGCGTCGAGAGCTCGGTGCGGGCGCGCCGCTCCTATGGCGGCACGGCGCCCGAGAACGTGCTGGCGCAGGCGGCGCGCTGGACGACGCTGCTGACGGGCACCGACACGGTGGCGCGCAAGCCGAAGGGATCGCACGGGCACGGCGACGGCGGCATCGCCTGATGGTGCATCACTTCAGCTATCGAAACGAGGCGCTGTTCGCCGAGGATGTCGACGTAACGGCGCTGGCGGCCGAGGTCGGCACGCCGTTCTACGTCTATTCGGCGGCGACGCTGAGGCGCCACGTGCGGGTGATGCACGAGGCGTTCGACGGCCTTGCGGTGCTCGTCGCCTATGCCATGAAGGCCAATTCCAACCAGGCGGTGCTGAAGGTTATCGCCGGCGAGGGCGCCGGAGCGGACGTCGTTTCGGGCGGCGAGCTGGAGCGGGCGATCGCCGCCGGCATCGCGCCCGACAGGATCGTGTTCTCGGGCGTCGGCAAGACCGTCGCCGAGATGCGGCGCGGGCTCCAGCTGGGCATCAAGTGCTTCAATCTCGAATCGGAGCCCGAGCTGGAGCGGCTGAGCGCCATCGCGGCCGACATGGGCAAGGTCGCGCCGGTGTCGGTGCGGATCAACCCGGATGTCGACGCCGGCACCCACGCCAAGATCTCGACCGGCCGGAAGGGCGACAAGTTCGGCATTCCGCTGGCGCGGGCGCGCGGGGTCTATGCCCGGATCGCGGCGCTGCCGGGGGTCGAGGCGGTGGGCATCGACATGCATATCGGCAGCCAGATCACCGACATGGCGCCGTTCGACAGCGCCTATGGGCTGATGGCCGAACTGCTGCGCACGCTGCGGGGCGACGGCCATGGCATCGGCCATGTCGACATCGGCGGCGGGCTCGGCATCCCCTATCACGCCGATGCGGAGGCGCCGCCGCTGCCGCTCGACTACGCGCAGATCGTGCGCCGGCACCTGGGCGGGCTCGACGTCGAGATCGTGCTCGAGCCGGGGCGGCTCATCGTGGGCAATGCGGGCATCCTCGTCACCACCGTCGAATATGTGAAGACGGGCGACAAGAGCTTCGTCATCGTCGATGCGGCGATGAACGACCTGATCCGGCCGACGCTCTACGAGGCGCATCACGATATCCAGCCGGTGCGCCACTCCAACCTGCCGGCGATCACCGCCGACGTGGTGGGGCCGGTGTGCGAGACGGGCGACTATATCGCGCTCGGCCGGCGGCTGCCCGGCGTCGTGCAGGGCGACCTGCTGGCGGTGATGTCGGCCGGCGCCTATGGCGCGGTGATGGCCTCGACCTACAATTCGCGGCCGCTGATCCCCGAAGTGCTGGTCGACGGCGCGCGCTGGCACGTCATCCGTCCGCGCCGCAGCATCGACGCGCTCATCGCCCTCGACAGCGTGCCCGACTGGCTGTGAGCCGGGGCGCGGCGCGCTAGCCGGCGAGCCTGGCGAGCGAGGGCAGCTCGACCGGCCGGCCGCGCAGGGCGTCGTCGACCTTTTCGAGCAGCACCTGCAGCGAGAAGGGCTTCGGCACCACGTCGTAGATCAGCGCGTCGAGCCCGTGGGCGCGCTCGCGCTGGTCGGCAAAGCCGGTCATCAGCAGGATCGTGAGGTCGGGGTAGACGGCGGCGACGCTGAGCGCCAGCGCGATGCCGTCCATCACCGGCATCTTGATGTCGGAGAGCAGCAGGTCGAAGGCGCCGTCCTGCTCGGCGCACAGCTCGGCGGCGATGCCGCCATCCTCGGCCTCGGTGATCTCGTGGCCCATATGGGCCAGGGCACGGGTGACGAAGGCCCGCACATTGTCATCGTCCTCGGCAACCAGAATGCGCGCCATCAAAGTGTTCCTGCAAGTGGCGCGGCACTGCCGCCGCGCGGGGTGGTGAAGCTGAGCCGCACGGTCACGGCGCCATCGGGCGGGGCGCTGACCTCGGTCGAAAATTCCATGACCTCGCCCGGCTCCATCTCGGCGATGCGCGGGGTGACGGTCCATTCGTAGACGATGGCGCCGGCCCGATCGACGAGGCTGACGAGCACGGGCGGCACCGCCACGGGGCGCGGCGCGACCGAGCGGATGCGCGAGGTGATCAGCATCAGCGGCTTGCCGTCGCGAAAGCTGGTGAGCGTCCTGGCGTCCTCGAAGGTGAGCCCGACGACATTGACCGGCAGGCCGATGGCCGCATAGAGCCCGGCGAGTTGCGGCACGGCCCGCACCAGCTCGGCGCGCAGGCCGAAGCCCGTCGCAAACAGCGCCAGCAGCAGGACGAGCGCGGCGAACCGCGCCGTACGGCGGACGCGGGCGATCGGCAGGTGCCGCATCAGGAGGCGCTGGCGGCGGGCGAAGGCGCGGCGCCTGCGGTTGAGCTGGGCGGCGTCGACGGCGGCAGGCCCGGGCTTCGGCGCCAGCGTGGCACGCAGCTCGGCCAGGCGGCGGGCGGCCGCGTCGGCATCGCCGGGCGACGGGGGCGGCGGCAGGGCCGCGCTGGCCTCGGCCTCCGCCTCGAAGGCGGCGTCGAGGGCGGATTCCTCGGCGGGGGTGAAGAGCAGGTCGTCGTCGGCGGCGCCGGGCAGCGGCGCATCGGCCGTCGCGTGCCAGGGGCTCGAGCACTGGGCGCATTGCACCTCGCGGCCCGCCGCCCCGATGGTGGCGTAGGGCACTTGGTAGCGCGTGCCGCAACTGGGGCAGGCGATAATGACCGTCTGGAGGTCCGGCGAGCTCATGGCCGACCCTAGGCGCGGCCCGGTTAAGTTTCCTCAAACTTGCCCATGTTACGCGCTAGGCGAGTTTCAGGGGTTTCGGCTGCTATCATTCGGCCGGCTGATTCGGAGACGTCGCCCGAGTGATCGAATTCACCAATGTCGGCTTGCGCTACGGCCACGGCCCGGAGATTCTCCGCGACCTCAATTTCCGTATCCAGCCGGGCTCGTTCCATTTCCTCACCGGGCCGTCGGGCTCGGGCAAGACGAGCCTGCTGCGCCTGCTGCTGCTGTCGCTGAAGCCGAGCCGCGGCACGGTGACGATGTTCGGCCGCGACGTGGGCGCGCTCGACCAGGATTCGCTGCTCGACATGCGCCGGCACATCGGCATCGTGTTCCAGGAATTCCGCCTGCTCGACCACCTGACGACCTTCGAGAACGTGGCGCTGCCGCTGCGGGTGCGCGGCCAGCCCGAAAGCGCCTATCGCGAGAACGTCACCGAACTGCTCGAATGGGTGGGGCTGGGCGAGCGCATGGAGGCGCTGCCGCCGCTGCTGTCGGGGGGCGAGAAGCAGCGCGCCGCCATCGCCCGCGCGGTGATCGGGCGGCCCGACATCCTCTTGGCCGACGAGCCGACGGGCAATGTCGACCCCGAGCTGTCGCTGAGGCTGGTGCGGCTGTTCGCCGAACTCAACAAGCTGGGCACGACGATCATCCTTGCGACGCACGAATTGCCGCTGCTCGACAGCTTCGATTTCCCGCGCATGCAGCTCAGCGACGGCCGGGTGACGCTCGATGGCTGATGCAGGCCTCGCCGACGATCCCGTCGCAGAGACGGTTGCCCGCCCCCCCTCGTCCCGGCGCATGACGGCGATCGTGCCCGAACGCTCGGTGGCGGGGCGCACGCTGGTGCTGCTCATCGCCATCATGACCTTCCTGTCGGGCGTGACGCTGGGCGGGGTGGTGCTGGTGCAGAAATCGGCCATCGCGTGGTCGTCGGATGTGGGCCGCGAAGTGACGATCCAGATCCGCCCCGTCGAAGGCGAGGTGATGGAAAGCAACCTGCGCACAGCGATCGCTCTCGCCGAGGCCACGCCCGGGGTGGCGCGGGCCTATGCCATCAGCCTCGAGGAGAGCCAGAAGCTGCTCGAGCCCTGGCTCGGCGCCGGGCTCGACCTCAGCGCCATCGATATTCCGCGGCTCGTCGTGGTCGAGCTGGGCGACACGCGCGACGTCGATCTCGGCCTGCTGACGCGCGACATCACCAGCATCCGGGGGGCGACGCTCGATACCCACGCCGCCTGGCGCCAGCAGCTCAACACCATGGCCGGCACGCTGGTTTTCTCGGGCCTGCTGGTGCTGGCGCTGATCGTCCTCGCGACGGTGCTGGCCGTGGTGTTCGCGACGCGCGGCACGATGGCCTCGAACCGCGAGATCGTCGACGTGCTGCATTTCACCGGCGCCTCGAACCGCTTCATCGCCGGCGAGTTCCAGGGGCGCTTCCTGTCGCTGGGCTTTCGGGGCGGGCTCATCGGCGGCATCGCCTCGGTGGCGTTCTTCTTCCTCGTGGCGGGGGCGGCGGGCTCGATCGTGTCGAGCGAGGCGGCGAGCCAGCTCGGCTTCCTGTTCGGGCGCTTCTCGCTCGGGCTCGACGGCATATTGGGGATCGCCGCGCTGGTGCCGGTGATCGCCGCGCTCACGGCGATCACCTCGCGGCTGACCGTCAGGCGCTTCTTGTCCCAGACCTCGTAGCGGGAGCCGGATTTGGCAGCCTTGCAGGCCGTGCGCACGGCGATCTTCTACCTGCTGTTCCTCGGCCAGACGGTGGTGCTGGCGGTGATCGTCGGAACCATTGCCGTCATCTGGCGGCGGCGCACGGCGGTGAGCTGGGCGCTGGTGCAATACTGGCGCGCGTCCAACCTGTGGATGCTGCGCTGGATCGTCGGCATCGGCACCGAGGTGACGGGCGCCGAAAATGTCCCGCCCGGCCCCTGCATCTTCGCGGCCAAGCACCAGAGCGACTGGGACATCTTCGCGCTGCTGCCCTATACGGGCAGCCGGCCCGCCTTCATCGCCAAGCGCGAACTGATCGACATTCCCTTCTTCGGCTGGGCGGCCCGCTCGATCGATACGATTTCCATCGACCGCAAGCTGGGCATGGAGGCCATTCCGCGCATGCTGGACGATGCGCGGGCCGCCATCGCACGAGGCTGCCGGATCGTCATCTACCCCGAGGGCACGCGCAAGGCGCCGCTGGCCGAGCCGGCCTACCGGCAGGGGATCGTGCGGCTCTATACGGCGCTCGACGTGCCGGTGGTGCCGGTGGCGCTCAATTCGGGGCTCTACTGGGGGCGCAACAGCCTGCTGATGTGGCCCGGCACGGCGCGGGCGCGGCTGCTGCCGGCCATTCCGCCGGGGCTGGGCGCCGAGCAGTTCGCCGAACGGCTGAAGACGACCATCGAGGCCGAAACGACCCGACTCATCGCCGAGGCGGTGGCCGGCGGCATCGCCCGGCCGCTGACGCCGGCGTTCCGCGAGAAGCTGGCCGCGGCCACCGAGGCGACGGGCGCTCGCTGACCAGACATACCAGATGTTGACGCATCGTGCGAACGAGACCATACATCTAGGGGTGAGCGAACAATTCGATTGACAGTCGCCGCGATTTTGTTCTAGTTTTGTTCCCTTTCAGGAGTGCAGGGAATGGGGCTCATGACGGCCTTCACGGAACGGCAGTTCGGCGGCCCGATACCCCAGCGTCCGGTGAACTGGCGCGGCCGGTCGGGGCGCTTCTATGCCCTGGTGCCGGAGCGGCTCGAAACGTTCGCGCTGACCACCGAAGGGCTGCACATGCTGGCGCGCGGCAGCGTGCCGATGTGGGTCGGCTCCGCCCATGACGTGATCCACGACGCCCAGAGCCGGGCGCGCTTCCGGCTTGCGCTGGCGGCGGCGGACCGGGCGTTTCTCGTCGAGGCCAGCGCCGACGAACTGAGGCGCATGACGACCGTGTGGGACCTCGAAGGGGCCGAGCCCGTCAGCGGGCTGAGCGCGGCGTAGGGGCGGGGCTTTGGAGCCAGTGGCGTTTGGCCAAGGCCCCCTCATCCGTCCCGGCTGCGCCGGGCCACCTTCTCCCCGGTGGGGAGAAGGGAAGGGGGCAGCGTTGCGGCTGCGGCGGTCTACCTTCTCCCCGTTGGGGAGAAGGGAAGGGGGGCCAACTCGGGCCCCCGTGCCGCTGGAGCCCCTCCGCGCTGGGCAGAGGATGGATGAACGGTCCTTGCTTCAGGCGCTCTTGACCATGAGGGCTTCGTCGCCATCGAGGGCGGCGACGATTTCCATCAAAAGCTTGTCCTCGATGCCCAGAGACAGCAGGTGACGGGCGGTGTTGCGCACATATTCGGTGTTGCGGCCGGCCTCGCCCTCACCGGCCTCGACGATCTTCACCTGCGCGGCGACGGGCAGGCGCCCGGCATATTGGGGATGCGCCTCGTTGACGAGATAGGCCAGCGCCCGCACGGGCTCGCCATGGGCGAGGGTGACCGAGCGCCACGCCTCGCGATAGACGCCCCTGTCCTGCTCGCGCTCCTGCAGATAGTCGAAGACGCCGGCCCAGAGGTCGGCCGCGACCTCGAAGGCGACGCCGTGGCAGGAGCCGCCCCGGCTGAGGCCGAAGACGAGGCCCGGATTTTCCGGCGTGCCGCGGTGGCGGTGCGAATAGATCGAGAGCGAGCGGTGGGCGCCGTGCAGCACCGCCTTCTCCGCGCGCAGGAACGGGAAGCCCGGATTCCAGATCAGCGAGCCGTAGCCGAAGACATAGGGATTGCCGTTCGCCATGTGCATTTGGTAAGCGCGCCGCGATTGTGCCGCAAGTCTCCCCGATGACGGCGCCAGCTCGAGCCGCCAGGAACCCCATATGAAAAAGATCGTTGCGCTCGCCATCGTCGTTGTCGTCGTCGCCGCCGGCTATACCGTCGCCTGGCTGTGGGCGGCGGGGCAGGCGGGCGATTATGTGAAGCGCCTCGAGACGGCGGACGGCATCGACACGCCGCGGCTGGTCTGCGCCAGCTTCGGCATTGGCGGCTTTCCGTTCGGGTTCGACGCGACCTGCACGGAGGCGACCATCCAGACGGGCGACGTCACCATCGAGGTGAGCGGGCTCAAGGCCAGCGTGGAGGTCTACCGCCCCACCCACGCGCTCGTCTTCGCGCAGGGGCCGGCGACGATCGAGGACGCCTTCACCGGCAGCCGGAGCCGGCTGGACTTCAACGCGGCGCGCGGCAGCGCCCGGCTCGACGGCTGGCGGATCGCGCGCGTCTCGACGGTGCTCGAAGAGCCGCTCTGGACCGATACGCTGTTCGGCGACAGGCTGCTGGCGCGCGCCGACCAGCTCGAACTGCACCTCATCGACGCGCCCGAAAAGCACGACGCGGCGGCGGGGCTCGCGACCGTGGCGGTCTATGCGAAGGCCGAGGGGCTGGACGCGCCCGGCCCCGGCATCGCGGCGGGAGAGGCGACGTTCGAAGCCGAGATCACCAATTTGCCCGACGATGTGCGCAGCTATGGCGATGCGGACCTGCTGCGGCGCTGGCAGGCGGCCGGCGGCCGGCTCGAGCAGGCGCGCTTCAAGGGCGATGCGGCGGACCTTGCCCTCGAGGCGAGCGGTACGCTGGGGCTCGACGGCGCGGGGCGCGTCGAGGGCCAGTTGCAGCTGCGCTCCAGCGGCGTCGTCGAGCGGCTCGGCCCGCTGCTGCCGGAGCAGTATCGCGGGCTGATCGTCGGCGCGCAGGACGCGGACGGCTCGTACAGCCAGGCGCTGACCTTCACGGGCGGCGTCGTGTTCTCGGGGCTGGTGCCGGCCGGCATGGTGCCGCCGCTGTTCTAGGCCTTCCTGTCGAGCGCGTGGCCCGAAGCGGGATCGGCGGCGATGGCGCGCAGGGCGCGGGCCGCGGCGGCGCCTTCGGTCTCGACGGGCATGGCGCGGGTTTCGCCGGCGCGCAGGGCCGCGGCGAGGTCGTTGCGGCGCTTGGCGATGAGCGCGATGGCGGCGCCGAGCGTCGGGGCTTCGGCAAAGGCCATGGCGCGCAGCGTGTTGGCGAGGCTCATCAGGCGTGCCTGTCGACGACGCGGCCCGTGCCGGCGGGCGGCGGCGCGGGCTTCGCCGCCTCGGCCAGCATGGCGACGAGCGACAGCTCCATCTCGTGGCTTTTCCTGAGGATGGCCATCTGCGCGGCCTGCTGCGTGCCGGCCAGGCGCAGCGCCACCAGGCGGGCCGCTATGTCCACCATGTCCATGGGGCAATGCTAGGACGGCCCGGTAAACAAAGCTTAACCCGCCGCACCCGGCCCGGAATCGTGGCCAAAGCGGCCCGGCGTCCACAGCACGTCGGCCTTGCCGTTGGCGTTGGCGACGCGGGCGAGCACGAAGAGCAGGTCGGAGAGGCGGTTGAGATAGATCATCACCTCGGCATTGCCGGCGGGCTCGTTGAGCACCAGCTCGACGACGAGCCGCTCGGCGCGGCGCACGATGGTGCGCGCCATGTGCAGATGCGCCGCCAGCGGCGTGCCGCCGGGCAGCACGAAGCTCGTCAGCGGCGCCAGCCCCTCGTTGAAGGCATCGATCTGCTGCTCGAGCCAGGCGGTCTGGGCCGGCGTGGTGCGCAGCGAGGGCGGGGCGTTCTCGGGATCGGTGCCGGGGGTGGCGAGGTCGGAGCCGAGATCGAACAGGTCGTTCTGGATGCGGGCGAGCACGGCATCGACCTTGGGCATGGCGCCCGTCGACAGGCGCGCGAGGCCGATGGCGGAGTTGGCCTCGTCGACAGTGCCGAAGCAGTTGACGCGCAGATCGTATTTGAGCCGGCGCGGGCCGCGCACCAGCCCCGTCGTGCCGTTGTCGCCGGTCCTCGTGTAGATCCTGTTGATCTTGATCATCAGGAGCCCCGGCCGAAGAAGAACAGCGCGCCGAGCAGCACGACGAGGGCGATGGCCTGGGCGATGACGCGGGCGCGCATCAGCAGCTGGCTGCGGTTCTCGTCCTGGCCGCGGAACATGTTCCACAGGCCCATGAACAGGATGATCGCGACGGCGCCGACCGAGGCGATGACGAGAAGATTGAGGATGGTCTGGTTCATGGGATGTCCGTGGTGCCCGGCCGCGAGGGGGAGCGGGCGATGTAGGCGCCCAGGGCCTGGGCGAGCTGGTCATAGATGGCACGAATCCGCGGGCTGAGGAACAGCTCCCGATGGGTCGTGAGCCAGACTTCGAGCGGCGGCGGCGCCAGCATGGGCAGCAGCTCGCGCATGCCGGGGGTATCGCGCACCAGGCCGCGCTGGGCAAAGCCGATGCCGAGACCGGCCCGGATCAGCTCCCAGCCGGCGGTCTGGCTGTCGGTGCGCAGGGCGAAATCGGCGCGATGCAGCTCGTAGCCCATGGCGCGCGCCGTGCCGATCAGCAGCTCGGAGCGGTCGAAGCCGATGAGGTCGTGCTCGCGCAATTGGTCGGGGGAGGCCGGAATGCCGCGCGCCCCCAGATAGGACTGGTGGGCGCAGGCGACGACCGGCAGCTCGCCGAGGCGGCGGGCGATCAGCTCGAGCTGGGTGGGACGGAACATGCGCACGGCGATGTCGGCCTCGCGCAGCAGCAGATTTTCGGCCGAGTCGGACGGCACCAGCTCGAGGGCGATGGCGGGCCAGGCGCGCCTCATGTCGCGCAGCAGCGGCGGCAATATGTAGTGGCTCACCACGGTGCTGGCGGTGATGCGCACCGTGCCTTCGAGCGTCGCGGTGGCGCCTTCGGCGACAAGCGCGGCCTCGGCCAGCGCTGTCTCGGCGGCGGCGACCGGCTCGTAGAGCCGCAAGGCGGTGGGGGTCGGCTTGAGCCCCTGCAGGGTCCTGTCGAAGAGCAGCACGCCGAGCTGCTGCTCGAGCGTCTCGATATGCCGGCCCAGCGTCGGCTGGCTGTAGCCGATCCGCCGGGCGGCGGCCGACAGGGAGCCTTCGGCGACGACTGCCGCAAAGCTTCGCCAGAGGGCCCAGTCCGGATCGGCGCTTGCCATGGCCTCTACATAAATGAATAGCCAGCGTGCAGTTCTCGCAGATTTCGCAGCGAATGTGAATGGTTCACCTGTCGCTCGTCAGCGAAAGGACATGAGATGAGCAAGGATCACGTCGTCATTCTCGGGAGCAACGGCCATATCGGCCACGCCGTCGCCAAGGCCTTCGTCGCCGCCGGCTGGACGGTCACCGGCATGGCCCGGACACAGAAGCTGCCCGTCGCCGGCATGCGCTTCGTTTCGGGCGATGCGGAATCCGTCGACGCCATGCGCCGGGCGATCGGCGATGCGCCCATCGTCGTTCATGCGCTGAACCTGCCCTATCACACCTGGTATGGCGGGCGCCTCGAGGCGCAGATGGCCAATGTGCTCGCCGCCGTGGGGCGCGAGGGGCGGACGGTGCTGTTTCCGGGCAACATCTACAATTTTGCGGCGGCCGAAGCGGTGCTGACGCCGGAAACGCCCGCCCACCCGCAGACGCCGCGCGGCGCCATCCGCGTGCGCGTCGAGGCGATGCTGCGCGAAGCGGCAGGGCGCGGCGACCTGCAGGCCATCGTGTTGCGGGCGGGCGATTTCTACGGGCCGGGATCGAGCGGCGACTGGTTCGACCAGGTGATGCTGCGGCGCCTCGCCAAGGGCAGGGTCAGCGTCATCGGCACGCCCGGCATCGGGCATAGCTGGGCGTATCTGCCCGACCTGGCGCGGGCGTTCGAGATGCTCGCGGCGCTGCGGCGCACGCTGGGCGCTTACGAACATTTCCATTTCCCCGGCCACTTCGTGACGCCCGAAGCGATGGGCCGCGCCATCGCCGCGGCGGTGCCGGGGGGCGTCAAGGTCTCGCGGTTTCCGCTGTGGCTGCTGCGCGCCGCCGGCCTCGCCGATCCGGTGATCCGCGAGGTGGCGCGCATGGACTATATCTGGCGCCATCCGCTCGAACTGCGCGATGCGCGCTTCGCGGCGCTTGTCGGCGAGGGCTTCGACACGCCTTTCGAAGCGGCGGTGGCGAGGACGGTGATACCGGTGCTGCAGCGGGGCGGGGGCATGGCCGCGGCGGCGCAAGGCGAGGCGGCGACGCCAGGAATCTGAACGGCGACTGAACGCCTGTCTCATCGCGCCTTAATGCGCGCCCAGCCATCGTGCTGACATGAACGCTCGCTCCTGATGCGTTCCCCCAAACACCCTAGGGACAGCAAAATGAAGAAACTTCTCGCCATCGCCGCCCTGCTGATCGGCAGCTCCTTCGCCGGCCTCGCCCAGGCCGATGACATCGCTCTCGGCGAGCCCGGCTATGGCGGCACCGGCTGCCCCGACGGCACGGCGTCGGTGACGCTCAGCCCCGACGCGAAGTCGCTCTCGATCCTGTTCGACGAGTATTACGTCGAGGCCGGCGGGTCGACGAACAAGTCGTTCGACCGCAAGAGCTGCAACATCGCCATTCCCGTGCATGTCCCGCAGGGGCTCAGCGTGTCGATCCTCACCATCGACTATCGCGGCTATAACAATATTCCGACCGGCGCGCGCACGACGTTCAACGTCGAATATTTCTTCGCCGGCGCCCGCGGCCCGACCTTCACCAAGACCTTCAACGGTGCGCTCGACAAGGACTACCTCATCACCAACAAGCTCCAGGCCAACGCGCTGGTGTGGTCGAAATGCGGTGCCGACGTGAACCTCAGGACCAATTCGTCGATCCGCGTGCAGACCAGGCAGAACAAGGAAGCGCTGGCGACTGTGGACTCCGAGGACGTGAGCGCCGCCATCGTTTACGCTTTGCAGTGGAAGAAGTGCTAGGCCTCGGCTGAGGCAGCGTCTTGGAGGCGGCCCACGGGTCGCCTTCTTTGTTCGGAGAGTATGCAGATGAAGCGAATTGCCCTGGTTCTCGGCGCCGCCTTCGTAACCACCGGTCCGGTGCTCGCCGCCGACTGCGACGCGGGGGCGCCGGTCATCGGCAGCACGCAAACTTTCTCGCCGGCCGGTGCGCTGGACGTGTTCAGCGGCGGATCCACGAACGAATCGTGCTCCATCAGCGGCGCGCTGCCTTCAACGGGTGCCGACCGCTACGTCGTCTATTCCACAGACATCCGGGGCTCCGCCTATGTGAACGACGACAGCTCGAGCGTCAGCCTGAAGCGAGACGGTCTGGGGGAAAGCAAGACGACGACGCATTCCGGGCTTACCGAGCTCGACACCTTCGTCGTGACCGATCGCTACGCTGCGGGGCTGGGCTATGCGGGCGGCTTCGACGGCTCCTACGAGACGTCGCTGAGCGGCGACGGCGAGCTGTATATCGACGACATCACGCTCACCATGGCGTGGACGACGATGGCCGACCAGAAGGACTCGTTCACGCAGCTCGCGCAGGGTCAGGCGGGCATCGTGACCCACCTCGACGGCATGACCGGCCTGCTGACGGGCGGCAATCTCGCCCTCGAGGGCGACAACGAGGTCGGCCTGCTGGGCGGTATCGGCTCCTACATGGTGGGGGCGACGGCTCGCGCCAATCTGGCCGAGGGCTTCAGCCTGCTGGGCGGAGTGTCGCTCGTCGACTTCAAGGCGGCAGGCGCGGGCGCGTCGGGCGTGAACGGCGCTCTGGCGCTGCGCTATGTCGAGCCGTCGGGCGCATCCACGCGGTTCTTCGGCGAGGCGGGCGTTCAGGCCGGCGCCCTCAACGTCAGCCTCTCGCGATCCTTCTATGACAGCCAGACCTTCTCGGACGACTATGAAGCCACCGGAACAGGCGATGGCCTGCTCGGCGCCGTCTATGTCCGCGGCGGTGTGGCGATCGAGCCGATGCCCGACCACGAGGTGGTGCTCTCCGCCTCCCTCAAGCAGAGCGCGCTCGGCATCGGCACCTATGTCGAGGACGATCCTGCCGCCAACCCGAACCTGTTCTCGGCCGACCTGTCGGGAACGACGTCGAGCTTCACTACCGTCAAGACCGGTGTCGACTGGACCGCCAAGCTCAGCGACAGTGTCGACGTCACGGCGTCGGGTGCCGTCGGTGCGACTTTCGGGTCCGGCGTCAACGGCACGGTGTTCGGCGTGGGCGCGGTCACCGGTGCCCCGAGCACTGTCGTTTTCGCCGAGTACGGCCTGCGCCTGGGGCTCGAGCCGACGCCCAACAGCCGCATCGACGGTTTCGTGCAGGGCACCACCGGCACCGGAATCGGCACGCATGCACAGATCGGCGCCGGCTACAGGATGTCGTTCTAGGCCGTAGGGCCGAAGCCCAGCATCTCGCGGACATGCTGCGGCGACACGCCGTCTCGCCGCAGCTCGCGCAGGCTCTTCGAGCCTCGTGACTTGCTGAGCTTCCTGCCGTCGGCGTCCATCACGAGCTTGTGGAACGTATAGATCGGCTGGCCGAGGCCGAGCAGCATCTGCAGCAGGACATGGATGTCGGTCGCCGCTTCCATGTCGCGCCCGCGGGTGACGTGGGTGATGGCCTGGGCGGCATCGTCGACGACGACGCTCAGATGATAGCTCGCCGGAATCTCCTTGCGCCTTATCACGACGTCGCCCCACAGCTGCGGGCGCGCATAGCGGATCTGCGGGCGATCCAGCGGCGTCGGCATGGCGACGGTGAAGCTCACGGGGCCGGCAAGGGCGGCGGCCTCGGCCCCGCGCAGCCGGTACTGGGCGCGCTCGCCCCGCGCCAGCCGCGCCGCGATCTCGCCGGCCGACAGGTGCCGGCAGGCGCCGCCATAGAGCGGCGCACCGTCGGGATCGGTGCCGACGGCATGGGCCGTGATCTCGGCGCGCGAGCAGAAGCACGGATAGAGCAGGCCCATCTCGTCGAGGCGCCGGGCCGCCGCCGCATAGGCGGGCAGGCGTTCGGACTGCACCATGACGGGGGCGGGCCAGTCGAGGCCGAGCCAGCGCAGATCCTCGAGAATGGCCACGGCAAATTCGGGTTTACAGCGGGTTATGTCTATGTCTTCGAGACGCAGCAGCAGGGTGCCGCCGAGCTGGCGTGCGCATCTGTCGGTGAACAGGGCCGAATAGGCATGGCCGAGATGCAGATGGCCGTTGGGGCTCGGGGCAAAGCGAAGGATCGGCGCGGGCATGGTCCGCTCTAGCACAGAATTTCTCGACTCGCCCGGGGCGCTCGCGCGCCAGCTGCGGGCACTGCTGCGGCGCAATCCGGCGCTGCGGCCGGTGGCGCGACAGGCCGGCGCCTTCGACATCAGGCTGACGCCGGGCGGCTTTCCGGGGCTGGCCCGGGTCGTGTGCGGACAGCAATTGTCGGTGGCGAGCGCCCGGGCGATCTGGGCGCGGTTCGAGGCACTGCCCGGGGCGCTCGAGCCGGCCGGCTATCTGGCGCTGGACGAGGCGGCGATACGGGCCACCGGCTTTTCGGCAGGCAAGTACCGCACGCTGTGCGTCATTGCCGAGGCGGTGGCGGCGGGGACGCTCGACTTCGCCCATGCGGAGCGCCTGCCGGCCGAGGCGGCCGTGGCCTATCTCACGGCGCACAAGGGCATCGGCCCGTGGACGGCGGAGATCTACCTCATGTTCTGCAGCGGCCATCCCGACATTTTCCCCACCGGCGACCTTGCCTTGCAGAAGGCCGTGGGCCATGCCTTGGGCATGGATCATGCTCCCGACGCCAAGGAACTCGCGACGATCGCCGCGCCGTGGTCGCCCCATCGCCACGCGGCGGCGCTGCTGTTCTGGAAATATTACGCCGCCGTCATGCGCCGGGCGGCAGGAACCGCCCTATGACGGCGACATTGTCCGGCCCCATGCTGGCGCCCGGGGCGGGCGGGGCGCCGAAGCAGCTCATGGTGCTGCTGCACGGCTACGGCGCCGACGGCAGCGACCTCCTCTCGCTGGGCTGGCAATGGCGCGAGCCGTGGCCCGACATGCTGTTCGTGGCGCCCAACGCGCCGGCCGTGTGCGGGCTGGGGCAGGGCTTCGAATGGTTCGCGGTGGACCACGAGCGGCGCGAGGAGACGTGGCGCACCGGGCCGGCACAGGCGGCGCCGGTGCTCGTCAACTTCCTCATGGACGTGTGGGCGCAGACGGGGGTCGGCCCCGGCGAGACGGTGCTGGCGGGCTTCAGCCAGGGTGCCATGATGGCGCTGCATGTGGGGACGGCGCTGGACCGGCCGCTTGGGGCGATCGTCGCCTTTTCGGGCGCCTTCGCGCCGGCCGAGGGGTTCGGGTCGGGACGCTTCGCCCGGCCGCCCGTGGCGCTGGTCCATGGCGACAGCGACACGGTCGTCGATCCGCAGGCCAGCCGGCAGGCCGCCGCGGCGCTGGCCGCCGACGGCTTCGACGTCGCTCTTCACATCTCGCCGGAGGCCGGGCACGGCATTGCTCCGGACGGGCTCGATTTCGCGACGGCGTTTCTGGGCGCGCGGCTGCAGGGCAACACCCCGAAATTGCCATGACTTGGCGCTTCACAGTGCCGACATACTGCATGTAGTATAAGCGCGTTATGAGTGTTGCCGATTCCCTTGAAGGGAGTCTCCGGTGACCGTCCACGTGTCGCCAGAGTCGTGCCCCGCGCTGGTGCTGAACGCCGACTACAGGCCGCTCAGTTATTATCCCTTGTCACTTTGGTCGTGGCAGGACGCCATCAAGGCTGTGTGCCTCGACCGCGTGCAGATCGTGTCGAGCTACGAGCGGATCGTCAAATCGCCCAGCTTCGAGATGTTCCTGCCCAGCGTGGTGTCGCTCAAGGAATATGTGAAGCCGGCGCGGCACCCCGCCTTCACGCGCTTCAACGTGTTCCTCAGGGACCGCTTCCAGTGCCAGTATTGCGGCTCGCGCGAGGATCTGACGTTCGACCACGTGATTCCGCGCTCCAAGGGCGGGCGGACCACCTGGGACAATGTCGTGGCCGCCTGCGCGCCATGCAATCTCAAGAAGGCCAACCGGCTGCCGCGGGAAATCAGGATGTTCCCGATGCAGACGCCCTACCAGCCGAGCGTGCACGACCTGCACAATAACGGCCGGGCCTTCCCGCCCAACCATCTGCATCGCAGCTGGCTCGATTATCTCTACTGGGACATCGAGCTCGAGCCCTGAGCCCTGCGCGCCTGCCAGGTGATCGCGGCGGCGAGGAGGGCGACGATGCCGAGCGAGACCAGCGCGTTGTAGCCGGCGAGGGAGAGGCCGAGGAAGCGGAACTGCACGGCGTCGCAGGGCACGATCCGCTCGATGGCGCCCGCCGCGAGAGAATCGAAGCTGAGGCCGCCGCCGGTGCCCGTGCAGGCGGTGGGGCCGGGCCAGAAGCTCCATTCGACGCCGGCGTGGAAGCCGCCCATATAGGCAGACCACACGAAGATGGCGGCGGCGATCGCCATGGCCGCATACCACGCGCCCAGCGGCAGCCGGTTCCACAAAAGCAGCACCAGCGCCAGCACGGGCAGGCCCCAGTAATAGGCGAGGCGCTGCTCGAGACAGAGCTCGCAGGGCACGAGGCCGCCGACGAGCTGGCTGCCCCAGGCGCCGCCGATGGCGACGAGCCCGAGCAGGAAGGCGAGGCCGGCGAGGAGCTTGTCGGCCGGAAAGGCGCCGGAGGCGGAGCGTGTCATGAGGCGATCCATGCTGTTTCGACGCCGGATTGATGCCTTTCCTTGGGCGATTGCAAGGGGGCTCGCACAGCTATGATCAGTCGGCGGCGGGGGCGATGTTCAGCCGCTGCTGGATGCCGAGCGCGTTGCGCGGCGCATTCGGTTTGTCGGTGGAGACGAAATAGGCGAAGACGTCGCGCTCGGGCTGCCGGGCCTCGGGCGGCACGATCACGTCGCCGGCGACGGCCTTGCCGGTGGCGAGAGCCTCGAGGCGCCCGGCCCACAGGTCGAGCCCTTTATCCCCATAGCTGTCGCCGCCGGGCGGACCCTGCAGGCGGCAATAGGCGAAGTCGGCGGTCTGGTCGAGATAGGGCCAGTCGGCAGTGTCGGCGACGACGAGCGCGACATTGTGGGCACGCAGCAGATCGAGAAAGACGGGATCGGCGAAGCTGGACGAGCGCACCTCGATCGCCTGGCGGATACTGGTGGGCAGCAGCTTCAGGAACTGCGCCATGCGATCGGCATCGAATTTGAGGTTGCCGGGCAGTTGCCAGCAGACGGCGCCGAGGCGCGACCCCAGGGCCGCGACGGAGGAAAAGAACAGCTCCAGCGGCTGTTCGACGTCCTTGAGCCGCTTGATGTGGGTGACGGCCTGGTGGCCCTTGACGGTGAAGCGGAACGCCTCGGGCGTCTGGGCGGCCCAGGCCGCAAAGCTCTCCGGCTTCTGGTTGCGATAGAAGGTGGCGTTGATCTCGATGGCCGTGACGTGACGGCTGGCCCAATGCAGCTCGTCCTTCTGGCGCAGCCCTTCGGGATAGAACTGCCCGCCGCGCCAGTCGGGGAACACCCAGCCGGCCATGCCGGTCCTGATCGTGCCTGCCATCTCGTCCCTCGCCGTCACTCGGCGGCAATAGACGCCGAAGCGCCGGCCGGTGCAATGGCAAGCCGCCGCATCAGGTCGCGCGCATTGTCGGGCGCCTGCAGCTTGTCGGTGTTGTCGAAGAACACGAAGACATCGCGGCGCCTGCCGTCGGCGACCGGCGCGGTCACGAAGCTGCCGTCGCGCATCGGCCGGCCGCCGGCCCAGGCGCGCATGCGTGCCGCCCAGCGGTCGAGCTCCGCGTCGGCGTAGCGCGAATTGTAGAGCTCGGCGTTGCCGTGCAGCCGGCAATAGACGAAGTCCGTGCTCAGATCCATGAGCAGCGGCCACTCGACGGTATCGGCGCAGACGAGCGCTATGTCGTACCGGCGCAGCAGGGCGATGAAGCGCGGATCGCGGAAGCTCTCGTGGCGAATTTCGATGGCGTGGCGGACGGGCCGGTCGCGCGCGACCCTGAGCCAGGCGCGCGCCCGCAGCCGCTGGTCGTGCTTTTCGCCAAGACGCGCCGCCTCGCGTGTCGTGTGGGGCAGGGCGGCAAGGAACGGCTCTAGCCGCCCGGGATCGAAGGAAAAGCTGGCGGGGAACTGCCACAGGATGGGGCCGAGCGCGTCGCCCAGGGCGAGGACGCCGGAGGCGAGAAAATTGGCAAGCGGGGCTTCGAAGCGTGCGAGCTTCAGCATGTGGGTGAGATAGCGCGGCCCCTTCAGGGCGAAGACGAAGTCGGCAGGCGCGGCGTCGGCCCAGGCATGAAAGCTCTTCGGCACCTGCATGCCGTAGAAGGTCCCGTTGATCTCGATGGCATTGAACTGGCGCGCCGCGAATGCGAGCTCCTGCTTGCGCGGCAGGCCCTTGGGATAGAACGTTCCGCGCCAGGGCCCGTAGGTCCAGCCCGAAACGCCGATCCTGATGTCGCCACGCTGCGCCATGGTGCTTCAATCGCCGGGCGGGCGGGACGGTTCCGGTTGACGCAAATGCCGGTTTCGCCTTATCTCCGCGCGCTCCATGGCAGCCCCTGTGGTGGAACTGGTAGACGCGCCGGATTCAAAATCCGGTTCCGAAAGGAGTGTCGGTTCGATTCCGACCGGGGGCACCAGGAGCGGGCAGGCGTCGCCCCCTGTGCCGCGGTGGCCGGCTCGCACTGTTTCCGAACCGGGAACTGGCTGTTCGACGTGGAGTGGGCCGAAGCGGCTTTCCCTCTGGGTGCGTCAACAGTATTGACCTATGGAACGGTCAAGAGACAACACCATGATGCCCTCGATCATCGGACGCCGGCAGCTTCTTGCAGGCAGCGGGAGCCTTCTGGCCCTGAGCCTTGCCGGCTGCGCTACCATGGCCGCGCCCCGCGTGGTCCCCGAACGCCAGGCCACGCCTAACGTGCCTCCGCAGGTGGTCGCGATGTATGCCGCGGTGCCGGGCGAGCCATTTCCCGTGCGCGCCTCGCGCATCGACCTCGTGCCCCAGCGCTATTGGCGGCAGGACGTGCCGGATCCGACAGGCGAGGCGCCGGGGACCGTGGTGGTCGATACCGCCGAGCGCTTTCTCTATCACGTTCGGCAGGACGGCATGGCGAAGCGTTACGGCGTGGGCATCGGCCGGGCCGGGTTCGAATGGGCCGGCAGGGCCCATATCGCCTACAAGCGCGCCTGGCCCAGATGGACGCCGCCCTCCGACATGATTGCGCGCGAGCCCGAACTCGAGCCGTACCGCCACGGCATGGAGCCCGGCCCGGACAACCCTCTCGGGCCGCGCACGCTCTATATCCATCAGGGCAACACGGACACGCTCTATCGCATACACGGCAATCCGGACGAGCGGACCATCGGCCAGGCCGTCTCCAGTGGCTGCGTCCGGCTGCTGCCGCAGGACATCATCCACCTGCACGACACCGTGCGCACCGGGTCGCCCCTGCTGGTGATCTAGCGGCCTGACCTGACCCTTCCGGCGCTTTGGAGCCTCCATGACGGCGCGGGGCGATCAGGCGTCGCCGCGATCCGTCGCCGGCATGGGCAGGGCCGCTTTTCCCCCCCGGCCAACTACGGGACGTACGGCTCGTCCAGTCCTTCGAAAGGCCCCGCCTCCCGCTCACCATCGACGTAACCTACGTCCCCGTACGGTGGGTTCCCAGGGTGTATTTGATCGTTCAGATCACCGTCGTTCACGAGCATCAAGTCGTCGCCCGGCCCGCCATAGAGGATGTCGGTGTCGTTGACGCCGTATGGATCGATGTCCTGCAAGTGGTCATTTCCCTGGCCGCCAACCAGGAGATCGTCGCCGGCGCCGCCCTCGGCCCAGTCATTGCCGCCATAGAGCCAGATGATGTCGTGGCCGGCGCTGCCCCACACGACATTGGCCTTGTCGTTGCCGTGGATTTCGAGCCCGATGGCCTTGCCCAGATCATAGCCTCGGCCGTCGAAGTCGTCGGAATCGATCATCGTGGTATACTGGCCGCCATACGAGCTGCCGCGCAGCACGATGACGTAGCGGCCATTGGCGTCGATGTAGATGGCAGGCTCGACCGGTGCGACCGGCGCCGACTGGTTCGCCTCCGAAAAGCGTACCACGGCCCGCGGGTGCACGACGGCGAAGGCGCCGATCGCACTGCGGCAGATCGGTTTTCCCGCAGCGTTCCTGAAGGTGACGAACCAGCCATAGGTCCCTACGCCGCCCGGCTTGAAGCGGCTCTTGAACGGGGCGGCCCTGCCGACGACGAGAGCTGACGGATCGTGCGCTGCGAAGATGGCGACCTCGCGCGAGGCCGTGCCCGCCGGCTCGGCGGTCCAGCGGAAGGTCGGGATGGCGCTATGGCTGACCGTCCTGCCGGGCGATGCCAGCTCCACCGTGTCCGGGCATTGCTGCACTTCGACAGCGGCCAGTGCCGGACCGGCGATCATGGCCAGCGCAACAGCCGCTCCGCAGAGGGCGAGGAGGCGGGGAGATCGGCTTGGCATGGACGGGTCCTGTGGCGATCGATCGCCGCAAGCTATGCAGCGATTGTTGCACCATTATTTGACGCCCACCGGGATCTTTCGGCGTGGGTGTCAGAGCGCGGGTGCGATCAGTGCGAGACCGATTTCGGGATCGAGCCTCTTGCGCAGATATTCGGGGGATTCGGTCAGGATCACTTCCAGCGTCGGGCGCACCTCGGCCGTCTCGAGGTGGCCGGCCACGGCGCTGCCGTCGCGGCGGCCGAGCACGGCATGGATGTGCAGGGCCGGCTGGCCTTCGGGGCCGACGGCGACATCGCCCGTAAGGGAAGCGACCTCGACCTGCTCATCCACCTCGATGGGGAGATAGGCCTTCGCCTCCCAGTCGAAGAAGGCGAGGGTGGCGCGGCGGAAGGCGCCGATGGCCTTGAAGCTCGCGGCCTGCAGCCCGGCCTCCTTGGCGAAGGCGGTGAGGCAGGCGGTCACCTCGTCGCCGGTCGACAGGATTATCGCATAGGTCTGCTGGCCGTCCGCGTCGTGGAGGAGCTTGCTCTGCATGCGGCTATCCCCGGCCGTCGGTGCGGGTCTTGTCGTGGTCGCCGCGATCGTGGGCGCCGCGCTGGATCGAACGGTCGCCATCGGAGATGGCGTATTCATTGCCGGGGCCGGGCTTCGGATAGCGCTTGGCGGCGTGCTTCAGCGTCTCTCCGGGCAGCGGCGCGTCCGTGCCCTTGGTGTTCTCCTGCCTGTTGATGATGCGCTTTTGCTGCTCGCGCGTGAACTTGCCCTGCATTTTGGGGGCTTCGCGGGGCCTGGTGGTCGATTGCTGGGCCATGTCATCGTCTCCTTGTGGAAGGAGCAACGCGAACCGGCAGATCTGGTTCGCATCTCGTGACCGGCGGCGGGCCTATCCGACGAGAACCGGGTGGCTGCAGGAGACGCCGTAGACGCGCAGATCGGCCTCGCCGATGCCCAGCCCCGCCGTGTCGAGCAGGCTGGCGAGGGTCGCGTCGAGGCCCGGAGCGAGCGGTGTGATCAGACCGCTCACGATGCCCAGCACCGCGTCGGCCCGCAGCAGCGGGATGGCCAGCAGGTCGACCGTGGGCTTGGTCTTGCCGAGCAGCGTGCCGGCGAGCGAGCCGACCACCGTGCGCGTCGACGCGGTCTTCACCGTTCCGGCGGCGATCTCGCTGCTGGCGAAGCTCAGGGAGACGGGCGTGGATTGGGCGACCTCCACCAGCGCCGAGGCGCTGACCCCGACAAGGCCGAGCACGTTGACAAGCTTGGCCGCGCCGACGGCGGGATGGTCCATGAAGTTCACCAGCCTGTGCTCGTCGATCGTGCCGACGATCAGGCGGGCGACGCCGGGCTTGACCGCGATCGTCGCGGCGCCGTGCGGCGCGGCCGCGCTGGGGCAGGTGGCGCTGGCGACGACGGCCTCGGCGGCAGCGACCTCGAGATAGACCGGCAACCGCACGGTGATCGGCACCAGCGCGAGCTGGCCGGGGACTTCCGTCGTCAGCAGCACCCTGACCGGCGCCGTCCTCACCACCGTGCCGGTGGGGCCGACGGACAGCCAGCCCGATGCCTGGGGCGGCTCGCCGATGGTGACGGACGCCGCGACCTTGATCAGCCCGGCGACATCGAGCACGTGCCGCAGCGCGACCTGCCTCACCCCGTCGGCGAGGACGGCGCTGGCGCCGAGCAGGTCCAGCGCCGAAACCATCACAGACATCGGCTCGCCGGCGGCGTGCAGTTGCAGCGCGCCGAGTGTTCCCAGCTGCACGAGCCGGCCGATGCCGATCGTGCCATCGTCCGCCAGGGCGCCGGCGAGGGTCCGGGCGAGGGCCGCGTCGGATTGGCTGACGACGGCGGCGAGCGCGGTGACGAGCTGCCTGGGACTCGCGTTCATGGCGAGCAGGTCGTCATAGGTTCCCGCCGTGAGGTCCAGTTCGAGCGCCAGGGCGTCGAGAAAGGCGAAGAGGCTCGCCTCGACATTGAGCAGACCGTTGTAGTCGACGGCCCCGAGCTCGATGCTGGTGCCCAGCAGCGCGTTGAGCAGGGCGTTGGGCAGGCCGTCGCTGAGCGAGGCGAGGCGCGAGCCGATGGAGAAGGCAACCAGCGTGTCGCGCGAGGCGATGGCGCTGGCCGCGATCTGCGGGATCGGGCTCCACGAGTTGGCAAAGAACAGCCGCCCCGGCGTCTGGAAGCTGACGCGCACGGCGTTGACGGCGCCGGCCGAGGGGCGGAAGCGCTCGCCTGCATCGAGGTGGCGGTTGGCCGTGTAGAGGCCGGACGACGCGCCGAGCCGGGTGGGACTTTCGGGGTCGCGCAGCATCTCCACCGTCACGCCGGCGGGAACGAAGCCGGCGTCGGCGATGACCTGGCGGGCGATGGCGAAGGCGTTCAGCGGGTCGCGGGAGGCGGCGATGGCGGCGAGGTCAACCGCCGACTGCACCCGGCGCTTCTCCAGATAGAGGCTGCCGGCATCGACGGCGAAAGCGGCGGCAATGCCCATCAGGCCGAAGAGCAGAGCAAAGAGAATCGCTATGTTGCCGCTCTCGGCGGACAGGAACCGGCGAATCACTGTTCTACCGCCCGCCCTTTCTTATCGTCGACGCGAAGGTGATGATCGAGGCCGGCAGGGGGATGGGTGGGTAGAGGTTCCAGATCGGCAGCTCGGACGCGTCATAGGCGACAGAAATCTGGTACTGGTCGCTGTCGCTTTCCGATTCACCGACGCTGAAGGTCAGCTTCCTCCTGTCGAGCAGCAAGTAGGTGCCCGCATTCGCCTCGAGATAGGCGCTGACGATCTCGGCGCGCTCGTCGTTCGACAGGCCCGCGATCGAGACGCGGGCGGCGTCGGCCGCGAGCTGCTGCACCGAATGCGCCGCGCCGAAATAGATCGCGTAGGCGATCATGCCGAAGACCAGCAGCAGAAATACCGGTGCGAGGATGGCGAACTCGACGGCCGACGATCCGCTGCGATCCTTCCAGAATACTCCCATTGCCTGCCTCACAGTCCGTGCCGTGAGGCTGCAAGACGTTTATCAACAAAGCCGTAACGATCGCCGTGCAGTTTTGCGACGAAGGCGACCGACCTGTCTGTAGATGCGTTCTAGAAAGACGGCTGCCCGGCGCCGGAGGTACGAACCTCATTCCATGTCGGGGACCTCGCCATAGACGGCGAGTACTTCGGGCGGGCCGAATTCGCCGATGTCGGGCTGGGCGTCGCGCGCCCAGGCGATGACGCCGGTATGGCTGTCCTTGAGCAGGCGCGCGTGGCGCCGCGCCTGCTCCTCGTCGCGCATCTCGCGCGGCTCGAAGGCCGGGCGCAGATCGCCGGTTTCATCGTCACGGTCGAAGGCGGCGAGGACGATAAGCTTCATGGCTTGCCTTGCTGTCTGTTGTCGGAGCGGTCTGCGCCGGGTGCCGCCGACTCCGACACCAATGCGCGCGGCAAGGCAAGCTCTCGACCGGACCCGCGCTCGCCGCCGCTACAGGGGCGGTTCGCCGCCATAGAGGCCGCGATAGTCGCGGACCTGGTCTTCCGAATAGGCCGGCGCGGCTTCGTCGAAGCCCTGCCAGCCTTCGGCGAGATAGTCGTTGCGGCGCTGGTCGATGTCGACGCCCGCGGCGTTGCGCAGGATGGCCGCCACGGCATCGGCCCGCGTCTCCTCGGCCCGCACGCTGACAAGCGTGCCGCCACGGCGCACGCCCTCGGCATAGACATGCGCCTCGGCCTCGGGCACGCCGGCATTGGCCAGCGCGCCGAGCAGACCGCCTGCCGCACCGCCAAGCGCCGCGCCGGCCAGCGCGCCGACCGCCGTGGCCAGCAGCCAGCCGCCGGCGATCACCGGGCCGATGCCGGGTAGGGCGATGGTGCCGAGGCCGGCGAGCAGCCCGGCGCCGCCGCCTGCGACTGCACCGACGCCTGCGCCCGCCACGGCGCCGTCCTCGGCGTCCATGTCGTCGTAAACGACCTCACCGGCCGCGTTGTTGGCAATGAGCGAGATGTCGGCGCTCGAAATGCCGGCATCCTTGAGGGCACGCACGGCGGATGCCGCATGCTCGTAGGTGTCGAATAAGGCTGTGATTGTCCGCATCTTCTCCCTCCTCGGGGCGATCGGTGGGGCGCAGCGGCCCCGTCGAGGGGCAAACTCGGGGGAGGGGATTGCGTTCCGTGCGGCGTGCGGCTCAGACGCCGAGCAGGCGCCGGACGAGAACGACGACGACAACGCCCGCGAGGATCGTCGCAAAGACGTTGCGGCTCAGCGCGTAGGCGAGCGTCGCGGCCGCGGCGGCGGTCCATTCGGCCGGCCCGCCGCCGGCGACCGCAGGCGCCACGAGGGCGGCGAGCACGGCGCCCGGGATATGGCGAAGCCAGGCAGCGACGAACCCCGTTTCCGGCAGGCGTCCGGCGACGAGGAAACCGCCGGCGCGGATGGCGAAGGTGACGAGCGCCATGCCGACGATGGTGACGAGCGCTTCAGGCGACATCCGCACCTGCCCGGCGCCGCTCGTTGAGCGCGCCCGCGAGGCTGCCGCCCAGCCCGCCGGCGATCACGTACCACTGGCCGGGCACATAGCGCGCGGTGACGATGGCGATGAGGCCGGCCACGATCCAGGGCAGGAGGTCGCTGCGCCCCCGCCACATGCCGAGCAGCAGGGCGATGAAGGTCGCGGCGAAGGCGAAATCGAGCCCGTAGGTGGCCGGATCGGCAATAACGGCGCCGAGCAGTCGGCCGGTCAGCGTCGCCCCGACCCAGGCGAACCAGGCGAGCGCGCCGATGCCCAGCATGAAGGCGACGGAGCCGCGGCCCTGGCGCATCTCGGCCATCGTCATCGCCCATTGCTCGTCGGTGACGAGGAACATGGCCAGGAGGGCACGCCAGCGCGGCACGTCGGAAAAGAGCGGGCGCAGCGTCGCCGACATCAAGAGCATGCGCAGATTGATGATGGCGACTGCGAACACGATGGTGCCGATGGGCAGGGCGCCCGGCGTCCACAGCTCGACGGCCACGAACTGGCTGGCGCCGGCATAGACGAGGCCGCTCATCAGGACGACTTCGAGCACGCCGAGCCCGGCCTGACCCGCCAGCACGCCCCAGACGACGCCATAGGCGGCGATGGAGACGGCGACCGGCAGGAACATCCGCACGCCGAGCAGGAACTGCGGCCAGGGGGAAACATGAGAGGCAGGCATCGGGCGCACTCTATTCCACGGCCTGCCGCGCTTTGCCACCGTCAAGGCGCCGTGGCCGGGCGGAACCATCGCGTCTTGCACGTTGACGCGCTGCCCGGGCCGGGATAGGTAGCGCCCCCGCGTGTTTCATGCCGTGCTCCGACCCGCCGGCGTCCCCCCTTTTCCGGGAACGTGAAGTGGCCCCCAGGTCCGGTCGACTTCGATCGGGCGACGCCTTCGAAATGCGCATCACGACTGAGCCGCGGTCACGGAGTTCGTTCGCATGACGCCTGCCCAAAAGCCGCTCTGGCAGCGCTTCCTGATCTTCCTGTTGCCACTGATGCTGAGCAACATCCTGCAGTCGCTCTCGGGCACCATCAACAACATCTTCCTCGGCCAGATGATCGGGGTACAGGCGTTGGCCGCCGCCTCGGCCTTCTTCCCCATCATGTTCCTGCTGATGAGTTTCGTGATCGGGCTCGCCTCGGGCTCGACGGTGCTGATCGGGCAGGCCTGGGGCGCGGGCGACCGCGAAAAGGTGCTCGAAGTCACCGGCACGACGCTCACCGCGTCGTTCCTGCTGGGGCTGGTGGTGGCGACGATCGGGCTGCTGTTTACCGGCCAGATCATGAGCATCCTCGGCGCGCCGGCCGACATCCTCGCCGAATCCACCGCGTATGGCCGGGTCATCCTCATCGGCATGCCGGGCTTTTTCGTCTATCTGATCGTCACCTCGGTGATCCGCGGCGTCGGCGACACGGTCACGCCGCTATGGGCGCTGGTGCTGTCGATCCTCGTCGGCCTCGTGGTCACGCCGGCGCTGATCCAGGGCTGGTGGGGGCTGCCCAAGCTCGGCCTGATGAGCGCCGCCTGGGCCTTCATCATCGGCTTCGTCGTGGTGCTGATCTTCCTGTTCTTCTTCCTCAGGGCACGAAAGCACCCGCTGGCGCCCGATGCGGCGCTGTTCCGGCATCTGGGGCTCAATCTGCCGCTGCTCGGCACCATTTTACGCATCGGCGTGCCGGCCGGCGTGCAGATGATCGTTGCCTCGGTCGCGGCCGTTGTGGTGGTCGGCATCGTCAACCGCTTCGGCTCCAACGCCACGGCCGCCTATGGCGCGGTGGGGCAGGTGATGAGCTATGTGCAGTTCCCGGCCATGTCGATCGCCATCGCCGCCTCGATCTTCGGCGCCCAGGCCATCGGCGCCGGCCAGTCCGATCAGCTGCGCCGCATTACCCGCACGGCGATGGTGATGAACCTCATCATCACCGGCGCGCTCATCACGCTCGCCTATGTCTTCTCCGAGCACATCGTCCGGCTGTTCATCACCGCCGACGAGGTGGTGGAGATGACCGAAACGCTGCTCCATATCGTCTTGTGGAGCCTGTTGCTGTTCGGCTTCAGCGCGGTGCTGTCGGGCGTGATGCGGGCCTCGGGCGACGTGCTGGTGCCGATGTTCCTCAGCCTGGGCGCCATCCTGCTCGTCGAGCTGCCGCTGGCGCTATACCTGTCCACCACCGTGCTAGGGCTCAGCGGCATCTGGGTCGGCTATGCCATCACCTTCTCCACCATGCTGGTGCTGCAGGGGGCGTATTATTGGTTCTTCTGGAAGAACAAGCCGATCAAGAAGCTTATCTGAGCGCCGTCTCGATCCAGCGCACGGCGAAGGGGACGATTTCGGCCGCGGCGACGAGCACCGACGGCGCGGCGCCGACCCGGCCGCGCCGCCCGGCTCCTGTCGCGAGGAAGGCGTCGACGATCGTCGCGAAATAGTCGTCGGCAAGACCATCGGGCGGATCGGAGGTGTCGAATTCCTCGAACCGGCGCCATTGCGTGCGGCCCTCGACGAGGATCGGCGCGGCGTAGCGACGGATGCGCTTGGGGGCGAAGTCGGCCAGATGCTCGGCGTGGTGCAGCAGCGTCATCGTGTCGAGCGGCGCGCCGAGCATCAGCGTCTTGCCGCCGGCCTCGACCAGCTTGCCGAGCGGCGAGCCCGGGCCATAGCCATAGTCGAGGGCGTGATCGGCGACGAACCAGGCGGCGCGGCCGCCGAGCGCGGCCAGCGAGGCGCCGGGATTGGCGCTGCGGAGCGCGCCCGGCGTGGTGCGCAGCAATTCGGGGAAGGCCCCGTTGTCGCGACTTGCCCGCGAGGAAAGCGGATCGAAGGGCGGCATCTCGTCGCGCAGATCCTCATGCGCGTCGATCTCGTCCTGCCCCTGCCAGTCGGTGTAGGCGAGGATCGTGCCGGCCGGCCCGACAGCCTCGCGCAACGCGCCGATGACGCTGTCGGCGCCGCCGAGGACGGGGCCGATCCGCCGCAGCGCGGCATGGACGAGCACCGCATCGCCGGCGGCAACGCCCAGCGCCGCGAGATCGGCGGCGAGGCTGCGCCGCGTGGCGATCAGCTGGCCGCCCCGGCATAGCGGCGCTCGGGCTTCGGCTCGGCCGTGGCGGCGCGCATGCGGTCGTAATTGGCCCGTGCCTCGTTGACCGAATCCATGTGCTCGGCGGCCCAGTTCCACAAGGCATCGAGGGGGGCGGTAAGGGTCCGGCCGAGCTCGGTGAGCTGGTATTCGACGCGCGGCGGAATCTCCGGGTAGACGGTGCGGGTGACGAGACCGTCGCGCTCGAGATTGCGCAGGGTGAGGGTCAGCATACGCTGGCTTATGCCGCCGATCGAGTGGCGTAACTGATTGAATCGCATCGTCTTCTGCGTCAGGTGGCCGACCACCATGACGCTCCATTTGTCACCGATGCGGTTGAGAATATCGCCCATGGCGCCGCAGACATGCACCTGGTCGCCTTCGACTCGAAAGGCCATGACAGCACTCCCCTGTTGGCTCAGGGCACCAATATAGTGCAGGTTACTGTCTGTGCCTAGGGCGCGCTTTGGTGGCTGGAGACGGCACAGCTGGAGCGGGCAGATTTGCCATGGCGGGGCGCTGATCGATGGAACGACAGTCCAGTCGATTTCCGGCAGGCTCTCGTCTGCAACCGGTTCAAAATCGCGTCAGCGCCGGCCCCTCACCTTGAGGCCGCCAAACTATGGGGCTAGAAGCGGGGCCACTGAATTCGGCCGAGAACTGGATGTTATGCAGATCGCGCGACATGCCCGCAGATTTATCCTCGGCCTCGCGCTTCTGATCGTCCTTACGCCGCAGGCCCTGGCGCTGCCGATGCTGCTCGTCGATGCGCGCACGCTGCAGGTGCTCTATGCCGAGGATGCCGGCCAGCCCTGGCACCCGGCGTCGCTCACCAAGATGATGACGGCCTATCTCGCCTTTGCGGCGATCAAGGAGGGGCGGGTCGGCCTCGATACGCCGGTGATCGTGTCGCAGCATGCGTGGAACCAGGCGCCGGCCAAGTCGGGGCTCGAGAAGGGCTCGGCGGTGACGCTCGAGGACGCGCTCTACATCATGCTGGTCAAGTCGGCGAACGACATCGCCGTCGCCATCGCCGAGACCATCGGCGGGGACGAGACCACCTTCGTGGCGCAGATGAACCTCATGGCGCGGCAGATGGACCTCACCGCCACGCATTTCGAGAACGCCAACGGGCTCAACAGCGTCGGGCAGGTCAGCACCGCACGGGATCTCGCCATGCTGGCGCTCTATCTGCAGCGCGACTTTCCGCAATATGGCGAGATGTTCACCACCGAGGCGGTCAAGATCGGCAAGGCGACGCTCAAGACGTCCAACGAGATGCTGGAGCATTTCGCCGGCATGACGGGCATGAAGACCGGCTATATCTGCGCCTCGGGGCTCAATATCGTGGCCTCGGTCGAGCGCGAGGGCCGCTCGCTGATCGCGGTGGTACTGGGCGGCTCGTCGGCGCGCGAACGCAACGAGCTGACGGCGCAGCTTTTCCTGCGTGGGCTCGCGGGCGCGCTGGCGCCGACGGGGCAGACCGTCGTCGACCTGCGCAATGTCGCCGCCGAGCCGGTCGACATGCGGCCGCTGATCTGCGGCAAGGACGCAAAGACCTATGTGAAGTCGCGCGAGCAGGCGTTTCCCATGGGGCTCAAGGGCCAGCCGAGCTATCTGACCGACAAGATCGACGGGCCTGTCCATGTCGCCACCGATCTGGGCAAGCTCGTCTCCGGCATCCCCCTGCCGCGCCCGCGCCCGATGCAGGCCCAGCAACTCGCCCTCAACTGACGGCGCGGCTCAGCGCTTGACGATCTCGAAGCGCAGCAGCTCGCCCTCGGCATGCGTTTCGCAAGCGAAGCCATGCTGCGTACAATAGAGGGGAATGTCGATCCGGGCGACGGGGTCGGTGGCGAGGACGGTGAGGTGCGCCCCGGCCGGCAGGGCGGCGAGGCGCTTTTCCGTCTTCAGCACCGGCAGCGGGCATTTGAGCCCGCGGCAGTCGAGCGTTTCAGCCAACGACGACGACCCAGTAGACGCCATAGGGCGAATTCTCCTCATAGACGACGGCGATGCCGGCCCGCGACACGTCGGCGCCCGACATCACCACGGAGCTCTGCCCCGAATTGCGCCAGCCCGAGAAGGTCTCCGCGAAGGTGGCGTAGCCTGCCGAATAGCGGACCTCGACGGTGCCGTCCGGCTTGGGCGACTGCCGGCCGGTCCTGGCATAGTGCGTGGCAAGGCTCGCCGCCTGCGCGGTGAGAGCCGGGTCCTCGACCAGCGCGCCGACGCCTACGGTCGTGCGATAGTGGTTGATGATGCCCAGAGCCTCGGCCCGGTTGAGCTGGGCGCCGCCCTGGTCCATGCGCGCCGTGAGGCCCGGCGAGAGCGCGCCACCGCCCGTGGAGCAGCCCGCCACAGCGAGCAGAGCGGCAAGGGCGGCGGTACGGGCGAGACTGGAAAGCGGCATCATCCGGGCAGAACCTTTGATCTTGTGAGGAGAAGAACGGCAAGTATCAGAGCGACAAGCGCCTTTTCTATGGCTGGGACGATGAAATCCAGAGCGTATGGCGCGGCTACGAGGCGCGCTCGCTGAACCAGGTCATGAGTTCGGCCGTGTTGCGCACGCCGACGGCACGGATGAGGCGCAGGCGGTGCGCTTCGACGGTGCGGCGCGACAGGCCCAGCTCCTCGGCGATGCGGGCATTGGTCAGCCCCTGCGCGACCATGGACAGAAGCTGACGCTGGCGCGCGGTCAGCATGTGCTCGCCGGGGGTGACGCCCCGCTGCATGGGCTCGAAGCAATAGGTGGCGATGGCAAAGGGATCGGCAGGCGTGCTGGTGCGGCCGTGCACGCGGCACCAGAGCTTCGTGCCGTCCTTGCGGCGCATGACGCGCTCGTCGAAATAGACCAGCCGGTCGGCGAGCTGCGCCTTCCACAGATCGCCGACACGGGCGAAGTCGCCGATGGCCGGATAGAGCTGGCGGAAGCTGCTGTTGAGCAACTCGTCGCGCTCATAGCCGAGCAGCCGGGCGAACGGCTCGTTGCAATCCCGGATGATGCGGTGCGTGGCGAACACCAGGGGCACCGGCAGATCGGC
>PJUF01000191.1_pt1 | contig 53505 bp, 46 predicted proteins | sample 1512191 | NCBI WGS metagenome assembly PJUF01 (sample SAMN08177673, study PRJNA422409) | Feces metagenome, whole genome shotgun sequencing project. | isolation source: Chicken feces (3) enriched on wood chips | host: Gallus gallus | place: USA: Madison | collected 2015-01-15 | reverse complement strand
GGCCCTTGGCCGTGGTAATGATATCCGGCTTCACGTCGAAATACTGCGCGGCGAAGGGTGCGCCGAGGCGGCCGAAACCGGTGATGACCTCGTCGAAGATGAGCAGGATGCCGTGTTTCCTGGTGATCTCGCGGAGCTTGTGCAAATAGCCCCGGGGCGGGATCAGCACGCCGGTCGAGCCGGCCACGGGCTCGACGATCACCGCGGCGATGGTCGAGGCGTCGTGCAGCGTCACCAGCCGCTCGAGCTCATTGGCCAGCGCGTCGCCGCCCTCGGCGCGCTCGCCGCGGGTGAACTGGTGCTGGCCCGGCGTATGGGTGTGCGGCAGGTGGTCGACGCCGGTCAGCAGGGTACCGAACATCTTGCGGTTGCTGACGATGCCGCCGACCGAGATGCCGCCGAAATTGACACCGTGATAGCCGCGCTCGCGGCCGATGAGGCGAAAGCGGCTGCCGTCGCCCTTCACCCGGTGATAGGCGATGGCCAGCTTGAGCGCGGTCTCGACCGATTCGGAGCCCGAATTGGTGTAGAGCACATGCTCGAGCCCCTTGGGGGCGATGCCGACCAGCGCGTTGGCGAGCTCGAACGCCTTGGGATGGCCGATCTGGAAGGCCGGCGCATAGTCGAGCTCGGCCGCCTGGGTGGCGATGGCCTCGACGATCTTCGGCCGGCAATGGCCGGCATTGACGCACCACAGCCCGGCGGTGCCGTCGAGCACCCGGCGCCCGTCCGAGGTGGTGTAGTGCATGTCCCTGGCGCCCACCAGCATGCGCGGCGCCTTCTTGAACTGCCGGTTGGCGGTGAACGGCATCCAGAACGCGCTGAGGTCATTCGGCGCAACATTGTGACGGCTCGACACGCTCTGCTCCCCTCGACGGTCCTTGTCGGTCAACCGTTCGCGTGATCTTTGCACTTGACGGCCGGGCCGCTTTGCCCGGAAATTTGACCAGTTGGAAAAATGTTAGCATTCCCACCCAGCCGATCAAGGTGAAAATGCTCGCCGGACGGGCACCCAGAGGATCGAGACAATGCCGGCGCCGGCCAAGCCCAGACCCAGGACGCGCATCCAGCGCGAGAAGCAGGACGCGATCCTCAACGCCGCGCTCGACGTGTTCTCGGTGCATGGCTTCCGCGGCGCGACGATCGACCAGATCGCCGAGGCGGCGGGGATGAGCAAGCCCAACCTGCTCTATTACTTCGCCTCCAAGGATGCGATCCACCGGCGATTGCTGACCTCGATGCTGGATCTGTGGCTCGACCCGCTGCGCGAGCTCGACGCCACCGGCGATCCGATCCCGGAGCTGCGCTCCTACATCAGGCGCAAGCTCGAGATGGCGCGCGACTTCCCGCGCGAGAGCCGGCTGTTCGCCAACGAGATGCTGCAGGGCGCACCGCACGCCATCGACGTGCTCGAAGGCGAGCTCAAGGCGCTGGTCGACGACAAGGCGCAGGTGATCGAAAGCTGGATGGCGCAGGGCCGGATCGCGCGCACCGATCCCTACCACCTCATCTTCTCGATCTGGGCGACGACGCAGCATTACGCCGATTTCGACGTGCAGGTGCGCGCCGTGCTGGGCCAGGGCCGCGGCGGCGAAGGCCGCTTCGAGGATGCCGCGCGCTATCTCGAGCACCTGTTCATGAACGGCCTGCTGCCGCGCGGATGAGGCGCGGCGCGACTGCGCCCACGTCAGGCCATTCCTCTCTGCGCGAACCCGACCCGCCGCGGCCCACTGGACCGACGCCTACAACCCGATCCGAACCCGCGGCAGATAGCCGGGCGAGGCGGTCAGGCGCCGAGGGCGGATTGGGCGGCGATGATCGTGTCGATCAGGGCGTCGGTATCGGTGTTGTAGGGGACCTTTTCGGCCTGGCGGCGGCGGAACTGGCGCAGCGGCTCGGCGAGGATGGTTTCGAGGTCGGTCGCGCAGGCGAAGTCGCCGGCGACGCCCTTGACCTTGGAATTGTCGAACAGGGTCGTCCAGGTCTTGTCGCCCAGCAGCGGGCCGGCCCAGTCGGGACGGTAGCGGACGAGGGTGTCGGTGGGGACGTGGACGATGCTGGCCTCGACCCCGAGGCCGCGCGCAATCGTCATGTAGATGGCGTCCCAGGTGAAGCCGACATCGCCGGTGATGTGGAAATCCTCGTGCCGCGCCCCGGGCTTGCCGAAGAGCCCGACAAAGGGCTTCGCGAAATCCTCCGAGCGGGTCAGCGTCCAGATCGCGGTGCCGTCGCCGGCGACGACGACCGGCTTGCCCGCCAGCAGGCGGTAGGCGACGCTGTCGCCCTCGTTGAGCAGGGTCGGCAGGCCTGTGCGCACCGTGTGCGAGGGCCGCACATTGGTCCAGGGCAGGTCGGAGGCCTTCATCAGGGCCTCGCAGGCGATCTTGGCCTGCGAATAGGACCACCACGGATTGACCGCGGGCGTCGCCTCGGTCGTCACATAGGCGAAGGGCGATTTCTCGTAGACCGAGGCCGACGAGATGAAGATGTACTGGCCGGTGCGGCCGGTGAAGGTGGCGATGTCGCGCTGCATCTGCTCGGGCCGGAACACCATGAACTGGGCGACGACGTCCCACTGCTCGGCGCCGAGCTGCGCATAGGCCGCCGCGTCCTCCATGTCGCCGGTGATGACGCGCACGCCCTCGGGCAGCGCCTCTCCGCGCCGGCCGCGGTTGAAGACGGCGACCTCGTGGCCGGCGGCGAGCGCCTGCGCCACGCAGGGCAGCGAAATCTGGCCGGTACCGCCAACGAACAGGATCTTCATCACTCGACCTCCATGGAGCATTGCCGGCAAGACTAACCCGCCGAATTGAACTGGCAAGGCAGGCCCGGCCCGCCGCCAACGAAAAAGGCCCGGGCGCGGGGCCCGGGCCTTCGAGGGAACGGACGGCCGGCCTACTCGGCCGGCTGCTCGGCGGACTCCTCGGTCCGCGCCTTTTCCTTGCCGGTCTGCTGGTCGACGATCTTCATCGACAGGCGGACCTTGCCGCGCTCGTCGAAGCCCAGGAGCTTCACCCACACCTTGTCGCCTTCCTTGACCACGTCGGTGGTCTTGGCGACGCGCTGCTCGGCGAGTTGGGAGATGTGCACCAGCCCGTCCTTGGAGCCGAAGAAGTTGACGAAGGCGCCGAAATCGGCGGTCTTCACCACCGTGCCCTGGTAGATGGCGCCCACTTCCGGATCGTCGGTGATGCCGCGGATCCACTTGACCGCGGCGTCGATCGCCTTGCCGTCGGAGGACGAGACCTTGACGGTGCCGTCGTCCTGGATGTCGACCTTGGCGCCGGTCTTTTCGACGATCTCGCGGATCACCTTGCCGCCGGTGCCGATCACTTCGCGGATCTTGTCGGTGGGGATCTTGATGGTCTCGATGCGCGGGGCGAACTCGCCCACCTCGCCGCGGCTCTGGGTGATGGCCTTGGCCATCTCGCCGAGGATGTGGGTGCGCCCGTCCCTGGCCTGGGCCAGGGCGACCTTCATGATCTCCTCGGTGATGCCGGCGATCTTGATGTCCATCTGCAGCGAGGTGACGCCGTCGGCGGTGCCGGCGACCTTGAAGTCCATGTCGCCCAGATGGTCCTCGTCGCCGAGGATGTCGGAGAGCACGGCGAACTTCTCACCCTCGAGGATGAGGCCCATGGCGATGCCGGCCACCGGCTTGTGCAGGGGCACGCCGGCATCCATCAGGGCCAGCGAGGTGCCGCACACCGTCGCCATCGAGCTCGAGCCGTTGGACTCGGTGATCTCGGAGACGACGCGGATCGTATAAGGGAACTCCTCGGCCTTGGGGCGGATCGGGTTGATGGCGCGCCAGGCGAGCTTGCCGTGGCCGATCTCGCGACGGCCGGGCGAGCCCATGCGGCCGGCCTCGCCGACGCTGTAGGGAGGGAAGTTGTAGTGCAGCAGGAAGGTTTCCTTGCGGGTGCCCTCGAGCGAGTCGATGTACTGCTCGTCGTCGCCGGTGCCGAGGGTCGCGACCACCAGCGCCTGCGTTTCGCCGCGGGTGAACACGGCCGAGCCGTGGGTGCGCGGCAGCACGCCGACTTCGGCGAGGATGGGCCTGACGGTGCGCACGTCGCGGCCGTCGATACGGGTGCCGGTGTCGAGGATGTTCCAGCGCACGATCTTGGCCTGGAGGTTGTGCACCACCTCGTGCAGGTGCTCGGCATTGACCGTGCCGGCCTCGATGCGGGCGGCGAACGCCTCCTTCACCTTGGCGTTGGCGGCGTCGACCGCGGCATAGCGCTGCTGCTTGTCGGTGAGCTTGTAGGCGGCGCGCAGATCGGTCTCGGCGAGCGCCAGAACGTCCTTTTCGAGGTCGGAATAGTCCGGCGCGGTGAAGTCGCGCGGGTCCTTGGCGGCCAGCTCGGCGAGCTTGATGATCGCCTCGATGACCTTCTTGGACTGCTCGTGGCCGAACATCACGGCGCCGAGCATCACGTCCTCGCTCAGCTCATGCGCCTCGGACTCGACCATCAGCACGGCGTCGGCGGTGCCGGCCATGACGAGATCGAGCTTGGAGTCGGTGCGCTTGTCGATCGCCGTGTTGAGCACATAGGCGCCGTCGATATAGCCGACGCGAGCGGCGCCGATGGGCCCCATGAAGGGGATGCCCGAAATCGTCAGCGCGGCCGAGGCGGCGACCAGCGCCAGCACGTCGGGGCTGTTCTCCATGTCGTGCTGGAGCACCGTGACGACGACCTGGGTCTCGTTCTTGTAGCCATCGGGAAAGAGCGGGCGGATGGGCCTGTCGATGAGGCGCGAGGTCAGCGTCTCGGCTTCGGTGGGCCGCCCCTCGCGCTTGAAGTAGCCGCCCGGGATCTTGCCGGCGGCGAAGTATTTTTCCTGGTAGTTGACGGTCAGGGGGAAGAAGTCCTGGCCGGGCTTGGGCGTCTTGGCCGATACGACCGTGGCGAGCACGACCGTCTCGCCGAGGGTGGCGAACACGGCGCCGTCGGCCTGGCGGGCCATCTTGCCGGTCTCGAGCGTCAGCGGCTGGCCGCCCCAGTTGAGCTCGACCTTGTGGTAATCGAAATCGATTGGCATGTGTAACGTCTTTCCATTCTGCCGCGACGAGCGGAAACGCGGAGGGCGCAGAGCCGCCGCGAACTCGTCCGGTGTGCCAGCGCCTGGTGCACCCCATGTGCGCCAAGGGCCCAAAATCGGCACGGGTTCCGCCGGTCCTGCCGCTTGCAAGGCGGCGCGGAACATGGACAAGACGATGAGCCATTCAGCGCATGAATGGCCGATGATCTCGCCATGCTCCGCGTAGTCCGACCGGCCTACGCAACCTGACGCGCGGTCCGCGGACGGCGCCAGGCTCTCGGTCTGCCGCGCCTCCGAAGCGGAAGCGCGGGGGAGGCGAACGAGGCGTGCCTCGCCCGCCGGCAGCGGCTCGAGATCAGCGGCGGATGCCGAGGCTCTCGATCAGCTTGCGGTAGCGCGCCTCGTCGATGCGCTTGACATAGTCGAGCAGCGAGCGGCGCGTCTGCACCAGCTTCAGCAGGCCGCGGCGGGAATGGTGATCCTTGCCGTGGCTCTTGAAGTGCTCGGTGAGGTTGGAAATGCGCTCCGACAGGATCGCGACCTGCACCTCGGGCGAGCCGGTGTCGCCCGCCTTGGTGGCATATTGGGTGATGAGCGCCGTCTTGCGCTCGGCAGTGATCGACATCGAAACATCCTTTCAAGATCAGGATTGGAGGATGCCCGGCTCCGGGATGTCGTCCAGGGCGGGCCAGAACCGGGGTCCGAAGGCGCCGGTTGCGGGGCGATATAGGGGAATTGCGGCGCAATTGCCAGCACGAATCGCGGGGGCCCGGGCGGCGCTCAGCCGCGCCCCTCGGCCTCCTCGTCGGGGCGGGCCGGATCGATGGTCGCGACCGGCAGCTCGAAGCGCCATTCGAGCCCGTCGGGGTGGACGATGCGCTCGACCCCGGCCCCCAGCGAGCGCCCCACCATGGATTCGAGCACCGTCGTGCCGAAGCCGCGGCGCTCGCCGGGCGGCTCGAAGGGGGTGACGGTCTCGCGCCAGGTGAGGTGCAGCACCTCGGGGGCGCGCCGCCAGGCGACCTCGAGCGTGCCGCTGTCGCGCCGGAAGGCGCCGTATTTGACGGCGTTGGTCGCCAGCTCGTGGGCCGCCATGCCGAGGATCTGGGCGGCCTGGATGTTGAGCCGGGTCGAGGGGCCGTCCAGCACCATGCGGGCGGCGTCCTCGGGCTTGAAGGGCTCGAGCTGGCCGATGAGCAATTCGCGCAGGTCGACGCCGACGGCGCCGTTGGCGAGCAGCAGGTCGGTGGAGCGGGCCAGCCCGAAGATGCGCTTTTCGAAGTTCTGGACGAATTCGGGCACGGATTCGGCGCCGCGGGCGGTCTGCTTGGCCATGGCGGCGATGACCGTCATCTGGTTCTTCGAGCGGTGGGCCAGCTCGCGCATCAGAAAGCGCACCTCGGTCTCGGCCTGCTGGCGCCGCCGGCTCGCCTCTTCGATGGCGGCCGAGACCGTGGCGATCTCGGAGATCGGATAGTCGCGGGCGCTGACCGGCTGGCCGGCGCCGAGCCGCTTGGCCTCGGCCTCGAGGCCGCGCACCGAGCGGCCGATCTGCAGCGTCACCCAGTAGACGATGAGCACGATGATGGCGGCGAGCAGCAGCCCGCCCACGGCCAGCGACCAGACGGCGTCGAGCAGCGGCTTGCCGATGATGGCGGCGGGCGCCCAGGCGATCAGCGTCCAGCCGGTGATGAAGGATTGCCGGATGGCGGCCCTGTAGGTCTCGCCACCGGCGCGCAGCGTGACGAGGCCGGGGGTGGTCTCGAGCGTCGTCACGTCGGCGAGGGCGAAATGCGTGCCGGGCTCGCCGGCGCCCTGCGAGCTGCCGATGATGGTGCCGGCGCGGTCGACCATGGCCACCATCCAGCCGTCGGGCAGCTTGTCGGAGAGCAGCGCCGCCTCGAGCGTCGCCGCGTCGCGCGAGATGCCCAGCACGACGGGGGCCAGCACGCCGCTGGTGACCGGATAGAGCGCGTTGAACACCTTGTGGCCAGAGATCGAGCCGGTGACGAGCCCGGAGACGACCGTATCGCCGGTGTCGAGCGCCTTGCGGGCGGTGGTCGGATCGGTGGAGGGCACCGGCGGCGCGCCGAACTCGGTGCGCGTCGACATGATCGTGTTGAAGTCCGCGTCGAGCACGAAGACATAGGTGCTGGTGCCCTGCAGCGCCGTCTTGATCTGGCTGTAGAAGGCGCCGAGATCGCCCAGTTCGAGCGTCGGGGTGGTGGCCAGCACCTTGAGGGTCGAGATGTTGGCGAAGACCTCGCGGTCGACGGCCTGCATTATGGAGCGGGTCGAGCCGGTGATGAGGGTCTCGACGACGCGCTCCTGGGCCTCGTTGTTGCGCTGCAGCAGCACGGCGGAGAAGGCGAAGGCCGGCACCAGCGCGACGAGCGCCAGCACGAACAGATAGATGGCGATGGAGCGCGGGCGGCTGGCCGGCTGGCCGGCGGCGCCGGGACCTTGCGGGGGCATTGTGGGGGCGGGCACGCACTGACTCCAGAAACCGGACGGCACGAGAATAGCCCAGCCGCCGGTTTGCGCCAAAACAGGCGGGAGGGTTGGCCGAGGCGCTGCGCCTGTGCCTAAGATGCGCGAGGGCCGGCGATGGTTCCCGCGCTCAGCCGCGCAGCACCCGCTCGGGGTGGAAATGGCCGGCGCGCACGGCCCCGATGGCCACGGCCGCCCCGGCCTGGCTGGCCCAGGCCTGCGCCAGCGTAACCGGCGCGTCGCGGCCGCGCAGCAGCACGGCGCCGCCATTGCGGATGAGCGCCGCATCGGCGGGCGTCACCTGCAGCTCGGGCAGGTGCTGCAGGCCGGCGGCGGCCGGCCGCAGCAGCGCCGCGCGGTCGGCGGCGGCCTCGAGCGCGGCGAGCGTCACGGCGTCGGCCTCGGCGAAGCCGCCGACGGCGGTGCGGCGCAGCAGCGCCACATGGCCGACGGTGCCGAGGGCCCGGGCGAGGTCGCGCGCCAGAGCGCGCACATAGGTGCCCTTCTCGCAGGCCATCTCGAAGCGCGAGCGTTCGGCGCCATGGGCGACGAGCGTCAGCTCGGCGATGGTGACGGGGCGCTCGGCGAGCGCCACGGTTTCGCCGGCGCGCGCCATGTCGTAGGCGCGGCGCCCGGCGACGCGGATGGCCGAAAAGGCGGGCGGGCGCTGCAATATCGTGCCGGTGAAGCGCGGCAGCACCGCCCGCAGCTCGGCCTCGGAGGGGCGGTGTTCGGAGGTCGCGACGACCTCGCCCTCGGTATCGTCGGTCGTCGTCTCGGCGCCCCAGGCCAATTCGAAGAGGTAGCGCTTGGCGCCGGCCTGGACGAACGGCACCGTCTTCGTCGCCTCGCCCAGGGCGATGGGCAGGAGGCCGGTCGCCAGGGGGTCGAGCGTGCCGGCATGGCCGGCCTTTTCGGCATCGAACAGCCAGCGCACCCGGCCCACGGCCTGGGTGGAGGTGAGCCCGGGCGGCTTGTCGAGAATGAGCCAGCCGGAGATGGCGCGCCGCTGCCGCGCCACTAGGCCTCGCCCTCGCCGTCGTCGTCGGGGGCGAGGTCGCGCTGCACGCGCTCGGATTTGAGCAGCGCGTCGATGCGCCCGAACGCCTCGAAGGTGTCGTCGACGAGAAAGCGCAGCTCGGGCGTATATTTGAGGGCGAGCTCGGGCGCGATGCGGCCGCGGATGAAGCGGCGGTGGCGGGTGAGCGCGGCGACGATCTCGTCGGCCCGCGCGCCGCCGAGCGGCATCACATAGGCGGTGGCGAGCTTGAGGTCGGGCGACATGCGCACCTGCGGCACGGTGATGGCGGGCCCCGACAGCGCCTCGTCCTCGATCTCGCCGCGCGCGAACAGGCCGGCGAGCGCATGGCGCACGAGTTCGCCGACGCGCAGCATGCGCTGGGTCGGGCCGGTCTGGCGGTGATGTGCCGTGGGGGCGCTCTTCATCGGACCTGCGACTTAGGCGCTCGAGGGGACGGGGTCAACGGGCGCCGGCGCCGGCCGGCCGGCGATGCGGGCGGCGAGCGCATCGAGCGTTCCCTCCTCGGGGAAGGCGCGCCGGGGCAGGATGAGGACGCCCTCGTCGCTGACGAGGAACAGATGGGTGCGCCCCGGCAGGCTCTCGCGGATGTCGACGAGCCGCACGGTGCGCGGCAGCCCCGCGCCGGTGAGCTCGAGCCGGTCGGGCCATTCGGCGACTGTCAGCTCGGTCGGGCGCGGCTGCCGGCGGCCGGCCCGCAGCCAGTGGTGCAGCGCCACGCCGATCAGCACCAGCACATAGCCGATGGCGACGAGCAGCGAGACGAGGATCGAAAAGCTCCAGCCCAGGCGCGGGCCGGCCCAGTCGGGCGGGACGACAAAGGCGAGGCCGCCGCACAGGCCGAGCCAGAGCAGCAGCGCGAGGACGCCCAGCGGCGTCTGGCGCGCCGCCGCCTGCTCATAGGCGAGCGCGTCGGCGCGGGTCAGCGTGAAGGTCGTCGTCCTGAGCATATCGTCGGCCATCGGGCCGAGCTTATCACTGCAGCGCGAAGGTCAAACCCACCTGCAGGGCATGCACCAGGAGGGGGCCGGTCTGGCCGATGGACAGGCCGTAGGCGAGGCCCGCATCGGTTTCGGCGAGGCCGAGGTCGGGGGCCGTCGCCGCGGCCTTGAGGCGGTAGCCCAGATCGAGCGTCATCGGCGCGCCGAGCGCCACGCGGAGCCCGGCGCCGAGCTGGGCCGCCGGCGCGAAGCCGGTCGACGACAGGGCGATGGGGGAGCAGCCGCAGCCGCTCGACAGGGTCGAGGTGACGCGCGCCACGCCCAGCCCGCCACCGACATAGGGCGTCAGCACGGTGCCGGTGTCGAAATCGTACCAGACGCTGGCGAGCAGGAACTGCACGTCGGTGGTGTAGTCGCCGATGTCCGAGAGCGGCAGCGCCAGAGACAGCAGATCGGGGGGAATGGCGTCGGTGCCCAGCAGCTCCCATTCCCAGTCGGTGCCGACGAGACCGCCTTCGACCACCACTATGCGGCCGCCCTCGGTGACGAAGTCGCCGGCGGCAAGGCGGGTGCCCGACAGCTCGGCCTCGAGCCGGACGCCATTGCCGAAGCCATAGCCGACGACGCCGCCGCCGAGGAGCGCGCCGGGCCTTTCGAGCAGGCCGTCGAGGATGACCTGGCCGCCGAGGCCGAAAGCGGGCTGCGCGACATCGGCGAGCGTCGCATTGAGGAAGGCCAGCAGGTCGGGATCGACGGGCGGGTCGACGACCGAGATGGTGCCGGGCTGCAACGGCGCGGCGTCGTCGGTCTCGAAGAAGGCGAAGGTCTGGCCGATGGCGCTGCCGGTGGTGCCCGGGGCGACGCCGCCGGCGATGATGCCGGCATAGAGCCCCGCCACGGGATCGGCGGCGGCGGGCGTGGCGCCCAGCGCCAGCGCCGCGACTGCCAGTGCTGCGAACCGTCGTGTCATGCGTGTCCCCCGGGGCGGCACTATATGCGCGCGCGCCGGCCGCGCAAGCGGCTTGCGGCGGCTTTTGCCGGGCTCAGCGATAGCCGGCGGCCTGCAGCTCGAACAGCTCGGCATAATGGCCCCGGAGCGCCATCAGCTCCTCATGGGTGCCGGCCTCCAGCACGCGTCCCGAATCGAGCACGACGATGCGGTCGGCCATGCGCACCGTCGAGAAGCGGTGCGAGATGAGGAGCGCCGTCGCCGCCTGGCTCAGCGACTTGAAGCGGGCGAAGACCTCGGCCTCGGCGCGGGCGTCGAGCGCGGCGGTGGGCTCGTCGAGGATGATGATCTCGGCATCGCGCATATAGGCGCGGGCGATGGCGAGCTTCTGCCATTCGCCGCCCGACAGGTCCTGGCCGCCGATGAACTGCTTGCCCAGCTGCTGCTCGTACTGGCCGGGCAGGCGTGCGATGACCTCGTCGGCGAGCGCCTGCTCGGCCGAGCGGGTGATGCGCCCGAGATCGGCCGCCGCCTCGATGCGGCCGACGCCGATATTGTCGCGCGCCGTGAAGGAATAGCGCAGGAAGTCCTGGAAGATGACGCCGATATGCCGGCGCAGATCGGCCGAAGCGAAGTCGCGGATGTCGATGCCGTCGATGGTGATGCGGCCTTCCTCGGCCTCGTAGAGCCGCGTCATCAGCTTGACGATGGTGGTCTTGCCGGCGCCGTTCTCGCCGACCAGCGCCACGGTCTCGCCGGCCTTGATGGTGAGCGACAGGTTGCGGATGACGAAGCGCTCGGAGCCCGGATAGCGGAAGCCGACATCGTCGAAGACGATGCCCTGCCTGAGCGGCGCCGGGAAGGGCCGGGGCGCCGCCGGCTCGACGATCGTCGGGGCGATGTCGAAGAAGGAATAGAGGTCGTCGAGATAGAGCGCCTGGCCGGCGATCTGGGTGAAGCCGATGAGGATCTGCTGGAAATAGCCGTTGAGCTGGCCGAACGAGCCGGACAGGAATACCAGGTCGCCGATGGTGAAGTCGCCATTGAGGGTGCGCCAGACGACATAGGCATAGGCGCCGTAATAGGCGATTGTCGAAAGCGCCCCGAGCACCGCCCCCCAGGCGGCGCGCTCGATGGTGAGCTGGCGGTTCTGCCCGTAGATGACGTCGGCCAGCACCTTGAAGCGGCGGACGAGGTAGTCGCCCAGCCCGAACAGCTTGACCTCCTTGGCACTGTCAGCGCTGGCGCCGACCTGGCGCAGATATTCCATCTGCCGGCGCTCGGGCGAGCGCTCGTGGTTGAGCCAGTAGGAGAGCCGGTTGAAGCGGAACTCGCCCCATACCGCCGGCATCACGGCGAGCGCCATGAGGGCGATGAGCAGCGGCGCATAGACGACGAGGCCGATGGCGAAGGCGATGGCGCTGATCACCATCTGCACCTGGCCGAAGACCTGGCCGAGCACCGTCGAGCGGCTGGCGGCCTGGCGGCGGGCGCGCTCCAGCCGGTCCTGGTAGGACGCCTCCTCGAAATGCATGAGGTCGAGATCGGCGGCGTGGCGCATGAGATCGACGCTGACGCGGTTGGAGTGCAGCTCCCCCTGCAGCGAATCGAAGACCTGGACGCCGCGCATCATCAGGTCGCGGCCGAACACCAGCGCGAACTCGCCGATGAGGAAGAAGCCGAGCGTATGCAGCCGGCCGCTCTCGAACCAGTCGGGCGCCAGCGGGCCGAGCCCGGTCTGGCGCACCACCTCGTCGATGATGAACTTGGCGAACAGCAGCTGCAGGGGCGGCGTCACCGCCACGATGAGGCGCAGCACGATGGTGCCCACCATCAGCCCCGGCGCCGACTGCCACATCTCGCCGAACAGGCGCGCGAGGTTGTGCAGCGTCTTCAGGCGCTGGCCCTTTTCGAACGGCAGGACTTCGGGCAGGCGGGAGGGGCGCAACGGATCAACCAGAGAAACAAATGCCCGGACGAATGCCGGGCGAGCAAGTCTAGAGCGATAGATCGGGCGTGGGAATGCTCAAATCAAGCGAGGGGCTGCCCTGCCCGGCAACGCCCGGGCGGATGGCCGGGGGCGAGCCCGGCCATCCTGCTTATGCGCTATTCGCGATGGCCTACAGCGAGCGCGTGACCTGCTCGACGCGGAAGCACTCGATGACGTCGCCGGCGCGGATGTCCTCGTAGTTCTCGAACGCCATGCCGCACTCCTGGCCGACGGGGACGTCCTTGACCTCGTCCTTGAAGCGCTTGAGCGTCTTGAGCTTGCCTTCGTGGATGACGACGTTGTCGCGCAGCAGCCGCACGCCCGCCCCGCGCTCGACGATGCCCTCGGTGACGCGGCAGCCGGCGACCTTGCCGACCTTGGTGATCTGGAACACTTCGAGGATCTCGGCATAGCCGATGAAGGTCTCGCGGCGCTCGGGCTTGAGCAGGCCCGACATGGCCGCCTTCACGTCCTCGATGAGGTCGTAGATGATGTTGTAGTAGCGGATCTCGATGCCGTCGCGGGTGGCGAGCTCGGCCGCCTGCTTGTTGGCGCGCACGTTGAAGCCGATGATGATGGCGCTCGAGGCCGAGGCCAGCGTCACGTCGGATTCGGTGATGGCGCCGACGCCCGACATCAGGATCTGGGCGGAGACCTCCTCGGTGCCGAGCTTGTTCAGCGAGGCGACGATCGCCTCGACCGAGCCCTGCACGTCGCCCTTGATGATGAGCGGGAACTTGGCGATGCCCGAGGCCTTGAGCTGGTTCATCATCTGCTCGAGGCTGGTGGCGCCGCCGCCGGCCACCTTCTCGCGGATCTGGCGCTGGCGGTATTCGGTGACCTCGCGGGCGCGCGCCTCGGTCTCGACCACCGAGAAGCGGTCGCCGGCGCTGGGCACGCCGTTGAAGCCGAGGACCTCGACGGGGGTCGAGGGCTCGGCCTCCTTCACCTGCACGCCCTTGTCGTCGATGAGGGCGCGCACGCGGGCGAACTCGGTGCCGGCGACGACGATGTCGCCGACCTTGAGCGTGCCGCGCTGCACCAGCACCGTCGCCACGGCGCCGCGGCCGCGGTCGAGCTTGGCCTCGATGACGAGGCCCTCGGCCCGGCCGTCGCGCGGCACCATGAGCTCGAGCACCTCGGCCTGCAGCAGGATCATCTCGAGCAGCTTGTCGAGGCCCGTGCGCTCCAGCGCCGAGACCTCGACCTCGAGCGTCTCGCCGCCCATGGATTCGACCTGCACGTCGTGCTGCAGCAGCTCGGTGCGCACGCGCAGCGGATTGGCCGACGGCTTGTCGATCTTGTTGATGGCGACGATGATCGGCACGCCCGCCGCCTTGGCGTGGCGGATGGATTCGATGGTCTGCGGCATGACGCCGTCATCGGCGGCGACGACCAGCACGGCGATGTCGGTGGCCTGGGCGCCGCGGGCCCGCATGGCGGTGAACGCCTCGTGGCCCGGGGTGTCGAGGAAGGTGACCTTCTGGCCGTTCTTTTCGACCTGGTAGGCGCCGATGTGCTGGGTGATGCCGCCGGCCTCGCCGGACACGACGCTGGTCTCGCGGATGGCGTCGAGCAGGCTGGTCTTGCCGTGGTCGACATGGCCCATGATGGTGACCACCGGGGCGCGGTCGGTCAGATCCTCGGCCTTGTCGTCGGAGGGCACGTCGAACAGGCCCTGCTCGACGTCGGACTCCGAGACGCGGTGCACCGTGTGGCCGAGCTCGGTGGCGATCAGCTCGGCGGAATCGGCGTCGAGCACGTCGTTGATCTTGAGCATCTGGCCCTGCTGCATGAGCAGCTTGATGACGTCGACGGCGCGCTCGGCCATGCGGTTGGCCAGCTCCTGCACGGTGATGGCGTCGGGGATCGTCACCTCGCGGCTCAGCTTGGGCTGGACCTGCTGGTTGCGGCCGAGCTTCTTGTCGCGCCGGCGGCGCATCGCGGCGAGCGAGGGACCGCGATCGCGATCGGATTCGGTGGTGGCCGAGGTGACGGTCAGGCGGCCGCGGGTGAAGGTCGTCTCGTTGGTGCGCCGGCCCGGACGCTCGGGCTGCACGCGGGCGTTGCGCCGGGCCTCGGCGCCGGCATCGACGCCGGGCCGGCCGGCCGCGGGCGGCACCGTGCGGGTGCGCCGGCCGTCGGCCTCGGAGGGCGGCGTCGGCACGTTGGGAATGGGCGCGGGCCCGCCGGGGCGGGAAAAGCCCGTGCGGGTCGCAGCGGGCGCGCCGGGGCGGCGATCGGCGCCGGCCCGGGCCGCCGGGGCGGCGGGCGGGGCGTCGGCGGGGCGCTCGGCCTCGAGCGTTTCGGCCTGGGCCGCGGCGGCGCGCTCGGCGTCGGCACGGGCGGCCGCCTCGCGGATTTCGCGGCGGCGCGCATCTTCCTCGGCGCGGCGGGCCTCGGCCTCGGCGGCGCGGCGATTGTCCTCGGCCGAGCGGGCGGACGCCTCGCGCAGGGCGCGGACGCGGGCCTCGGCCTCGGCGGCGCTGAGGCCGGTATTGCGCGGCACGCTGGGGGCGGAGCGCAGGGACTGGCGGCCGGGACCGGGGCCGCGGCCGGAGAGCGGCGGGGCATTGCCGGTGGGCGCGGCGCGCGCGCCGGCGCCGGCATTGCCGAGCGGCACCACCCTGTTCTTGCGCTCGACCACGACGGTGCGCGGCCCGCGCGACATGCCGGGGCGTGCGCCGACCGCCGCGCCGCCCTTGAGCGTCAGGGTCTTCTTGGGCGTGCCGTCCTGGGTCTTGTCGTCGCTGTCAGCCATAAAAACTCGTCTTTCTTCCAAAGGTCAGTTGGCGATGTAACGAGCCAGCCTTTCGGCCCGTTTCACCGCAGCTTCGCCCGCTGCCCCTTGGGTCGGGGCAGCATGTATCACACTTTCAATCCCGAGTGCCAAACCCAATTGGCCGGAATCGAGCAATTCGAAATGGGGCCGATCGCCGCTGGAACGGCCCTGTTCGGCGGCCGCGCGGTCCGCGCCGCGCAGGCTCGCGAGCATCTTGGAACGCCCGTCGGCGGCGGCGTCGGTCGCGGTCAGCAGCGCCAGCGCGGCACCGCTTTCGAGGGCCGCCTTGACCTTGAACGCGCCGGTCACGAGCTGGCCGGCCTTGCGCGCCATCTGCAGGGCCGCCACGAGCCTTTGCTCGAGCCGCAGCCGGGTGAGGCCGGCCAGGTCGTCGGGCAGCGCCACCGGCGCCTTGAGGCTGCGCGCGAAGGCCTTCTTGCGCACCGCCTCGGCGACATGCGCCGCACCGAGGCTGACCCAGACGCCGCGGCCTTCGGCCCTGGCGTCGGTGTCGGGAACGAGCACGCCGTCCGGTCCGACGACGAACCGGATGAGCGCGGCGGCCGGCTTCACCTCATGGGTGAGCGCGCAGCGCCTGTCGATCTCGTCCTTGCCGGGCACCGGGTGGGTATCGCCCGCATCACGCGGGCGCTCCTTCCTCGAGAGGCGCCTCGAGCGGGGCCAGGTCGGCCTCGGTGATCCAGCCGGCGCGCAGGCGGGCGGTGAGGATCATCTCCTCGGCCTCCTCGCGGCTGATCGGGAAGGCGGCGAAGATGCCCTCGAAGCGCTTGACCTCGCCATCCTTGCGCTCGGTCCAGCCGACCAGGTCGTCGGCGGCGCAGCCGGCGAAATCCTCGACGGTCTTGATGTCGTTCTGGCCGAGCGCCACCAGCATGGCGGCGTTGAGCCCGGGAATCTCGTAAAGCGCGTCCTCGACGCCGAGGGCGAGGCGCGCCTCGTCGTTCTCCTTTTCGATGGCGGCGAGATAGTCGCTGGCGCGGGTCTGGATCTCGCCGGCCGTCTCGTCGTCGAAGCCCTGGATGGAGGCGATCTCGCCCACGTCGATATAGGCCAGCTGCTCGACCGAGGAGAAGCCCTCGGAGGCCAGCAGCTGGGCCACCATCTCGTCGACGTCGAGGGCCTGCATGAACAGCGCCGAGCGCTCGGTGAACTCCTTCTGGCGGCGCTCGGACTCTTCCTGCTCGGTGAGGATGTCGATGTCCCAGCCGATGAGCTGGGAGGCGAGCCGCACGTTCTGGCCGCGCCGGCCGATGGCGAGGCTGAGCTGCTCGTCGGGCACCACGACCTCGATCTTTTCGGCCTGCTCGTCGAGCACGACCTTGGCGACGTCGGCCGGCTGCAGCGCCGACACGACGAGATCGGCGATGTTCTCGGTCCAGGGGATGATGTCGATCTTTTCGCCCTGCAATTCGCCGACGACGGCCTGCACGCGGCTGCCGCGCATGCCGACGCAGGCGCCGACCGGATCGATGGAGCTGTCGTTGCTGGTCACCGCGATCTTGGCGCGGCTGCCCGGGTCGCGGGCGATCGAGCGGATGGTGATGATGCCGTCGTAGATCTCGGGCACCTCCTGCATGAACAGCTTGGCCATGAACTGCGGATGGGTGCGCGACAGGAAGATCTGCGGGCCGCGCTGCTCGCGGCGCACGTCGTAGATATAGGCGCGCACGCGGTCGCCATAGCGGTACATCTCGCGCGGGATCAGCTCGTCGCGGCGGATGATGGCCTCGCCGCGGCCGAGATCGACGATGACGTTGCCGTATTCGACGCGCTTCACCGTGCCGTTGACGATCTCGCCGACGCGGTTGATGTACTCGTCATACATGCGCTCGCGCTCGGCATCGCGCACCTTCTGGACGATCACCTGCTTGGCCGACTGCGCCGCGATGCGGCCGAACTCGATGGGCGGCAGCGACTCGGTGACGAAATCGCCGAGCTTGGCGGCGCCGTTGCGGGCCTGCGCGTCGGGCAGCGCGATCTGGCGGCCCGGCTCCTCGACCGTCTCGACCACCTCGAGCAGGCGCCACAGGCGCAGTTCGCCGGTGCGCGGGTTGATCTCGGCGCGGATCTCGGTCTCGGCGCCGTAGCGGGTCTTGGCGGCCTTCTCGATGGCGTCCTGCATCGAGGCGATGACGATCATGCGATCGATCGACTTCTCGCGCGCCACGGCATCGGCGATCTGGAGCAGCTCCAGTCGGTTCGCACTCACGGCCATTTACAGCATCTCCTCGGAGAGTTCGTCTTTGGTTTCCTGGGATTCCTGTTCGATCGTCTCGATCTCGGCATCGTCGTCGATCGGATGGCCGGCCTGGTCGGCGCGGGCCATGTTGAGCAAGGCGTCGGTCATCACCAGCTTGGCCTCGGCGATGGCGGCCAGCGGCAGAACGTTGTTCGGCTCGGTGTCCTTGGGCGCGTCGGGCAGCCTTATCGTCACCGTGTCGTCGTCGGCCGCCGCGATCAGCCCGCGGAAGCGCTTGCGCCCGTCGAGGGCATCGGCCAGCTCCACCCTGGCCTCGTGGCCGACATAGGCGCGGAAGTCGCGGGCCCGCACCAGCGGGCGGTCGATGCCGGGCGAGCTGACCTCGAGATGGTATTCGCGGTCGATGGGGTCCTCGACGTCGAGCACCGGCGACAGGTCCTTGCTCAGCCGCTCGCAGTCGGCGATCGTGAAGCGGCCCGTGTCGTCCTCGGCCATGACCTGCAGCGTGCAGCCGTTCTCGGCCGTCACCCGCACCCGCACCAGCGCATAGCCGAGATCGTTGGCGACGGGCTCGACGATGGCGGCGATGCGCTGCTCGAGCCCGCTCTGGCGGATGAAGCGTTTCTCGTTGAGATCGAAAGCCATGGCGGCAGACGGGTGTCCCGGATAACAAAAAGAGCGGGGGCCGGTCAGGGCACCCACTCTCCAAAAGAGAGCCTTGATGTTGGCGCCTATATAGGCCCATCGGTCGGGGGGCGCAAGGGCGGCTACTTTTCCCAGGTGACGTTCTCGACGCTGGCGCCCAACTCCTTGAGCGTGCCGCGCAGCTGCCTGACCATCTCGTCGGGGCCGCACAGGTAGAAATTCTGCGTCCAGTCGGTGATGTGCGCCTTGAGGAAGGCGGCGTCGATGCGCGCGTGCAGCAGCTCTGCCTGCGGCTCGTCGGTCACCGTCCACACCGTCTCGAGCCCGCGCATGGCCTCGAACTCGTCGCGCAGGATGATGTCGGCCTCGGTGCGGTTCGAGGCGATGAGGGTGTGGCCGGCCATCTTGCGGCGGTGATGCAGGTCGCGCAGGATGGCGATGAAGGGCGTGACCCCGGCGCCGCCGGCGATGAAGGTGCCGGGACCCTTGTAGGTGATGGTGCCCCAGACGTCGCGGATGAGCAGCGACTGGCCGGGCCTGTAGCCGTAGAGCCGCTCGGTGACGCCGTCGCCGCCGGTGTCGAAATAGCTCTTGATGGTGAATTCGAGATGCGGCGCGTCACTCAGCGCGGTGAAGGTGAAGGGGTGCTTGCTGTCGCGCCAGCCCTCCTCGTCGAGCGACACTTCGGTCGCCTGGCCGGGGGTGAAGCTGTAGCCCGCGGGCCGCTCGAGCGTGTAGCGGCGGACATTATGGGTGACGTCTTCGATGGCGAGGATTTTGACGCTGTGCATCGACCGGCTCCGTTTCCCATTGGATGCGCCAGCCCGTCTTTGGTTCCCGCGGGCCGCCGGCTAGCGCCGCGTGAACTCGAAATAAAAGCTCGTCGCGCGCCCCTCGAGGCGGGCCTTCTGTTCGTAACGGGTCGGCTGCCAGCCGGCAAACGGCTCGTGCCAGCCGCCGGGACGGGCCGGCGCGAAGCCGAAGGCGGGGGTGCGCAGGATGTGGGCCAGCGTCCAGTCGGCGTAGTCCTCGATGTCGGTGGCGAAGCGGAACACGGCGCCCGGCTTCAGCACCCGGGCGAGCGCGCCCAGCGTCGTCGGCGAGACGAAGCGGCGCTTGTGGTGGCGGCTCTTGGGCCAGGGGTCGGGATAGAGCAGATAGGCGGCATCGAGCGCCGCGTCGGGGAGCTTGACGAGCAGCTTCAGCGCATCGTCGGCGAAAAGCCGTATATTGGCGAGTTTTTGCGCCTCGATCGCCTCGAGCAGCTTGGCGATGCCGCCCGAAAACACCTCGCAGCCGATGAAGCCGGTCTGCGGGTTTTCCGCCGCCAGCCGCGCCAGATGCTCGCCGCCGCCATAGCCGATCTCGATGACGCGCCGCGGCCGGTCGGGGAACAGGCGGTCGAGATCGAGCCGCCCCTCGGGCAGCGCGATCGCGAGGGCCGGCAGGCGGTCGCGAAACAGCCTGTCCTGGCCGCGATGCAGGCGCTTGCCGGAGCGGCGGCCGAAAAAGGCGCGCGGCTCGCCATGGACGTTGAGAGGGGGGCGGCCGGCCTTCACGCGGCCCTGACCGCGGCCCGGAGGGCGGGAACGAGGTCGGTCTTTTCCCACGAGAAGCTGCCGTCGCGGCCCGGCTTGCGGCCGAAATGGCCGTAGGCGGCGGTCTTGGCGTAGATCGGGCGGTTGAGCTGGAGATGGGTGCGGATGCCGCGGGGGCTGAGGTCGAAGACATTGCCCAGCACCGCCTCGAGCTTCTCCTCGTCGACCTTGCCGGTGCCGTGCAGGTCGACATAGATCGACAGCGGCTTGGCGACGCCGATGGCATAGCTCAGCTGGATCGTGGCGCGGTCGGCAAGGCCGGCGGCGACGACGTTCTTGGCGAGATAGCGCGCCGCATAGGCGGCGGAACGATCGACCTTGGTCGGGTCCTTGCCCGAAAAGGCGCCGCCGCCATGGGGCGCCGCGCCGCCATAGGTGTCGACGATGATCTTGCGCCCGGTGAGGCCGGCATCGCCGTCGGGACCGCCGACGACGAACTTGCCGGTCGGGTTGACGTGCCAGACGGTGTCGGCATCGATCCAGCCCTCGGGCAGCGCCTCCAGCACATAGGGCGCGACGATGGCGCGCACGTCCTCGGAGGTGAGCTCGGGGTCGACATGCTGGGTGGAGACGACGATCTGGGTCACCCCGACCGGCACGCCGTTCTCGTAGCGCACCGTCACCTGGCTCTTGGCGTCGGGGCCGAGCTTGCCGGCGGCGCCGGTGCCGGCCTTACGCGCCTCGGTCAGGCTCTCGAGGATCTTGTGGGCGTAATAGATGGGCGCGGGCAGCAATTCGGGCGTCTCGCGGCTGGCATAGCCGAACATTATGCCCTGGTCGCCGGCACCGACATCCTTGTTGCCCTTTTCGTCGACGCCCTGGGCGATGTCGGCGGACTGGCCGTGCAGCAGCACGTCGATCCGGCACGTCTTCCAGTGAAAGCCGTCCTGCTCGTAGCCGATGGCCCGGATGGCCTTGCGCGCGGTGGACTTGAACTTGGCCGGATTGACGACGGGGGAGCCCGAGGCGTCGCGCAGCACCTTGCCGTCCTTGCCCTTCTTGAGCAGCGTTTCGGGCACGCGCACCTCGCCGGCGATGATGACGCGGTTGGTCGTCGCCAGCGTCTCGCAGGCGATGCGCACCTGCGAGGGGTCCATGCCGGTCTTCTTGGCCTCCTTGAAGACGAGATCGACGATCTCGTCGGAAATCCTGTCGCAGACCTTGTCCGGATGCCCCTCCGAGACCGATTCCGACGTGAAGAGATAGGAGGACCGCATGGCCGAAACCCCGAAAAACTGCCCCGAAACGCGAAAAAACGCGCTGTCCGGGCGAGGTTCTGGCACCGCGCCCGGCGCCGGTCAAGGCGGATATAAAGAAAGCTTGATATGCCGCATCGGCCGGGGCGGGAAATCTATGCCCGGGCCGGCTTTCGCGTGCGCGTCAACAGGCCGGCGAGGAGCCCCGCCAGGACGAGCCCGAGGGCGGGCCAGTTGCCGAGCCTGTCGAACGGCGTCGGGGCGATGGGCAGGGCCGGGGTGACGTCGAGCGTGCCGGGGACGCCCGGGGCGAGCCGGGCGGTGACGCGCCCGAGCGGGTCGGCGGCGAAGGTCACGCCGGAATTGGTGGCGCGCAGCAGCGGCAGGCCCGATTCGACGGCGCGCAGCAGGGCGTGATGGGCATGCTGGGCCGGCCCGATGGAGCCGTCGAACCACTCGTCGTTGGAGATGTTGAGGATGAATTCGGCGGCGGCCGGATCGGCGCCCAGATCGCCCGAAAATATGGCTTCGTAGCAGATCAGCGCGATGAAGGGCGGCAGGCCGGGCGGGGCGACGAGCCGGCGGCCGTCGCCGGGGGCCCAGCCATTGGTGCCAGGCACGAACTGGGTGATGCCGAAGAGCTTCCAGAAGCCGGCAAAGGGGAGGTATTCGCCGAAGGGGACGAGATGCGCCTTGTCGTAGCTGGCGACGATCTCGCCATTGGTGTCGATGGCGAGGATGGCGTTGTAGCCGGGCGTGTCGGCGGTGCGAATCTCGGGCTCGCGCGGCGCGCCGGTGAGCAGCGTCGTGCCGTCGGGCAGCATGCGGGCGATGCGCGCCAGCGCCTCGGGGTAGCTCGACAAAAAGAACGGAAAGACCGATTCGGGCCAGACGACGACGGTGCGGCCGGCCGGATCGCCGGTCAGTTCGATGAGGCGGGTGACGATGTCGGGCGGATTGGCGGCGGCCCAGTTGGAATGCTCGGTGATGAGCGGCTGCACCAGCCGCACCGTCATGTCCGTGCGCGGGGCGACGGGGACGGCGCCCAGCCGCCAGTTGCCATAGCCGAGCTGGCCGGCCAGCGTCGCCACGGCGAGGAAGAACGGCACCAGCCGCAGGACGAGCGGGCGCCCGTCGGCGGGCCAGATCAGCGCCGGGGTCATGGCGAGGAGCGCGGCGAGGAGCGTCAGCCCGTAGACCCCCACCAGCGCGGCGAGCTGCATCATCTCGGGCGTGCCGGTGAGCGCATAGCCGAGCAGGTCGAAGGGAAAGCCCGAAAACAGCGTGCCGCGCGCATATTCGGCCAGCCCGAGCCAGGCCGCGAGGGTGACGATGCGCCAGGGGCCGTGGCTCCAGCACAGATGCGCCAGGGCGCTGGCCAGCCCCCAGAACAGCGCGATCAGCGCGGCGAGGGCGAGAATGGCGAGCGGCATCAGGGCGAGGAACCAGCCGCCCTCGAGCAGGAACGCGGCGCCCAGCCAGTGGAAGGCGACGATGAAATAGCCCCAGCCGAAGGCGAAGCCGATGGCGAAGGCCGGCCCGAAGAGGCGGCCGAGGCCGCGGCGGCGCTCCGCCCCGTCGAGCGCCCACACCCAGACGGGAAAGGCGACGAACAGCGCCGGCAGGACAAAGAGCGGCGGCACGGACAGCCCGGACAGCGCGCCGGCGACGAGCAGCAGCAGCAGGCGGCGCCAGCCATGCGACAGCATCGTCCACTCGGCGAGACGGCTCATGCGGGCGAATCAGCGGAAAGGAGCGCCATGCTCTCCCCTAGCGTCATTGGCGCCGGCACGAAATGGCGCCGCTATTCGGGGGCGCGCCCGTTCGGACGGCCGCCGGCCGGAGACGGCGCCTCGGGCGCGGGGACGGGGGGCTTGCGCTGCTTGAGGCGCTTGATCTTGAGCCGGCGCAACTGGCGGGAATCGGCCTGCAGCACCTCGAACTCGAAATTCTTGATGCCGCCCACCACCTCGCCCTTGAGCGGCACGCGCCCGGCCAGCGCGAAGACGAGGCCGCCGATCGTATCGACCTCGCCGCCATGCTCGCCGGGGTCGAAATCGGGGCCGATGACGCTCTCGACCTCGCCCAGCTCGGCGCGCGCCGAGGCGATGAAGATGTTCGAGTTGATCTTGCGGATGAGCGGGCCGCCATCCTCGTCGTGCTCGTCGTCGATCTCGCCGACGATGGCCTCGAGCAGGTCCTCGATGGTGAGCACGCCGTCGGTGCCGCCATATTCGTCGATGACGATGGCCATGTGCAGGCGCATCTGCTGCATCTGCTGGAGCAGCTCGCCCACCGGCATCAGCGGCGGCACGAACAGCACCGGGCGAGCGATGTCGAGCTTGCCGATCCGGTGCTTCAGAACATTGGCGGAGACGAACTTGACCGGCTGCCGCTCGGGATCGTTCACCACCTCGGTGATGCGGCGCAGCGCGTCCTTGACGTGCACGAAGCCGGTGATGTTGTCGATATTGTCGTCATAGACCGGGATGCGCGAGTGGCCGGCCTTGCGGAACAGCGCGATCATCTCGCCCAGCGAGCACTGGGCATCGAGGGCGACGATGTCGGCGCGGGGCACCATGACGTCGCCGACGCGCTTTTCGCCGAGCTGCAGCACGTTCTGCAGGATCGTGCGCTCGGCGGCCGAGAAATCGGCGGTTTCGCCGGACTCTTCGGATTCGAGCGCATCCTCGATGTCGTCGCGCAGCGACACCGGGCGCAGGCTGAACATCGCCCGCAGCTTTGCCCAGAGCGATTGCCCCCGCGCTGGCGCAGGGGCGGTGGTCGACGGAGGCTCGGCCTGCGGCCGCTCCTGGTCCTGCAGCCCGGGGCTAGAACTCGTGTCGCTCATTCATCCTTCATCCGCGTAGGGGTCCGCCACCCCCAGGGAGGCCAGAATCTGGGTCTCGAGACGCTCCATGGCAAGGGCCTCGGCCGCATCGAGATGATCATAGCCGAGAATATGCAGGACGCCATGGACCACGAGATGGGTGAAATGGTCCTCGAAGCCGACCCCCTGCGCCACTGCCTCGCGCGCCAGCGTCTCGCGCGCGAGGATCACGTCGCCGACAAGCCCCGCCAGCGGCGCGAAGGGCGCGATCTGGGGAAAGCTCAGCACGTTGGTCGGCTTGTCGATGCCGCGCCAGTCGCGGTTGAGCGCCTGCTGCTCGGCGTCGTCGGCGAGGACGATGGAGAGCTCGGCGGCGCCGGCCAGCGGCGTGCCGGCCGCGGCGATGGCGGCGCGGGCGGCGGCCTCGGCACGCGCCTCGAGACCGGCGGGCCAGCCCTCGGCATGGCGGGATACCTCGATTTCGAGCGGGCTCACCGGTCGCGCGCGCTCGCCGCCTTGTCGTAGGCGCGCACGATGCGGCCGACCAGGGCATGGCGCACGACGTCCTTGTCGTCGAAGCGCGAGATGTGGATGCCTTCGACGCCCTCGAGCAGGCCGACGGCCTCGACCAGACCGGAGGTCTCGCCGCGCGGCAGATCCACCTGGCTGGGATCGCCGGTGACGATCATGCGCGAATTCTCGCCCAGCCGGGTGAGGAACATCTTCATCTGCATCGACGTCGTGTTCTGCGCCTCGTCGAGGATGACGACGGCATTGGCGAGGGTGCGGCCGCGCATGAAGGCGAGCGGGGCGACCTCGATGACGCCCGAGGTGATGCAGCGCTCGACATGCTCGGGGCGCATCATGTCGTAGAGCGCGTCGTAGAGCGGGCGCAGATAGGGATCGACCTTCTCCTTCATGTCGCCGGGCAGGAAGCCCAGCCGCTCGCCGGCCTCGACGGCGGGACGCGACAGGATGATGCGGTTGATGTCGCCGCGCTCGAGCAGCGTCGCCGCATGGGCCACCGCCAGATAGGTCTTGCCGGTGCCGGCCGGGCCGATGCCGAAGATCAGCTCGACGCGCTCCATGGCGCGCATATAGGCGTCCTGGGCCGGGGTGCGGGCGACGATCGTCGCCTTGCGCGTGGCGATCTGGGCCATGCGCACCTTGCCCTTGCGTTCGAGCGTGGGCAGGACGAGCTGGCTGTCCTCGCTCTCGATCATGCGGATCATCGTGTCGACATGGGCGATGTCGAGGCTGCGCCCCTCCTCGAGATGGCCGTAGAGCGATTCGAGCACGCGCCGCGCCTGGTCGACCTCGGAGGCGGCGCCCTTGAGCAGCAGATGGTTGCCGCGCGGCGTCGCGGTGACGCCGAGGCGCTGCTCGATGAGGGCCAGGTTCTGGTCGAAATCGCCATAGAGCTGGGCGGCGAGCCGGTTGTCTTCGAAGGCCAGTTCAAGCTGGGTCGCGAGGGCGTTGTCGGGTGTGGCGGCCAGGTGCCTGTTCAAGTGCGCGGGCGCTCCTCAAGCCGCCTCGTGGGGGCGGCGCGTTCGGGGGACTCAAGAAGGCTAGCAGGATTTGGTTCCGCGTGTGTGACAATCTTGCCTTCGATCGAGTTATTCCCGGCGGCGACGATCAGCACCGGCTGGACGGTGCCGATGAGGCTGGCCGGCGCCTCGAGATGCACCGCCTGCAGATAGGGCGAGCGGCCGCCGAGCTGGCCGGGCAGCCGGCCGGGCTTGTCGAGCAGCACGTCGAGCGTCCTGCCGACGCAGGCCCGGGCGAAGCCGCGCGTCTGGGCGGTGACCAGCTCCTGGAGCCGGTGCAGACGCTCGGTCTTTACGGCCTCGGGCACCTGATCGGCCATGGCGGCGCCGGGCGTGCCGGGGCGGATCGAATATTTAAAGGTGAAGGCCGAGGCATAGCCGACGTCGCGAACGATCGACAGGGTCTGTTCGAAATCCTCGTCCGTCTCGCCGGGAAAGCCGACGATGAAATCGCCCGACAGCGCGATATCGGGGCGCGCCGCCCGGATCCTGTCGATGAGGCGCAGATAATGGGCGCGGCTGTGCCGGCGGTTCATGGCCTTGAGGACGGCATCGGACCCCGACTGCACCGGCAGGTGCAGATAGGGCATGAGCTTGGGGTTGTCGCGATGCGCCGCGATCAGCGCGTCGGACATGTCGGACGGGTGCGAGGTGGTGTAGCGGATGCGCGCCAGCCCCTCGAGCTCGGCCAGCCGGGCGCAGAGCTCGCCCAGCCCGACAGGCCGGCCGGCCGCGTCGTGGCCGTGATAGGCGTTGACGTTCTGGCCGAGCAGGGTCAGCTCGCGCACCCCCGCCGCGACGAGCGCGCGGGCCTCGTCCAGCACCTGGGCCACGGGCCGCGAGGTCTCGGCGCCGCGCGTATAGGGCACGACGCAGAACGCGCAGAACTTGTCGCAGCCCTCCTGCACGGTGAGGAAGGCGGTGAGCCCGCGGCTCCTTATCACCTGCGGGGCCGGGGCCGGCAGGTGGGCGAACTTGTCCTCGGGCGGAAATTCGGTCTCGACCACCGTCTCGCCGCGCGCCGCGCGCGCCACCAGCGCCGGCAGGCGGTGGTAGGATTGCGGCCCGAAGACGAGATCGACGGCCCGCGAGCGGCGGGCGATCTCCTCGCCCTCGGCCTGCGCCACGCAGCCGGCGACGCCGATCATGAAGTCGCGCCCCGCGGCCCGCATCTCGGCCAGCCGGCCGAGCTCGGAAAACACCTTCTCGGAGGCCTTTTCGCGGATATGGCAGGTGTTGAGCACGACGAGATCCGCCTCCTCGATGGCGGCGGTCGGCGCATAGCCGTGCGGCGCCAGCGCGTCGGCCATGCGCTCGCTGTCATAGACGTTCATCTGACAGCCATAGGTCTTGATGAACAGCCGCTTGGGCGGCGCGTCGGCGGACTGGGTCTCTTGCGTCATGGGGCGGCTCAATACACCTTCGCGGGCGCAATTGCCAAGAAAGGCGGCGCCGATGGCCGGACTGACGCAGATCGTCATCGATGCGGACGACCCGCCGCGGCTGGCCCGGTTCTGGGCCGCGGCGGCGGACGGCTATGCCGTGCGGGCCTATGATGCGGCCGAGATCGCGCGGCTCGCGGCGGCGGGCCTGACGCCCGAGACCGACCCGGTGGTGATGGTCGACGGGCCGGGACCGACCCTCTGCTTTCAGGCACGCCGCGGCCCGCGACCGTTCCGCAACCGCCTCCATCTCGACCTCGCGGCCGTCGACCGGGCGGCGGAGGTGGCGCGGCTCGTCGCGCTCGGAGCGACGTTCTGGCGCAGCGCCGCCGGTTACACGACGCTGCGCGATCCCGAGGGCAATCCGTTCTGCCTCGTCGATGCGGGCTGATCAGCCCGTCGCCAGTTCGGGCAATGTCTTTTCGTGGCGGTTGAGGGCGACGAGCATACGGCGCACCTCGGCCTCGGCGCGGCGCGTCACGGCCTTGCGGTCGGTGTCGGGCGTGAGCGGAATGGGCGCGCCGAACGCCACCGTCACGTCCTTGACGCTGGAGGTGAGGAGATTGGCGAGGACGGCGCGGAAGCCGCGCGCATTCATGCCGGAAATGGCGCTGCGCTCGTTGCGCGATACCGGCAGGCCCTGCAGATGCGTATAGGCGATGGTCACGGGCTGGATGGCGACGTTGCGCGCCCCGCCCTCCTCCATCGCCGCCTGCGCGGCGCCCACCAGCGCCGAGCGGAAGGGCTGCACATGGGTGCCGAGGTCGCGATGGCCCTCGGCGAACAGCAATACGGCGCCGTTATGGGCCAGCCGCCGCGCCATCTCGGCGGAGGTGCGCCGGGCATCCTGGCGGCGATTGTAGTCGACATAGAGGGTGCGCTGCAGCGAGGCCATGAAGCCCACGAAGACGGTGTTGCGCACGCCGGTCTTGGCGACAAAGGTGACGTCGGCCACCGAGCCGATGGCGATGATGTCGGTCCACGAGATGTGGTTGGAGAGCAGCAATGTCGGCCGGTTGTGCAGCGGCTCGCCGATCCTGTGCACGCGCAGGCCGAGGAAGATGCAGCCGAGCCGGTGGAAGACCAGCGTCGGCACGTTCCAGAACAGGCCCAGCCGCGTGATGACGAACTGCACGGGCACGCCGACCAGCAGCATGGGCAGGTAGACGAAGATGAAGAACAGCGTTCTGAAGATCACTTGGCGGGACCGGGCTTGAGCGGCACGGCGTAGAGCTCGAGCCGGTGGTCGACGAGACGATAGCCGAGCCGCTTGGCGATCAGCTCCTGGATGGCCTCGATCTCCTCGTTGCGGAACTCGATGACCTTGCCCGAGCGGATGTCGATGAGGTGGTCGTGATGCTCGTCGGGGATGGGCTCGAAGCGCGCCCGGCCGTCCTTGAAATCGTGCTTGGTGACGAGGCCGGCCTCCTCGAACAGGTTGAGCGTGCGATAGACCGTCGACAGCGAGATGCGCGCGTCCTGCGCGGAGGCGCGCCGGTGCAGCTCCTCGACATCGGGATGGTCCTCGGCCGCCTCGATGACATGGGCGATGACGCGGCGCTGGTCGGTCATGCGCATGCCCTTCTTGGCGCACTGCTCCTCGAGCGTCTCGGTGTGGCCGGGCCTTGTCATGGCGTTAGGGCTACTCAAGATCGCGCGCCATCACAAGGGCGGTGGCGGGCGCCCCGTCCGGCCGGGCATAGTAGCCCTGGCGCTCGCCGACCGTGTCGAAACCGTGGCGCCGATAGAGCCTGAGGGCGGCCGGATTGTCGGTGGCGACCTCGAGGACCAGCCGGCGCGAGGGCGTCATGCGCAGATCCTCGATGGCGGCGCGGAGCAGCGCCGCCCCCACCCCCCTGCCCTGGTATTTCCTGCCGACGGCGATCGTCATCAGCTCGGCATCGTCGCCCAGCAGGCGCAGCATGGCGAAGCCGGCGATGGTGCGGCGCGCGTCGCAAGCGACGAGCGTCGGGGTGTCGGGGTCGAGCAGATAGGCCTCGATATCCTCGCGCGGCCAGCCGCGATAAAAGCTCAGCGCATGCAGCCGCGCCACCGCCTCGGCGTCGCGCGGTGCGGCCGGCTCGACATGGAGCCCGAGCGGGGCCGGCCAGCTGCGCAGCATCATGCCGGCACCCGGGCGATGCGGAACCTCTGCTGCGGCTTGGCGTCGGCGTCGCGCACATAGGCGGCGGCGGGCGGGAAGGCGGCGGGATCGGCGGTCAGCGCGAAGCGCGCCAGCGCGCCGATATCGACAAAGGGGGCGGTGCAGAGCCGGGCGCCGGCCGGCACGCGGCGGCGCGCCTCGTCCATGGGCAGCAGCTGCGCCGGACCGAGGGGCGCGCCGGGTGCCGAAAAGAGCTGGAGATAGGCCTCGTCGCGCCGCGCATCGAGCAGGACGGCGACGGGGGCGTCGGGGCCCGCCAGCGACAGCGCCAGCAGCGAGGGAATGCCGAGCACCGGCAGGCCGAGCGCGAGGCCGAGCCCGCGCGCCGCGCTGAGCCCGATCCGCAGGCCGGTGAACGAGCCCGGACCGGTGCTGACGGCGATGCGGCTGAGATCGGCATAACCGGCGCCGGCGCGCGCCAGAAGGCTCGCCAGCGCGGGGAACAGCCGCTCGGCCTGGCCGGTCGGCATGTCCTCGACGAGGGTCTCGAGCTGGCCGTCGGCGGCCAGCAGCGCGAGCTGCAGGCGCGGAGCGGCGGTATCGATGGCGAGCAGGCGGCGCATCGGCCCAGCAATAGGCGCCACGCGGCGCCGGAGCAATGTCAGACCTGCTGGACGGACTCGACGCCGGGCACGAAGTGGCGCAGCAGGTTCTCGATGCCCGATTTGAGCGTCGCGGTGGAGGACGGGCAGCCGGCGCAGGCGCCCTGCATATGCAGGTAGACGGTGCCGTCCTTGAAGCCCTTGAAGGTTATGTCGCCGCCATCCATGGCGACGGCCGGGCGCACGCGGGTCGAAATCAGCTCCTTGATCACCTCGACGGTCTCGGTGTCGGTCTCGTCGAAGAACTCCTCGACCTCGGCGGCGAGCGCCCCGCCCTCGTCGAGCACCGGCTTGCCGGAGAGGAAATGCTCCATGATGACGCCGAGAATCGCGGGCTTGAGGTGGTTCCACTCGGTCATGTCCTTGCTGACCGAGACGAAATCGGCACCCAGAAAGACGCCGGTGACGCCGGGAATGGAAAACAGCGCGCCCGCCAGCGGCGAAATCTCGGCCGCCTCGGCCGAACGGAAGTCGCGCGGCTCGCCCGCCATGACCTCGCGGCCGGGCAGGAATTTGAGGGTCGCCGGGTTGGGCGTGGCTTCGGTCTGGATGAACATCACGGATCCCGCGTTTGGAATGGTTCTAAAATAGGGTCTTCGGCGCCGATAGGCAAGCGCCAAACCGTCACGCCACGGCGACGATCTCGGCATCCGTCATGGCGCCGGGGACGATGGTCACCAGCACATGCAGCCGGTTATGGGCGGCAAAGTGGGTGACCAGCGGGCCGGGGCCCTTGTCCCCCTGCCCGGCGGCGAGCACGAGGATGGCGATGCCCGGATCGTCGGTGACGACCTGTTCGATGGCCTCGGCCGGCCGGCCCTCGCGAATCACCGTCTCGGTGCGCACCTGGCCGATCTGCTTGATGCGGGCGATGCGGGTGTCGAGCATGCGCTCGGCCTCGTTGCGGGCCTCGGCGCGCATGGCGTCGGCGACGCCGATGAATTGGCCGAAATCCTCGCTGTCGATGACCCCGAGCAGCACCAGCGTGCCGCCGGTGCGCGCCACGCGATGCGCGGCAAAGCTCACCGCCCTGTCGCAGACGGGGGAATCGTCGATGAGCACGAGGAATTTGCGCGAGTAGTCGAGGTCCGCCATGGCCCCATTTTCCCACCGCGCCGGGGTTTGGACAAGGCTCAGCGGATAAAGCCCACGATGCGGCGGACTTCGGCCATCGTCGCCTCGGCCAGAGCGGCCGCGCGCGCGGCGCCGTCGGCCATGAAGGCATCGATGCTGCCGGGATCGGCGAGCAGCCGGCGGGTCTCGGCGGCGATGGGGGCGAGCTTTTCGACGGCGAGCTCGGCCAGGGCCGGCTTGAACACCCCCCAGCCCTGCCCGCCGAACCGGCGCAGCACCTCGGCGCGGCTCGTGTCGGCCAGGGCGGCATAGATGCCGACGAGGTTGGCGGCCTCGGCGCGGCCCGCGAGCCCCGCCTCCTCAGAGGGCAGCGGCGCCGGGTCGGTGGTGGCGCGCCGGATCTTCTTCGCGATCTGGTCGGCATCGTCCGAGAGCAGGATGCGGGCGCCCTCGGCGGCATCCGACTTGCTCATCTTGCGGCTCGCATCCTTGAGCGACATGACGCGGGTCGCCGGGCCGGCGATCACCGGCTCGGTAATGGGGAAATAATCCGCAGCGAGCCCCTGCGCCGCGATCGAGGCGGCAAAGTCGTTGTTGAACTTGGTGGCGATGTCGCGGGTCAGCTCGAGATGCTGCTTCTGGTCGTCGCCGACCGGCACATGGGTCGCCTTGTAGAGCAGGATGTCGGCGGCCATCAGCGCGGGATAGGCGAACAGGCCGAGCGAGACGTTCTCGGAATTCTTGCCCGACTTCTCCTTGAACTGGGTCATGCGGGCCATCCAGCCCATGCGCGCGACGCAGTTGAACACCCAGGCGAGCTCGGCGTGCTGGGGGACGCGCGACTGGTTGAAGACGATGTTGCGGGCGGGATCGACGCCGGCGGCGACATAGGCGGCGGCCACCTCGCGGGTGGCCCGGCGCAGCTCGTCCGGCTCCTGCCACACGGTGATGGCGTGCATGTCGACGACGCAATAGATGCATTCATGCGTCTGCTGCATCTCGACATAGCGCTTGATGGCGCCGAGGTAGTTGCCCAGATGCAGGTCGCCCGAGGGCTGGGTGCCGGAAAAAACGCGCGGGATGAAGGCCATGGCGGTGCTTGTTGCTTTTGGTGCCCCGGCCTTAGCGTCCGGGCATCGCCAGCGCAAGCGGCTCCCCCCGCAGCCGCCCTTCGGGCAGTTTCTCGCGCGCGGGGGAGGAGGCCGCTCGTCTCGACGCCGGCAACTGGCGCCTCAGCTCCACTCCAGCACGATCTTGCCCTTTTCGCCGGCGGCGGCGAGGCGGAAGGCCTCGGCATAGTCGGCGGCGGGCATGCGCCGGGTGATCACCCGGCGCACCTCGAGCCCGCTCTCGAGCATGGCCAGCATCTTGTGCCAGGTCTCGAACATCTCGCGCCCGTAGATGCCGCGCAGCGTGATCATGCGGAAGACGATCTTGCCCAGATCGAAGATGAAGGGCTGCGCCGGCACGCCGAGCAGCGCCACGCGCCCGCCCATGACGAGATGGTCGATCATCTGGTCGAGCGCGGCCGGCGCGCCCGACATTTCGAGCCCGACATCGAAGCCTTCCTTCATGCCGAGCCTTTGCATCACCTCGCGCAGCGCCTGCTCCTTGATGTTGACCGGCACGACGTCGGCCACCTCGGCGGCGAGCGCGAGGCGCTCGGGATTGACGTCGGTGATGACGACGTGGCGGGCGCCGACATGGCGGGCGACGGCGGCGCCCATGATGCCGATGGGGCCGGCGCCGGTCACCAGCACGTCCTCGCCGACGATGTCGAAGGCGAGCGCCGTGTGCACGGCATTGCCGAGCGGATCGAGGATGGCGCCGAGCTCGTCGTCGATGCTGTCGGGCAGGGGCACGATGTTGAAGGCGGGGATGCGCACATAGTCGGCGAAGGCGCCGGGCAGGTTGACGCCGATGCCCCTGGTCTCGGGATCGAGATGGAACTTGCCGGCGCGGCTGGCGCGGCTCTTCATGCCGACGACATGGCCCTCGCCCGAGACGCGCTGGCCGACGCGGAGCGTTTTCACGTCGCTGCCGAGGGCGGCGATCTCGCCGGCATATTCATGGCCGGTGACCAGCGGCACGGGCACCGTCTTCTGCGCCCATTCGTCCCATTTGTAGATATGGATGTCGGTGCCGCAGATGCCGGTCTTGCGGACCTTGACGAGCACGTCCTCGGGGCCGATCTCGGGGACCGGGCGGTCCTCCATCCAGATGCCGGGCGCGGCCCGGGCCTTGACGAGAGCCTTCATTCAACGATCCCCAATTCCCGGCCGGCCTCGGCGAAGGCGCCGATGGCGGCCTCGACATCGGCCTCGGTCAGCGCCGCCGACATCTGCGTGCGGATGCGGGCGAGGCCCTTCGGCACCACCGGATAGAAGAAGCCCGCGACATAGACGCCGCGGCGGTCGAGCGCCGCCGCCAGCGCCTGCGCGCGCTCGGCCTCGCCCAGCATGACCGGGATGATCGGGGTCGTGCCCGCCAGCAGCTCGAAACCGGCGGCGGCGAGCCCGGCGCGGAACCGCGCCGTATGGCGCATGAGGGTGGCGCGCCGGTCGTCGGCGGTGCGGGCGATGTCGATGGCCTTGAGCGCGCCGGCGGCGATGGCGGGCGCCAGCGCGTTGGAGAAGAGATAGGGCCGGGCGCGCTGGCGCAGCAGGTCGATCACCGGCTGCGCGGCGGCGATGAAGCCGCCCATGCCGCCGCCCAGCGTCTTGCCGAAGGTGCCGGTGACGATGTCGACCCTGTCGCCCACGCCGGTCAGCGCCGGGGAGCCGCGGCCCTCGGCGCCCAGATGGCCGGTGGCGTGGCAGTCGTCGACCATGACGAGGGCGCCGTATTTCTCGGCCAGCGCGCAGATCTCGGGGAGCCTCGCGACATGGCCGTCCATCGAGAAGACGCCGTCGGTGGCGATCAGCCGGAAGCGGGTGCCGTCGGCAACGGCCTGGCGGAGCTGGGCCTCGAGGTCGCCCATGTCCGACGTCCGGTAGCGGTAGCGCTTCGCCCTCGACAGCCGCACGCCGTCGATGATCGAGGCATGGTTCAGCGTGTCGGAGACGATCGCGTCGCCGTCGCCGAGCAGCGTGTCGAACAGCGCGCCATTGGCGTCGAAGCAGGCGGCGAAGGTGATGGCGTCGGCCTTGCCCAGATAGCCGGCGATGGCCTGCTCGAGGTCGCGATGCAGATCGAGCGTGCCGCAGATGAAGCGCACCGAGGCCATGCCGAAGCCGTAGCGCTCGAGCGCCGCGGCGGCGGCCGCGATGATGGCGGGGTGGTCGGCGAGGCCGAGATAATTGTTGGCGCAAAGGTTCACCATGCGGCGCCCGTCGGCGAGCCCGATGCGGCCCGATTGCGGCGTCGCGATCTGACGCTCGGTCTTGGTCAGCCCGGCCGCGTCGATCCCGGCGAGCGTCGTGGCGATCGAATCGAGAAAACCCGCTTGCATGATGGCCTCCAGCACGCCCCGAGCAATAGTGCGTCTAGGCGGCGCGGCGCAACCGCTTCAGCAGATCGCCCAAAGGCTGGGCGCCGCTCAGGTGGACGAGCACAAAGAACACAGCCATGCCGATCCCCACCAGGCCGCCCAGCGCCACGAGCTGGAGCGGCAGCGGCGCGCCGCCGGCGAGCCAGGGGGAAAGCGGGATGGCGAGGCCCCACAATGCCGCCGCCATGGCGAGCGCGGCGGCAAGGATGAGCCCGTGCCGGCGCCAGTCGGCGGCGGGCAGGCGGAAATGGCCGCGGCGCGCCAGCCAGAGGCCGAGGAGGACGGCATTGGCCCAGGCGGCGACCGAGGTGGCGATGGCGATGCCGACATGCTGCAGGCTCGGGAACAGGGCCAGCGACAGGCCGATATTGACGACGACCGAGAGGCCGGCAAAGACCGTGGGCGTCCTGGTGTCCTCGCGCGCGAAAAAGCCCGGCTGCAGCACCCGGATCAGCACATAGGCGGGCAGGCCGGCGGCGAACCACACCAGCGTTGCCGCCGTCTGCTGCGTATCGGCGCCGGAAAAGGCGCCGCGCTCGAACAGCACGGCGACGATGGGCGTCGCCAGCGCCACGAGCGCGGTGGCGGCGGGCAGCGAGAGCAGCATGGAGAGCAGCAGCGCCTGGTTCTGGCTCCTGTCGGCCTCGACGTCGCGCCCCGATTTGAGGTGCCGGCTGAGCTCGGGCAGCAGCACCGTGCCGACAGCGATGCCGATGATGCCGAGCGGCAGCTGATAGAGCCTGTCGGCGTAATAGAGATAGGCGATGGCGCTGTCGGCGGCCGAGGCGATGATGGTGCCGACGAAGATGTTGATCTGGGTGATGCCGCCGGCGATCACGGCGGGCACGGCCAGCACCCAGAAGCGGCGCACGTCGGCGTCGAGCCTGGGCAGGCGGAGACGCGGCACGAAGCCGGCGCGGCGGATGGCGGCATAGACGAGGCCGAGCTGGGCGATGCCGCCGGCGATGGTGCCAACGGCGATCCAGACGGCGATCCCCGCCTCGTCATAGGCGCCCACCAGCAGCGGCGCCATGAAGGCGATCATCACCATGTTGAGCAGCACCGGGGCGAAGGCGGCGGCCCTGAAACGGCCGAGCCCGTTGAGGATGGCCGCATAGGCGGCCATCAGCGACATGCACATGAGGTAGGGAAAGCAGATGCGCGTCAGCAGCACCGTGAGCTCGTATTTCGCCGGGTCGTCGAGAAAGCCCGGCACGAACGGCGCCATCACCCAGGGCATGAAGATCTCGACGAGCACGGTGACGGCCGTCACGACGACCACCAGCCAGCTCATTATGCGCGCCGCCCATGCGCGCGCCGGCTCGCGGCCCTCCTGCTCCAGCGCCCGGGCGAAGAGCGGAATGAAGGCGGTGTTGAAGGCGCCCTCGGCGAAGAGGCGGCGGAACAGGTTGGGAAAGCGGAAGGCGGCGAGATAGGCGTCGGCCGCCGTGCCGGTGCCGAGCACCGCGGCCACGAGCGCATCGCGGACGAAGCCGAGGATGCGGCTCAGCAGCGTCAGCCCGCCGACATCGAGGAAGTTGCGGTAAAGGCTCATGGGTGGGCTTCCACGCGCAAACCTAGGCCCTGGCCGGCTCGCCCCGGGGCCGCGCCGGCTCGAAGACCTCGAGCAGCGTGTCGCGGATGGTCTTCTGGCGCGATTTGGACTCGATCTTGGCGCCGGTCAGGTCGGTCACGTAGAAGACGTCCACGGCCTTTTCGCCATAGGTGCCGATATGGGCCGAGCCGATGGTGAGGTTGAGATCGGCGATGGCGCGGGTGAGCTGGTGCAGCAGGCCCGTGCGGTCGAGCCCCATCACCTCGATGACGGTGAATTTTTCGGACAGCGTGTTGGAGACCTCCACCGAGGCGGGCAGGCTGAAGGGCTTCAGCCGGCGGTTGTGGCGGCTGTCGCGGCCGAGATCGATCAGCACCTGGCGCTTGCCCTGCAGCAGCTGGCGAACGGTCTCGATGATGCGGTTGGCGCGCACCTTCTCGTCCTCGTCGGAGGTGAAGGCGCGCCGCAGCCGGAAGGTGTCGAGGGCGCGTCCGTCGCGGGTCGAAAAGATCTGGGCGCCGATGATCGAGGCCTCGCACATGGTGCAGGCGCCGGCGATGAGCGAGAGCAGGCGCGGATGGTCGGGCGTATAGAACGACACTTCGGTTATGCCTTCGAAGCCGCGCACGCGGATCGAGCCGGCGAAGGGCTCGCGGGCGCCGTCGGCGCTGCGGATCATGCGCGCATGCTCGCGCTGCAGCTCCAGCTCGGCGCGCAGCCAGTAGTGGTTGTAGTGCCGGCCCATATAGGCGGCGAGCTCGGCCTCGGGCCAGCTCGCCAGCGCCTTGGCGAGCTCGGCCTTCGCCGCGGCGATGCGGTCGGACTGGGTGACGCGCGAATGGCCGCCCGACAGCAGCGGCTCGGTGGCGTAATAGAGCGAGCGCAGCAGCGAGCCCTTCCAGCCCGTCCACACGCCCGGGCCGACGGCACGGATGTCGCAGGCGGTGAGGATCATGAGCAGCGCCAGCCGCTGCGGCGACTGCACGATGTCGGCAAAGGCGCGCGCCGTCTCGGGATCCTGCAGGTCGCGCGACTGGGCGATCTGGCTCATCGTCAGATGATATTGCACGAGCCAGGCGACGGTGTCGGTCTCGGCCGCATCGAGCCCCAGCCGCGGGCAGAAGCGCCGCGCGATGCGCGCCCCGGCGATCGAATGATCCTCGGGGCGGCCCTTGGCGATGTCGTGCAGGAACAGCGCCACATAGAGCAGGCGGGTGTCGTTGAGCGAGGGCCACAGCTCATGGGTGAGCGGCAGCTCCTCGCGCAGCCCGCCATTGGCGATCTCGGCCATGACGCCGATGGCGCGGATGAGGTGCTCGTCCACCGTGTAGTGGTGGTACATGTTGAACTGCATCAGCGCGACGATCTTGCCGAACTCGGGCACGAAGCGGCCCAGAACGCCGCTCTCGTTCATCTGGCGCAGGATGCGCTCGACGGTGCGCGGGCTGGTCAGGATCTCGAAGAACCACTGGTTGGCGGCGCGGTCGTTGCGCAAGTCGGGTCCGATGAGGCGCAGCGAGCGGGTGATCTGCTTGATCGCATCGGGATGAAACAGCAGGTCGTTGCGGCCGGCGACGAGAAAGCTGCGGATGAGGTTGGCCGGGTCGGTCTCGAAGGCGTCGGGACGGGCGATGTTGAGCCGGCCGGATTCGACGACGAAATCGGGCTCGCCCTTGATCGGCACGCGGCCGCGCCGGAACATGCCGGTGACGCGCCCCAGCATGTCGAGCGGCTTGGCGTAGTGGAATTCGAGGCCGGTGCAGAAGATGCGGGTCAGATCGCCGACATCCTTGGCGACGAGGAAGTAGCGCTTCATCATGCGCTCGACGCCCAGCATGCCGGGACGGTCGGCAAAGCGCAGCCGCGCCGCCAGCTCGGGCTGCAGCTCGAATGTCAGCTTCTCGTCGGCGCGGCCGGTGAGGAAATGCAGATGGCAGCGGATCGCCCACAGGAAATCCTCGGCGCGCTGGAACAGCCGGTATTCCTCGGCCGAGAACACGCCCTTGCCGACGAGCTCGGCGCTGGTCTTGACGCGGTAGAAATATTTGCCGATCCAGAACAGGGCGTGCAGGTCGCGCAGCCCGCCCTTGCCGTCCTTGATGTTGGGCTCGACGACATAGCGGGTATCGCCCATCTGGCGGTGCCGCTCCTCGCGCTCGGCCATCTTGGCGGCGATGAATTCGGGGCCGGTGCGCGGCATGATCTCGGTCTCGAAGCGCTTTTCGAGCGTGTCGAACAGCGCCCTGTCGCCGGTGAGGTAGCGCGATTCGAGCGTGGCGGTGCGCACCGTCATGTCGGCGCGCGCCATGCGCAGGCACTCGTCCACCGAGCGGACGGCGTGGCCGACCTTCTGGCCGATGTCCCAGAGCATGTAGAGGATGTATTCGGTGACCTGCTCGCCCCAGGGCGTCTGCTTGTAGGGCAGGATGAAGAGCAGATCGATGTCGGAGCCCGGCGCCAGCGTGCCGCGGCCATAGCCGCCTACCGCCGCGATGGAGACGGCCTCGGCGCCCGAGGGGTTGACCAGCGGATAGGCGCGGGTGACGGCGATGTGGTGGATGGCGCGGATGATCTCGTCCTGGGCCGCCGACAGGTTCTGCGCGCAGCGCGTGCCGCGGCCGGTCGCCATCAGCTCGGCCTCGGCGGCGTGGCGCGCCTCGGCGAGGGTGCGGCGCAGTACGGAGAGGACCGCCGCGCGCTCCCCGGCAGTGCCGGACGCGCCGCGGCACAGCGCGTCGATCTCGGCGAGGATCGCGTCGGCGGATTTGAGATGTGCCTGCGCCTTTTTGGGGCGCAGCTCAGCTTCGACGACCGGCATTGCGTGCCTTTTTCAACTCGTAGACCAGCTCGAGCGCCTCGCGAGGGGTCAGCTCGTCGGGGCGCACCCGATCGAGCATGGCATCAAGAGGATTAATTTGGGGCTTTTTCGGCGCCGGGGCGGCGGCAAAAAGCGGCAGATCGTCCAGCAGGGGCACCGAACTGCCCGAGGCGCGGCTTTCGAGCACGCCCAGCACCTGGCGCGCGCGGGCCAGCACCCGCTCGGGCAGGCCGGCGAGGCGGGCCACCTGGATGCCGTAGGAGCGGTCGGCGGCGCCGGGCACGACCTCGTGCAGGAACACCACCTCGCCCTCCCATTCGCGCACGGCCATGGTGACGTTGCTGAGCCGCGCCAGGGTGCCGGCGAGGCCGGTCATCTCGTGGAAATGGGTGGCGAACAGGGTGCGGCAGCCGGTTTCGTCATGCAGCGCCTCGAGCGCCGCCCAGGCGATGGACAGGCCATCGAAGGTCGCCGTGCCGCGCCCGATCTCGTCGAGGATGACGAGCGAGCGCTGGGTGGCGCGATTGAGGATGGCGGCGGTTTCGACCATCTCGACCATGAAGGTGGAGCGGCCATGGGCGATGTCGTCGGCCGCGCCGACGCGCGAGAAGACGCGGTCGACGACGCCGATATGGGCGCTTTCGGCCGGCACGAAGCTGCCCAGTTGGGCGAGGATGGCGATGAGCGCGTTCTGGCGCAGGAAGGTGGACTTGCCGCCCATGTTGGGGCCGGTGACGAGCCAGAGCGCGCCGGCGGTGAGGTCGGTGTCGTTGGCGACGAAGCTGCGGCCCTCGGCGGACAGCGTCGCCTCGACCACCGGATGGCGCCCGCCGGCGATGGCGAAGGCCAGGCTGTCGTCGACGCGCGGGCGGCAGAAGCCGCGGGTCGCGGCGAGATGGGCGAGGCCGGCGGCGACGTCGAGCGCGGCGAGGGCGTCGGCCAGCGCGCGCAGCGTCGCGGTCTCGGCGAGGACGGCGGCGACGAGCCGGGCAAAGATGTCGGTCTCCAGCGCCAGGGCCTGGTCGTGGGCGCGCGCGATGCGGCCTTCGAGCTCGGCCAGCTCGGCCGTGGTGAAACGCATGGCGTTGACCAGCGTCTGGCGGTGGATGAAAAGCTGGCGGAGCGGCTCCTCGAGCAGGCGCGCGCCATGGCCGGCCGGCACCTCGACGAAATAGCCCAGAACGCCGTTGTGCCGGATCTTCAGCGTCCTGATGTCGGTCTCGGCGGCGAGGCGGGCCTGCAGGGCGGCGACGACCGCCCGGGTCTCGGAGGCCAGCGCCCGCTCGGCGTCGAGGCGCGCGTCATAGCCCTTGCGCACGAAGCCGCCGTCGCGGCTCAGCAGCGGTGGCTCGTCGGCGAGGGCGCGATCGAGCTCGTCGGCGAGCCCGCGCGGCGCGGTGGCGAGCGTGTCGCGCAGCCGGGCCAACTCGGCCGGCGCCTCGGCCAGCCCGTCGAGCTGGCCGGCAAGGGTGGCGGCGCCGCCGATGGCGCGGGCGATGGCGGCGAGATCGCGCGGGCCGCCGCGCCCGAGGGCGAGCCGCGTCAGGGCGCGGGTCAGGTCGGGCACCGCCTTGAGCGCCGTGCGCAGCCGGGCCGACAGCACCGTATCGGCGCGCAGCGCGGCGAGCGCGTCGAGCCGCTCGTTGATCGGGCCGGGCTGGCAGAGCGGGGCCGCGAGGCGGCGGGCCAGCAGGCGCGAGCCGGCGGGCGTCACGCAGGCGTCGATCGTTTCGAACAGCGAGCCTTTGGCGGTGCCGCGCTGGGTTTCGAGCAGCTCGAGCGAGCTGCGCGTCGCCGCATCGATCGCCATATGGGCCTGCGGCCGCTCGCTCTCGGGCGGGCGCAGCGCCACGGCGACACCCTTCTGGGAGTCCGCGACATAGCCGAGCAGCGCCCCCAGCGCGGCGCGCTCGACGCGGCTGAAGGCGGAGGGATCGACGCTGCCCGGCGCAAAGGCCGCCGCGATACGCCCGGCCGCGGCGCTCGACTCGAACGCCTCGGGCGCCAGCAGGACGGTGGCGGCAGGCGGCAGCCCGAGCTTGCGTTCGGCCAGGGCCGCGGCGGTCGCCTCGGTCAGCAGCAGCTCGGCCGGGGCGATGCGCGCCAGCTCGTCGCCGACGGCGCTGGCGGCCAGCTCCAGCACGGCGCATTCGCCCGTCGACACGTCGGCGAAGGCGAGGGCGAAATCGGCCTCGCCGTGGCGGAGCATGGCGAGGGCGGCGAGATAGTTGGCGGTGCGCGCCGGCAGCAGATCGTCTTCGGTCAGCGTGCCGGCGGTGACCAGCCGCACGACGTCGCGCTTCACCACCGCCTTGCTGCCGCGCTTTTTCGCCTCGGCGGGGTCCTCGAGCTGTTCGCAGATGGCGACGCGGTGGCCGAGCCCGATGAGCTTGCGCAGATAGTCCTGCGCGGCATGGACCGGCACGCCGCACAGCGGAATGTCCTGGCCCTGATGCTTGCCGCGCTTGGTGAGCACGATGCCGAGCGCGCGCGCGGCGATCTCGGCATCCTCGAAGAACATCTCGTAGAAATCGCCCATGCGATAAAAGAGCAGATAGCCCGGATTGACCGCCTTGATCTCGAGATACTGGCTCATGGCGGGCGTCGGCGGCGCCGCAGCCGGCGCGGCGCCGGACGCTTCGGTCGGATCGTAGGGGGCTTGCTCCATGGGAGCGGGAAGGTAGGGACGCGCCCGATGCGAGTCCAGCCCTAGCCGGTGCGGCCCAACACCTTCCGCCAGGTCCATTGCGGGTCGTAGCCGATAAGCTGGCGGGCCTTGTCGATCGAGATCAGCGTCTCGTGCGGGCCGGTGCCGGGTTTCAGCACGCAGCCGGGGAAGGCGGCGGCGACGAGCTCGGCATTGGGCTGGCGCATGATTGTGTCGGGGGCGGCGATGGTCATCACCTCGGCGCCGGCGATCGGCGCCTCGAGCGCCCGGCGGCAGGCGTCGGCGGTGTCGCGGCTGTCGACATAGCCCCACAGGTTGAAGCGGCGCGCGAGCGGATCGTCCCAGAGGGCCGGGATGCGCTCATAGCCCGTGACGTGGCCGGGCGTGTCGTAGAAGATGTTGGAGAATCTGAGCCCGACGAAGGGCACGCCGTAGCGCCGGTTCATGTGGCGCGCGAGGTCCTCGCTATTGGCCTTGGAGATGCCGTAGGACGAGGTGGGAATGGGCGGATCGTCGTCATTTGTCGGCAGCACCCGCGGCGGCACCCTGTCGAAGGGAAAGCCGAGCACGGTTTCGGACGAGGCCCACACGACCTTCTTCATGCCGAGAAAGCAGGCGGCCTGGAAGACGTTGTAGGCAATGAGCGAATTGACGTGGAAACGCGCGGCGCCGGAGACGTGGTCCCAGTCGGGCTCGCCATTGGCGGCGAGCTGGACCACCGCCTCATGGCCGTGCAGCGCCGCGAATGTCTGGCCGTAATCGGTCAGATCGACGCGAACATATCCCTTTCTTTCGATGCCGCCCGGCACGGCGCGGTCGAGATTTGTGACCTCGTGGCCGGCCGCCTCGAGCGCGGCGATCACCACCGGGCCGACGCCCCGATCCCACGACCCCGTCCCCCCGGTGACGGCGACCTTCATCAGTAGCGGTCCGTTTCGTGGCGCACGGGCCGATAGACGAAATCGGTGAAATCGGCCGGGCACGCGGTGCCGTTGAGGTCGGACGCCGCCATGCCGACAAAGGCGCCGGTGAAGCTGCCATGCTCGGCATGGCCGCCGCATTCGTCGGACAGGATGGAGGCGTCGAGCACCGGGCCGATCGCCTGCCAGTCGCCGCCCTCGAGGGCGTAGAAGAAGCGGCCGGCGGGGCCCCGCACCTCGAATTTGAGCCGCACCCTGCCGGTGTCGGGAATGGGCACGGGAGCGGCCGGGAAGGTCAGCCGGCCGTCGGGGAAGGAGACGATGGAGCTCATGAGCAGCAGCTCGCGGCGGCCGTCGGCATGGGCCGTCACCGCCAGATAGTGGAAATTGTAGCGCGAATAATAGCCGGTGAGGCCGGCGAACTGGCGCTCGTCGGCCGGGGCGAAGTCGAGCGTCACCTCGGCGTCGTAGGAAAAATGCGTCTGCCGGCGCGCCACCAGCGCCTGCTCGAACCACGAGCCGATGGATTCGCGGCCGTAGAGACGCAGCGCGCCGTTGCGCGTCTCGAAGATGCGCGCCGTCTCGGGGGTGCGCAGCCACTGGAAATCCTTGTCGAGGCCGGCGGCGAAATCGTAGCGGCGCTCGGCCCAGTAGGCCGCGTCGTCGCGCGTGCCGGGCACGTCGACATCGAGCTGGGGAAGATTGCCGCCGGCCTTGAGCCAGGGCCAGCCATCGTCGCGCCATTCGAGCTCCTGGATCGCGGTCTCGCGGCCGAGCACGCAGCGGCGCTTCTGCGTCGTCGGCCGGCCGGCGAGATGGACGAGATAGCTGCGCCCGTCCGGCGTCTCGACCCAGTCGCCATGGCCGGCGCGCTGCAGCGGGTTGAGCGGCGCGTCCTTGGCGGTGACGAGATATTTGAGCGGATGCAGCTCGTAGGGGCCGTCGATGCTGCGGCTGCGCGCGAAGGTCACCGCATGCTCGTAGCCGGTGCCGCCCTCGGCGGTCATCAGATAGTACCAGCCCTGCCGCTTGTAGAGATGCGGGCCCTCGACCAGCTCGAGCTCGGTGCCGGTGAAGATGTTGCGGCGCTGGCCGACGAGCCTGCGGGCGACGGGATCGTATTCCTGCAGCGCGATGCCCGCGAACAGCAGCGGGCGGGCGCGATGGTCCCACAGCATGTTGACGAACCATTTGCGCCCGTCCTCGTCATGGAACAGCGAGGGATCGAAGCCCGACGAGTTGATGTAGATCGGGTCGGACCACGGCCCCTCGATCGCCGGCGCGGTGACGATGTAGTTATGCGCGTCCTTGAACGAGCCGTCCTTGCGCTTGACGTCGGTGTAGACCAGCCAGAACTGCGTTCCATCGTGGCTGAGGCACGGCGCCCACACGCCGCAGCTGTCGGGGTCGCCGCGCATGTCGAGCTGGCTCCGGCGGCTGAGCGGGCGCGTCACCAGCTCCCAGTTGGCCAGATCGCGCGAGTGGTGGATCTGCACGCCCGGATACCATTCGAAGGTCGAGGTGGCGATGTAATAGTCCTCGCCCACCCGGCAGATGGACGGATCGGGATTGAAGCCGGGCAGGATCGGGTTGCGGACGGTGGGCATCGTGTCTTCCTCCGTGCGGGTGGCCTCCGGCGCCCTCACACGAACCTGTTCACCAGGTTCTCGAGATATTCCTGCTGGCCGGAGCGCGGAACTGGATTGATGTTCTGCTCGTCGACGCGCGCGGCGATGTCGGCGAGGCTGTCGGTGGTCAGCATGGCCTCGGCCGCCGGCGTCTGCCAGCCGGCATAGCGCGCCGCGAGCGCCGCGTCGTAGGTGCCGTCCTCGATCAGCGCGGCGGCGCCCTTGAGGCCGCGGGCGAGCACGTCGAGCCCGCCGATATGGCCGTGCAGCAGGTCGGCGGGGTCGAGCGACTGGCGGCGCACCTTGGCGTCGAAATTGAAGCCGCCCCGGCCCAGCCCGCCATTCTTCAATATCTGGTAGAAGGCCAGCGCCATCTCGCCGGGATTGTTGGGGAACTGGTCGGTATCCCAGCCCGACTGCAGGTCGTTGCGGTTGGCATCGACCGAGCCGAGAATGCCGAGGGCGCGCGCCATCGCCAGCTCGTGCTCGAAGCTGTGTCCGGCGAGGAAGGCGTGGCCGACCTCGATATTGACCTTGACCTCCTGCTCGAGCCCATAGGTCTTGAGGAAGCCGTAGACCGTCGCGACGTCGTAGTCGTACTGGTGCTTGGTCGGCTCCTGCGGCTTGGGCTCGATAAGGATCTGGCCCTTGAAGCCGATCTTCCTCGCATGCTCGATGACGAGGCTCAGAAAGCGCGCGGCCTGGTCCTGCTCGCGGCGGATGTCGGTGTTGAGCAGCGTCTCGTAGCCTTCGCGGCCGCCCCATAGAACGTAGTTCTCGCCGCCCAGCTCGTGGGTGAGCTCGAGCACGTTCTTCACCTGGCCGGCGGCGTAGGCGAAGACGTCGGGGTCGGGATTGGTGGCGGCGCCCGCCATGTAGCGGCGGTTGGCGAAGAGGTTGGCCGTGCCCCACAGCAGCCGCGTACGCGACGTCTCCATCTTGCGCGCGAAGATCTCGCCGATGGCGCGGACGTTCCTGTTGCTCTCGGCGAGCGTCGCGCCCTCGGGGGCGATGTCGGCGTCGTGGAAGCAGAAGAAGGGCATGTCGAGCAGCTCGAACAGCTCGAAGGCGACGTCGGCCTTGAGGCGGGCGCCGTCCATGCCCTTGTCGTACCAGGGGCGCTCGAAGCTGCGCCCGCCAAAGGGGTCGCCGCCTTCCCACGCGAAGCTGTGCCAGTAGGCGATGGCGGGCCGGATATGGTCCTCCATGCGCTTGCCCAGCACCATCTCGTCCTTGTCGTAATGGCGATAGGCGAGCGGGTTGGCCGAGGCCGGTCCTTCGAACCTGACCGGGGCAATCCCCTTGAAGAAATCTGTCACTTACGGGCCTCCTCGATGGCGGGATAGAGCGCGCGATAGCGCGCATAGGTGTCGGTATAGGCGGCGCGCAGCGCCGGGTCGGGGGCGATCACCCGCCGGATGGCGGGCGGGGTCATGACGGCGCGCGGATCGGCGCCTTCGGCCGCACAGAGGCCGAGCCGGGCGGCGCCGAGCGCGCCGCCGAAATCGCCGTCCTCGGGCAGCGCGATCTCGATGTCGAGATTGGTGGCGACGAGTTGCAGCCAGAGCGCCGATTTCGAGCCGCCGCCGACGCCGATGAGACGCGAAAAGCCGGTGCCGGCCTCGGCCAGCACGCGCTGGCAGTCGCGGAAGGCGAAGGCGACGCCCTCCATCACGGCCTGGGCCAGGCGGGCGGGATCGCTCAGATGCGACAGGCCGACGAAGCTGCCGCGCGCGGCAGCGTTGTTGTGCGGGGTGCGCTCGCCGCTGAGATAGGGCAGGAAGATTTCCTCGCCCGGGCCGGTAAAGCCCTGTTCGGCACGGCCGGCGAGCTCGGCCTGCGAGGTGCCGGTGACGGCGCTCAGCCAGTTGAGGCTGTCGGTGGCGGACAGGATCACCCCCATCTGGTGCCAGGTGTCGGGCACGGCGTGGCAGAAGGCGTGGACGGCGCCGTCGGTATTGGGCCGGAACCGGTCGTTGGAGACGAACAGCACGCCCGAGGTGCCGAGCGAGACGAAGCCCTCGCCCGGGCGTATGGCGCCGATGCCGCAGGCGGCGGCGGCATTGTCGCCGGCCCCGCCGGCGACGACCACGGCGTTCCCCATCCCCCAGCGCCGCGCCAGCTCGGGCTTCAGCGTGCCGGCGGGCGCGGTGCCCTCGACGAGGCGCGGCATGTGGGCCCGGGTGAGCCCGGTCAGCGCCAGCAGCTCGTCCGACCAGTCGCGCCGGGCCACGTCGAGCCAGAGCGTGCCGGCGGCATCGCTCATCTCCTCGATGTGCTCGCCGGTCAGCAGCAGGCGCACATAGGCCTTGGGCAGCAGGACCTTCTCGATCCTGTCGTAGATCTGCGGCTCGTGCTTGCGCACCCAGGCGATCTTGGGCGCGGTGAAGCCGGGCATGGCGATGTTGCCGGCGATCTGGCGCAGGCGCGGCGCGGCCGCTTCCATCTCGGCGCATTCCGCGGCGGCGCGCCCGTCATTCCACAGGATGCAGGGGCGCAGCACCGCGTCGCCGGCACCGAGAAGGGTCGCGCCATGCATGTGGCCTGAAAGGCCGATGCCGCACACGGCGGCCAGCTCGGCCGGGTGCGCGGCCTTGAGGCTGTCGAGCGCGGCGGTGACCGCCGCCCACCAGTCGGCGGGGTTCTGCTCGGACCAGCCGGGATGGGGCCGCACGGGCTCGACGGCGCGGGCCGTGGCCTCGCCCAGCACCCGGCCGGCCGCATCCAGCAGCAGCGCCTTGACGCCCGAAGTGCCGATATCCACGCCGAGATAGCTCATGAGGCACGTACCTCAGGGCGCATCGCTCTATCCTCGATTTCTGCCTCCGCACGCGGCGTTGCCGCCGTCTCACCTGTCACCGCAGATTGTCGCGCAAGAAAATGCCAATTTCAATGGGCTCGGAATGAACCTCGGCGTCGGGCGACAGCGCCACCTGCCGGGCGGCGGCGATGGCGGCCCGGATCTCGCCGTCGGGGTTCTGGTCGAGCACGACGTCGAGCGTGCCGGCGCGCAGCGCGCCGCGGGTCGTGTCGCTCAGCTCGTGGGCGACGACGCGCACATTGCCGGCCCGGTGGGTGCGCCCCAGCGCCGCCACCAGCCCGGCATTGCCGGCGCCCAGATTGTAGATGCCGACGAGGTCCTTGTGGGTGCCGAGCAGGGTCATCGCCGCCGCCTCGGTGGCGGCGTCGTCGTCGAACCCCTCGAGCGGGCCGACGATGCCCAGATGCGGGAACTCGCGCCCGAGCACGCCGGCAAAGCCCTCGAAGCGCTCGCGATGGTCGCGCAGGCCGAGCGAGCCGGCGACGATGCCGATGCGGCCGGGGCCGGCGCAGAAGCGCCCGAGCAGCGAGGCGGCGGTGCGCCCGGCGGCCTGGTTGTCGATGCCGATGAAGTGGCGGCGGGCCGAATTGGGCAGGTCGGAGACCAGGGTGACGATGGCGACGCCCCGCCGGCTCGCCGCATCGACGGCCTTGACCACGGCCGGATCGTCGGGGGCGACGACGACGGCGCAATCGGTCTCGTGGCCGTCGAGCCCGTCGAGCCGGGCGATGAGCGCGGCCGGATCGAGGGCATGATACTGCATCGTCGTCAGCGTCAGCCGCTCGTTGCGCGTGGCGCGGGCGCGCCGGGCGACGGCGCCGACGAGGCTCTCCATGAAGGCGTTGCCGCCATTGGGGATGAGAAAGCCGATGCGCAGGTCGCGGGCGCGGGCCAGCAGCGAGGCCGACAGGTCGCGGCGGAAATCGAGGGCCTTGATGGCGTTCTCGACCTTCTCGGCGGTCTCCGGGCGCACGCCCGGGCGGGCGTTGAGCACGCGGTCGACGGTGGCCAGCGACACGCCGGCGGTGCGCGCCACATCGTGCACCGTTGCCCGTTTCGCTTCCGCCGTCTCGTCCAAGCCGCCCGTCCCCCTGCCGTTCGGCGGAGGTTTGGCGGCGGCCGGCGCCGGCGTCAACAGGATTCGCGAGGCGCCGCGTGCGGTTGGCGCTTGGCGGGCGGCGGGCTTTGCGGCTACACCCGGCGCCAGCAGCAGCGGCGGGAGGCGAGGATGGTCGCAGTCACACGGTTCGGCAGCTTCGGCGGCCGCAGCGTCGAGCAGTTCACGCTGACCTCGACCAGCGGCGTCGAGGTCGACATCATCAACTGGGGCGTCGTGGTGCGCGACTGGCGCGTGCCGGTGGCGGGGGGACTGCGCTCGGTGGTCCTCGGCTTCGACGCGTTCGAGGCCTATCCCGCCCATTCGCCGCATTTCGGGGCGGTGGCCGGCCGCGTCGCCAACCGCATCGCCGGGGCGCAGTTCGAGCTCGACGGCCGCACCTACAGGCTGGTCGCCAATGAGGGGCCGAACAGCCTGCATGGCGGGCCGGAGGGGCTGGGCCGGCTCGTCTGGGACGCGGCGCCGGACGATGCGACCAATGCCGTCACCTTCTCGCTGGTCTCGCCGCACGGGGCGATGGGTTATCCGGGGACCGTGCGGCTCGAGGCGACCTACAGGCTCGAGGGCAACCGGCTGCGGCTCGAATTCGCCGCGACGACCGACAGGCCGACGCTGCTGAGCCTCGTGCAGCACCAGTATTTCAACCTCGGCACCGGCGACGACGTGCTCGACCACCGCTACTGGCTGGCCGCCGGCGCCTATACCGAAGTCGATCCGGCGGACCTCATCCCGACCGGCAACATCCTCGCGGTGACGCCCGGCTCGGCGCTGGATTTCCGCACGCCGCGGCGCCTGCGCGACGCCGCCGGGGCACCGCTCTCTTATGACGGCAATTTCGTGCTCGACGCCGACCGCGCCCTGACCGACCCGGTGGCCGTCGTCACCGCGCCGGACGCGGCGCTGACGCTGAAGCTGTGGACCGACAGGCCGGGGCTGCAATTTTACAATGCGGTGACGACCAACGTGCCGGTGCCCGGCCGCAACGGGCGGCGCTACGGCCAGTATTCGGGCTTCTGCCTCGAGGACCAGGCGTTTCCCGACGCGCCGCACCACAAGCACTTCCCGCCCATCGTCATCACGCCCGAGCGGGCTTACGCGCACTGGTCGGAATTCGAGATCGCATGAGCGCCTATGTGGCGCTGCTGCGGGCCATCGGTCCGGCCACGCATGGCCGGATGCGGCCCGCGGCGCTGCGCGACAGGGCCGAGGCCGCCGGCTTCGGCGCGCCGGTCAACTATCTCGCGACCGGCAATCTCATCTTCACCAGCCGCAAGGGCGCGGCGCGGGTCAGGCGCGAGCTGACGGCGCTGGTCGCCGGCTTCGGGCTCGCCGGCACCGAGGTGTTCGTGCTGGAGCGCGCCGAGCTCGCGGCCCTCGTCGCGGCGAATCCCTTTGCCGACGCCGCGCGGCAGCGGCCGGAGCGGCTGGGCGCCTGCATCTTCCAGGCGCCGCTCGCCTGGCCCGCTGCCCTGCTCCGCCCCGCCGGGCCGGAGCGCGTCGCGCCGGTCGGCCGGGCGCTGCTGATCGATTACGGCCCGGGCAGCGCGGCCTCGAGCCTCAGGGTCGAAAAGCTCGCCGGGGCGCCGATGACCCAGCGCAACTGGAATACGGTGCTCGGCGTCTGGGCGCGGCTGCAGGCGCGCTGAGGCGCGCCGACTTTCTTCGGCGGGCGCAGGCAGGCGCCGCCCGGCGGGCGGCGCCGCAACGGCGCTCAGCCGGCGACGAGCTCGACCTCGTGGGCGAAGCGGATGAGATTGGAATAGGGGCAGACGTCGTGGGCGGCCTTGAGCAGCGTCTCGACATCGGCCTTGTCCCAGCCGGGCACATGCGCTGTGAGCCGGGGCACGATGGCAAAGCCGACATTGTCCTCGCGATCGGCAAAGCTCACCTGGGCGTCGACGGTGGCGTCGGCCGGTAGCGCCTTGCCGCTGCGCTTGGCGGCCAGCCCCATGGCGCCGAGGAAGCAGGCCGCATAGCCGACGGCGAAGAGCTGCTCGGGATTGGTGCCGGGGCCGTCGTCACCGCCCATCGCCTTGGGGGTGGAGAACTTCACGGCCACCTTGCCGTCGTCGGTGCGGCCCTCGCCGACCCCGCGTCCCCCCTTGGAGGCGGTCGCATTCGCTGTGTAGAGAGTCTTCATCGTCTTGCCTTTCTGTTGCGAGGGGCCGTCCGGCCGGAGGGCGCGGACAGCCATGTCAACTTCGCGCCGGGGCGAAGCGGTGTCGATAGGCGCGGGGCGTCATCGCCTTCATCGCCTTGAAGCGGCGATTGAAATTGGCCAGCGAGTCATAGCCCACGGCATAGGCTATATGCGCGATGGGCCGCGATGTTCCGGACAAAAGCGCGCAGGCCTCGCCGATCCGCAGCCGGCCGACATAGGCGCCGACGGTCTGGCCGGTGTGGCGCACGAACAGCCGGTGCAGCCCCGAGGGCGACAGCGCGGCGATGTCGGCCAGCGCCGCAAGGGCGATGCCCTCGGCATAGTGGCGGTGGATGTGCTCGAGCACCCTGTCGATGCGAGCCCTGTCGGGGCCGGCGGGCGCCAGCACCGGCGGCCGCGTGGCGAGCGGCACGGCCCCGGCGTCGGCGGCGAGCAGCGCCAGCAATTCGAGCAGCGCCAGGACGCGTTCGCCGGGCGGCCGGGCAAAGAGCGCGGCGATGCGGGGGCGGGCCGCCGCCGCCCGGGCGGGCGAGAAGGCGAGCCCGCTGCGGGCGCGCGCCAGCAGCGCCGTCACCGGCGCCAGCTCGACCAGGGTGCGGGCCAGCGCCGCGGCCCAGTCGGGATGGAACCACATCACCTGCGCCACATGCGGGCCGGGCGCGAGGCGCGCGCGGCTGGCCCAGGTATGGGGCAGGTTGGGACCGATGAGCACGAGGTCGCCATCGTCATAGTCGGCGATGTCGTCGCCGACGAAGCGCTGGCCGCGCGAATTGAGGGTCAGCGTCAGCTCGAATTCGGGGTGATGATGCCACTGGAACGGAATGGCGTCGTCGAGACGGCGATCGAGCCAGGCCCAGGAGGCCCCGGCCGGCATCTGCAGACGTTCGAGAACGGGCTTCATCCGGCTGCTCCAGCGCCAGTGTCGCCAGAATAGTATCGGAATTCGCCAGCCGGCGGCAACATGGCCGCCCCTGGCGCGCCTATCCTCGTGCCATCGACACGTCCTCCGCGGGAGGACCGGAGGGAGGAGACGGCAGATGAGCATGGCAGAGAGCAATCCGGCGCGCGGGCCGGGCACGGCCCAGGGAACGGCCCAGGGGATGGCGCAAGGAATGGCGCCGGCGCCCAGGCGGGATTCGCACCAGACGTCGACGCGCATTTCGACCCCGCTCAAGGATATCGAGAAGACCCTGCCGCTCCGGGTGCTGTCGCCGGCCGATTTCGCCCATTGGCAGCGCTATGGCCATGTGATCGTGCGCAATGCCGTGCCGGCGGAAAATGTAGAGCGGCTGAAGGCGCTGCTGTGGGAGTTCGAGGAAAAGGACCCGGCCGATCCCGCGACCTGGTACGCGCCGCAGCGGCGCGACCACATCATGACCGAGCTCAACGGCACCGGCATGGTGGAGATCTACAACCACCAGTATCTGTGGGACAACCGGATGGCGCCGCGCGTCTACGACGCCTTCGTCGACATCTGGGACATGGAGGATCTGTGGGTGTCGATCGACAGGGCGAACCTCAACCCGCCCAAAAAGGTCAAGGGCACCAACCAGAACGGCTTCATCCACTGGGATGCGGACACCTCGCTGAACCCCCTGCCGATCGGCGTGCAGGGGGTGCTGAGCCTCGTGCGCCAGGACGGCGACATCGGCGGCTTCCAGTGCATTCCCGAGCTGTTCTACGATTTCGACAATTGGGTGAAGACGCAGCCCGCCGACCGCGACCCGATGCATCCCGACTGGAGCGGCTATGCCATCACCAATATCGAGATGGAGCCGGGCGACCTCATGATCTTCAACACGCTGCTGGCCCATGGCGTGCGCCCCAACCATTCGGACGGCCGCGTGCGCATGGCGCAATATATCTCGATGTTCCCGGCCAACGAGGCCGACACGGCCGAGCGCGACGAGCGCATCCGGCTGTGGCGCGAGCGCGACCACCCCAAGCGCGACGCCTTTCCGGGCGATCCGCGCGACTGGGAAAAGACCCATGCCGAAACGGCGAGGCTGACGCCGCTGGGCGAAAGGCTGCTCGGCCTCCGCAGCTGGCACGACGCCTGACGGGCTGGACAGACGGCCCTCCTGCCGCTCTTGTGGCGGCGGGAGGACGCCATGACCCGGGCAATCATCACGACATTGGGGCCGCGGACCAAGGATCAGCTCGGCATGATCCTGCCGCACGAGCACGTCTTCGTCGACCTGCGGACGCCGGACACGCCCGGCCATGCCGGCGCCGAGGCAGCCGCGGTGGTGGCGCTGATGGCGCCCGAGATCGAACGCATCAAGGCGCTGGGGATCACCGCGCTGGTCGAGTGCACCACCGGCGGGGTCGGCCGGCGCGCCGATCTCGACCTCGCCGTGTCCGAGGCGACGGACTTTCCCATCGTCGTGCCCACCGGCATCTATCGCGAGCCGTGGATCCCCGATTGGGCGCGCACCGCCAGCGAGGCCGAGCTCGAGGCCTGGATGCGGCGCGAACTGACCGAGCGCTTCGACGAGGCCGACTACCGCGCCGGCTGGATCAAGCTCAGCGCCGGCGACGACGGCATGACCCCGCTCGAGGCCCGCATCCTGCGCGCCGCGACGCGCGCCGCTATCGCCACCGGCGCCGTCATCGGCAGCCACACGATCAAGGGCCGGGTGGTGCTGGACCAGCTCGACATCATCGCAAGCGAGGGCGGACGGGCGGACCGCTTCATTTCCATCCACACCCAGGCGGAGCCCGATTTCGGGCTCAACCTCGCCGTGGCCGAGCGCGGCGCCTACATCGAATACGACAATATCGGCTGGGTCGACGATGCCGAGCTCGTGCCGCGCGTGCTCAAGGTGCTGGAGGCCGGATATGGCGACCAGTTGCTGCTCAGCCATGATCGCGGCTGGTACGATCCGGCGCTGCCCGGCGGCGGCACGCCGCAACCCTATACGCACCTGTCCGAGGCGTTCCTGCCCAGGCTGCGCGCCGCCGGCGTCGGCGAGGCGGCCATCGTGCGGCTGACGCAGGAGACGCCCTTCGCCGCCTTCTCGCGGCCGCTCTGAACCGGCGTTCCTGTCGGCTCAGGCGCCGCCGAAGCCGAGCCTGTAGCTCAGCGCCTCGGCGACATGGGGCCGGAGCACCTGCGCCGAGCCGGCGAGATCGGCCAGGGTGCGCGCCACCTTGAGCACGCGGTGATAGGCGCGGGCCGAGAGCCCGAAGCGCTCGGCCGCCTGCAGCAGCAGCGTGCGGCTGTCGCTGTCGGGCGCGACGAGGGTTTCGATCACCGCGACGGGCGCTGCGGCATTGGTGAAGATGTCCGGATGGCCGGCCGCGAGGTAGCGGGCGCGTTGCAGCGCCCGCGCCGCGGCGACCCGCGCGGCGACGTCGGCCGAGGCTTCGCCGCTGGGCGGCCCGATCATGTCGGCGGCGCCGACGGCGGGCACGTCGACGCGGATGTCGATCCTGTCGAGGAACGGGCCGGAGACGCGCGCCTGGTAGTCGGCGGCGCAGGCGGCGCCGCGCTTGCAGACATGGCCGGGGGTGCCGGCGAGGCCGCAGCGGCACGGGTTCATGGCGGCGACGAGCTGGAAGCGCGCCGGAAAGGCGATGCGCGCATTGGCGCGCGCGATCACCGTCTCGCCGCTCTCGAGCGGCTGGCGCAGGCCGTCGAGCACCGAGGGGGCGAATTCGGGCAGCTCGTCGAGAAACAGAACGCCGTTATGGGCGAGGCTCGCCTCGCCGGGGCGGATCTTCATGCCGCCGCCGACCAGGGCGGCCATCGAGGCCGAATGATGCGGG
>PJUF01000189.1_pt1 | contig 53566 bp, 48 predicted proteins | sample 1512191 | NCBI WGS metagenome assembly PJUF01 (sample SAMN08177673, study PRJNA422409) | Feces metagenome, whole genome shotgun sequencing project. | isolation source: Chicken feces (3) enriched on wood chips | host: Gallus gallus | place: USA: Madison | collected 2015-01-15 | reverse complement strand
TGGCCAGGCGATCGGCGGGATCAGCCAGAGGGCCATCATCAAGCGCGGCCTCGTGCTGGTCCCCGAGGAGCGCCGTCGCCAGGGGCTGGTGATGACCGGCTCGGCTCGCCACAACATGTCACTCCCGCATCTGCAGGCCTATTCGAGGTTCGGCGTCCTGCGCCCCGGCCGCGAGCTCTCGCGCATCGAAGCGCTCATGCAGCTGCTCAACGTGGTGCCGCGCCGGCCCGACCAGAAAGTGGCCACCCTGTCGGGCGGCAATCAGCAGAAGGTGCTGATCGGCAAGTGGCTCATGCAGCGCCCGCGCCTGGTCATCCTGGATGAACCCACCAAGGGCGTCGATGTGGGCGCGCGGCGGATGATCTACGACGTGATCACCGAGCTGGCCGCCGAGGGTACCGCCATCCTGCTGATCTCGTCGGAAATCGAGGAAGTGCTCGGCCTGTCGCACAGGGCCTTCCTGATGTCCGACGGCCGCTTTGTCCAGGAGGTCGACTCCTCGCAGGTCCATCCCGACAACGTCCTGAGAACCCTGTTCGATGCGACGGGCAACCACGAAGTGAATTGACCCCATGATCCACACTATCGCGCGCGCCTCGCGTGACTACGCGGCGCTCATCGTTCTCGTCGTTCTCGCGGTCGTCCTGGCCTTCGCCAGCGACGCCTTTCTCAAGCCCGCGAACATTCTGAACATTCTCAACCAGAATGCGCCGTTGCTGATCATCGCCGTGGCCCTGACGCCCGTCATCATCGCCGGCGGGTTCGACATATCGACGGCGGCGATCCTTGCCGTATCGGGCGCCTCCGCTGCCTGGCTGGCGTCCCAGGGCCTGCCCTATCTGGGGATCGCGGTGGCGCCCGTCATCGGCCTGGCTCTGGGGCTGGTCAACGGGGCGATCATCACCGGGTTCCGGGTGCACGCCTTCCTTGCGACCATTGCGACGGCGATCGTGTTCCAGGGCCTGGCGGTGCTGATCACCGGTGGCCGGCTGATTTCGGCCAGGATGGAAGAGTTCGCGTGGCTCGGCCGTGGCAAGGTCTTCGATACCGTGCACATCGCCGTTGTCGTGATGGTCGTCTTCGTGGCGGCGGTCGCCTTCATCCTCAACCGAACGTCGCTGGGCCGCTACATCTACGCGGTGGGCGGCAACGAGGAGGCCGCGCTCCTTTCGGGCCTGCGGGTCAATCTCGTGCGCATCGCCACGTTTGCCATGGTCGGGTTCGCCTCGGGTGTCGCCGGCGCCATCACCGTGTCGCGCATCGGTCAGGCGCAGCCGCTCATCGGACAGGGCATCGAGTTCCAGGCCATTGCCGCCGTCATTCTGGGGGGCACCAGCGTCTATGGCGGTGAGGGCGCCGTCTGGCGCTCGGTGGTCGGCGTGCTGCTGCTGGCCCTGATCAACAATGGCTACAACCTGCTCAACGTCGATCCCTTCGTGAAGGACATCACGACCGGCTCGATCATCATCGTGGCGATCGCGCTGGCCGCGATGAACAAGGAGCGCTGAGATGGGTGCTGCACCTGACTTCGCCAGCCGGCGAGAGGCGTTCAAGGATCTGCTGCGGGCCGCGGGGCTCGACGCGGCAGCCATCAATCCGGGCGGTAGCTTCTTCTACCTCACCGGCGGCAGCTTCGCCCTGATGGAACGGCCCACAGTGTTCTTCATCAGGGCCGACGGCCCCGATTGCATCGTTCTGCCCGATCTCGAGCGCGACAGCTGGGCCCGGCTCGGCGTGGACGCCGAAGTCTATGCCTGGCGCGACGAGGAGGGCTACGCCGACCAGTTCGCCCGAGCGGCCCAGCACTGCCAGGCGAGGCAACTGGGCGTCGAGCCGCTGCGCCTCCGGCTTCTCGAAGTGCGCGCCCTGGAGCGTGCCTTTCCACAGAGCGAGCTTGTGCCCGCGGACGACCTGCTGTCGCAGTTGCGTGCGGTCAAGGATCAGTGCGAGATCGAGGCCCTGCAAGCGTCGGTTTCCTACTCCGAGCAGGCCTTCGAGGCGACGCTGATGGCCATCGTTCCGGGCATGTCGGAGCTGGCCATCCAGCACATGCTGATGCAGCGGATGCTGGACACCCCCGGCAGTGGCGATCTGGTGGCGCCGTTGGTTCTCACCGGAGCCAAGTCGGCGCTTCCCCACGGCCATACGGACGAAACGCCGGTGCGGCCGGGTGACCCGCTGCTATTCGACTTTGCCATCCGGGCCGGCGGCTACACCTGCGATATTACCCGCACGGTTTTCGTTGGCCACGCCAGCGACGCCCATCGGGCCTTCTATGCGGAGGTCGAAGCGGCGAGCGATCTGGCACTGGCGTCGGCTGCACCCGGAATGACGGCGGGCGACCTCGACGACCTCGTGCGGAGCCGGCTGGAGGCGGGGCCATTTGCCGAATGGGTGCTGCACAAAACCGGGCACGGCATCGGCCTCGATGTGCATGAGGCGCCCCAGATCATGCGCGGAAACGACACGATCCTGCAGGCGGGCAACGTCCTCGCGCTCGAGCCGGGGCTCTATCGCCCCGGAGACATCGGCGTGCGGATCGAGGACAATGTCGTCCTCACCAGGGATGGCTGCCGCTGCCTGACCCAGTCCGGCCGCCAGCTGCGTATCGTTGCGGTGAACCCATGAAGCTTGATCCAGTCACCCTCAATGTCATCAACCGCAAGATGGTGGCGGCGAGCGAGGAGATCTATCTCTCGATCCAGCGCACGGCCCGGTCAAGTTTCGTCAATGAGATCGCCGACTTTGCCGTCGCGATCCTCGCTCCCGATGGCGAGGTCTCGGCCTATCCGCCTTCCGCCAGCTTCAGTTTTCTGATCGACACCAACTTCCGCTCCGCGATCGAGGCGGTTCCCGACCTCGAACCCGGTGACGTGATCATCACCAACGATCCCTATACTTCGGGCGGCCTGTCGACGCACCTGCCCGACGTGCACTTCATCCGGCCCTATTTCCACGAGGGTCGGATCATCGCCTATGGCTGGAGCTTCATCCATTCGCTGGATTTCGGCGGCATGGTCAATGGCTCGGTGTCTGCCGATTGCACGGAGATCTGGCAGGAGGGCTTGCGCATCCCACCGATGAAGCTGCTGGAGCGAGGCAAGCTCAACAAGACGCTGATCGACCTGGTGCGCCTCAACACCCGCGTGCCCGAAATCACCATTGCCGACTTCATGGCCATGCTGGGTGCCCTCAAGAGGGGCGAGGAGCGGGTGATGGATATCGTTATGCGCTATGGCGCCGACACGGTGGTGCAGGCCCAGGCCGACATCTGCAACTACGCGGCGCTCCGTTCGCGCGACGTGCTTCGGCGGATTCCCGACGGCACCTACGAGTTCTGGGAATATATGGACGATGACGGGCTGACCGGCATCCCCCTGCGCATCCGCGTGGCGCTGACGGCCCGCGACGGCACGATCACGCTCGACCTGCGCGGCACGGACCCGGAGACGCAGTCCTCGTTCAATACCCCGACCCTCGGCGAGCGCATGTACTGGCTCACCTTCCGGTTCGCGGGTCTGCTCACCTCCCACGATCCGGAGATACCGCGCAACAGCGGTATCTTCCGCCACATCGAGATCACGCATCAGCCCGGCTCCATCCTCGACGCACGGGAGCCGGCGGCGGTCGGTCTGCGCTCCAGCCCTCCCTACAGGCTGTTCGACGCCGTGACCGGCGCCATCATCATGGCGACGCCCGACCTCATCGGCGCGGCGACGGGGGGCTCCATGGTCGCCTTTCAATATGCCGCTCTACAGGCCGACGGCACGCTGCAGGTCGAGATCGTCGAGCCCGTGCGCTCGGGCATGGGGGGCATGAAGGGGCGCGACGGCGCCGACGTGCGCGACAACAGCCTCAACAACATGCGCAACCGGCCGGTCGAGATGGTCGAGACCGAGCAGGACATACGCGTGCTCGACTACGATATCCGTCCCGACTCCGGTGGGGCAGGACAATGGCGCGGTGGTGTCGGCCAGCGGCTGGTCATCGAAGTGACCAGCCCGAACGGCGGCGAGATCGTCGTCAGCGGCATGGAACGCTCCCGCTTTGCGCCGTGGGGCTGCCAGGGCGGCAAGCCCGGCGCCCTCATTCGCGCCGTGGTCAATGAAGGCCGGCCCGACGAGCGCCCAGTGACCAAATCGCGGCCGCAAAGGCTCTGGGCCGGCGACACGGTGACGCTGGAAATGCCGGGTGGCGGCGGCTTTGGCGATCCCCATGACCGCGATCCGGAGCAGGTCGCCCGCGACGTGCGCGAGGGCTTTGTCAGCCGTGGTGCGGCCGCCGCCGAGTATGGCGTGATCGTCGACGCGGCCGGCAAGGTCGATGCGGACGCGACGCGCCGGCGGCGTGCAGAGCGCCCCCGTACTGAGGCGGCGTCCTTCGATTTTGGCGAGCAGCGCCGGGCCTGGGAACAGCTGTTCGACGACACGGCAATGGCGACGGTCAACGCCCATCTCTATGCCCTGCCGCGCACCGAGCGGATCGCGGCCCGCCGGACGCTGTTCGACGCCATCGTCCCCGGCCTGTCGACGTCGCAGGGGCAGGCCGTCGACAAACTCATGGAGTCGCTCGACCAGTCCCCCCGCCAGTTGCGGGACAAGGTGCTGGGCGCGCTGGCGGATGGAGACGTACCGGCATGACTGTCCAGAGCTCTGTGGTGCAGGCGTCCGGCCTGGACGGATCCGTTCGCATCGGCATCGACGTCGGCGGCACCTTTACGGATTTCGTGATGATCGACGGCAATTCGGGCCGCATCGAACATCACAAGGAACCCAGCGTTCCCTCCGATCCGTCCATAGCTGTCGCTCGCGGCATCGGCGCGCTGCTGCACTCGTCCGGTTTGCAGGCGTTGGATGTGGGGCTGGTGATTCACGGCACCACGATCGCGCTCAACGCAACGATCCAGCGCAAGGGCGCGCGCCTCGGGCTGGTGGTGTCGCCGGGCGGTCGCGGCGTGCTTGAGATTGCGCGTGCGCAGATGCCCGACGCGTTCGACTACCTCAAGCCGCGCGAGGCGGCGCTCGTTCCGCGCGACCGGATCATCGAGACAACTGCGCGTACCGCACATGACGGCACCGAACTGAGCGGCGTCACCGCGGCAGAGCTCGATCGCCTGGCAGCAGCGCTCCGCGGCCTCGAGGTGGAGGCCGTGACGGTGATGCTGCTGCATGCCTACGCGCATCCCGCACATGAGCGCGCCATCGAGCAGGGCCTTCGGCAACGGTTGCCGGGCATTGCGATCAACGCCTCGAGCGAGGTCTGGCCGGAGAAGCGCGAGTATGAGCGCGCGATGCTGTCGCTGATCAATGCCTACACTCAGCCCCTCATGGAATCTTATTATGATCGGCTGAGCGAACGCCTGGCCGGCATCGGCATCGGGGCGCCCATCCTGATCACCGCCAACAATGGCGGCGCGCTCAGCCTCGAGACCGCGCGGGCGCGCCCGATTGATACGATCCTGTCCGGACCTGCCGCCGGGGTGGATGCGGCCGCGCGCATAGCGCGCGAGCTCGGTTCCCGCTCGGTCCTGACGTTCGACATGGGTGGCACCAGCGCGGACATGTCGATCATCCGCGACGGCCGCCCGGTGGATACCACGGTGGCGCGGGTAGGGGACTTCCCGCTGGCCATGCCCGTGGTGGGCGTCACCGCCATCGGCGCCGGCGGTGGCTCGCTGGTCAAGGTCGACAGCCACGGCATGATCCACGTCGGCCCGGAGAGCGCCGGGGCCTCGCCCGGCCCCGTCTGTTACGGCCAGGGCGGGACCACGCCCACGGTGACGGACTGCTATCTGCTGACGGGCCTGATCGCGCCCGACCGCTTCCTGGGTGGACGCATAACGCTCGACCAGTCTGCCGCCCGCACGGCCCTCGTCGATCTGGCCGCCACGCTGGGCATGGCGGACGACCCGGCAGAGCGCATCGCGCACGCGGCGTTGCGCATTTCGGCGGCGTCCATGGCCGCCGACATCTCGCAGGCGCTGGCCCGCAATGGCGACGACCCGAGGGACTTCTCGCTTCTGGCTTTCGGCGGGGCGGGGCCGACCCATGCCGCCATGGTGGCAGAGGAGGCGGGTATCGATGAGGTGATCGTCCCGCCGCTTTCCTCCACCCTCTGTGCCTATGGTGCCATTCTCGCGGACGTGAAGCGCGACTTCGTGGCCTCGCACCGGCTGTCCCTTCGCGCGCCGCAGGGGGCATCCGATCTGGACCGTATTCTCGGCGAACTGCAGGCCGAGGCGCGCGCCTGGATCGAGAGCGAGACGTGGCAGTTCAACGATATGGCGTTCTCGTACCGGCTGGAGATGCGCTATCGCGGACAGGGTTTCGACGTCGGCGTGGACCTGCCCCCCGAGTGGCGGGAGACGGCCGATGCCGCAGCGCTGGCCGACCTCTTCCACGCGGCTCATCTGGCCGCCTTCAGCTACAACGACCCGGCGGCCGAGGTGCTGGTTTCGACGCAACGATGCCGGTTGAGCGCGCGCCTGCCCAGGCTGCCCGACGGCGTCTCCTTGGCGCGCCGGTCGGCGGCCAGTGCCGTTTCGCCCGAAACGCGTCGCGTCTTCGACGGGAGCGCATTCCACGACGCCCTGGTGGTCGAACGCCACAGCGTCGGGCCTGGAGTGTCCATCGATGGCCCGCTGCTGGTCGAGCAGGGCGACAGCACCACCTGGGTCCCCGCAGGCTGGACGGCGACATGCGCCGAAAACTTCTGCCTGGTTCTGAGGCGAAGCTGAGCGGGTCGAGCTGATCGTCCAGCCGGAACACCCCCTGCCAGGCTGCCGGACCGTCTTGAGCGGGACGCCATGCGACGGCCGGTGGCCCCGCATCCGCCAGTCGTGGTGGACATGATTTGGTATTGCGCTCGGCGTGGAGAATCGTTTCAAGTATACGCAATAAAGAGCCCGCCTCGGCGAACTATGTGCCAGGGGTTATGGCCAAGAGGGGGGAATCAATATGGGTATAGTCGCTGCGCGGCTTGGAGCCGTCCTTTTTCTGTGTGCCTTGCCGAATGCCGCACTCGCCGCCAGCGGCGCCCTGGCCTGCGTTCAGGGACAGCTGAACGAACTCGGCTACGACGCGGGCGCGGTCGATGGTCTGTGGGGAAGCCGCACCCAGCAGGCGGCGGCCGAGTTCGCCGCAACCTCTGCGGGCCAGCGGCTCCAGCTGCCCGAGATCGCCGTCGAGATCGCGGATTACTGGTGCCTCTCACTGCGCGATCAGTCCGTCGGCACCGCTCGGCTCTATGCCGATTTTGTCGGCGCCCTCGGTGAAGACGAGGACCCTCGATTTTCCCTGGTGGATACGCGCCGGGCGTTCCTCTTCGATGCGGACTACTACCTGGCACAGCTCCCGAAGGACGTCGTGGTCTCCGGCAACCCGATTTACCACTACGCGAATGTAGGCTGGAAGGAGGGCTACGATCCGTCCGCTCTCTTCGATACGGACGCCTATCTGGCTGCCAACCCCGATGTGCGTGAAGGCGGCAAGAACCCGCTGGAGCACTACATTACGGTGGGCATGGACGCGTACCGGGGATTTGGCTGGGAGCCGAACGAGACGGGCTTCATCTTCCATGTCGTCGAGGGCGTGCCCGCCGAGCGTGTTGCCGAGATCGAAGAGGGACTCGAGATCGCGCAGACGTATGTTTCCACCGCGCTCGGTTCGACCATCGATCCGCAGATGCTGGCGCGGATCGTGGTCAAGGTGGAGGCATCGGGGCGGGGCAATCAGGAGCGCGCCGGTGGCGGCGCCCCGGCGACGGCGCTGTCGGCTCAGAACGACCGGGTGCCGCGCCTGTTCTTCGACGTCGGCCATGGGGACTGGAACCAGAACTCGCGACCCTGGGGCTGGCCGGTCGCCGCCAACAACATGAAGACGGTCGTGCATGAGTTCGCGCATGGCTGGCAGGCCCTGCTCGGGGCGATGAGCATCTACCACCAGCCGCTCGGCAACTGGATCAACGAGGGTCTCGCGGAATGGGTCGGCTATCACGCCATGGACGCGGCCGGCCTGATCGATGCGGATCGTGCTCATGCCTTCGTCGCCAGTGCGGCGCGGGGCCCCCAGCTCGATAACCCGCTGCAGGTCTTCGGCAGCACCAATACGCCCGCCTGGGCGGGGCATGTAGGATATCTCGCCATAGACTGGCTGGTGGCCGATGCTCCCGAAGGCGTGCAATCGCTGCGCATCCTCGGCGAGGAGGTCGCAGACGGCAGCGACGCGCGTACGGCATTTCTCACGGCATTCGGGCTGGAAGTCGGCGACTTCTACCAGCAGTTCGAAACGTACCGCGCGGCCCTGCGATCCAACCCGGCCCGCGCCATCGCCAACCGTCCCGCCCTGGTGCGAGCAAGCAGCGCCTATCTCGCCAGGGTGCTCGAGGGCGATAGCCCGGCCAGCCCCGCGCCCGCCTCTGCGGCCGAGGCGCCCACGCCTCAGGAGATCGCCCAGTGGTACAGGAACGGCGTGCTCGCCTATCTCGGGCAAGGCGTTGAGAAGAATGCATCTGTGGCCGCGGAGTGGTTCCTGAAAGCGGCCGAGCACGGGCACGTTGCGGCGATGCGTAATGTGGCCGGGATGTATGGAAGCGGCGAGGGCGTAGCGATGGATCCCCAGGCCGCAACCAGGTGGTTTCGGGCGGCCGCAGAGGGGGGCGATGCACAGGGCCAGTATGCCTATGGCAACTGGTATGTGCAGGATCGGGACGAGAAGGTTCGCTGGTTTCGCCTGGCCTCGAAGCAACGGCATCAGGACGCCATCGCGGCCCTGCAAGCCCTCGGCGAGGCCGTCTACACCGATGCCCTGACTCTCGAAGCCATGCGCACCGCCGCGAACCTCGTGACGACCGCGCCATACGAGGTCGTTATAGCCTTCAAGGGGGACGCCGGCGGCGTAACGTCGATCTGCTTTTTCTGGACGCGCGAAGGTCCGATCTGCACCGAAGAAATCAGGCTCGACGCGAAAGCCGGAGAGCTTCGGACCGTGCTGCGCACGGGGCGAGCCGCCACCTACGAACTGACCGCATACGCCATCGTCGGCGAACTGATGAGCAATGCGATATCTACCGATATCGTGGTGCGTTGAGCCGATCTGTCGGCAGCCGGCAAGGTCGTACTTGCACCAAGAACGCAGCACCTATCCTGATACAACGCAGCAAGATTATTGATGACATACTCTCTTGCAATAATCATGTGTGATAGCTAATCAGAAGCGCTGCTGGGGGCTTTTGATCCAGCGGTTTCCTGACTCTGCCGTCGAGCCATAGTGTGACTCGGCGGCTTTTTGTTTGCCCCGATGAGGGGAACGGCCCGCCGCTGTGTCGGCCCGGCGCTCCCATCGATCAGGTCGCTCTCCCGTCATCGGCGGCATCCGCTGCCGGAGCTTGCCTGGACCGGCTGACGGGCCGCAAGCACCTGATTTCACAAGGGTTCCGGCCGCCCATTCCACTTCAGTGTATCGGTTCCGCCGAAAGCGGCAGCGGGTCTGTGCTTCCATGCTAGGTGTCCCCGGACAGCGAAGAGGACGCAATGAGCACTCTCACTTCACCGACACGGGTTGCCGTCGTTCAGGCCTCTCCCGTTCTCGTCGACAGGGACGCGACGACGGAGAAGGCGGTTCGCCTGATCGGCGAAGCGGCGGCGCAGGGCGCCAAGCTCGTGCTTTTTCCGGAGGCCTTCATCACCGGCTACCCAAGGGGGGTCGGCTTTGGCGCCGTGGTCGGCAGCCGTACACCCGAGGGGCGGCGGCTGTTTCAGGACTACTGGGATGCCGCCGTCGAGGTTCCCGGCCCGGTCACCGAGCGCCTTGGCGCCGCCGCGCGGGCGGCCGGCGTCTTCGTGGCGATCGGCGTCATCGAGCGGGATACGTCGTTCTCCGGCGGCTCGCTCTATTGCAGCGTGCTGTTCTTCAGCCCGCAGGGCGAACTCGTCGGCATCCACCGCAAACTAAAGCCCACCGGCTCCGAGCGGCTGATCTGGAGCGAGGGGGACGGCAGCACAATGCCGGTCCTGGCCACCCCGGCCGGGCGTGCGGGCGCCCTGATCTGCTGGGAAAACTATATGCCGCTGGCGCGCATGGCGATGTACGCGCAGGGCGTGCAACTCCTTTTGATGCCGACGGCCGATGCCCGCGACATCTGGCTGTCGACGATCCGCCACGTCGCCTATGAGGGCCGGTGCTTCGTGCTCTCGTGCAACCAGTTCGTGCAGCGCTCGGACTATCCCGAGCACTGGCTGTCGCTGCCCGAGCTTGCCGGCGGCGACGACATCGTCACGCCCGGACGCAGCGCCATCGTCAACCCGATGGGCGAGATCATCGCCGGGCCGCTCGAAGGCGCGGAAGGCATTCTCACGGCCGACATCGATCTCGATGAGATCGCTCGTGCCAAGTTCGATTTCGACGTCACCGGCCACTATGCGCGCAGCGACGTCTTCCAGCTGCATGTCGACCGCAGCCCGAAACCGGCCGTGGTGTGGAGCCCGCCCGCAGACGCGCCCTCGCTCGCGGCAGCGCACGACACGGAGGTCGACGATGCCGGCCGCGATTGATCCCCATCGGTGCATCGACATCCATACCCATGTCGTGCCGCCGCAGTGGGAAGACTATGCCGAGCGGTTCGGCGTGTCCGGCTGGCCGGCCATCGAGATGCACTCGTGCTGCTCCGCCTCGATCCATGTCCACAACAAGGAATTCCGCCGCATTACCGACCAATGCTTCTCGCTGGCGCGCCGGATCAGGGACATGGACAGCGCGCGCGTCGGCCGCCAGCTGCTTTCGCCCATCCCGGTGCTGTTCTGCTACTGGGGCGCCGCCGAGCCGGCCGCCGAATTCGCGCGCATGCAGAACGACTTCATCGCCGAAGCCGTGGCAACGCATCCCGAGCGCTTCCTCGCCGCCGGCACCCTGCCCATGCAGGCGCCGAAACTGGCCATCCGCGAACTCGAGCGGCTGGCGCGCCTCGGCTTTCCTGCCGTCGAGATCGGCACCAACATCAACGGCCAGTATCTCGACGAACCGGCCAATGTGGAAATTCTCGAGGCGGCGAGCGAGCTGGGGATCGCGGTCTTCGTCCATCCCTGGGACTCCCCCAACGAGGACCAGCTGCGCAAATACTACCTGCCGCACATGGTCTGCCTGCCGGCGGAAACGGCCATCTCGGCCACGCGGCTGATCCTGGGCGGTGTCCTCGACCGGCTGCCGAAGCTCCGGCTCGGCTTTGCGCATGGCGGCGGCAATTTCCTGCCGCTGCTGGCGCGCATCGACCACGGCTACACGGTGCGGCCGGAAGCGAAGACCAGCATCTCGCAGCCGCCCAGCAGCTATCTGCCGCGTCTGTTCTTCGATTCCATCACCCACGACCCAGAGATGCTGCGCTTCCTGTGCGGCCGCGCCGGCAGCCACCGCATCATGCTGGGCAGCGATTATCCGTTCGACATGGGGGTCGAGCATCCTGTCGATTCACTGGAAGAAGCGGGCCTGTCCGAACCGGACCTGCGCAATGTCCTCTACCAGTCGGCCGAAGCGTTTCTGGGGCTTTCACCGAAGGAGGACCAGGCCGATGCAGCCTAGGGTCATTGGAACCGACGACATCAGGCTCGTCTTGACATTCGAGCGACTGATCCCGGCTATCCGCCAGGGGTTCCGCGACTACTATCTGGGGCGCACCAAGGTCGCGCCGCTCACCAATATCGACCTGCCCGAAGCCAATGGCGAGATGCACATCAAGCCCGGCTACATGGTCGATGGCGCCTATATCTGCGTCAAGATCGTCACCTGCTTCTACGACAATCCCAAGAAGGGCCTGCCCACCCGCGACGGCGCGCTGGTGCTGGCCAACAAGCAGACCGGCAAGATCGAAGCCGTGCTGTGCGACTCGGGGCTCATCACCGACATGCGCACTGCCGGCGGCAGTGCCGTGGCCGTCGATGCGCTGGCCCGGCAGGGCGCCATCACGCTGGGGCTGGTCGGAGCCGGCACGCAAGCCTTCTGGCACGTCGAAGCCATCCGTCACGTTCGCAAGATCGACAAGGTGGTCGTCTGGGGACGCAATCGCGAACGCAGCGAAGCCGCCGCGCGCCGCATCTTCGAGGCGACGGGTATTCCCGCCGAGCCGGGCACGCTCGAAGCCGCGGCTGCCTGCACTGTCGTGGTCTGCGCCACGCCCGCGGCCGAGCCGATCCTCACCCGCGAGGTGCTTCGTCCCGGCGCGGTGGTCGTGGCGATGGGGGCCGATACGGAGGGCAAGCGCGAGCTCGGCCCGCAGATCGTGCGCCAGGCCGGGCTCATCGTGGCCGACAGCCTCGAGCAATGCCGCCAGTATGGCGAACTGCAATGGCTCGCGGCCGAGCAGCCCGCCGCACGCGTCGTGGAGCTCGGCGCCATTCTCGCAGGCGAGGGACAGGGGCGTTCGTCCGAAGACGACATCATCATTTACGATTCGACCGGCGTCGCCTTCCAGGACGTGGTGGGGGCGGCCGAAGTGCTGCAGCACACGGGCGAGATGAGCCATGCGTAGACTGACGCTCCAGAGCCGCTCCGTCCCCGCCGACCTGGCGGACAAGCTGAACCCGGCGCACACGGCGCTGGTGCTGATCGACATGCAGAACGAGTTCTGCTCGCCGCAGGGCTATGTCGCCCAGCAGGGCTGGGACATCCGGCCGATGCAGGAGATGGCGGAGCGGCTGCGTGGGTTCGTCGGCGAGGCCCGCCAGCATATCCCCGTCATCCATGTCCGCGGGCAGTACGAGCCGGTCTATCTGGTCGACCAGATGGTCGATCGCCTGCATCGCGCCAACATCGCGCCCTACTGCCAGCCCGGCACCCACGGCCACGCATTCTATCCGGGCTTCGAGCCGGAAGAGGGCGAAGTCGTCGTCACCAAGCGAAGCTATAGCGGTTTCGCGCATACCGAGCTCGAGCTCGTGCTGCGCAACCTGCATGTCCGCACCATTATCGCCGCCGGCACCTTCACCAATGTCTGCGTCGACACCACCGTTCGCGACGGCTATGCGCGGGGGTTTTATCCCGTCATCCCCGAAGATCTGACCGCGTGCCCCGAGCCGGTGCAGCACAGCGCCGCGCTCGAGACGCTCGGTCGGTTCTTCGGCACTGTCGTCCCATCGTCCCGGATAACGGAGCTATGGGCCGCCTGAATCTGTCGACTGTCCCTTTGGCACTTCACATCTCGGGAGGAGAAGAGATGAAAACTATGGCAAGACGATTTGCAGCATCGGTCGGAGCGGCCGTGCTCCTGCTGGGCGCCGGCGCATCCCAGGCGCAGGATCTGGACAAGCTGCGCATGACGATCCCGATCAATTCGCTCACCTTCTACCCGATCTTCGTTGCGGCCGATCATGGCTTCTTCGAGCAGCAGAACATCGACATGGAGATCGTGATCACGCAGGGCGACGGGCCGGACATCGATGCCCTCATCGCCGGCAGCGTGGAATTCGCGGCCTCGCCGCCGCACCGGCTGTTCGCGCTGCACGAGCAGGGCCGCGGCCTCCTCGGCATCGCCAACATCATGAACAAGATCGGCATCAACTGCTTCATGAGCAATGCGACGGCCGAGCGCCTCGGGATCACGTCCCAAACGCCGTTCCCGGAGAAGCTCGAAAAGCTCGACGGCCTGACGATCGGGGCGACCCGCGCCGGCGCCTTCACCTTCCAGCTGGCGACCTACTACGTGCAGCAGGCCGGCTATACGCCGCAGCAGGACGTCAAGGTCATCGCCACCGGCACCGGCCCGTCCATGCTCGCCGCCATCGACCAGGGGCGTGCGGATATCGGCTGTACGTCGAGCCCGACCCCCGAGCTGGCGATCCATCGCGGCTCCGCCATCTCGTGGATCAACAACACGGCCGGCGAGGACCCCGCCTTCGAGGAGTTCCTGATGGAAGTCCTCTATGTGCGGCCCGACTACGCGGAGCAGAATCCCGAGATGGTGCGGCGCGTCGTGCGGGCCGTCGTCGATGCGCTCGAGTTCATCGCCACCGGCTCGAATGAGGAGCATCTGCCCATCCTGCAGAACCGGTTCGGCGGCGTGCCGGACGAGGTGCTGATCGGCGCTCTCGAGAACACGCGGACGGCCGTCGAGCCCACCGGACGGATCTCGCAGCGCGCGGTCGAGTCCCATGTGCGGTTCCTGCGCGATCAGGGCCTTCTGAGCCAGGATATTCCCTGGGCCGAGGTGGTGACCAATGACTATCTTCCAGACTGATCTGCGGGCATCCGGCCGCGGTCAAACAGAGCGGGCCACAGTGCCCGCTCTGGAGATCACCGATGTCGCCAAGCGCTTCGTCGGCCGCAACGGCGCCACCATCGTCGCCGTCGAGAAGACCAATCTCGCGATCGAGTCGGGCGAGTTCGTCACGATCGTAGGGCCGAGCGGCTGCGGCAAGTCGACATTGCTGAACCTCATGTCGGGGCTGACCCGCCCGAGCGAAGGCACGATGCGCTTCAACGGCACCGTCATCCAGGGCGTCAGCCGGCACATCGGCTACATCACGCAGCAGGACAACCTGATGCCGTGGCGGACCATCAAGGACAATGTCGCCTTTCCCCTCGAGGTGACGGGCGTGCCGAAGTCCGAGCGCTATCCGCGCGCCCTCGAATGGCTCGAGCGCGTTGGGCTGGGCGGGTTCGAGGAGGCCTATCCGCACGAATTGTCGGGTGGCATGCGCCAGCGTGCAAACATCGTGCGCACGCTGATCTACGAGCCCGACATCCTGCTGATGGACGAGCCCTTCGGTCCGCTCGATGCGCAGACCCGGCTCGTGCTGCAGCACGACCTGCTCGACATCTGGCGGTCGACCAACAAGACCATCGTCTTCGTCACGCACGACCTCACCGAGGCCATTGCGCTCGCCGACCGCGTGATCCTGATGAGCGCCCGCCCCGGGCGCATCGCCCGCATCGACACGGTTCCGATCCCGCGCCCGAGGGACATCTTCCACATCCATTCGGAGGCGGGGTTCCGCGAACTCTACGACGAGATCTGGAACGATCTCGAAACCCAGGTCACCGCGCGCCCGCAGGCGAAGGCGAACGCACCGGCCGCGACCGGCAGGAGGACAGGATGAGCATGAGTGGAAAGCAGATGGATCAGTTCATTGTGCTGGGCGGCCGGATCCTCGTGCTCGCCGTGTTCCTCGCCATCTGGGAGATCTGCACGCTGACAGTTGTCGATCCTTTCTTCATCAGCAGCCCGAGCCGGATCGGCGCCTATCTGGGCAAGGAACTGACCGACGCAGGCTTTTACTACGACCTCTATATCAGCTCGGTTGAGCTCACGATCGGCTATGCCGTCGGCGCACTTGCCGGGATCGTGGCAGGTGTGCTGCTCGCGCGCTGGGAACTGATCGCACGCATAATGGATCCGTTCCTTATCGCGCTCAACAGCATCCCCAGGATGGCGCTCGCGCCGCTGCTGATCATCTGGTTCGGCATCGACATGATGTCGAAGATCGTGCTCGCCGGCATGATGGTGTTCTTCGTCACCTTCTTCAACACCATCGGCGGCATCCGCTCGGTCGACAACCGGCTGTGCGAGGTCTCGCGCGTTCTCGGCTGCAACGAGTGGCAGGTCTTCACCAAGGTGATGCTGCCCTCGGCGTCGAGCTGGATCATCACCGGCCTCAAGATGAGCCTGCCCTTTGCGCTGATCGGCGTGATCGTCGGCGAGTTCATGGCGGCTTCGGCCGGTATCGGCTACCGGCTCAACATGTTCACCACCACCTACAACATCACCGGCGCCATGACGGTGATTCTGCTGATCATGGTGCTCATGACGCTGCTCAACGAGGTGATGAGCCGAATCGAGGACAGGCTGCTGCGCTGGCGGCCCTCCACCGGCCGCACGCCCGAAGCGCGCGAGACGGGCTGACCTCGGCCCCTCCGGGCCCCGGCGCGCACGCGCCGCAGGCCGTATTTACCGGGCGGGACGCGATACCCGCCCGCTCGGCGCACGCCCTCGTGGCGGGCGCCGATTCGCCTTCGGCCCAGATCACTGCTAGCTCGTGGCCCGATTCCAGGGGGCTTTGGATACATGAAGGATGATAATGTGATCGGCCGGGCACAGGAGCGCGTCACGCATGGCGCCGGGGACGTGCGTCTCGAACAGGATCTTCTCGGTGCGCGCGAAGTGCCGGCGACGGCCTATTGGGGTGTCCACAGCCTGCGTGCGCTCGAGAATTTCCCGATCACGGGGACGCCGATCGGTCAGTTCGCCGAACTGGTGCGCGCCCTGGCCCTGGTGAAGCAGGCGGCGGCCCGCGCCAACCGGCGCCTTGGCAATCTGTCCGCAGAGAAAGCCGATGCCATCGTCCGGGCCTGCGAGCTGATCGCGGGGGAGGGGCGCTTCCACGACCAGTTCGTTGTCGATGCCGTGCAGGGCGGCGCCGGCACGTCCACGAACATGAATGCCAACGAGGTCATCGCCAATGTCGCGCTCGAGCTGATGGGGCGCGACAAGGGAGACTACGCGACGCTCCACCCCAATGACGATGTCAACATGGCGCAGTCGACCAACGACGCCTATCCGACGGCCCTGCGGCTGGCGGTGGTGTTCGCGGCCGAGCCGCTGCTCGCGGCGCTCGAGGCGCTGGCGCGTGCGCTCGAAGCGCGGGCCGAGGCATTCTCCGGCGTGCTGAAGCTGGGGCGCACCCAGCTTCAGGATGCCGTGCCGATGACGATGGGACAGGAGTTCGGGGCCTTTGCCGCTACCGTGCGGGCCGACATCGACAGGCTGCGCGTCGCGTCGGCGCTGCTGCTGCAGGTCAATCTCGGTGGCACCGCGATCGGGACGGGCATTGCCGCCGACCCGCGCTACGCCGCCCTCGCCATCGAGGAACTGTCTCGCGTTAGCGGGCTGCCGGTCGTGCTGGCGCCCGATCTCATCGAGGCCACGTCCGATGTCGGTGCCTTCGTCAGCTTTTCGGGCGCGCTGAAGCGCCTCGCCCTCAAGCTCTCCAAGATCGCCAACGATCTGCGCCTGCTGTCGAGCGGGCCGGGGGGCGGGCTCGGCGAACTCCGGCTGCCGGCGATGCAGGCCGGCTCGTCGATCATGCCGGGCAAGGTCAATCCGGTCATTCCCGAGGTCGTGAACCAGGTCGCCTATCTGGTGATCGGCCACGATCTGACGATCACCATGTGCGCCGAGGGCGGCCAGCTGCAGCTGAATGCGTTCGAGCCCACCATCGGCTATTGCTTGCTGTCGTCCCTGCGCAGCCTCACGGCGGCGGTGGCGACGTTCACCGAAAAGTGCGTGCAGGGCATTGAGGCCGATGCCGCCCATTGCCGGGCGCTGGTCGAAGGCTCGATCGGGCTGGTCACGGCGCTGGGGCCGCGGCTGGGCTACGAGGTGGCCTCGCGGATCGCCGGGCGTGCTCTGGCCGAAAAGCGCAGCATTGCCGATCTGGTGCTGGAGGAAAAGCTGCTGACGCCGGCGCAACTCGACAGCGCCCTTCACATCGAGGCGATGACCCGGCCGGGCCGCGCCTGACGCGGATCACGCCTGCGCGGGAGGTCTTGGTCGGGCCGGTGCCGTGCACTAACCTCCGCGCTACCGACGGCACCGGCGTCTGGTTGGTGCCGCGGCAGCGTGGAGGCAGCGTGTGCAGCTCGGCGTAAAGTCCATCGAGGTCGGAGCCCGACTGCTGCAGGTCCTTGTGCAGGCAAGTGGGGCGATGGCGCTCAACGAGCTTGCGGCCGGCGCCCGGCTCAGCCCCAGCGCGGCGCATCGCTATCTCGTCAGCTTCGCGCGCATCGGGCTCGTGCAGCAGGATGCGAAGACGCGCCTCTACGATCTGGGGCCGACGGCGGTGACCTACGGCCTCGCGGCAATCGGACGCTCGAAGCTGCTGTCGCGTGCCGAGGAGGTGCAGCTCGACCTGCGGGCGCGGCTCGACGAGAGCACGCTGCTCGCGATCTGGGGCACGCACGGCCCCGTCGTTCTCAACGTGGCGGAAAGCAGCAAGGCCATAATGGTTACCATGCGGGTGGGCGCCACCATGCCGATGCTGCGCACGGCGACGGGCTGGGTATTCGCCGCGTTCCTGCCGCGCTCGGTCACGAAGCCAGTTATCGAGGCCGAGGTTGCCGCGGGTCGGATCGACCCCGACAACACGACGCCCAGGGCGCGCGAGGCCGAGTTCGCTCGCATCCGCGAGCGCCGGCTGGCCCTGCACAAAGGCAATCTGTTGCCGGGCTTCCCCGCCGTCGCCAGTCCGCTGTTCGACTGGCGCGGCCGGCTGATCGCCGTGCTGTCGGTATTCGGGCACAGTCCGGATTTCGACCCGTCTCCCGACGGCCGCATCGCGCAGGCCCTGCTGGAGACCACCGGCAGCTTTCTCGATACGCCCGGCGACGACGAGGCGGGGCGGGCGCCGCCGCCGTCCTAGTCCGGAAGGGTTCGGATGCGGATGTTCCTGTAATCCACCGGGTCGTTGTGATCCTGGAGGCTGATATGGCCTTCCGGCGCGGTCCCGTAATCCGGCCACGCGGCGAATTTGCTCGCCGCCACCCGCGCGCGCCAGTCGGAGGAGCCGAGCTCGTATTCGAGCACCTTGGTGCCGTTGAGCCAGTGCTCGACATGCCGGGCGTACACCAGTATCCGGCCGCTGTTCCAGTCCCCGGCGGGTCGGGTGACGTCGCTGTGCGGCGCGTAGAGCCCGTAGGCACTGGCCGCAGAGGTGAGGGGATTCTTGCCGTCCGCATGCCCCCGATTGTCGAGGATCTGGTACTCCGGCCCGCTTGCATGCGCCGCGCCGGCGTTTTCGACGACGCGGTACATGATGCCGGAATTGCCGCCCTCGGAGACCCGCCAGTCGAACGCCAGCTCGAAATTGCGGAAAGTCTCGACGCTGACGAGATCGCCCCCGCCGGGCGTGTGGCCGATGTCGGCGCCGGATACGGTCCAGCTGGACGGAATGCCCACGCCATTGTAGGCGCGCCATGCCGTCAGGGGCCGGAATCCCTCTTCGGCGCTGCCGGTTCCCGGCGCGAGCAGCAGGGCGACCATAAAAGCGAATGAGAGATGTCTCATCGGCTGGTCCTCGGTCTTTGCGGTGGCCCGTAGCGAAATGAGCGTGTTGCGCGCTAGGTTCCAGTGAACCGCGATCACTTCCGGGCACCTGCACATGCCGACGCCGACAAAATCCCCAGGCAGTCCTGCCCTGACCCTTCATCAGTTGCGTATCGTCTGGGCGGTTGCGCATGCTGAAACTGTGAGCCGCGCCGCCAAGCAGCTCGGCCTGTCGCAGCCATCTCTGTCGCAGCAGATCGCCAAGCTCGAGGCCAGCATCGGCCAGAAGGTGTTCGAACGCCGCGCGGCGCGCATGACGCTGACCGAGATCGGAACGTTCCTCGTCGACCGGGCCGAGCAGGTTATGCGCGAGATGCAGGAGATCGAGGACGGGCTCAGCGGCTTTGCCGGCGGCGCCCGCACCATCGGCATCGCCGGCATCAGCTCGCCCGTCCGCGTTCTGCTGCCGCAGGCGCTGCGCCGGTTCCATGAGGCGCATCCGCAGATACGATTCGACGTGCATGAAAGCAGCCCGCGCGACGTGATCGCCATGCTCTATGCCCGGCGCGCCAATATCGGCATCGTTGCGGCGAGTTCGATCGCGCAGGCCAGCATAGGATTTGTGCAGGTGCCGTTGCTCGACGACCCCTATGTCCTTGTCGTGCCGGAGGCGCTCAGGCTCGACGGCGTCACGTCCGAGAACGAGCTGGATGCCGCGCAGCGCGCGATCCTCAACAATGCGATCCACTTCATCTATGGCTCGCAGCACCAGAAGCGCGTCGAGGCCTGGTACGAGTCCGCCCTGGCCGGCAATCGGGTGGTGGCCCGGTGCCGCAGCTTCGAGGTTGCCGTGGCGATGGTGCGCGCCGGCCTTGGCGTCTGCCTCGCGCCAGCGCTCTCCTGCTTTGCCGGCGAGTCCGTTCTCGGTGGCATCCGGCTCTACGACGTGGCGCTCGGCCTGCCGCGCCCGCTGGTTGCGCTCATCCCCTCGCAATACCGGCATCTTGCGCCCTATTCGGCGCTGATCGACACGCTGCAGGACGTTGCCCGCGAAAAACTGCGGCCAACGATCGGGCCGGTGCCGCCTTTCCTCCGGGCCTGAGGAATCCCGGCGCTAGAAGAAGCGCCTATAGGGCCTATTCGACCCCGCATTCCCGGTTCCGCGCTAACCTCAGGGGCGTTGCGGAGTGACGACGGCTCTCGGGCCGCAGGGTGAGACGTGATCATTTGGCTCTATCGCCTCGGTTTCCTGGCCTTCCTTCTGGCCGGCTGGACCATGGCCTCCCAGCTTATTCCCCGAAATCTCATCCCGACCCCGTTGGTGACGCTCGAGGCCGCCCAGCGGCTCTTCGGCGAGGCCCGGCTGTGGATCGCCATCGGCGACAGCCTGACGGTCTATGGCCTCGGCTTTGCGCTCGCCGCCGCGGTCGCGGTGCCCATCGGGGTCATCATGGGCGGCATCCGGCCGCTCGGAAAAACGCTCGACATCTACGTCAACGCCCTGGCCGCGACGCCGCGCGTCGCCTTCATTCCGCTGATCATCGTGCTCCTGGGCCTCGGGGTCCAGGCCAAGGTCTTCATCGTCTTTCTCGGCGCGGCTATGCCGATCCTCATCAACACCTATGCCGGCGTCCTCGCCTCGAACGACGAGCTGGTCGAGATGGCCAAGTCGGTGGGCGCGAGCCGCTGGCGCATCTTTACCCGCATCACGATTCCGAGCGCCGTGCCCTTCATCGTCGTCGGGCTTCGCGTCGGGGCGACCATCGGGCTCATCAATACGGTTGTCGCCGAACTCTATACCGCCGTGCGCGGCCTCGGCGGGCTGCTCGCCGTCTATGGCAACACGTTCCGCATGGCCGAGTATTTCGTGATCGTCCTGATCCTTGCGACCGTCGGCGGCATCGTCACCGAAGGGCTCCGCCATCTGCAGCTGCGCCTCGAACGCTGGCGGGGCGAAGCGCAAACCTGACCATCCACGCATCCCGGAGGAAACAATGAGGAATCCGATCTGTCTCTTCGCCTTGGCGCTCGGCGCGCTGATGGTCGCCCAGCCCGCGGCTGCGGCGCCGTTCCGCCTGATCCTCACGCATCTCGAGCCGCCGCTGGTTCCCAACTCGGTCATGGATCTGGCGCTGGAGAAGGGCTATTTCGCCGCCGAAGGCGTCGAGGTCGAACTCGTCCGCGTCGAACAGACGCCGTCGGCCCTGCAGGCGCTCGCCGCCGGCGAGGGCGAGATGGCCAATGTCAGTGTCGACGGCCTCCTGCTCCTCGTCGCGCAAGGCGCCACCGACCTCAAGGCCGTGACATCGCCCAACAAGTCGCTGCCCTATGTCATCGCCGCCAAGGACGACATCGGCACCGCGGCCGACCTTGTCGGGCGCACCTTCGGCGTCGGTCGGGTCGGCAGCCTCGACCATTCGCTGTCGATGAAGGTGCTCGCAGGCGAGGGCCTCGACACCGACACGGTGGATGTCCTCGCCATCGGCCAGCCCAACGTCCGCGCGCAGGCGCTGGTCGCCGGGCGGATCGACGCGACCACCATGTCGATCGGCGTGTGGATGTCGATCCCCGACAAGACCGGCTACCACCTGCTCGTCGATCAGGCGGCATACTATGCGGCCGCGCCCGTCATCAACAAGGTGAACGTCGTCACTCAGCATGTGCTCGATGAACGCGGTGCCGACGTGCAGGCCGTGATCCGCGCGCTCATCCGGATCTCCCGCGACTTCTCGGCCGATCCCGATGCGTGGGCCGCCGCGATGGTGCCCTACGCGCCCAACAGCAACGAGGCGGAACTCCGCGAGCTGGCCGCGACCTTCGCCGGCAGCTGGAGCGTCAATGGCGGGATGAATGCCGGCGAGTTGCAGTACACCCAGGACTGGCTCTACTCGACCGAGGATTTTGCCAGCGTGACCCCGGTCACGCTCGATCAGTGGGTGGACTTCGGGCCTGTCGACGCGGTACTCGCCGGGTTAGGTGCGGTGGATGGAGACGCCACCGGCCGCTGAGACGGGACTGCGCGATGGGGGAGAGGGTTCTGGATCAATCGTCTGCCCCCGCCGCCGCCATCGAGCTCAGGGACGTGACGATTGCCTTTCGTTCGGCGCGCCTGAAGCAGGAGATCGTCGCCTTGCGCGACGTCAACCTTGCCGTACCCGACAAGCTCTTCGTCAGCCTGCTCGGGCCATCGGGCTGCGGCAAGACCACGCTGCTGCGGCTTGTCGACGGCCTGCTCGAGCCGCAACGCGGCTCGGTCCGGGTTCTGGGGGCGCCGCCGAAACCCGGCCCCGACATGGGCTTCGTCTTCCAGTCGTTCCGCCTGATCCCGTGGCTCACGGTTGCGGCCAATGTCGAGTTCCCCCTGGGCGAACAGGGGCTCTCGGGCCTGGAGCGCGCGCGGCTGGTGCAGGAACAGCTGGAGATGGTAGGCCTCGCCCGCTTCAAGGATGCCTATCCCGACGAGCTGTCGGGCGGGATGAAGCAGCGCGTCGCCATTGCACGCGCGCTGGTCACCAAGCCGCGCGTGCTGCTCATGGATGAGCCTTTCGCGAGCATAGACGCACAGACCCGCGAGCTCATGCAGATCGAGCTCATGCGGATCTGGGGCCAGCAGCAATCGACGGTGCTTTTCGTCACGCACAGCGTCGACGAGGCGATCGTCCTCTCCGACCGCATCGTCCTCATGGGGCCGCGGCCGGGACGCATCGTCGAAACGCTCGATGTCGATCTCGACCGGCCGCGCTGGGCCTACGATGCCCGTGCGGACGCGCGCTACGTCAAGCTGCGCGCCTACCTCTCATCGCGGTTGCGCGAACTCGTGCTGTCCGATCCCCAGTCCGACTTCTACCGCGCGCCATGACGCGCGGTGAGGGCGGTATAGTTCACGCAGGATTGATCGGCTCCTCACCCTCTTCGAGTTCCGCGAACGTCGCGTCGAAGCGCTCCTTGGCCTTGGGCGGCGTCTGCACCGCCTTGGCCGCCTCGAGATTGGAGGACGGATCGTCCACCACGACGAGCGCGACCATGCCCATGGCGTAGTGCGGCAGGCACCGCACGCCATAGACGCCGGGAACGGAGAAGGTCACGCTGACCTCCTTGCCGATGGCGCCCTTGAACGGCTCGGCCCCCTCGGGCTCCATGCCGCGGATGCTCTCGGCATTGTGACCGGGATCGGTCGGGACGAATTTTACCGTATCGCCGGCGGCGACCCGGATCAGCGCAGGCTCGAACACCATCGTGCCCGCCTCGCCCTTGTTGAGCATGTGCACCTCGTGCTCGGCCGCAAAGGCCTGACCCGGGGTCAGAACGGCCGGGACGGCCAGAACCGCCACTGTTCCGACCATGAACTTGCGTCTGGTTATGGCAGGCATGAACTTCTCCTTCGTATCGACGCTCGGCGCGTCCATTTTCGCCCGCAGCTCGGATCCGTTGCGGGGGAAGACGAGCCAGGGGCCTGTCTCTTCCATAGGCCGCTCGCAAGCGCACCGGAAGTAAACTTTCCTCGTCTGCGAAGCCTCGAATGAGCAGGCCCGCGATCACGTTGCGGCCTTCGGACGCTGCGTCCAGTTGACGCTCTTATTGCGGAGGCCTACGCTCGTTGTACGCTAGCGTCCAATTCTTGAGCTGGCACAAGTGGCCGGCAAGCACCCCGAATGGGCTTGAGCGCTAGTCCCAACATATTCAGCGGGAGGCCACTCATTATGGGTAGTCGGAAACTTACTGCGATCATTGCGATCGCCTCATTGTCGACATCGCTGCTGGCCGTGCAGACGGCCGTTGCCCAGGATAGCCCGATCGACAATATTTCGCCGGTCACCGACGAGATGCTGCTCAACCCGCCGGACGGCGACTGGCTGATGTGGCGCCGCACATATAACGGGTGGGGCTACAGCCCGCTCGACGAGATCAACAAGGACAATGTCGGCAAGCTGCAGCTGGCCTGGTCCTGGGGCCTGACGCCGGGCGGACGGACGCAGGAGACCCCGCTGGTCCATGACGGGATCATGTATATCCAGAACTCCACCCATCTGATCCAGGCGCTCAACGCGGCCACGGGCGAGCTGATCTGGGAGTACCAGTACGAACTGCCCGACGATGTAGGCCCCAGCGGGGAACGCTCCAAGGCCATCTATGGCGACAACCTGATCTTTGCTACCCGCGATGCGCATATCGTCGCCGTCAACGCCAAGACCGGCCAGCTGGCCTGGGACCAGCAGGTCGCCGACTACAACAAGGGCTGGGGCTATTCCTCCGGTCCGATCGTCGCCAACGGCGTGGTGATCCAGGGCATGACCAACTGCGGCAACGCCCAGCCGGGCGGCTGCTTCATCACCGGACATGATGCGGATACCGGCGCGGAGCTGTGGCGCGTGCATACCATCGCCCGCGGCGATACGCCCGAAGGCAACAGCTGGAACGGAATTCCGCTGGAGAGCCGACATGGCGGTTCGGCGTGGATCAGCGGTGCCTACGACCCCGACCAGAACCTGGTCTTCATGGGCGTCGGCCAGCCTTATCCGTGGAACGCCGAGATCAGCGGGCTGCTGCCCAAGAGCTCCGACCCCAACGTCACCAACGACGCGCTCTACACCGACTCGACGCTCGCCATCGACCCGAACAGCGGCGAGCTGAAGTGGTACCACCAGTACCTGAAGAACGACACGCTCGACCTCGACTACGTCTATGAGCGCCTGCTCGTCGATCTGCCGGTCAATGGCGAGGAACGCCAGCAGGTGGTGACGACCGGCAAGCTCGGCATCATCGAGTCGCTGGACCGGACCACCGGCGAGTGGCTGTGGGCCAAGGAGACGGTGCCGCAGAACGTTGTGTCTTCGATCGATCCCGTGACGGGCGAAAAGACCATCAATCCCGAGGCCATGCCGCATATCGGCCAGACCACCTTCAACTGCCCGGCGGACCCGGGCGGCAAGGCCTGGCAGGCGACATCCTACAGCCCGCGGACCCAGGCGCTGTACCTGCCGACGGTGGAGTTCTGTTCGAACACCACGCCGAACCCGCTCGATCCGGGCACGGTGTACACCGGTGGCGGCCAGCAGACCTATGCCCGCGTGATGCTGCCCGACAGCGACGGCAATATCGGTCAGGTCCGGGCCATCAAGCTCGCCGACCAGTCGGAGATGTGGCAGTACCGGCAGCATCCGCCGGTCACCAGCTCGACCCTGCCGACGGCCGGCGGCGTCGTGTTCGTCGGTAGCCTCGACCGCAAGTTCATGGCCTTCGACGACGAAACCGGGGAATTGCTGTGGACCAGCCCGACCCTGAGCAATTCGCTCGAGTCCTTCCCCATCACCTACGAGGCCGGCGGCAAGCAGTATGTGGCCGTGGTTGCAAACTTCGCCTCCGGTCTGGGCCGGCTGCAGTCGCTGACGCCGGAAATCAAGCTTCCGGCGGATAATCCTGCGACCGTCTACGTCTTCGCGCTTCCCGATTCCGACTGATCGGTCGAGCGCATCCGAAACCCCGGCCGGGCGGACCTGGAAGCTTCCGGTCCGCCCGGCGTCTTTATGAGGCCGACCTTGCCCGCCGTTTTCGCGTTCGTCCGTCTGGTGTGTCTGCTGCTGGCGCTGGCGGTTCCGGCAGCCGCGCTGATGCAAAGCCCCGCCCTCGCCCAGGCCGAGCCGGAATTCTTCGACGTCCCCTTCGCTCCGGGGCAGTGGAACATCGGCCGGCGGCTGGATGAATCGCAGCTTCGCTACTGCATCGATCCGCGCGAGCCCGACTGGGAGGTGGCCGGCGCGATCGCCGATGCCATTGCCGCGGGCCTGTTGCTCGAACCGCAGCGCTACGTGGTCGAAAGCAACATCGTGCTCGAGGATATCACCAAGGTCTACGGGCTCATGCTGAAGCACTGCGACGTTCACATGGGTTTCAAGCTGATCCCCGAGGGCTATGCCGATTGGGTCTCGCTGACCCGCGCCTATTATGAGAGCCAATACGTCTTCGTTGCCGCCGACCCAGACATCCACGCGCTCGCCGACCTGCCGCCCGGCCATCCGATCGGGGCGACGATCGGCACCTCGGCGCATTTCCGGCTCGTCTCCTACCTGCTGGCATTGCCGGCCGAGCAGCGCTGGCCGACCTATCCTTACGGCAGCAACGACCTCGCCCTCGAGTCGCTGCGCAACGGGTCCGTCGACGTTGCGCTCGTCTGGGCGCCCAGCCTGTGGGCCAGGCAGCGCCAAGACCCGGCTTACGCCGATCTGCATGTCATCGAGTCGAGGCCGCTGCCGCCGACAACGCTGGGGGTAGGCGCCATCGTCCTCTCCAACCAGACATTCCTGCGCAACGCCATCGACGAGGCCATCGTGGCGCTCAGCGCCGACGGCACCATTGCCCGGATTCTCGAGAGCTTCAATTTCCCGGCCACCGCAGCCCCGTAATGCCAAACCTGCCGTCCACGGTTCAGCCCCTCCCGGCCATCCGCGTCGAAGCCGTTTCCAAGCGCTACGGGCGCACGCTGGCGCTCGACGAGGTGAGCTTCGCGGTCCGCGACAAGGAACTGTTCGCGCTGCTGGGTCCCAACGGCGCCGGCAAGACGACGCTGCTGCACATCCTGTGCACCATCCTGCGCCCCGACAGCGGCGTGGCGCTCATCGGCGATTTCGACGTGGCCCGGCAGCCCTTCGCCGCCCGGCAGCGCCTCGGCATCGTCTTCCAGGAACCCAGCCTCGACGACCGGCTGACGGTGCGGGAAAATCTCGAGCTGCACGGGCTCGTGTTCGGCGTACCGCGGCGGCTGCGGCGCCAGCGCATCGAGCAGATGCTGGCACTGGTCGAGCTGGACGACTGGGCCGAAAAGCCCGCCAGGGCGCTGTCCTCGGGCATGAAGCGGCGGCTCGAGATCGCCCGCGCGCTCGTGCACGATTCCCAGATCCTGCTGCTCGACGAGCCGACGGTGGGGCTCGACGCGCAGGCCCGCGAGCGCATCTGGGCCTATGTGCGCCAATTGCGGGCCGAGCGCGACATAACGGTGCTGGTCACCACCCACTACATCGAGGAGGTGGAGAACTGCGACCGCGTCTGCATCATCGATGGCGGCAAGGTGCTGGCGCTCGACACCCCTGAGGCGCTCAAGCAGGCGCACGGCCAGGCGCTGGTCCGCCTGACGCCGGCGAGCGAGGCCGACCGCGAGGCGATCGCCGCGCGCTTCGCCGATCGGCTGGCAGCCGAGCAGGGCGCCGAGCTGGTGCTGGTCAGCGATGCGGCGCTGGTGACCTCGGTGCTGGCCGAGTTCGGCACGCGCATCACCGCGCTCAGGCTCGAAGAACCGAGCCTCGAGACGGTGTTCCTGTCGCTGACCGGGCGCGAACTGCGGGACCGGGCGGCCGGCGCGCGCGAGCAGACCCTCGCCTTCGGGCGCCGGGGAGGCGAGCATACAAGATGAACGAAGCGCGCACAGTGGAACGGCGCTCCGCGCTGATGGTGCAGCTCGGCGGGCTCTACGGCCTGTGGCTGCGCGAGGTGAAGCGCGCCTTTCGCGACCGCGGCCAGCTGATCGGCGGGGTCAGCCGCCCCATCCTGTGGGTGCTGATCCTCGGGATCGGGCTCAATCCCTATTTCCGCGGCGAGGTTTACGGCGCGGCCACCTTCGTCGTGCCCTTCACCTATCTGCAGTTCATCTTCCCCGCCGTCATCGCGCTCAACATAATGTTCACCTCGGTGCAGTCGGCGATCTCGGTGATCTGGGATCGCGAATTCGGCTTCCTGCGCGAGGTTCTGGTCTCGCCGCTGTCGCGCGCGACGGTGCTTCTCGGCAAGGTCCTGGGCGGCACCACCGTCGCGGTGCTGCATGGCTGCCTCGTGCTGGTCCTCGCGCGCTTCGCCGATGTGCCGCTGACCTGGTCCGGGTTCTTCGCCGCGCTGGGGTTGATGGCGATGCTCGCCTTCGCGCTCACCTGCCTCGGCGTGGTGATCGCCAACCGCATCCGCACCTTCGAGGGCTTCGGCATCTTCTCCAACGCCGTCATCCTGCCGCTCTATTTCACCTCGAGCTCGATCTTTCCGCTGGATCCGGCCCTGTCCCGGGCCCAGACGCGGGTGGTCTATCCGGACTGGCTGGTGACCATCGTCGAATGGAACCCGCTGACCTATGCGGTGGATGCGTTGCGTGGCGCGCTGATCGACTACAACCAGTTCGCCCCGTGGACAGGCATCACGGTGATGGCCGTGTCCTGCGTGGTGCTGTTCGCCATCGCGCTCTACGACTTCAGCCGGTCGTGAGGCGCCGATGCCTCGCTTCCGGCGGTTGCTGCGCGATTTCGGAGGCATTGGCCTCATCCTAGCGCTGCTGTTCGCGGTTACCCTGCTGCCGCCGGACACGTCGCTCTCCGAGGTGCGCGCCGGCGGAACGCTGAAGGCCTGCGTGCCGACGGTCTATCCGCCGCTGGTCACCGGTGACCCCGACCGGCCCGGCATCGATGTCGAGTTGCTGCGGGAGGTCGCCGGGCGCATCGGCGTGTCGCTACTGCTCAGCGAGAACCGCGCCATGGGGCGCGACTTCAACCCGCGCAACTGGGGTCTCAACCGGGCCCAATGTCAGGTGGTCGCCGGCGGCGTGGTCGATTCCGCGCAGACGCGCTCCTTCCTCGAGACCGGCCCGTCATATGCCGAAACCGGCTGGGCCGTCGTCTTGCCGGCGCCGCTCGAAAGCCTCGAAGGCAGGACGGTCGGCGTGCTGACGCTGATCTCGGGCCTCGACCGCATCGGTCTTGCGAGCTACCTGCGCGCCGAAGGCGCCACGGTGCGCGTCGTCGCCACCTCAGAGGCTCTGGTCGCCGGCATTGGCGGCGGCGCGCTCGACGCCGGCGTGACCGAGGCGATGCTGGCCACGAAACTTGCCGCGGAAAATGGCTGGACGGTCGCCTGGGCGCCTCCGGCGCTTGCCCGCTACAATCTGGTCTTCGGGCTCTGGAAGGGCGACATCACCCTCAAGCGCGCCATCGACCAGGCCTTCGCCGAACTCTCGGCCGACGGCAGGCTCGCGGCCATCCTCGCGCGCTACGGCGTCGCCCCGCTCTAGCCGGCAAGGTCCGGCCCGAGAACCAGCGGGGCCACGATGGCGTAGACGGGCGTCAGCACCGTTCTGGTGAGGCCGAACAGCGACGCCAGGGCCAGCCCCCAGCCGATCAGCATGCCCGCCGAGGCCGGCAGGCGAATGCCCGCGGCCGCCAGCAGATGGGCGCCGGCGAGGGGCGGGACCGGCAACAGCGTGAACAGCGCCATCCACACGCAGAGCCGTGCGGCTACGCGCACGAACGTCACGGCGGTCAGCCCGGCCGTATAGGGCAGGAGCGTCAGCAGCGGAATGACCGCGAGCAGGAGCAGATAGCCCAGCGCGAGCAGCGCCGCGCTGCCCGCGAGGGCTGCGGCCACCAGCCCCCAGCGCCCCAACCGCAGCTGTGCGGTCTCGATCGCCACCGGCTTGCTCCAGCCGAAGCCCGACAGCATGATCGAAGCCAGGCCCACAAGATCGATATGCCCGAAGGGCACGAGCGTCAGTCGCCCGTCATAGCGTGGCCCCTTGTCGCCGAGCAGCACCGCCGCGCCGGCGATCGCCGCGCCCTGCACGGCGGTCATGAGCAGCCCCGCCAAGAGCCGCAGCAGCACCAGTTGCAGGGTCAGGTCCGAGCCGATCACCTGGGCCTCGGGGAACCGGGACGGTCGCGCCCGGTGGCGATCACTTCTCCATGATCAGGCTATAGAGCGCATCGACGTCCGAGGGGAGCGGCGCGCCGACCGCGAAATTGTTCCGCTTGAGGATGTAGGCCATCAGGTCGGTATAGGTGCTCACCGAATAGCGGCCCGGTGAATCGGGCGGCATGGTGGCGCTCATGAACTCGAACAGCAGGCCCGCTGGCGCGCCATTGGCGTACTTCTCCTCGAAGCTCACGCCGCGCAGGGGCGGCCCGCCCAGCAGCCCGCCCTTGAGATCCTTTCCGTGGCACTCCACGCAATATTTCGTGAAGGCCGTCTCGCCCCTGTCGGCCTGTTCGGCAGCGTAGGAGACGGGACTTTGCGTCGTTTCCTCGTCGGCCTGGGCGACATGGATACGATCCGGCACGGCGCCGGTCGGCAAAGGCGTCTCCACGCCGGGCGCAAATGCCGAGAGCGCGAGCCAGGCACCGGCAACAAGGCTCAGGCCCAGCGCGCGGCGCGCTGCGGGATGGCGAAGAGTGGAGTTCATGGAATCCTCCCGACGTTGCTGATGGGATCGCGACCGAGGCCTGGCATCTGGCGCCTAAATCGAAGCCCGCACAAGCTTAGCGCCAAGCCGGCGCCGAAGTCGATGGCGGGCCTCTTCACATCCTTGCGCGACGGGACGGCGGCTAGGTCCGGGAAACGGGGCGGGAGCGCATTCTGGCGGCGGTCTCGCGCTCGGCCCGCTTCAGGCGCATCGGGGGGAGCCCGCGGTCCAGCAGGTCCATGTCCTCGAGCACCATGTCGCCCATGCGCTTGAGGGCCACGTCCAGCGCGCCGGCGCGATGGGCCGAGCGGATGAAGCCGCGGGCCGTCCGCGCGGGGTGGTCGGGCGCGAGGGGTTCCTGCGGAAAGACATCGCTGGCGGCGAGGATGTGCCCGGAGTCGGTCGCGGCGAGCAGGGCGGGGAAGTCGACCACGTCGGCCCGGCTCAGTAGCACGAAGATGGCGCCCTGCCGCATGCTGGCGAACGCCGCCGCGTCGAGAAACCCCTTGTTCTCGGACGTGACCCCCGCCACCACGAAGATGAAATCGCTCGTGGAGAGGAGCGTATCGAGATCCGCGGGCGTCGCGCCCTGTTCGCGGATGATGGACTGCGGCAGCCACGGATCATAGACACGGATCGTGGCGCGAAAGCCCGCCAGCAGCCTGTTGAGCGCCTTGCCGAGGTCGCCGAACCCGATGATGCCGATCTCGGCGCCGCTGATCAGTCGCGACGACCGATTGCCGGCGATCCCCCAGAGCTCGCGCCCCTCCCGGAAGGCGATATCGGCTTCGGTGATGCCGCGAGCCAGGTCCAGGGCAAGGCCGAGCCCCATCTCGGCAACCGGCTCGGCAAAGACGGCACCCGTGGTCAGCACATGGATGCCGCGCTGGAACAGCGTTTCGTACGGCATGTTGTTGAACAGATTGCTCTCGACGTTGAGCACGGCCCGCAGCGAAGGCATCGCCGCCAGCGTATCGGGCGAGATCGGCGGCTGTCCCAGCACGTAGCGGACGCGCGCCAGCGTTTCGGGCGGCAGGGCCGCGACCGCGTCGGGCTCCAGTTCCTGCACCTCGTAGGTCGTGAACAGCCTTGCCTTCTGCGCGGCGGAAAAGATCGCATCGAGACTGCGGGGCTGTGGCGCGCTCAGCACCAGGTGACGTGCGGTCATCGTCTCACCAGTGCCACAGCGTGCCGTCGGTCAGGCGGTTCACGTCGAGATAATGCCGCTTGTAGGGAAAGCGTGCGGCCGCCGCCTCGTCGATCGTCACGCCGTGGCCTGCCGCCTCGCCCGACAGCAGGTACCCGCCGTCTCGACGCCAGTCCCACCGGAACACCTCGTTCGCCGCCTCGGGGTGCGTCTGGAACTCCTGAATGCCGTAGTTTGGCACCCAGCGGCCGAAATGCAGCGCGGCGCCCATGGTCACGGGCGAAATGTCCTGGGCCCCGTGAAAGCCCGTGCGAACGTGGTAGTGGCCGGCAAAGTCCGCGATCCGCCGCACATGGCTGATGCCGCCGCCATGGACGATCGTCGTGCGGATGAAGTCGATCAGCCCTTCCGACAGCAGTTGCTCGCTGTCCCACAGCGTGTTCAGCACCTCGCCAACGGCGAGCGGCGTCGTCGTCTGCGAGCGGATGCGCCGCCACGCGGCCTGGTTTTCGGCCGGCGTCGGGTCCTCGAGCCAGAACAGGCGATACGGCTCCAGGGCCTTGCCCAGCTGCGCCGCCTCGTTGGGCGTCAGGCGATGGTGCGCGTCATGCAGCAGATGAAGGTCGTCGCCGAGCACGTCCCGCGCCTGGCGGAACAGTTCGGGGGCGTGGCGCAGATAGAGCGCGGTGTCCCAGTCGCCCTCGATCGGCCGGGTCTGCTCGCCCTCCTCGGCGATATGGCCCTGCGCCTGGGTCCCATAGACGCGTCCGAGCCCGGGGACGCCGCTTTGCAGGCGGATGGCGGTGAAGCCGGCCTCGCGCTTGGCGGCAGCGGCCGCGATCGTCTCGGCGATGTCCGTGCCATTGGCATGGGTGTAGCACAGCATGCGCTCGCGGCTCGCGCCGCCGAGCAGCTGGTAGAGCGGCATCCCCGCGGCCTTGGCCTTGATGTCCCACAGGGCGACGTCCACGGCCGCGATGGCCGTCATGGTTACGGGGCCGCGCCGCCAATAGGCGCCGCGATAGAGATACTGCCAAATGTCCTCGATGCGGGCGGGATCGCGCCCGATCAGCGTCGGAATGAGATGGTCGGTGAGGTAGGAGGCCACCGCCAGCTCGCGCCCGTTCAGCGTCGCGTCGCCGATACCCGTCCGGCCCTCGGCCGTCTCGATCTTGAGCGTCGCGTAGTTGCGGCCGGGCGATGTGACGATCACCCGCGCGGCAACGATTTTGTCTGGCATGCTTCAGTCTCCGTCGGGGGGTGGCGCAATCGACGAGCCGAGAAACAGGTCGGCGCCCATCTGCGTCTTGCGGGCTGGGCCGCCGCTGCCGTCTCGCAGGCGTTCGACCAGCAGATCGGCGGCGGCGCGGCCGAGGCGCACGGCCGGATAGCGAATGGCCGCCACCTGCGAGGGCAAATGATGCGTGTCGTCGTCGGTGTCGAAGCCGATGAAGGAGAGCTGGTCCGGAATGCCGATATTGGCGGCATGCAGCGCCTCGAGCGCGCCCAGGGTCGGCATGTTCATCGTCACCACCAGCGCCGAGAGCGCCGGAATCTCGCGCAGCAGCTCGGTGGTCATCGCAAAGCCGTCGCCGACCCGGCCGCCACCGAGTTTCAGCGCGCTATCGGGCGGCGTGAGGCCGCGTTCGGCATAGGCCTTCTTGTAGCCGGCGACACGCGACGCGCCATAGATGGGGTTGGACGAGGTGATGAGGCCGACCGTGCGGTGGCCCCGGTCGAGCAGGTGGCCGACCGCGGTGCGCACCGCTCCCTCATTGTCGACGACGACCGAGTCGACCGGCGGCCCGTCCGGCGATAGCGGGATCGTGCGGTCGACGAGGCTCACGGGCACGCCGCGCGCGCGCAGCATCTCCACGCGCTCGACGTCGTCCTCGAATGGAAAGAGGATCAGCCCGTCGACCCGGCTGTCCGCAACCGTGTGAAAATAGTCGTCGATCTGGGCCGGCACGGCCCGGTTGGAAAAGATGACCGTCAGATAGCCCGCTTCGGCGAGGGCCAGTTCCACGCCTGCCGCATAGGCCGCATAGAGGGGGTTCGAGATGTACGGGATGAAGACCGCCACCTGTCCCGTCCGTTGCGTGCGCAGGCTCTGCGCCACCCGGTTCGGCCGATAGTCGAGTTCCTGCACGGCCCGTTCGATGCGGGCGCGCGCCGCCTTGCTCACCGGCCGCTTCCCCGTGAAGTAGAAGGACACGATCGACTGGCTCACACCGGCACGCGCGGCGACATCGCGCGACGTCAGCCGCCGGGCTTTGGCGCTGTCCGTCATTTCACGGCTCCTGCGGTCAGCCCGCTGATGAAGAAGCGCTGCATCAGCATCAGGCAGACGATGAGGGGGAGGATGGACAGCACCGTGCCGGCGATCACAGGTCCCCAGGGCGAGTGTTCAATGTAGCCGACATTGAGCTGGGAGTGGAGGAAGGCGATGCCGACGGGTATCGTGAACTCTTCCGTCCGGTTCAGCATCACCAGGGGCAGCAGGTAGGCGTTCCAGGCCGACAGGAACAGGATCAGCCCGGCCGCCCCGAGGCCGGGCGCCACCAGCGGCAGGCCGATGGTGATGAAGGTCCGGAATTCGCTCGCCCCGTCGAGGCGCGCGGCATCGAAGAGATCCTCGGGCAGTTGCGAGAAATACTGCCGCAGCAGGAACAGCGCCAGCGCGTTGGCGGCCATCGGCAGGATCACCGCCGCATAGGTGTTGAGCAGCCCGAACTGCCGCATGATCAGGAATTGCGGCAGCACCGATGCATATTCGGGAATGGCGAGGCTGAGCAGCACCACGGCGAACAGCACGGTGCGGCCACGGAAGCGGTAGCGCGCAAAGCCGAACGCCGCAAGCGAAGCGACCGCGAGGCCGATGATCGTGGTGGTGACGGTGATGACCAGCGTGTTGGCGAGCCATCGCGGCACGTTGGAGTTGAACGCCTGCGCGTAGTTGTCGAAGGTGATCGTCGGCGGCAGCAGCGTGACCTGGGCGAGTTGCTCCACCGGCTTCAGCGACGATACCAGGAGCCAGTAGAGCGGCAGCACGCACAGCAGGCTGACGGCGGCGACGAAGAGGCCGAGCGCGATACGCCCGCCGAAAGACAGCCGGATCATCGGTCACGACCCCGCAGGACGAATGTGACGAGCGTGGTGGTGGCGATGATGGCGGCGGCGAGAAGCACGGCCGCCGCGGCGCCGCGGCCGAGGTCGAAGCGCCCGAACGACACATCGAAGATGTACATGATGGCCGTGTAGGTGGACCGCGCCGGGCCGCCCTCCGTCAGCACGTTGGTCTCGGCGAAAATCTCCCAGGCGCCGACGCTGGCGGCCACGAGCACGAACATCGTCACGGGCTTGAGCAGCGGCAGCGTGATCGACCAGAAGCGCTGCCACCAGCCGGCCCCGTCGATCGCCGCCGCCTCGTAGAGGTCGTCCGGAATCGCCTGCAGCCCGGCATAGAGCATGATCGCGTAATAGCCGATGACGCGCCAGACGCGCATCGCGACGATGGACCAGGGCGCGACGTCGGCGCTTGTCAGGAACGGCACCGGGCCGAGCCCGATGAAGCCGAGCAGGCCGTTGAGCAGCCCGATCCGGTCGTCGTAGAGCAGGTCGAAAATCACCGACACGGCGATGAGCGACATCGTGATCGGCGCAAAGATGATGATCTGGACGACGTTCACCATGCGGCGGCCGAGCTGGACGAGGCAAACGGCCACGAAGATCGCCAGCGGCATCAGCACCACCAGATAGCCGACAAGCATGCGGAAGGTGTTCGACATGCCGGTGTAGAACACCGGGTCGCGCAGCACCTGCGCGAATTTCTGCAGGCCGACGAACTGGGCGGGCTGGGCCAGCGGCCAGTCGACGAACGCCATGCCGACCGCGAGGATGATGGAGCCGGCCCCGAACGGGATGAACAGCAGGAAGAACGGCAGGATGAACAGGTAGGGCGCGGCTCTCGTGCCGGTGGCGCCCGACCGGTCGGGCGGCCGGCTCTTGCGGCGCGGGGCGGGGCCGGCCCCGGAGCGAGTATCGATCATTCCGGGACCGGCCATTTGCGGTTCAGAGGGAAGAAAGTTCGGCGAGGCCGTCGTCGATGGCCTGCTCGGGCGTCTTGGCGCCGCTCATCGCCACGTCGACAGCATTGGTCATGGCCGAAACGGTATCGGCCCAGTTGCGGAAGTTGAAGGGCGGGAACGGCACCGATTCAAGGTCTTCGATCACGTCCTGGCCGCCGAAATACGCGGAGGCGCCCGTGCGCGTAACGACTTCGGCAGCGCGCTTGAACGGCACGAGGCCGCTCAGGTCGTACTGGGCCTGCAGGCCGGCGTCGCTCAGCCACCACATGACGAGATCCCTCGCGCCTTCGTTGTTCTGGCCGCCTTTGAGGCCCGAAAACACGGCACCGCCGAAATTGCCGGTGCGCGGCTCGGCATCGGCCGACCATTTGGGCCAGGTCACCAGCTGCCACTCCCCGGATTGCTCGGGCACGTTGCGCTGCAGGTTCGTGGAGCCCACCGGGTAGTTCATCTGGAAGCCGACGAGGGTCTTGTTCCGGATGAGATCCCAGAAGCCCGGGTCGGACCAGACGGTATCGTAGACCAGCCCCTCGTTCCGCGCGTCGACCATGAATCTCAGCGTCTCCACGGCGAGATCGCGGTCGGCGGCGAGGTTCCCGTCCGCGTCCCACCAATTGCCGCCGCGCGAATTGAAGTAGGCGTTGAACATCAGGAAGCCGTTGGCGGCGGGCGGCTGGATGAACATGTACTGGGTGCCGCCCGACTTGTCTTTCAGCGCGCGCGCCACGTCGAGCAGATCGTCCCAGGTACCGTCTTGCTGTATCGACAGCCCATGCTCGGCGAGGGCGGCCTCGTGAATCCACAGGCCCATATTGCCCGGGGCCTGCTGAAACGCGACGATCTCGTCGCCATTGTACTGCAGGATGCCCTCGGGGAACTCGTCCATGATCGGGGCGAGGTCCTCCGACAGGTCGAGAAACTGGCCGGTGGCGAAGAGTTCGCCGGATTCGCGGGCGAGCAGCTGGACGACGTCCGGCAGGCCCTGGCCGCTCTGCAGCGCGATGACGAGACGCTGCACCAGGTCGGGTGCCGGCATCTGCACATATTCGACGTCGTAGCCGGGGAAGTCCCGTGCGAAATCCGCCTGCAGGCGCTCCATGACCGCCTGGTTGAACATCCACACGACGATCTTGCCTTCGCCGGGCGGTACGGCCCCGACAGGCAGCGGCAGGGCGGCAAAGCCCATCGATAGCCCCATCGCGGCTGCGGTGGTCATGACGCGGCGACGTGTAAATTTCATCCTGACGATCCTCCCAAAAGGCGGCGCTTGCCGCACGCTTCAGCCTCGGAAGAACCGAGGGTTGCCTATCGATATGCAATACGAATTGCTTCTGTCAATAGTCATAATCCGATGCATGTCGGACTCCGCATGCTGGAGGATTTGACATATCTCAACGTATCCGCAATACGGATTGCGTCATGGAGGATCAAATGCCCGAGCACGACGTTGCGAACGCCATTGCCGCTGCCGAAGACGAGGTCTTTCGCCGGTTTTTCACCAAATGGGGATTCGTGCTCGATTACGCGGGCCTTGCGGGCGAGGTGGATTACCCCACGCCCGAGGACATGGCGCAGAGCCGGCCCAACGGCATGAGTTGGTGGAGCCCGGTCGAGAACGGCGCGTTCTTCACCGGCCTCCTTCTCGCCGGCCTCTCCCGGAAGAAGCCGACCGCGACGACGGCGGAGCGCGCCAGGGCCGCGGCCGACGGGCTGCTTCGCCTGGCCCGCGTCGGGGGGCGCCGCGGCTTCATTGCGCGCGCCGTCGCCGAGGACGGGGTCAGCCATCCGGTTGTCGGCTCCGACGACCAGTCGATTCCGTGGCTCTACGGCCTGTGGTGCTACGTCCGGTCCGGCCTGCCGGATGCCACCGAGCGCGCGCACATCGAAGAGCAGATTCGGCAGATATGCGTCGCTCTCAGGGAAACCGGCTGGCAGATGCCGACCGATGGCGGCGCGCGTTTCGGCTATCGTGGCTCCTGGGGGCATTTCAACTTCATTCACGCCACCCGAATGCTCTTTGCGCACCGGATCATGGCGGAGCTCGACCCGGAAAATCGCGAGCACTGGCTCGAGCTCTATTACGAGCGGCTGCATGAGCGCGATCACAACAAGGGGCCGAGCCGGCTCGAGCTGTGCCGCGCCGGTGCCTCCTATCTGTATCCCGGCAGCCGCATCAGCTATCCGGAAAACCCGCCCTTCTGGATCTCGGCGGCATCTCAGGCCGTGCTCCGCGAACTGCACGATCTCGAAACCGATGGCGCGATTAAAGCGACGTTCCAGCACGGGCTGGACGCGAACGCCGCCGCGGCCCGGCATCATGTCGGACTGTACCGCTGGTTCGACAATGACCATCCGACGCCCTACCGCCTCGACTGGCGCTTTCTCGACGAATGGTGGCGCCCCCAGAACGACATCGATACGGCCCTGACCGTGGCCAACACCCAGCGGCCCCACTGGTTTCACGCCAATCCCCGCAAGGTCTACGAGGAGCACTCGATGCGCGAGCCGCTGTGGGCGGCATGGATCGTCACCCTGGCCGGCAACGCCGAAATCAGTGCCGCCGCCGCCGATGACATCCGCGCCGCGCTGACCCATTACCGCTGGGACCGGCTATATTCGTCGACGTTCTTCATCGTTACGGTGATGGGCATGGACTCGCCTGCAGCATAGGCCTCGCGACGTCGCGCATCGCATGCAGCGAATGCGCCTTCGCGCCCTGCGCTGTTTGTAGGGGCGTTCTATAAGGGCTCATCCCTCACGCCGGCGCGGTGATCGCGCGAGCCAGTGATATGGCTCGCGCCTCGCCCATCTCGCCACCGCCCGATCCGATCCGCATCCGCACACGTTCCCCTGCCGCGCAAGCAGCGTCTTGACGGCGGGCGGGGCTGCTGTTAGGTGTTCGCGAAGTGGGACGTATTATATACCTATCGGGACATAAAATGTCCCATTGCTGGAGAAGAGGCTGATGCGAAGTGAACCGGTGCTGGCGTTGGATGCGGGTGCGAACTCCAGGGCCTACCTGCCATGGGCGGGGACGCTGGATCTCAGGTCGGGCGCGCTGTGGCCGGCCTCGCATGTCGTCACGTGCCGCTTGAGCGACATGGCCGGTCGCTACGCCGACCGGGCCGCAGAGGCCGAGCTGCTGGCGTCGTCCGATCCGCTGATCTACCGCGCCGATGAGGTCGTGGCGCCCGAAACCGAGGGCGAGCTGCACACGAGTGTAACGGTGTTGTATCCGGGCAAGGTCGGCGACGAGTACTTCATGAGCAAGGGCCACTATCAGGTGGACCCGCACTGCGTGAAAGTCTACCTGGCCATCACCGGCAGCGGCTATCTGCTGATGCAGAACGGGCAGGGCGAGACAATGGATGTCGCCATGACGCCCGGCACGATCGCCTACTGCGCCGCAGGTTGGGCACAACGCACGGTCAATGTCGGCAACGAGCCGTTCGCCTACTTCAAATACTGGCCCGCCCATGGCGGCCATGACTACGACAGGGTCGTCGACGAAGGCGGCTTCCTGAAGCGGGTGGTCGAGCGTGACGGCCGCCCTCGGATCATACGTGCAACCGATATCTGAGCTTGTGTCCGCCAGCGGGCGGGCATGCGACCATCCTGTTCAAACCGGAGGAGTAAGAAGGATGTTGACGAAGCTTACAATGGCGGTCACCGCCATGACACTGCCCGTGCTCGCGTTCAGTGCCGGGACGGCATTCGCCCAGGACGGTGAGCCGCTGAAGATCTCGTGGATCCTGTCCAAGGCGGCCGCCCAGGCCGACCACAGGGCCCTGAGCGGGTTCGAGACCTACATCAAGGACAACAACCTGAACTGGACCGTCGATATCTCCGACGGCAAGGGGTCTCCCGCCACGGCCGCCGAGCTGCTCGAGGACGCCGTCCAGCGCGGCTCGTCGGTCATCATCCTGTCGATGGTCGACATGCGCGCCTCCCAGGCCTCGCTCGACGATGCCAACAAGGCGAACATTCCCGTGTTCACCATCGACTCGGGCTGGACCCCGGGCGTCGTCGTCGACATCACCGCCAACAACTATGCCATGGGTGCCATCATCAACGCCTATATGGTCGACCGGCTTGGCGGGCAGGGCGGTGTCGTCGCCTTCAAGGAGAACTCGCACCACGGCGTGCGCAAGCGCGGCAAGGAGTTCGACGTCGTCATGTCGGAGAATCCGGGCATCAGCGTCCTGGCCGATCACCAGATCGACGTTACGAACTTCTACGCCGACTCCAAGAACGCCATGGAGGATTTCATCACCCGCTTCGGCGATGAGATCAACGGCGTCTTCGCCGGCTGGGACGAGCCGGCCATGGCCGCTGCCGATGCTATCCGCGAAGCCGGGCTCGCCAATGCCTTCGTGGTCGGCATCGACGGCAACACCGCGGCCATGAAGTATATCCGCGAGGGCAGCCCGCTGGTGGCCACCGTCGCGCAGCCCTTCGAGAAGATGGGCGAGCAGACCGGCAAGTTCATCTCCGAGATCGTTGTCGACGGCAAGGATGCCGATACGGTGATCCCGGTGAAGCAGGTCTACCTGTCCACCTGCCTGATCACCGCGCAGAACGTGCCGGCCGAGGGCGAGCTGCCCTGGACGGCGTGCGAGAACAACTGAGCGCCCCCGCCTAGAAGGGCGCAGGTTTCTGTCATCAGCAGAACGGGTTAGTGTCCCTGTAGCGCAGACTTGCCGCATTGGCGGCGCTACAGGGCACTTGCCGCTTTCAGGGTAGGACCGCCAGCCATGAGCTCAGTGGACACAGGCCCCGGCATCGACGACGTGATCTTCCGCGCCGAGGATATCTGCAAGCGCTTCTTGGCGGTGCGTGCCCTCAACCACGTCAACCTTGTCGTCCGCCGCGGCGAAGTGCACGCGCTGCTGGGCCAGAACGGCGCCGGCAAGTCGACGCTGGTCAAGATCATCGCCGGTGCGGAACACCCCGATTCCGGCCGGCTCCTCGTCGATGGCACGCCGCTGCGGACCGGCGACCCCGATGCGGCGGTCGGCCGCCGCATCGCCTATGTCAGCCAGGAGGGCAGCCTCAATCCCGGCTTCACCGTTCCCGAGAACGTCTTTCTCGGCCGGGAGAAGACGCGCTTCGGCCTGCTCGACCGCCGGCGCATGCACAGGGAGGTCGAGCGGCTCCTCGAGGAGTTCGGCCTCGCTCTCGATCTGCGCCGCGAGGTCGGCCTGCTCGATCCGGCCAAGCGCAAGCTCGCCGAAATCGTGCGCGCCCTGGCGCTGCGCCCGCGGCTGCTGATCCTCGACGAGCCTACGGCGGCGCTGCCGCAACCTGATGTCGATCATCTGCTGGCGATCATCCGTCAGCTCGCCCAGAGCGGCATCGGCGTGCTGTTCATTTCGCACTATCTGCAGGAAATCTTCTCCGTCGCCTCCACCGCGACGGTGCTGCGCGACGGCGAGCTGGTGTGGACGGGGCCGCTGGCCTCGACGAGCTCCGACGCGCTCGTGCGCCACATGATCGGCAAGGAGGTCGAGGCCGTTGCGCCGCCGCACCCCGTTGCGACCACCGGCGTGCCGCTGCTCGAGGTGCGCGGCCTCGCCACTCGCGACGGGCGCGTGCGCGCGGCCGATCTCAGTGCGCAATCGGGCCGTATCCTCGGCATTTTCGGCGTCGTCGGCGCCGGCAAGAGCGAGCTGCTCGAAGCCATGTTCGGGCTGCGCGCCACCGCCGCCGGCACGATCGTCGTCGGCGGCCGGGCCGTGACGCGGTGGGAGCCGCGCCGGGCCATCGAGGCCGGCCTCGCGCTGGTGCCCGAGGACCGCCTGACCAAGGCCCTGCTGGCCGGTCGCAGCATCGCCTGGAACGTCGCGATGCCCTACTGGAAGACCCTCGGCCGCCGGTTTGCGATCGGCCGCCGCGAGGCCAGGCTGGGTGACGACGTCATCGCCGAGCTCGGCATCCAGGCGCCCGGCGCACAGACGCTGGTCGAGCACCTCAGCGGCGGCAACAAGCAGAAGGTCTCCATCGGCCGGTGGCTCGGCGCGCACGCCTCGGCGCGGATCTTCCTGTTCGATGAGCCGACCCAGGGCCTGGATGTCGGCGCCAGGGCCGGCGTCTACCGGCTGATGCGCACGCTCGCCGAAACCGGCGCGGCCATCGTCGTCGCATCCTCCGATCTCGAAGAGATCCTGGCGATCAGCGACGACGTCGTCGTCATCAAGAGCGGCACGACGACCGCGCTGGGCAGCAATGGCAGCCGCGAGGCCGCCGCGATCCTGAGCACGGCAACCTGACCGATCTGTCGCCATGGCGGCACACAATGCGCGAGGATGGATGAAGATGGCAACGAGAACGAATGACGCTCCCGCCCCGGCGCTGGCCGAGGCTGCGGCCGGGGCGCCTGCGCAGCACGGGATGAAGGCGCAGCTGCTGGTCGGCCTGCGCCGCTACGGCACGCTGCTGGCGCTGGTGGTGATCTGCATCCTGTTGGCGGTGACGACGCCGCGCTTCCTCACGGTGAGCAATCTGTCCACCGTGCTGGTCCAGCTGTCGATGCTGATGGTGGTCGCCAGCGGGCTCACCGTCGTGGTGGCCGCCGGCGAGTTCGACCTGTCGGTCGGCGCTGTCGCCGGGCTGGCCGGGGTGCTCACCACCGGGCTGCTGATCCATGTCACGCCGAACGTCGCCGTCGCCATCGCCGCGGGCATCGCGGCCGGTGCGCTGGTCGGCTTCGTGAACGGCATTCTTGTCGCCGTGGTCGGCTTGCCGAGCCTCATCGCGACGCTGGGCATGATCTCCGTGGTGACCGGGCTCAACCAGTGGTACACCAAGGGCCAGGCCGTCTATGGCGGGCTGCCGGAGGCGTTCTCCATTCCCGGCCGGGGCGCGCTGTTCGGGGTTCCGGTCCCGATCGTCATCATGGTCGCTGTCGTCGTCGTCTCGTTCATCCTGCTCGAGCGCACGGCGACCGGGCGGCACCTCTACACCATCGGCGACAACAAGGATGTCGCGCGCCTCGCTGGCATATCGGTGCGCCGCAAGAAGATCTTCGCGCTCGTCTTCTGCGGCGCCTGCGCCGGGCTGGCCGGCGTCATCATGGCCTCGCGCCTCGGGTCCGGCCAGCCGGCCGCGGGCGATCACTTCCTAATGGACGGGCTTGCCACGGTGTTTCTCGGCATGACCGCGTTCTCGCTCGGCCAGGCCAACATGCGCGGCACCGTCGTCGGCACGCTGATCATCGGCGTGCTGCGCAACGGCTTCAACCTGCTGGGCTGGCCCTACTACATCCAGGACATCGCCATGGGCGCGATCATGATCGGCGCGATCACCGTCGCCGCCTCCAAGGGAACGGTGCGCATGCCCAGCGTCACCGCCATGTTCAAATGACGGGCGGCGGCCGTGGTACCTCGGCAGCGACGGCCCGGCGATGACGGGCGTGGTTTCTGTCGGCCTCGACTTCGGCACGGGGTCGGCGCGCGCCGTGCTGATCGACCTAGCCACGGGCGGTAGCGTCGGCGAGCACACGGTGCCGTACCGCACGGGCGTGCTCGACGAGGCGACGGCACCGGCGCTGCGCCTTGCGCCGCGCTCGGCCCTGCAGGACCCCGCCGACTTCATCCACGCCGCGGCGGACCTTCTCGGATGGGCGGCGCAGGCGGCGATCGGGCTTGGCTACGATATCCGCACGATTGGCATCTCGGCCACGTCCTGCACGGTGCTGCCGGCCCTGCGCGACGGAACCCCGCTGCTGCATACGCCGGCATTCCGGGGGCGCCCGCACGCCTATGCCAAGCTGTGGAAGCACCACGCGGCGGCCGGCTACGCCCGGCGCATCGATGCGGCGCGCCCGGCGTTCCTCCGCCGTTACGACAACCGGACCAGCCCCGAATGGTCGCTGGCCAAGGCTTGGCAGACGATGGCGGAAGACCCCCGGCTCTGGGACGCGACGGAGCGCTGGCTCGATGTCGGCGACTGGCTCGTCTGGCAACTGACCGGCGAGGAGGTGCGCTCCGCCAGCCATGCTGGGTGCAAGAACCACTGGCAACCGGATGAGGGCGGCTATCCCGCGGCCGGCAGCCTCGAGGCCATCCAGCCGGGGCTGGGCAGCTGGCTCGACCGGCTCGCCCCGCCCATGCCGGTCGGCACCCTGGCAGGCCCGCTCACACGGCAATGGCAGCAGGCGACGGGCATCCCGCCGACGGCGCGCGTCGCCGTCGCGCTGGTCGACGCCGAAGCCGCCGTCCCGGGCTCCGATGTCGGCACGCCCGGCATACTTGTCGCGGCGGTGGGGACATCGACATGCCATCTGAGCCTGTCGGCCCGCCCGGTGCAGGTCCCGGGCATCGAAAGCACCGCCTGCGGTGCGGCGGTGGATGGCCTTTACGACTATTGCACGGGCCAGGCCGCGACGGGGGACATGCTCGCCTGGCTCGCGGGCCTGCTGGCCTATCGCAGCGAGGCCAGCAGCCAGGACGTCTTCGGCGCCCTCGTCCACGAGCTGGAGCGCAGCACCGGCCCCAGCCCCGTATCCGTCATGGACTGGTGGAGCGGCTGTCGGACGCCGCTCGGCCGCACCGATCTCGGCGGCCTCGTCGCCAACATAACGACGACCACCACACCCGCCGACATCTACCGCGCCATGCTGGAAGCGGCGGCCATGGGCATGCGCTATGCGCGCGATCTTCACGGCGAGGTCGGGCCCATCCATGAGATCCGGGTCACCGGCGGCATGGCCCGGTTCCCGCCGATCATGCAGCTCTATGCGGATATCATCGGCCAGCCGCTCCGGGCCAACCCGGCGGTGCTGGGCTCGGCCCGCGGCGCTGCCGTCTCGGCGGCGACCGGGGCGGGGTGGGACGTGCCGGCCGCCATCGGCTACACCGCCTACGAGCCGCGCGACAGCGGGCGCTATGCCGATCGCTACAGCCGCTATGTCGCACAGATCGCGCAGGCTTCGACGCCGCTGTCCTGACGTCAGCCGGAGGCGCCGTCCGCCGACAGCATGGCATGCGCCGCGGCCTCGTCGGTAACCAGCACGTGCTGCAGGCCGGTATTGAGGAGCGCGCTTATCGCCGCCGCCTTGGAGGCGCCGCCGGCGACCGCGATGACGTGGGCGACATGGCCCAGATCCTCGAGCCGCAGGCCTACGCCCCCCGCCGCCTCCACGACATGGCCGGCAATATCGAAGAAATAGCCGAGAGACTCGCCGACCGCCCCGCGCCGCTCGAGCGCCCGGATGCGGCCGGCGCTGAACCTGCGGCGCGCGGCAACGCTTTGCAGCGTACCGACGCCCTGCACCACGACAGTGGCCGAGCGGATCAACTCGAAGATCTCGCGGATGGCCGGCTGGGCTTCGAGCAATATGCTCACCGACTGCTCGCCGAGGTCGTCCGGAAGGTGCAGCAGCCGGCAGCCGGCGCCCAGCGCCTGCGCCAGCTGGGCCGCGACGGTGTTGGTCTCGGTCTCCAGCGCGTCGCCGAGGCCGCCGCCGGTCGGGGCCACCGTCACCGACGGGTAGTTCTTGTGGCTCGGCAGGTGCCGGGTCACGTCGGCGAGCGTCGAGCCGCCGCTGATGGCCACCACGTCCGACGTGCCGAGAACGTCCAGAATCGCCTCGCCGGCGGCGCGCGCCAGGGCATCGCGGCTGATCCTCTTGGTGTCGCAGTTGCCCGGAACGACGAAGACGCGCCGCAGCGAGAATTTCGCTGCCAGCCGGCGTTGCAGGTCCTGCAGCCCCTGCAGCTCCGACACGATCTGGTTCATCTGCGGCAGGATCTGCCGGCCCGCTTCCGACAGGGAGACGCCGGCGCCGCCCAGCTCCACCAGCCCGAAGCCACGGAGCAGCTCGACTTCCGAGCGGGTGATCCGCTCGGACCAGCCCAGCCGGTCGGACAATGTGCGGCGCCCCACCGGCTCGCCGGCGGCAACCGCATGCAGCACCGCGTAACGCCGCTCTAGCAGACCCAGGATTTCGGGGGCCACGAACGTGATCACCGACAATGGACTTCGCATCTGCCCTGTGACCCCAGAATTATGCGCACAAGCTGCCAGCAGGTCGATCAGGCGGCGCGTTGACCTAGCGTGACGCCACCCCCAAAGGCAATCCCTTTCCCGTCACTGCCTTGACCCGCGCGGCGGCCTACAGCTCCGGGAGCGCGAGGCGTTCCAGATAGGCGATGTCCGCGGGATGGATATTGCGCGCCGCGGCCTCCATCCGAACGAGCGTCCGGGCGCGGGACACGTGCAGGTGATGCTCGAGCAACTCTCCCGCCTGCTCTATGCGCCCCCTGTCGAGGCTTCTGATGATGGCGAGGTGTTCGGGCACGAGCGGCTCTATGTCGAGCAGGCCGGCGGACCACCGATAGAGATAGCTGTGGGTGACGAGCAGGGCCTGGGGCCGGCTGAGGGCGTGCAGCAAGGACTCGTTGCCGCAATAGGAAAGCAGCCTGACGTGCAGATCGTTTTCGATCTCGTCGAGGAGCTGGCCATGGATCTTCTTCTTGGCCATGATCGCCTCGATCTGCCGGCGCACATCCGACAGCAGCCCGTCGGGAAGATTGGGCGAGGCCCGAACCAGCGCCAGCGGCTCGAGGATCTGGCGCAGCTCGTACAGCTCGTTGACGAGGTCGGCGGTCAGGGCGGGGGCATACCAGCGCGAGCTTCCGTCCTTTCGCAGGATGCCGCGCTGCTGCAATCGGCCGACGACATCCCGCGCCACCGTGCGGCTGACGCCGAAAGCCGTCGCCAGCTTGGCTTCGTTCAGCCGCCAGCTTCCGAACACGATTCTGGCGGCGAGTTCGGCTTCGACGCTTTGGTAAATCTTCTCCCAGCTGGATGAGAACGATACCCTGGGGTCGTCTGACGACAGCGACGGCGATCGCGGCGCGTGCCGTGCGGCGCGCTTGGGGGTCTTGAGAACCACGTAGCCCGGGCCGTCGGCCTTCTCGATAAGATGCTCGTCGCAAAGCATCCTTAGCGCCTGCCGGGCCGGAGAGCGGCTTATGCCCAGGTCCGTCGCCACCGACGACTCCGTGATCAGCGTGCCGGCCGCCATCGCGCCGGTGCGTATCTGGATCGTCAGGACGTCATAGGCCTGTTGGTAAAGGCGCGACGCCGGCCCTGCCGCAAGGTCGACGCTTGCTGCATCCTGCATGGCCGCACTGCGGCGGAGTGCTTCTGTCATACCTCTGTACGGCGTGCTCGATCGGGCCCGACGCCGTTTCGGGTTCTCCGGCGGCGTCGGGCAACACAGGGAACTAGTATGAAACGCCCGGCGTAATCTTCGTTCCTTCCGGAACAAGAACGTCGAGTGACTTTAGAATTTTCCAATAGACATAGTCGGCATACGACACAAGCTCGACATAGGCGCTGCGCGCGCCATACTGGCCTTCCCTGTCCATCTCGTGCATGGCGATTATGTGGACGATCTCCTCCGGCAGCCCGACGCGCATGGCGATATGCGCGCCATAGGCCGCGTGCCGGATCGGCGGATCGCCCAGCAGCGCGATGTTGGACTGCCAGCGCGTGTAGTTCTTGGGGTCGTACAGATAAGGCTTGCCGACGTCGTGCAGCAGGCCGCCCGCCAGGGCGATGTCGGGATCGATGCCGATATCGGGGGATAGGAAGACCATCTCCTGGGCCATGGCCCGCGCCATGCGCCCGACGCCACGAATATGATGGGACTGCGTCCGCCCGTCATAGGTGACCTTGCCGAGATTGTTGGAGCAAGTCAGGTCGTCGAGGCTGGTGAAGCTGGTTTCCGAGAGCGCCAGCACCCATGCCTCGATGGACTTCTCCCTGAGTTCCTCGCTTGCGATGTCAGACAGTTCGGGGAGGGAGGTCAGCACTCCCTCGCGCAACTTGCCTAGATCCGTCATTCTGCATTCCTTCTGTTTGGACCACTGCGTCCCGCCACGAGGCTCGTCACCTGGACCAGTCAGGCACTGGTGACAGACGCCCCCCGTCTCCGCCGCTCGATGCTCCCCGGCAGGTCGCGCAATCGCTCGCACCCGGCTTGCCTCTCTCGGCCTTCTGTGTTTAGTGTATGCAGTAAGCACGGTCAATGTATGCATAGTACGTAGAAGGATGAAGGCATGTCGGGACGTCTGGAAGGCAAGCGCGCCTTGGTCACTGGAGCTGGTCAGGGGATGGGGCGTGCCATCGCCCTGGCGTTTGCCGCGGAAGGCGCAGCGGTGGTCGCAACCAGCCGGACGCTGTCAAAGCTTCAGGATCTTCCGGCAGCGGCGGCGGGCATCACTGTCGCTGAGCTGGATGTGACCGACAAGGCGCGGGTGCACGAGGTCGTTGCGCAGAGCGGCGATCTCGACATCCTGGTCAACTGCGCCGCCTGGGTTCACAACGGCACGATCCTCGACTGCAACGAGGCGGACTGGGAGCGCAGCTGGAGCCAGAACGTCACTTCAATCTATCACACGGTCCACGCGGCTCTTCCGGGTATGCTCGAGCGCGGGCACGGCAATATCATCAACGTGGCGTCGGTGGCTTCCAGCATCACGGGCGTGGCGTCTCGCGCCGCCTATGGGGCGACCAAGGCGGCGGTCATCGGCCTGAGCAAGGCCATAGCCCGGGATTTCGTCGGCAAGGGCATCCGGTGCAATGCTCTCTGCCCCGGAACGACGGACTCGCCCTCGCTGCAGGATCGCATGTCCGCCAGCGGCGATTTCGAGCGGACCCGGCGTGAGTTCATCGCGCGTCAGCCGATGGGGCGCCTGGGCCATGTGGACGAGATGGCCGAGGCGGCGGTTTTCCTGGCCAGCGACAGATCCGGCTTCATGACCGGCTCCACCCTGGTTCTCGACGGCGGCCAGACGATCTGATCGTGCGAGCGGAGACGGGCGATGAAGGTCTCGGCGCAATCACTGGCGACGTTCTGCCGCTCGGTGCTGACCCGCGCCGGCGCCGACGCGCCGACGAGCGAAGCCGCCACTCGCGCGATGATGCATGCCTCGGGCTGCGGCATCGACAGCCATGGCGTACGGCTGCTGGGGCACTATGTGCGCGCCATCGAAGGGGGCCGGGTAAATCCCGCCCCCCACCTGCGGATCACGCGGTCGTTCGGCAGCGTCGCCTTGCTCGACGCCGACGATGGCCATGGCGCGGTCGCGACCTATTTCGCCATGGAGCGCGCGGTCGAGCTTGCGCGGCTGTTCGGGATGGGCGCGGTGGGCATCGCCAACAGCTCGCATTTCGGCCCCGCCGGCGCCTACGCCCTGGCTGCGGCCGAGCAGGGGCTGATCGGCATGGCCTTCTGCAACTCCGACAGCTTCGTGCGGCTGCATGGGGGGTCGTCGCGTTTCCACGGAACCAACCCCATCGCCTGCGCCGTGCCCGTCGCGGACGGCGCGCCGTGGCTGCTCGACATGGCGACGAGTGCCATCCCCTATAACCGCGTCCAGCTCTACAGGAGTCTCGACGTGCCGCTCCCGCCGCACGTCGCCTCGACCGCGGACGGCGTCGATACGGCCGATGCGGACGAGGCAGACATGCTGGCCCCGCTCGGCGCCGGGTTCGGCTTCAAGGGGGCGGGGCTCGCCGGCCTGGTCGAGATACTCAGCGCCGTGATGACCGGCATGACGCTGAGCTTCGACATCGCTCCCATGGGCGGTCCCGATTTTTCCGCGCCACGCAAGATGGGCGCGCTGGTCATCGCGATGAGATCGGACGCCTTCGTGGATGGCGAGACATTCGACCGGGCGATGCGGCGATACCTTCATCGGCTTCGCAGCTCCCCGTCTTCGGCGGCGACGCCCGTTCTCGCTCCTGGCGATCGGGAATGGGCGGAGAGGGCCGAACGCGCCCGCCAGGGCATCCCCATCGACCCCGACACGGCGCGCATCTTTGCCGAATGCGCGGCGCGCTACGACCTCGTCGCGGCGCTGCCCGCCGACCTGACCCGGGCACCTGCGGCGCCACCGGGCTGAAGCCTGCATAAAAACTCAACGGAGGAGACCATGAAGACATCATCCCTACTGACGGCTCTCGTATTCGGCGTGATCGCCGGGGGCGCACAGGCGGCCGACATAACGCTGAAGGCCAGCCACGATGCCAATGCGGGCGAGCCCTATCACCTCGGCCTGCAGCGCATGGGCGAGCTGCTGCTCGACTATAGCGGCGGGCAGGCAACGATCGAGGTGTACCCCAACGCGCAGCTCGGCAACGAGACAGAGAGCGTCCAGGGCGTGCAGCTGGGCACCATAGATCTCGCGGTGACCTCCGAGCAGGTGTTCACCAACTTCGTGCCGGAGATCAAGCCCATCGGTCTGCCGTTCATGTTCGACGATCAGGGACACCTGGATCGTGCCACGAGCGATCCCGAGTTCCTCGAGCGTCTCAACGAACTGTATGCACGGCACAATTTCAGGCTCATCGGCATGTTCACGGCCGGTCCGCGCAGCCTGATCACCAAGACGCCGATCGAAGGCATTGACGATGTCAGGGGCCTGAAGTTCCGCACCATTCCCGGCGAGGTGCACATGGCGGCCTACACGGCGGTCGGCGCCAACCCCGTGTCGATCGCCTATAGCGAGCTCTACGGCGCCTTGCAGACCGGCGTCGTCGATGGCGCCGACGGGGCACCCACCCAGTATCACTCCAAGCGCTTCTACGAGGTTGCCCCGCACTATGCGCTGATGGGGTGGCTGCAGAACGTCGCCACGGTCGTCACCAGCGAGGATCGGTTCCAGCGTCTGCCCGCCGACGTGCAGGAGGCCCTGCTGAAGGCCGGCCGCGAGGCGTCGGCATATCAGCGGGCGACCCAGCGCGAGAGCGACGACGAGCGGTTCGACCTGCTCCTCGAGGAGGGCGTCGAGGTGACGACGCTCGACCCCGAGCCGTTCAAGCAGGCCCTGAAGCCCGTCTACGACCAGTTCATCGTCACCGACGAGGACAAGGCGCTGGCCGCAGCCATCAAGGCCTATTCCGAGAAGTAGCAGAGCAGGCGTCACGCACCGTCGGCATCGTGTTCGAGGCCGACGGTGCCTTCACGGATTGAGGGGGAGAAAATGAAGGTTCTAAGAGCTCTTGAAGCGGCCGGGTTGGCGATCCGGCGCGTCATGTCCGCCTTGCTGGTGGTATTGTTCGCCGCCATGCTGGGCTTGGTGCTGCTCCAGATCGCCGGCCGCTACCTGTTCGACTTCTCGGTCGGCTTCGCAACCGAGCTGTCGACCTACCTGCAGGTCTGGCTGGTGCTGTTCGGCGCCGGCGTCGCCGTCACCCGCGGACACCACATCGCCATCGACATCCTTCCGTCCTTCCTGCCATTGCCGATCGCCCGGGCGCTCCTGCTGGTCATCGTGGCCCTGTCGGTGACCTTCCTGGCCGTGCTTGCCGTCGGCACGCTGCCGATGATGCGGATCGGCCAGACACAGACATCGCCCGTCATGCAGATCCCCATGTCCTTCGCCTATGTCAGCATGATCATCGGGTCGGCCTATGTTGCGCTCGAGTTGCTCCTCAGTGTGCTCGCGCGCTGGCACAACCCGTTTGCCCCTCCGGCCGTTCTGGAAGAGGGAGCCGGCTCATGACGATCGCAATGATCACCTTCGGGGTCCTGCTGCTTGCCGGCATCCCCATCGCCTTCGTCCTCGGCCTGTCGTCGGTGCTGGGCCTGCTGCTCACCACCGAAGTGCCGATCGCCATCGTGAGCCAGCGGATCTTCTATGGGCTGGACTCCTTCACCATCATGGCCATCCCCTTCTTCATCTATCTGGGCCACATAATGGATGCCGGCGGCATATCCCGCCGCATCGTGGATTTCGCCACGGCGCTGATCGGCTGGCTGACAGGCAGCCTCTATGCGATCTCCGTCGCCACGGCCACGGGACTGGCCGCCATCTCGGGATCGGGCACGGCCGACGTCGCGGCCGTCTCGTCGATCATGCAGCCGCAGTTCCGCCGGCACAAATACGACAGGGATTTCGGCGCCGCGTTGATTGCCTGTGCCGGCTCGCTGGCTCAGGTGATTCCGCCGAGCATTCTGCTCGTGATCATCGCGATCCTCGCCAATATCTCCATCGGCGCGCTGTTCCTCGCCGGCATCATTCCGGGGCTTCTCACCTCGGCGGCCCTTCTCCTGACCGGCTACATCTTCGCCAAGCGGGGTGGTCCGCAATACCGCGAGAGGACCGCGTTCACCTGGGCCCGGCTTGGGCAGACAACGATCGCGGCGGCACCGGCGATGCTGATGCCCATCATCGTCATGGGCGGCATCCTCGGCGGCATCACCACGCCGACAGAAGCTGCCGCTCTCGCCTGCGCTTATGGCCTCCTCGTCGGGGCTTTCGTCTACCGCGAGCTGAGCTGGCGCAAGCTGTTCGAAATGACCCTCAGCACCGTCTCCATCTCGGCGGCGGTCATGATCATCATCGGCGTGGCCAGCGTCTTCGGCTGGGTGATAGCGAACGAGAATATTCCGGGGCGTCTCGGCGCGTGGATTTCGTCCTTCGTGGACAACCGGCTCATGTTCCTGCTTGTCGTGAACCTGGTTCTGCTGGTCGTCGGCATGTTCATGGAAGCCATTGCGGCGGTGACGATCCTGTTCCCGATCCTCATGCCCATTGCGCTCGCATATGGCCTGGACCCGGTGCATTTCGCCATCGTCGTCGGCATGAACCTGGCGATCGGCCTCGTGACGCCGCCCTACGGTATCTCCGCCTATGTGGCTGCGACGGTCGCACAGCGTACGGTGGTCCAGGTCACGAAGAAGCTGTTCTTCCCGTGGCTGGCCATGATGAGCATTCTCGTGCTCGTCACCTTCGTTCCCGATGTGGCGCTCATGCTGCCGCGCGCCTTCGGGTTCATCGACTAAAAGCCAGAGGAGAAGACATGTTAAGCGATTTGGCCGGCAAGCGCGTGCTCGTCACCGGCTCCAGCAGCGGCATCGGTGCCGGCATTGCGGGAAAGCTGGCGGCGGCCGGCGCGCGGGTTGCCGTTCACTGCCACTCGAACGCCGAGCGCGCCGAGGCGCTCGTTGCCGACCTCAATCGCGGCGAGCAGGGCGGGGCCGTCCTGGTGAAGGGCGATCTGAGCAGGTCGGCCGAGGCGGAACGCGTCGTCGATGAAGCGGCCGGGCAGCTGGGCGGGCTGGACATTCTGATCAACAATGCCGGCTCGCTCGTCAGGCGGGTGCCGCTGGCCGAGATCGACGATGCCTATTTCGACGACGTGCTGAACCTCAATGTGCGGTCCTACGTGATCGCGTCGAGGGTTGCCGCGCGATACATCACGGCAGCCGGCGGCGGCGCGATCATCAGCACCAGCTCCATCGCGGCGCGGCATGGCGGAAGCATCGGCGCGGGCCTCTACGGCAGCGCCAAGGCCTTCATCTCGAACTTCACCCGCAACATGGCCCGCGAGCTGGCCCCGCACGGCATCCGGGTGAACGCCGTGTCGCCGGGCGTCATCATGACGCCGTTCCATGAGCAGTTCTCGACGGCGGAGTTCCTCGACAGCACGCGCAAGACCATTCCCATGCAGCGCCTCGGCACGGTGGAGGATTGCGTGGGCGCGTACCTGTTCCTGGCGTCGGACAATATGAGCGGCTACATCACGGGACAGGTCATCGAAGTGAATGGCGGGCAATTGATGCCCTCCTGATGCGCCGGCCTGCCGCTGCTGCTCGGCAGCGGCAGGCGTACCGTATTCCCGCTAGAACCGCCCGGCGATGCCGGCCTGGATGGCGTGGCTCTGGCGGCCGGGGGCGAACTGGCCGCTATAGGTGACGCCGACATGCAGCTGCTCGGACAGATCGACGCCGAGCCTCGTCTCGGCGAAGATCACGTCCGCCGCGACCGGCACGCCGCTCACGGTGAAGCCCGGCACGCCGGCCATGGCCTGCGTGGCGACGGGCGTCGTCTCGCCCAGGGCGTGCCGCCAGCCGGCGGCGCCCGCCACGGTCATGACCAGGCCGTCGCCGGCCGGCAGGCCGGCCGAAAGCCGCGCCCCGATATTCGTCCAGCCGACGCTCTGGCCCGGAGCGCCGCCCTCCAGCGCGGCGTCGCCGCCCGTCTCGGCATAGTCATGGGCGAAGGCGTGCGCCGCCGATAGCCCGGCGAACGGCTCGATCACCACGCCGCCGAGATCGAGCCCGTAGGCGATTTCGGCGAAGCCGCG